>Ga0114129_10012072_pt1 | contig 12294 bp, 12 predicted proteins | sample RhiMetdeltSRZDD1_FD_80071 | JGI IMG/M metagenome (GOLD analysis project Ga0114129, IMG submission 80071) | Populus rhizosphere microbial communities from Tennessee, USA - Rhizosphere MetaG P. deltoides SRZDD1 (version 2) (version 2) | ecosystem: Host-associated > Plants > Roots > Rhizosphere >...
CCGATCAGCACGTTCGCGATCCGATCAGCACGTTCGCGATCCGATCAGCACGTTCGCGATCCGATCAGCACGTTCGCGATCCGATCAGCACGTTCGCAAGCCGATCAGCACGTTCGCAAGCCGATCAGCACCTTTATAGAAAAGGTACAACTCAGCGCCATCGTTTCATCGCGCTGCCTCCCTTCTGTCACGACTGCCGGGTCTGACTCTGTACAAGCCGGCGCCCGGCTGGAGAAGGTGAGGAAATCATGAAGAAAGCGTGTGTGTTGGCGGTGGCGGTGCTCGCGATGTTCGCGGCCGCGTGCGGAAATTCGTCGACCAGTCCAACCACGGTTTCATCGATCGCGGTCACCGGCACCGTACCCGCGATGGGTGCGACGTCGCAGTTCAGCGCGACGGCGACGCTGTCGAATGGATCAACACAGGATGTCACGACGCAGGCGACCTGGACGTCGTCGGACGGCACGATCGCGACCGTGGCCTCAAACGGCGTCGTGACCGCGGTCGCAGCCGGAAGCGTCACGATCTCAGCGATGTATCAGAACGTTACCGGCTTGGATCCGATCACCCTTGTTCCGTAAACGTCTTGTTCGCTCGGCGGACGCACCGCTGGCGCGCGTGGGCGGCTCGCTTCACGTCTGGGTGGTCGCCATCGCTGTCGCGGTGCTCGGCGGGTGGAGCGCGTTCGGTTTCCACCGCGAGCCACGGCTCGACATCACGACCGCGGAGGTGACGTCGGGCCCGATCGTCGGGCACATCATCGCGACCGGTACGGTAGAGGCGGTGTCGTCGGTGCAGGTCGGGACCGAAGTCTCCGGAACGGTCGCGACCGTGCGCGCCGACGACAACTCCATCGTGCACGCGGGCGACGTGCTCGCCACGCTCGACCCGGCCGCGGCGGCGGCAGCGCTGCGCGAAGCGGAAGCCATCGCGGCCGAAGCTCGCGCGGCGCTGTCGCAGGCGGAGGCGGACGAAGCGAGACTGCAGACGGCGGCGAACGACGCCCAGACGCAGCTCGCGCGCGCGGACGAACTGGCGAAACGGCAGCTGCTTCCACCGTCCGATCTCGATGCGGCGCGGATCGCCGTCGAGCAGGCCGAGGCGAACCTCGCCGCCGGCAGGTCGCAAATCGGCGTCGCGCAGGCCGCCGTCGATCAGACGGCGGCCTCCGTGCGTCAGGCACAGGTCAACCTCGATCACACGATCATCCGCTCGCCGATCGACGGCATCGTCGTCGGAAGGAACGTGGACGTCGGACAGACGGTCGCCGCCACCTTTCAGTCGCCGGTCCTGTTCAACCTGACCAGCGACTTCAGGCGGATGCAGGTGCAGGTGGCGGTCGACGAATCCGAGATCGGCGACGTCCAGGTCGGCGCGCCGGTGGCGTTCGAGGTCGAGTCGTACGCGAAGGAGCGGTTCGCCGGAACGGTCGCGGAAGTACGGCTTCAGCCCGTCGCCGAACCGACGTCCGGAACGACGGACGCCGGAACGACACCGTCAGGGCCGACGTCGTCGAACACGGCGGCCCCGACGGCGATCGGCTACATCACGATCGTGGACGTCTCGAATCCGCGCGAGAAGCTGCGGCCCGGCATGACGGCGACCGTCTGGATCGAGCGGTCGAGAATCGACGGCGCCGTGCGGATTCCGAACGGTGCGCTGTCGTTTCAACCCTCACCCGAAGCGCTCGCGGCGGTCAAACAGGCCGCCGACGCCAGCCCGGTCGTCGGCGCGGCCGACCGCACGCGGCGGCGGGCGTGGCGATACGACGGCACGCAGTTCACGCCGGTCGACCTTCGGATCGGCCGCAGCGACGAGGAATGGACGCAGGCAATCGGCAACGCGGTCGCGCCGGGAGACTCGCTCGTCACGGCCGTCTCGATCACGCACGGCCGGTGATCGACCTGCTGGAGCGTCAGCGTGAACGAACTAAAACCGCAGGCCGCCGCCGACCGTCGTTCGCAAATCGTGGCTGAAGAACGACCGATCGCGAACCTGGCGATTCGCGTCGAACACCGGACCGGGATAGCGCACCATCCGATCGCCGAGATCGAACCGGATGAACGTGCTCCGCGTCGTCGCGATCTGCAGCCCGCCTCCGATATCCAGCGCGAACAGCGTGCGGCCCGCCGCGAGCGTGCACGACAGCGGAGGTGGAAAAATCAGGATGCATGCCAGCGGCTGCGACGAGGCGCCGACGCGCAGCAATCCGGGACGGACTTTGGCGAACGGCCGCACGCGGCCGACGGTCACGCCGGTGGTGGCGCCGAACATCGCCTCCAGCCGGTTGGCGCTGAACGCACTGCTTCCCGGAAAGTCGCCGGGATAACTCGTGAGCTCCGCTTCGATACCGATGACGTCGCGCGGAAGCCACGCGATGCGGGCGCCGACGCCGGTATCGGTCGCATCGAACTGACTCGATCGTGTGACCGAAAGCTGCCCGCCGACCTCGAACGATGGACCAGGTGATTGCGCGAGCGCGGCGGCGGGAACGAACAACGTGATGATGACTGACGCAAGAGGTCGAAACATGATCACACGTTAACCAGAGATGGCCGGTTCGCGCAAGCAGGCTGTGTTTGCTTCCCTTACACCAGCCGTTGAAATCGTGACATGGCCGCCCTGACCTGGTGCGCGAAAGTCCCGCCCATTCGCGCGATCCTTTTGGCGCGCGCGTTGCTCCGGATCCTCACTCAACCAAGAACGCAGTGATCCACCCGAATCTCGTCGGTTGACGAACCGCGCCGGCGAGGCTCGTCGCGGATCACATGGAGGGAAGACATGGCGGACACGAGAACCACGCAACAGCAAACCGATACCCGCAGAGACAGCGGTCAGTCGCTCGCGCGCCAGGATCGGCAGCGCGGCCGGCTGCAGCCGTGGTCCGGACCGTACGCGTCCAGCAGTCCGTTCGAGCTCATGGATCGGATCACCGAGGACTTCGACCGCGCCTTCGAGAGCATGTTCCGCGGCTTCGGTCTGCCGCGGCGGTCGCTGGCGCCGCGCGGCTCGTTTGGGTCACTCAGCCGAGAGAGCGTGTGGTCGCCGCGCGTCGAGGCTTTTCAGAAGGGCGATCGCTTCATCGTTCGCGCCGAGCTGCCGGGCCTCAAGAAAGATGACGTCCAGGTAGAGCTGACTGACGACGCCCTGGCCGTCCGGGGCGAGCGCCGCGAGGAGCACGAGGAGGAACGCGAAGGCTACTACCACAGCGAGCGCGAGTACGGACAGTTCTATCGCACGATTCCCCTGCCTGACGGCGTGATCGCCGAAAGCGCGCAGGCCACCTTCCGCGACGGCGTGCTCGAGGTGACGATGCAGGCGGCGCCGTCGGAAGCGAACCGCGGCCGCCGCCTCGAGATCAAGGAAGCGTCAGATCAGCAGAAGAAGTAACGCGTCAACGTAACCGCGCGGCTCGACCTTTCAGCGTCGACGCGAGCGAGCGGAAGCGATCGGCGTCGCGTCCGCTCGCCCCGGCGGCATCCTGTTCGAGCTGCGCGGCCAGCGTCTCGAGCTGACTGCCCGCGGAGGTGCGGTCGCCCGCGCTGCGTGCGCCGTCGGCCCGCTCGAGCGCCGCGTTCACCGCGCGGACGCGCTCGGGCTGGATCCCCGTGCTGCGCGTGAGCTGATCGACGTACGCGCGCGCGACGGCCGTCGTCGGCTGCCACACGATGCGCCACTGCTGCTGCGTGTTCACTTCCTCGAGCCGTACCTGCGCCGCCGCGTCGATTTCGCTCTGCGAGAGGTACTCGCTCGGCTTCAGCTGGAAGACGTCCACGCCGCGGGAGATTTCGGATCCGTAGACGAATCCGTTGTACCAGTACGCCGACCAGTAGCCGCCGGTAATCAGGTTGTTGGCGTCGATGGGACCGCGATCGAAGTACGCGATCTCGATCGGCTTCGACGAATCGGTGAAGTCGAACACCGACACGCCGCCTTGGTACCACCCCTGCACCATGATGTCGCGGCCGGGGACCGGGACAAGCGATCCGTTGTGCGCGACGCAGTTCTCCTGCTCGGTCTGCGCCGCCGGCATCTTGTAGTAGCCGCGGAACTCCAGCTTCCGATCGACGATGTCGAAGATGGCGTCGGCGCCCCAGTTGAGCGGATCGATCGCGCGGCAGCGCGGCCGGCTGCCGCCGCCCCACTCGTCGGTGAAGATCACCTTCGTGCCGTCGTTGTTGAACGTCGCCGAATGCCAGTACGCGAAGTTCTTGTCGCTCGCGTCGGAGAGGCGCACCGGATGCACGGGATCGCGGATGTCGAGCAGGATGCCGTTTCCGGAACAGGCGCCGGCCGCGAGGCCGATCTCCGGGAAGACCGTGATGTCGTGGCACTGGTTGGTCATCGACGTCTTCTGCGTGCCCGGGCCGTGATCGCCGCCGGCCCAGAGGCCGGAGATGGCGCCGGTCTTGGAGTCGGCGAAGATGCGCGGCCGGTTCACGATCGCCGCCTTCTCGGGCGACGCGAGCGGAACCTTGATGACGTCGATGCTGAAGAGCGCGGTGTTCGGATCCTCGTCCGGTTTCAGACCCGAGCAGCCGGCGAGCTCCTCGGCCGATCGAACGGAGCTCGTGCCCGATCCGTACACGTAGAGGTTCGCCTTGTCGTTCGGATCGGGGACGAGCGTGTGCGTGTGCGATCCGCGGCACGTCTGCACCGCGGCGACCTGCTTCGGCTTCCTGATGTCGCTGATGTCGAAGATGCGGATGCCGCGGAAGCGCTCGGCGCTCACCGGCGTCTGCACGCCCTCGGTGCCGCAGTCGAGCCGGCCGCGCGTCTGCTCGACCGACATGAAGAGCAGATGGCCGTGCACCGACACGTCGCCCTGTCCGCCGGGACAGACGATCGACGCGAGCAGCTTCGGATTGCGGCCGTTCTCGACGTCGTACGTATTGAAGCCGTGATAGTTGCCGAGGAACAGGTTCCGGCCGCTGAACGCGATGTCGGAGTTCGTGAAGCTCAATCGGTTTGCCACCGCCGGATCGAACGGCGCGTTGCGGCCGCCGCCTGACGCGCCGTCTCCGCTCGCGGCAGCGGCATCGGCCGCGTCGCCGCCGTTCCCGTTTCGCTCAGGCGGCGTCGCCGTGCCGCCGGGCGACTTCGGATCGAAAAAGCCTTCCGGCTTCGACAGGCCGGCGACCCGCTCCATGCCCTTCGCCGCCTCGCCGGCATCCCGGAAGCCGGCCTTCAGGCCGACCCGAGGATCCGTCGTCGACGCCGTCGCCGGCTTGTCCTGCGCGCCGCCGCGGAGCGCAGCCGCCAGCAGCAGGGCGACACCACACGAGAGAACGCGCACCGATCTCATTTCTGAATCTCCTTGAGCATCGCGGCCATCCGATCGATCTCCATCCGCTGATCGGCATCCACGTCGGACGCGAAGGCGAAAATCTCCGAATCCTGCCCGGCCCCAGGCGCCGCGAACAGGTCGTGCACCATCGTCAGCGCGCCGCCGTGATGCTTGATCATCCCTTCGAGGAACAGGCGATCGAAGTCGTCGCCGTTCGCCTGGCTCAGCTGCCGCATCTCGTCGTCGGTGAGCATGCCCGGCATCAGCGTCGCGCCATGCATGTGCATCGCCTGCGGGCTCGGCACCTGCTGGCCGCGCGCCGACAGCCAGCGCTGCATCATCTTGATCTCGTCGTCCTGCGACAGCTCGATCCGGAGCGCGAGCTTCTTCATGTCGTCGCGGCGCGTCCGCGAGTTGACGAGGCCGACCATCTCGATCGCCTGGCCGTGGTGCCCGATCATCCCCTGCATGAACTTGATGTCGGCGCCGGTGTATTCGATCTTCGACAGGTCCGACGCTTTCGCGGCGCTGATGACGTGCGACGCCTCACCCGGCGCGCCCGGCTGGACGATCGGTGGGTGCGATTCGGCCGCGGCCGGCGCCGCGGTCCGGCACGACACGGCCGCCGTCGCCGCCAGTGCCAGTACGAAGATGCCAGGTGTAGGCCGGGTCCTTTGGATGCCAGGTGTAGGCCGGGTCCTTTGGATGCCAGGTGTAGGCCGGGTCCTTTGGACCCGGCTGACTTGAAGTCCAGTTTTCAACGAGTACAAAGGATACACCGACCTCCCGACCCGGCTTCGAGCGAGGTCTGCGGACATGATAGGTTGAGCGCATGGCTGACAGCTGCGCCCACATCGAGGCAATCGAAGACATTCGGAAGGCGAAGCGGCGGGCGTGCGAGGAATGCGTAAAGATCGGCGCGTCCTGGGTGCATCTGCGCACGTGCCAGACGTGCGGCGCGACGCTCTGCTGCGATTCGTCGCCGAACCGGCACGCGAGCAAGCACGCGCGCGCGAGCCAGCATCCGGTCGTCGCGTCGGCCGAGGTCGGCGAGCGGTGGCTGTACTGCTTCGTCGACGACGCGTTCGCGGAGTATTGATTACAGCCGTCTGACGCGGACGTTCCGGAACTTCACCGTGCCCGCGCCGTACTGCAGCGCAATCGGGCCGTCGGCGTGCTTCGCGTCCTCCGCATCCACGACCTTCACGCCGTTCAGGACGACCGTCATCTTCGGCCCCTTCGCAGTGATGTCGTACGTGTTCCACTTGCCGCCGGCCTTCATGAACGTCGACGGCTTCGAGACGTTCACGATCGCGCCGGTGCCGTACGTCGGGTCGGGCCGCTGGTCGAAGATGTTCACCTCGTACGCGTTCGTGGCGCTGATCGTCTTCGGATCCGAGCAGCGGATGAACACGCCGCTGTTCGCATCGTCGCTGACCCAGAAGTCGAGCGTGATCTGAAAGTCGCGGTACGCGGCCGGCGTGACGAGGAAGCCGTTGCCCTTGTCGGCCTGGATGACTCCGTCGGCCACCGTCCAGTTCGCGTCGCCGACGACGTTCCAGCCGTTCAGCGTCTTGCCGTCGAACAGCGTCGTCCAGCCGCCGCCGGCCTGAGCGGAGACCAGAACGGTCATCGTGACGAAGAGAGTCGACACCGCAATGGCTGTGCGCTTCATGTTCACACTCCGTGCAGTAAGAGGGCCGCTATTGTACGGCGATCACGCACGACCGCCACAGAGCCACAGAGCCACAGAGAACGCACAGAGATCAAACAACCACAGAGTCACCAGGACACCGAGGATCAGCGCCGCGCTGGCCGGTGAACGCCGATCGCGTCGATGGGTTGGCCGGCGAAGCCGGCCAACGTGCGGACGGAGACGAGACCGGCGAAAACGAATCGCTCGCGATACCAGTGCGACTCGTTTTCGTCGGTCTCGTCTTCGTCCGCCGCGGCGCTCCGCGCCGCCCATCGACGCGAGGCGCTCTGTGGCTCTGTGCCTCTGTGGTTTCGTACGTGGATGCGCGCGGCGTTCGGAGATTGTGCCGTCCCGGGATGTCTCGTGAAGGTTCTACTGCGTTCGTAGCACGTACTGAAAATCACTCAGCAGCTGCGGGCGCGTGCGCATCACGGTGTAGCCCCAGCTGAGGAGCCCGTTCGGCACGTCGTTCCACGTCGCCGTGCGATCGAAGAGGAGGTAGCTGTCCCAGAGCGCGTCGACGCGCTGCGGAAACACGCCGTCGCCGCCGCGCGACGGCCGCAGCGACTGCAGGTTCGTGAGGAACCATCGCCCGGCGGCCTTCGGCTCGTCCCAGCGATGCTCGACGCGCTTGTCGGCGAGCAGCTCGTACGGCCACTTCGACCGCGCGTCACCCGGGTACATCCGGAACCAGATCACGAACACGCGGACGTCCGCGCCGGGATGCTTCGCGAGGAGCTCGTTCTGCGCCCACCGGGCGCCGGCGACGCACGCCGGTCACGTCGGCGACAGCAGGAGTAGCAGGCGCGGCCGGCCCTTCGAGGCGTTGAACCACCCCTTCAGCTCCTGCATCCCGCGCAGCTGCGCCAGCTCGGATGTGGCGGGCGGGAGTTCGGTCACGGTCCGCCTGAAGGCGGACACTACGTACGTGGGTTCAGTCCGCCTGAAGGCGGACACTACGTACGGCGGGGCAAGGGCGAGCAACGCGAGCGTCGCAACGATCGGTCGAAGGCGGCGCAGCAGCGTCATCGCCCGATCCCGATCAGCGGCCAGTAGAACGGCACGAGCAGCAGCAGGATCACGCCCGTGACGATCGACAGCAGCGCGCCGATCTTGAAGAGGTCCTTGTTGTCGAAGTACCCGTACGAGTAGCCCACGACGAGGACGGCCGATTCGTACATGAAGATTTTCGGCCCGGCGCCGAAGGTCCAGATCATGCCGAGCGCGAGCGGATCGACGCCGTTCTGCGTCGCGTAGTTCATCAGCGGCGGAATGGAGGTCGCGAGCATCGCGATCTCGTTGCCGATGACGATATGGTACAGGAACGCCGCCCAGTACAGCACGAGCGTCGACGTGACGCTCGTGCCGATGAACGGCCGGATCCAGTCGAACAGGATGCCGGTCACGACGTCCAGCGCTTTCGTCTGCGCGAGCACGTTGCTCAGGCTGACCGCCGCCGCCACGAAGAAAATCGGCAGGTAATTGATCTTCCGAACGTCGTCCGTGCTCAGTACGCCAATCCGAGGCATCACGCACAGCAGGCCGACGCCGAGGCCGATCATCGGCGCCGGGATGTGGTGCCAGAAATCGGTGACCCACAGCCCGATCGCGATCGTCATGAGCACCGCGGCGCGAATCTCCGCCGGCGACAGCGGGCCCATCGCGCGGCGCTCGCGCTCGAGATAGTCGGCGCCGCCCGGCAGCGAGGCCGTTTCGGGCGGATACAGCCACAGCGCGAGGCGCCACGCGACGAACATCACGATGATGTCACACGGCAGATACGCGAATGCCCACTGGCTCCAGAGGACGTTGACGTGGCCGAAGCGCTCGATCGCGCCGCGCGCGGTGATCGACGCCGCGCCGGCGATGACCATCTTGTCGAAGATCGTCGCCTGATAGACGAGGATGACGAACATCCCGCGCGCGATGTTGCTGCCCTTGCCGACGCCGAACGCGTCGACGAGCCCCATCGCGATCGCCGCCATGATCACGACGCGCGCGATCCCCGACGGCACGACGGCCGTCAGCACGAAGTTCGAGATGATCAGGCCGAGCAGCAGGCGCGGATAGCTGTGGCCGACGGCGCGCATCACCGTGAACGCGACGCGGCGCGCGAGGCCGGAGTTGCTCGCCATCAGCCCGAAGCAGACCGCGCCGAACAGGAACCACGGCGACGTATCGGCGAATCCCGAGAACGCGGTCTCGAACCGCGCGATGCCGAGCATCCAGAACAGGAAGCAGCCGAGGATGCCGGCGACGCCGTGGTCGAGGACCTGCGTCATCCAGGCCGCGATCATGAAGAGGCCGACGGCCAGCGCCTTGTGCGCGAGCGGATCGATCGTCAGCGGCAGGAACCAGAACGCGATCGCCCCGGCCGCGAGCGCTGCGAGCGTCGCCGCGGTCTTCAGTTCGGAACTGACTGCATGCGGCGCCGGGACTGCGACGGCTGCCGCAGAGCCCGCCTGACCTACCCGACCGACTTGGCTCACCTGACTCACCTGGCCTGCTCCTCCCTGCCGTACCTTTAGACTCGGCCGCTTCGCGGCCTTCGCTCATGGCAGGTCTGCCCTGCGTGCGAGTCGAATGCCCTGAGCGAGCGAAGCGAGTCGAAGGGCTGCCCGGCCCGACTCATACGAATCTCCCGTCTCGCATCGTATGCACGCGCGGAAAGATTTCGACGGTCTTCTGATCGTGGCTGACCATGATCACCGTCTTTCCGTGCTCGACGGCGAGCGACTTGAGGAGGCCGGCGATCGCGGCGGCGTTCGTCGAATCGAGATTCCCGGTCGGCTCGTCGGCGAGGATCAGCGCGGGATCGTTCGCCAGCGCGAGCGCAACGGCGACCCGCTGCTGCTCGCCGCCGCTCAGCTCCTCGGGCCGCTTCTGTCCCTTCGCTTCGAGCCCGACGAGCGCCAGGAGGGCCTTCGCCCGGGTGTGGCACTCCGCATCGGGAACGCCGGCCATCACCATCGGCAGCTCGAGGTTCTCGATTGCCGTGATCGTCGGAATCAGGTTGAAGAACTGGAACACGAACCCGACGCGCCGCAGCCGGTGCTGCTCCAGCGCGCGCTCGTTCATCTGCGTGACGTCCTGTCCGTCGATCACGATCCGCCCGGTCGTCGGACGGTCCACGCCGCCGAGCAGATTGAGCAGCGTGGTCTTGCCGCAGCCGCTCGGCCCCATGATCGCGACGGCTTCGCCCTTCCGAACTTCCCACGTGCTCTCGCGGAGCGCGTGGACCTCTTCGGCCGCCATCTTGTAGCACTTGCTCAGTCCGTCGACGCGAACGTCGACGCCTGTATGCTCGAACATAAGATCGGATCGCTTTCAATTGGCGAATTGGTGAGGTGGCGAATTGGTGAATGGGCACGTCAACTTCAACTCACCAACTCACCAATTCACCAATTCACCAATTCACCAACTCAGTAATTACGCCTCCTGCATCGTTTTGTGCGCTGTATCTCTGAATACCCACCAGCTGAACCCCGACGCCACGGCGACCAGGATGACGACGATCAGCAGCGCCACCCATCCCGTCAGCGGCGGCACGACGAGGCGCGTCGGCAGCAGCTGCACGACGGTTCGAATCTCGCGCAGCCGCCACACGTAGTTCGCGAGCCCGAAGCCGGCCAGCAGCGACGTCAGCGTGCCGAGCGCGAGGCCGACGAGCGCCGGCGCGAGCAGCATCGCGACGACGAAGCGCCACATGCCGACCGGCGATGCGCCGCGGATCCGCAGCAGCGCGAGCGTCCGTCGATCCTCGCTGTAGTTCGCCATCGCCACCGCGAGGATCGCGATGAGCGCGAGCACGAGGCCGCCGACCAGATAAATGCGCATGTTCGCGAGCGCCAGCGAGATGTACATGTCGCTGCCGACCTTCCCGATCTCCTGCGTCAGGCTGTGGATCTCCAGCGGCGGGAACGGCGTCGCCTTCGCGATGGCGCTCTGGAATGCCGCCGGATCCGCCGCCGGATCCGCGCGAAGCAACACGATGATGCGCGGGATCAGGATCTGCAGCGGCGCGACCTGCGGGTTGTCGGCACTGGTCGCGAGGTACGCGTTGCTGCTGAACAGGTGATTCAGGTAGTCGACGCGCGCCTGGACGTAGCCCTGCCGATCGTTGACGCTCTTCGGTGGAAGCCCCGGCAGGAACGCGAGCTGGCCGGCGGCCTTCGATGCGACGGCGCGGCGATCGGGATCGAGGCCGAGCAGCACGCTCGATCCCGGCTCGAGCCGCCAGAACTCCGCGACCGGCGGCGACACCGCCACCTGCTCGTTCAGCCGGGAGAGCATCGTCTGGAAATCGGCGCTCAGGCCGACGCTCGGCTCCGAGTAGACGCGCGTTCGATACTCCTCCGCGTTGCCGAGAAGGTACAGCGGCACGCCGCGGAGGCCGTAGCCCGGCAGGTAGAAGCTCGGAAGGACCGCTTCGATCATGTACATCGCGTCGCGGACGCCGGCCACGCGGCGGAGCGATGCGAGCACCTTCTCGATTTCCGGCTTCAGCGCGGCGAGCTGCGATGACGCGCTGCCGGTGAGCCGATCGACCTCGACGAAATCGGGTCCGTTGAACAGCACCTGCCAGTCGGTGCCGATCTGCACCTGCGCGCCGCGGACCGCCTTGTCCTCGAACGATCGGCTCGTGATGACCGGATACAGGCTGACGCTGGACATCAGCGCGACGATCAACAGGAACGCGACCATCCGGTGCGGCTTCACCGACATGTGGCGCAGCGCGAACCGGCCGAGGACGCCGCCGATCGGCTTCAGCACCGGCGCCATCACGTGCTGAATGCGCTCGCGCTTCGACGCCATCAGCGTCGCAACGCCGTACAGGAAGAGCGGCAGCCCCAGAAAATCGAGCAGGCGATCGCCGAGGCGGAACCAGACGAACGTATCGGAGATCGAGAACTCCACAATCCAGCCGAGCAGAACGTAGCTGCCGACGAGCAGCGCAAGCTGCTGCACGGGACCGAACGCCATCGCCGCCTGCACGGCTTCCGATCCCGACACGCGGCGTGAGGCTTCGAGCGGCGAGATCGTCATCGCGTACCTGACGAGCCGGCGGCTGACGACGAGCGCAAGCACGACCGAGATCAGCAGGAATGCGGCAAATATCAGCAGCTGCCGCGGCTCGGTGAGCACGCCGCCAGGCAGGCGGCCGCGTTCGTAGACGAGCAGCGGCACGAACGATCCGGCCACGAGCCCCAGCAGTCCGCCCACGACCCCGCCGGCGACGATGCTCGCGACGAGCGCGCGGCCCATGAGATCGCCGGAGATGCCGCGCAGGCGCATCAGGCCGAACGTCCGG
>Ga0114129_10012073_pt1 | contig 12294 bp, 15 predicted proteins | sample RhiMetdeltSRZDD1_FD_80071 | JGI IMG/M metagenome (GOLD analysis project Ga0114129, IMG submission 80071) | Populus rhizosphere microbial communities from Tennessee, USA - Rhizosphere MetaG P. deltoides SRZDD1 (version 2) (version 2) | ecosystem: Host-associated > Plants > Roots > Rhizosphere >...
ACCCCGGTGGCCAGCACACCAACGAAGAGGAAGATGAGAGCCACCAATCGCGTCAACACGGTACGTCTCCTTTTGTCCGAGTTTACACCGCCGTGCCGATCACGGCACTCACCCCATAAGACGTACCAGGCCGGTCCGTCGATCCCATCCTTGCGGTGACGACGCAGCCAGGACCGCCGAAGTCTTTCTGGCCGGACCTCGCACGGCGTTGCACACGGTGTCGCACACGGCCCAGCGTTCACCACTGACGCGGCCGCGGGGACGATGTCATCCGCGCAGCACCGCGTCCATTTGCAATCATTGCGTCGCCCGCGACGCCGCGCGCGCGGCACATACGTTGCTATCACTCCGCTCATGCGCTTTGCCGAACACCGCGCGGACGACTGCGATGCCTGAGGAGCAACGCACGCCGCGCGGCCGCACGCAGCGCGTTCCGATCGTCCGCGAGCGCGCGAAGGTCACGCGACGCGCGCGCGCGACGGCGGTGGTACGGGTGCGCAAGCAGGTCGAGCGGCGCACGGAAATCATCGACGAACCGCTCACGCGGGACGAGGTCGTGATCGAACGCGTGCCGATCGATCGCTTCGTGGACGCGCCGATCCCCGATCGCTACGAGGGCGACACGCTCGTCGTGTCCGTGCTCGAAGAGGTCCTGGTGGTCCAGAAGCAGCTGAAGTTGAAAGAGGAGCTGCGGATCAGCCGGCGCCGGACGACGACCCGTGAGCCGCAGGTCATCGACCTCGCGGAGGAGAGCGTCGTGGTCGAACGTCGTGGCGTCGACGGCCGGTCCATCCCTGACACAGCGTCGCGCTCCGCGGCACCACGCCGCGAAGCGAAGGAGCAGGCATGAGCAAGACAATCGTCGGTCTATTCGAGACGCAGGCGGAAGCAGAACGAGTGGCGGACATCCTCGCCCAGCAAGAGGGTTTCGACCGCGCGGAAATCCAGATCGGGAGCAGCGACATGGCCGAGCGCTACCGTGGCACAACGGTCTCCCGCGATACCGGCGGCGACGACGGTGGGAGCTGGTGGCGCTGGCTCTTCGGAGAGAGCGACACCGAGACGTTCGCGAGCCGCGGCCGTGATTACTTCCGCCGCGGCCTCTCCGAAGGCGGCACCTTGCTGGTGGTGACGACGACGCCCGAGCGGGCGGAGCGCGCGCGCGGCATCATGGAGTGGCGCGGGGCGGACGTCCGCGAAGAGGCGACGGAGGCGCGGGACGCCACGCGCACGTCAACGGCGCCGGGCACGCCGCGCACGTCAACGGCGGCGGCCGGCGCCGCTGAGGAAGTGGTGCCCGTTGTAGAAGAGCGCTTGAAGGTCGGGAAGCGCGACGTGGGGGGCGGCCGCGTGCGGGTCTACAGCCGCGTCACCGAGCAGCCCGTCGAAGAACAGGTTCGGCTTCGCGAGGAACGCGTGAACGTCGAGCGCCGCCCGGTGGACCGCCCTCTGCGCGAGGGTGAGCGGGCGCGGTTCAGCGAGGACGTGATCGAGCTCACCGAAGTCAACGAAGAGGCGGTGGTCTCGAAAGAAGCGCGCGTGGTGGAGGAGGTCGCCATCGGCAAGGACGTGCAGGAACGGACGGAGACCGTCCGCGATACCGTGCGCCGTACCGACGTCCAGGTCGAGCGCAGTGAGACGGCGGAGCCTGACCGAAGCCTGGCGCAGTACGAGTCGGAATGGAGACGCCATCACGGCGCGTCCGGCAGCGGTTTCAGCTACGAACAGCTCGCTCCCGCCTACCGGTACGGCGCCGAGCTCGCCGGGCGGCAACGTGGAGGAGACTGGGCGGCGCTCGAACCGGAAGCCCGGCGAGGGTGGGAGGAACACCATCCCGGAACGTGGGAGCGTTTCAAGGAGGCCGTCCGGCACGCCTGGCTGACGCTTCGCGGCGAAAGCCGGGCCGCCTAGGTCCAGAGTCCGGCGGCGGCGTTGCCGCGACAGCGCCGCTGGCCGGCCGACCTTGTAAAATCTGCACGGTCCAGGTAAAACCCCTCCATAGCATTCAGCTTTTTCATCTCGGCATGTCATCGGGCGGAATATACTTTCCCGTGCCGCGTCGCTCCGTGAATGTCCCGGACGGTCCGGCGATCAATCACGCAGCGCACCTGACATGGCCGAAATGGGTGCGCGCGAGGAAAGACCACTCCAAATGAGAAGCGACCTCAACATCGGCAACGGCCGGGCAAGCGGCCTCGTCGACGTCCTCGACCGTGTCTTGGACAAGGGCCTCGTGGTCGCCGGCGATGTGAAGATCTCGCTGGCGGAGGTCGAGCTCCTCACGATCCGGATTCGGCTCATCGTGTGCTCCATCGACAAGGCCCAGCAGATCGGGCTGGACTGGTGGAAATACGACGCCCACCTGGCGCCGAGCGAGAACCGTCTCTCGGCCCAGAACGAAGAGCTCCGCAAGCAGCTGCGGGTCCTCGAACGCAAGATCGCCTCGCTGTCCTCGAAGCGCCGCCCCCCGTCGGCCATGAGGCGCGCGAGCTCCACGGAAAGGGAGACCGACGATGCCCGTTGAACGGACAACCGGCGGCACGAGCCTCATCGACGTCCTCGATCGCGTCCTCGACAAGGGAATCGTCATCGACGCCTGGGTACGCGTCTCCCTCGTCGGTATCGACCTGATCACCGTCGAGGCGCGCGTCGTGGTCGCTTCGATCGATACCTACCTGAAATACACGGAGGCGGTCGCCCAGGTGGTGCCCGCCGCCAAGCCGGCGCTCGATGGGCGCGCGAGCGAGGCCGTTCTCGCCGAGAACGCCGCCCTGCGCGCGCAGATCGCAGCCACGGCCCGGGAGCCCGCGGCCGCCCGGCGGTCACGTAGATCGTGACCCGAGCGCTCCCACGCGCGCTCGCGCCCGCTCGCATCGACGCGGATGCGGACGCGAAGCTGCGCCTGACGGAGATGCTGGTCGCGACGAGCGACATGCAGGCGTGCGCGCGCCGCTCGCTGGAGTGGCTGAGCCGTTACGCGGGCGTCCGGCGCGGTCTCTGCCTGGTCGCGCCCCTCGGCGAATCGACCCACGTCGGCACGATCGCCGCCGTGGGATTTCCCGCGCGTGCGTCCCGCTTCGCGCTCAATCTCGAGGAACGTGACCATCCCCTGGTGGCGGCCATGCTCGGCCCGAGCCCGGTTTCGTTCTCGCCGAACGGTGGCGACCCCAGCCGCTACCCGAGCACGCCCTTCGGCAGCGAGCGTGTCCACGCGGTGCCGCTCCATGGACTGGACGCGCGACAAGATCTGCCGGCGGGGCTTCTCCTTCTGGGACCCGTGCGAGCGGAGGTCGCGGACACCGTGCATTGGGTGGCGAGCCTGCTCGGGCCGCGCCTCGCCGAGCTGCGCGCGGCCCACCGGCAGCAAGAGAGCGAGCGGCGACTGCGTCGCGAGCGCACGCTCCTCCACAACGTCATCAACGCGGTGACGGACCCCATCCTCCTCACCGACACCGAGGGGCGCATCATCATCGCCAACGCGCGGGCGGAGGCGCTCCTGGCGTCCACCGAGGACGAGAGCGAAGGGCGGCGCCGGGCCGTCGCCCTCAACAACATGCTCTTCTCGTCCGCGCTGTCCCGGACCGTGCTGGAGGACATCGAGTCGTGGCGGCACGAGCTGCTACTGGTGGATCCCACCGACGGCTCCGACCTCCTCTTCGAGCTCTTGAGCACGAGCGTCAGCGATACGCGGGAAGGCACCGGCGTCGTCTCGATCTTGCGAAACGTCAGCGACCTGCGGCGGGCATCCGAGGAAATCGAGGAGAACTACCGCAGGCTGCGCGTGGCCGAGGTGAACGTGCGCGCCGAGCGCGATCGGCTCGACGTCATCATCGACTCCGTCGCCGATCCGATTCTCGTCACCGACCCCAACGGCGCGATCGTCATGATGAACGCCCCCGCGGAGCGGCTGTTCACGGTGGCGGCGCCCGGCGCCGGCCCCGACGCCCAGCGCCTGGTCCAGGCGAACGACGCTCACTTCTCGTCGTTCGTCTCGAACCTGTTCTTCGAGGGCGAGGCGCTACGGCGCAGCGGCGGCATCAATCTCGTCGATCCCCGCACGGGCGCCCCGCTCCCCGTGGAGGCGATCTCGGGCAAGATCGTGTCCGAGCACGGCGAGGTGACCGCCATCGTCACCGTCCTCCACGACCGCACGGAGGAGCTCGAGCGCGCCCGGCTCTACGAGCAGCTGAAACAGGCGTCGGCCGAGCTCGAGCAGAAAGTCCGGGAAGCCACGGGCGAGCTCGTGCGGCAGAACGAGCTGCTGCGCCGGCAGCACATCGAGCTCGAGCAGGCCTCCGCGCTCAAGTCCCAGTTCCTCGCCAACATGTCGCACGAGTTCCGGACCCCGCTCAACGCCATCCTCGGCTACACGAGCATGCTGCTGAAGGGCGTGTCCGGGGAGCTCACGGCGAGCCAGAAGCGCAACCTGGGCCGCGTCGATGCCAACGCGCACCATCTCCTCGCCATCATCAACGACATCCTGGACATCGCGCGCATCGAGGCGGGCAAGATGCCGCTCACGCTCGGCCCGTTCGCGATGTCGGAAGTCATCGCGGAGGTGTTCGCGGAGGTGGAGCCGATCATCGTGCGCTCCAACCTCGACGTCACCAGCACGCTCCAGGACGGTCTCCCCGGCGTGGTGAGCGACCGCCAGAAGGTGAAGCAGATCATCATCAATCTGCTCACCAATGCCCTCAAGTTCACGCCGGCGGGATCGGTGCGCGTGGTCACGAGCCATCTGCCGCTCACCGACGAGATCTCGATCGCGGTGGAGGACACCGGCATCGGGATCTCGCCCGCCGATCAGGAGAAGGTCTTCGAGGACTTCCGCCAGGCGGACAACTCTCCCACCCGCGAGTACGGCGGCGCCGGCCTCGGACTCGCGATCTGCCGGCGCCTCGCCGCCATGCTGGGGGGGCGCATGACGCTCCAGAGCACGCTCGGCAAGGGCTCGACCTTCACGCTGATCCTCCCGCGAGTGCCGAGCACGGCATGAGCCGCAAACGGAACGGCGCCGGGCCTCCCGCAGCCGAGCCGGCGGCCCCGCTGATCCTGCTCGTCGATGACTTCGCCGACAATCGGCAGATGTACGCGGAGTTCCTCCTCTACGCCGGTCTCCGGGTCGCGGAGGCGGAGAACGGCCACGAGGCGCTCGAGAAGGCGTTCGCGCTTCGCCCCTCCGCGATCGTCATGGATCTCTCCCTGCCTGGAATGGATGGATGGGAGGCCACGCGCCGACTCAAAGCGGACGCGCGCACGAAAGCAATCCCCGTGATGGCGCTCACGGGCCATGCGCTGGCTGGACACTCGAAGGGCGCGATGGATGCCGGCTGTGACGTCTTCATCACCAAGCCGTGCCTGCCCGAGCGCCTGCTCGAGGAAATCCGGAAGATACTGAAGGCGACCTCAACGACCGGGAGATAGGACCACATGCCGCCGCGTCCCCGAGGAAAATCGAAGCCGCCCCCCAAGCCTGCTGGCGCCGCGCGCAGATCTCCGGCGCCGCCGCCGAAAGTGCGCCAGGACAACGGGGGCCCGTCGCGGGTCATCCGCGAGCGCCGTCCTTCCCCTGTCGGCACCACGGTGGCGCGGGCGACGCCGGCCCCGGGCAAGCCGACGGAGAGCCGCGGCAAGTACGTGTACTGCGTGATTCGCTCCACGGAGCCGCTGCGCTTCGGTCACGTCGGCATCGGGGCGGAGCCGGCGGAGGTGCACACGGTCAACTATCAGGACATCGCGGCCGTGGTGTCCGACACGCCGATCGAGGTGCTCGACGCCACCCGCGAGAACGTGCTCGCCCACGAGCGCGTGAACGAGGCGGTCATGCACGACCACACGGTCATCCCGATGTCGTTCGGGACCGTGTTCAAGACCCGCGACGACATCGTGGAGCTCCTGCGCGGCGCCTACGGCGCCTTCCAGGACGTGCTCGTGAAGATGCAGGACAAGGTCGAGTTCGGTCTCAAAGTGCTGTGGGATCGCGACGCCATCCTGCGCGAGATCGAGCACGACGACGACGACGTGCGCCGGCTCAAGAACGAGATCTCCGGGCAGAAGGGCTCCACGTACTTCGCGCGCGTGCAGTACGGGCGGCTCGTCGATGCCGCTCTCCAGGCGCGCTCGGAGCAGTACGTGGTGGACATCTTCGAGCGCCTGCGCGACGTGTCGGTCGCGTCCCGCGCCAACAAACCCATCGGCGACAAGATGATCATGAACGCCGCCTTCCTCGTGGCGCGGGACAAGGAAACGGACTTCGACGCCAAGGTGAAGGCCATCGGCGCCAAGTACCAGAACCTGACCTTCCGCTACACCGGCCCCTGGCCGCCCTACAACTTCGTCAACATCCGGCTCAAGCTCGAACGCGCGAAGCCCGCCGAGTGACCGCGTGATCATCCTCGACACGCTGATCATCGGCGGCCTCAAGTTCGTCCTCGGCAAGCTCGTGGACGCCGTCGATGCCGAGCTCAACGACGACAGCGTCCTCCGCGAGGAGCTGCTCGCCGCGCAGATGCGGCTCGAGCTGGGCGAGATCACCGAGGCCGAGTTCGCGCTGATGGAGCGCGATCTCCTCGCGCGCATCCGCGAGATCCGGGAGCGGCAGCGCGGCGAGCAGCCCGGCGACGGTGAGCTGAAGATCACCGGCATCGAAGCGACGTTCGGTGGGGACGAGGCCGACGCCGACGATCGGTGACGCGCTATAGGTTTTTCGGCGGCAAGGGCGGCGTCGGCAAGACGACGTGCGCCGCCGCCGCCGCCGTGAGCGCCGCCGAGCGCGGCCGCGATGTCCTGCTCGTGTCGACCGACCCCGCCCACTCCCTCGGTGACGCTCTCGCCCTTCGCGTCGGCCCCCGCCCGCGGCGGGTTCCCACCGCGCGCGGGACGCTGCAGGCCGTGGAGCTCGACGCGGAACGTGCGCTCGAACGCTGGCTCGGCACGCGGCGCCGCGCGTTGCGAACGATCGCCGAGCGCGGCACCTACCTCGATCACGAAGATATCGACCAGCTCCTCGAGCTCTCGATGCCAGGCGTGGATGAGCTGATCGGGCTCATCGAGCTCCGTCGTCTCGCCCGCCGCGCCGGCCATCCCGACGTCGTCGTGGACACCGCCCCCACCGGCCACACGTTGCGCCTCCTCGCCATGCCCGACACCGTGCGCCGCGTTGCGAGCGTGCTCGCTCACATGCAGGCGAAGCATCGATTCCTCGCCGAGAGCTTGGGCGGCGGCTACCGTCCCGACGTCGCCGATACCCTCGTGGACGAGCTGGACGCGGAGGGCCGCACGTTGCGCGAGCTGCTCGGCGATCCCGCGCGCTGCACGTTCGCGTGGGTCCTGCGGCCGGAGATGCTCGCGCTGGAGGAGGCGCGCGATGGGGTCGCCGCCCTCGACAAGGCCGGCATCGCCGTCAGCGAGATCGTGGTGAACGCGGTGACGCCCCCGCCTTCCCGTGGCTGCCCCGGATGCACGGCACGCCATCACGAGGAGCGGGAGATCCTCGCCGCCATCGCGGTCACCTTTGCCGGCCGTCCCGTGCGCCTCGTGCGCGCCTACGACCGCGAGCCGCGCGGGATGTCGGCGCTCCGGCGGGTGGCGCGCGATCTCCGGCGCGCCTCCGCGCTCCCGCGCCGGCGGCGCCAACGGCCGCGCGCAGCGCGGACGCGGCCGCCGAGGGGTCTTCCGCCCTGGCTCGACGTGGTGGCGCCGGCGGGCGTGCGCTTGCTGCTGGTGGGCGGCAAGGGTGGCGTGGGAAAGACGAGCGTGGCGGCGGCGGCGGCCATCGCGCTCGCCGCAGCGACGCCGGCCCGGCGCATTCTGTTGTTGTCCACGGATCCCGCCCATTCGCTCGCCGACGTGCTCCTCGCGCCGATGGACGACGAGGAACGCGCGGTCCCGGGCGCCCCCGACAATCTGCGCGCGCGCGAGCTCGACGCCGAGCGTGCCTTGCTCGTCCGGCGGGAACGATATCGTGAGGCCGTCGACGAGCTCTTCAACGCGCTCACCCGCGGCTCGCGGTTCGACATTGCCTTCGACCGCACGGTGATCCAGGAGCTGGTGGAGCTCGCGCCGCCCGGGCTCGACGAGCTCTTCGCCGCCCTCGCGGTCGTCGAGGCGCTGACATCCGCCTCCGGGGGCGTCTATGACGTCGTCGTGGTCGACACTGCGCCCACCGGCCACGCTCTCCGACTTCTGGCGCTGCCCGCCACCGCGCTCCAATGGATCCACGCACTGCTCGCCATCCTGCTCAAGTACAGGAAGCTGGTCGGCCTCGGTGAGCTCGCGTCCGACCTGCTCACGGCGGCGCGTGACTTGAAGGCGCTGCAAGCGTTGCTCGCCGACCCTGGCCGCACCCGGCTCATTCCGGTCACGCGCGCCGCCGAGCTGCCGCGGCTCGAGACCGAGCGGCTCATCGCGGCGGTGACCCGGCTCGGGATCGACGTCGGTCCACTCGTCGTCAACGCCGTGATCGCGCCGGGCTGTGCAACGTGCACGCGCCGGGCGCGCGCCGAGCGCCGGGTGATCGACGATCTCCGCCGCCTGCAGCGACGCCGACGGGCGCGCCACGCGCGATCGGCTATGATCTTCGCTCCGACCATGAGCCCCGCCCCGCGCGGGGCGACCGCTCTGCGGGAATGGGGACACGGGTGGCGGCTCGAAGACGACCGGACGGCGTGAAGGGAGCGACGGCGACCTACGTGTACTGCGTGGCCGCGAGCAAGACCGCGCCGTCGCTCGCGCGGGCGCCACGCGGGCTCCCCGACACCGCTCCTCCCCGCGTCCTGGACGCGGGCGGGGGGCTGTGGGCGGTGGTCGCGGATGCTCCGCTCGCCCGGTACGGCACGGAGCCCATCGAGCGCGGGCTCGCCGACCTCGACTGGGTCTCGGCGTGCGCCGTCGGACACGAGGCGGTGGTGGAGCACGTCGCGCGCCACGCCACCACCATTCCCCTCAAACTGTTCACGCTCTTTGCCAGCGATGCGCGGGCGCTCGCTCACATCGCGGAGATCCGGGGCCGGCTGGAGCGCCTGGTGCAGCGCCTCGCGGGCCGCGACGAGTGGGGCGTGCGCGTGCTGCTCGACGAGGGGAAGGCGCGACAACGCGTCAGCGAGCGCGCGCTCCGCGACACCGCCGGCGTCAGCGCGGGAAAGCGATTCCTCCTCCTCAAGAAAACGCAGCAACAAGCCGTACGGGACCTCGCCGAGCGCGGACGCGCGGAGATCGACCGCGTCTTCGAGACGCTCGCCCGTCACGCCGACGACGCGCGGCGGAGGGCGCCGGGCGAGGCCGACACCCTCGGCCGCCTGCTCCTTGACGCGGCCTTCCTCGTCCGCGGGACCCGCGTCATGCGTTTCCGGGCGGCCGCGAAGACGGCGGCGACGCGCCTGGAACGCCTGGGGTACGACGTGACGCTGAGCGGGCCGTGGCCACCGTACAACTTCGTGGCGCCCGGCCGATGAGACACCCGCGCATGAGGCAGCCGCGCCGCACCCGTGCCCAGGAGCTCCTCGCGACCGACGACTCGTTGCTCGACGTCGTCGACCACGTGCTCAACAAGGGCGTCGTTCTCACCGGTGAGGTGATCCTCGGCGTGGCCGGGGTCGATCTGATCTATCTCCGCCTCTCGGCGCTGCTGTGCGCGGTCGACGCGCTCGAACGGACGTCCTCGCGATGACGAGCCTCTACGTCTACGCGGTGCTCGCGCAACGTCCCCGGAAGCAGATCGCGGGGGTGGGGGTGGCGCGGGAACGCCTCCGTGTCGGACGGTACGGATGCCTCTTCGCGGTGGTGGGGGCGGTGCGAGCAGTGCCCACGGTCTCGCCGCGCGCCGTTCGCGCGCACGATGCCGTGGTGCGGCGGGTGATGGTCTCCGCTGACGCCGTTCTGCCCGTGCGGTTCGGGACGGTGTTTCATGGCCGCGCCGCCCTCGCCCGCTCCCTGGCGGAGCGAGAAAGCGCCCTGTGCGAGGCGCTCCGGCTCGTGGAAGCGCGCGAGCAAATGACACTGCGAGTGTATGGAGACGCCGCAGACGTGACGCCCGGAGAGCGCGAGATCGCCGGCGCGCCTGCGCATCCGGTGGGCGGCACCGGCACGCGCTACCTCGCGCGCCGTGCGTTGGCCAACCACGTACCGGCGCTCACGCGACTGCGGCCGTTCCTCGGCGCTCTCGTCGTCGCTGAACGCGCCGAACGTCACGGGAAGCCACCCTTGCTGGCAAGCGCTTATCATCTGATCCCGCGCGGGGCGAGCGACGAGTATCGCGCCGCCCTCGCGCGTGCCGAACCGGCGCTGGCGCCGCTCCGCGTCCGGGTCAGTGGCCCGTGGCCGGCGTATGCCTTTACGCCGGGACCGGCGGCGTGAAGCCCACGCCGCGGCGCCGGGGGAGCGTAGGTCGGCAAGAGAGCGCGGCGCAGCGAGACGGCACGGGGCGACGAAAGAAAGTAAGGCGGCGAGCGAACGCGGGGCGGCGAAAGAGCACAGGGCAGCGAAAGAAAGCAGGGCGGCGAGAGGGCGCGGGCCGGCGACGCGCGATCACGCCGCGCCCAAGGTTGCGGCGGCCCGGGTCCGGCGCGGCGCTCCCGGTTGCCGTCGAAGTCCAGGAACTGGACGCGCTGCGCGCGGAGCTCGCACGCCGAGTCGAGGACGCCACGCCTCCGCGCTGGAACGCGGATCCCGAGGAGGTCCAGCGATCGGTCGCGCGTCTGGTCCTCACGCTGGTGGAGTTCGTGCGCCAGCTCCTCGAACGCCAGGCGATCCGCCGCATGGAAGCGCACACGCTCACCACCGAGGAAACAGAAGCGGTCGGGCTGGCCCTCATGCGGCTCGAAAAGACGGTCCGCGACATCGGCCGGCGCTTCGGCCTCGACCCGCGCGACCTGAATCTCGACCTCGGTCCGCTCGGACGGCTGCTGTGACGGGACGACGGCGTCGTGCAGTGCTCGGGCGGCGCGCGCGTCGCTGGTATCGCCGCTCGGGATGGCGCATACTGACGGAACCTGCGCTACGATGGCCGGGTTTGCTACAACTGGTGGCGCCGTCGCTGGCGAATTGGCGAGCCACTCCTTGAAGACGACGGAGGGAGCACGCCATGTCAGCCGTCTCCGCTGCTCGCGACATCCTCTTCGCGGCCCGCAACGCGCTTGCTCGCACGGAGAAGTTCAACCTCGACGCCCGCGCGCGTCTCGTGACAGCCATGAAATTCAAGGACGGCGCCCACGCGCGTCTGCGCGACGTGCGCGCGACGCTGAAGGAGATCCGTCGTCGCGGCGCCTGGCGTTAGGGGGATGGTGCCGAAGGTGGGAGTCGAACCCACACGCCCTTACGGGCACACGATTTTGAGTCGTGCGCGTATCGCCAGTTCCGCCACTTCGGCACGGGCACGTCATCCTACCACCGGCGGCGACGCCGGATAGCGACAAGACCGCTCCCGTTCGCTCCTTGCGGCAGCAGGGAGACGAGCCGGCTCAGCCGGCGCGACGGTCGTCCAGCTTCGCGCGGGTATCCCGAGCCAATGCGACGGCCGCGCGGGCGTGCTGTCGCGCGAGGCCGGCCTGCGTGACGGCGCTCGCGGCACGCGAACGCACGTCGCGCGCGCGCTCGAGGATGCCCCGGACCCGCGCCCGATCGCGGTGGCGCCAGCGGCGCTCGGCGAGGTGGATCACCGTCGCGGGCAAGGCAAACCGTGGTCGCTCGATCGTCCAATCGTCCGCGGTGGCCTGGGCGGCGACGTCCTCGAGCTCCTCGTAGCGAGCCTCGAGCAGACGCATGACGACCTGCTCGAGGACCCTTTCGGGGGTGACATGGTAACGCAGGGCCAGCGTTTGCAAGCCTCGCATGGCCGGCTCGGGCAAGGCGACGCGGCGTTTACCGAAGGGGGTGACCTTCATGGCTGCTCCTGCGGTATGCGGTAGCAACGACGACGGGTGTAGTGAAGTCAGCATAACGGTCCGGATTGGCCGGGTCAACCGCCCGTTCCTTGACACGTTTTCCCGCGGCCTGTAACGTGGTCGCTCCGTGGGGCTGTAGCTCAGTTGGGAGAGCACAAGGCTGGCAGTCTTGGGGTCAGGGGTTCGAATCCCCTCAGCTCCACCATCCCCGCTCAGTGGCACCTCGATTGCGTGCGCGTCGTCCTATGAAAGCTGCGCAAGAAGGACGAGTACGGTTCCTGCGCAGCCGCGCCGCTGAGGTCGCACTTCCTCACGCCGAAACGCGGGAACACGTGATCGCGGACACGGCCTAGTCGGACGCGGGTCTCGTCGAATGGCTGCCCTTCCACCCCGCCCACACACGACCGACTCGGGC
>Ga0114129_10012074_pt1 | contig 12294 bp, 11 predicted proteins | sample RhiMetdeltSRZDD1_FD_80071 | JGI IMG/M metagenome (GOLD analysis project Ga0114129, IMG submission 80071) | Populus rhizosphere microbial communities from Tennessee, USA - Rhizosphere MetaG P. deltoides SRZDD1 (version 2) (version 2) | ecosystem: Host-associated > Plants > Roots > Rhizosphere >...
CGGCCGCAGTCAGGGTGCTTGGGCCGCGCGGACGAGGCGGACGTGCGTGGCGGCGGGCGAGCTGACCAGTTCGGCACAGTCGTAACCCTGCGGACCGCCGTCGAGGTGGTCGAAGAGCCGGGCTCCGCCGCCGAGCAGGACCGGTGCGATCGCCAGGTGCAGGTCGTCGATGAGCCCGGCCCGAAGGTACTGCTGGACGGTGGCGGCGCCGCCGTAGAGCCTCACGTCTTGCCCGCCGGCGGCGGCGACAGCGCGGTCAAGCGCCGCGTTGATGCCGTCCGTGACGAAATGGAATGTGGTCCCGCCCTCCATCGTGACGGGCGGACGCGGGTGATGGGTGAGCACGAACACCGGGAAGTGGTACGGGGGGTTGTCACCCCACCAGCCGGTCCACTGCTCGTTCTCCCAGGGCCCGCGGATGGGGCCGAACATATTGCGGCCCATGATGCCGGCGCCGACGCCGACCTCGCCCCGCGCGACGAAGTCGTCGTCGAGGCCCTTCTCGCCACCGTCCAGCCCGCCGAGCTGGCGGGCGGTCCGGGTGGCGAACATCCATTCATGCAGCCGCTCACCGTCCACACCAAGCGGGTTGTCCAGGCTCTGCCCGGGCCCGGCGACATAGCCGTCGAGCGACATGGTGAGGTTGTGCACCCGCAGTTTCGGCATCGGTTCTCCCCTTCATGCTGGCCGGGTGGCGCGCACTCGCGCCCAGCAGGATGTCGGTGCCGCCGTCCGGTTCTCGACATTCGGCCGGGCACCGGGCGGCCGTCGCGGGAGGTCGGGTAATCCACCTGGGCGGGGACGGTCGCGCGTCATCAGGGCGGGGATGCGTACCCGCAGCACGGTTTCGCCCGGCCGGGAGTCGATCGTGATCGTGCCCCGGTGGCGCTCCACCACGATGCGCTGTGCGATATCGAGGCCGAGGCCGGAGCCCTTTCCCACCTCCTTGGTCGTGTAGAAGGGCTCGAACGCGCGGGCCGCCACCTCCGGCGGCATGCCCGGGCCGGTGTCGCCGATCTCGATGACGACGTCGCCCTCATCGGCACGCGCCGCCACCCGGAGCGTGCCGGCGCCGTCCATCGCGTCGACGGCGTTGTCGATGAGGATGGTCCATACCTGATTGAGCTCGCCCGCGTAGGCGTCGATCCGGGGGACGTCGGGTCCGTAGTCGCGAACGACGGTGACGCCGTCGCGGAGCTTGTACCCGAGCATGACCAGGGTGCTCTCGAGGCCGTCCGTGACGTCGATGTGCTGTATCGACGCGCGATCCATCTGTGAGTAGGACCTGACCGCGGCGACCAAATCGGAGATGCGCCGGGTCGAGTCCATCACCTCCGACAGCAGCGCGGTGATCGAGAACGCGCTAGCGACCCACTCCAGGCCCGCCTCCAGCGCGGGACCCTCCAGCAGGGCCGCCATCCGCTCGCACCAGGCCAGGTCGACCCCGGCGGCGGCCAGCGGCGGGGCAATGATCCAGTCGCGGGTGACGCCGTGCCGGGTGAGCCACGACGACAGCGCGTCCTCGCGGTCGGCCAGGGCCAGTGGCGCCAGGCCCGCCGCCTGCGGCTCGATCTCGCGGCGCAGCGCATCGAGCGCGATGAACTGCTCGGCCGAGATCTCGCTCTGGGCAAGCCGGCGGAGGCAGGTGAGCAGCGTCTGGCATGCGGCCTCGAGGTCGTCGGCCGCCCGGGTGGCTGCGGAGGCCGGGTTGTTGATCTCGTGCGCGAGGCCGGCGGCGAGCGTGCCAAGGGTGACGAGGGACTCGCGCTGCCGTGCCGTCGACTCGATGGAGCGCGCGGTACCGTACAGCCCCCTGATGAGGTGCCCGCCGAGCGGGAACCAGGCGGCGATCAGCTCCCGGAGCACCTCGGCGGGCACCCGGAGCACCCGCGCGTCCGTCCGTGCCCGGCCGGTCGCGAGGTAGACACCGTGCTCGTCCCAGGCGCGGAATCCGCCGGCCCAGCGGCCCGGCACGTCCATGTGCCCGACCACGGCGTCCTCGCGGCCGACGTGGCGCACGAGGTCGATTGCGCCGTCGAGCAGCACCCACCAGAAGTCAGCGTGCTCGCCCTCGCGGAACACATCCGCCCCGGCCTCGACGCGAACCTCGGTGCCCCTCCGGGCCAGCTCCGCGAGCTGGTCATCGGTCAGGCCTTCGAGAACGCTGAGCGAGCGGAGCTCGTCGATGTGCGTCGCCTTCCCCAAAAGTCACCCCCGTGGCCTGGCTGCCCGGATGGCCGGCAGGACAGAAGAACCGCAGGTCGCAAAGCATAGCGGCGCGGTCAGCGACGCCCCGACACCAGGGACCTCGGCTACGCTGCGTACGGGCACCGTGCCCGGTGGGGTGATCGCTCCTGCCGTTGCGACGTCCCGTGTACCACGGGCGGGTCCCAGATCAGCAGGAGGCCCGGCCTTGCCCGAACCGCTCCCACCCTCGGCTTCCGTCCCCGGCGGGCACCGTGCGAGGCTGCGCGCGGACTGCGGGCGCTGCTTCGGACTGTGCTGTGTCGCGCCGGCCTTCGCGGCCTCGGCCGACTTCGCCATCGACAAGGACGCCGGGCAGGCATGCCCCCACCTGCGGCGGGACTTCCGCTGCTCCATTCACGATCGCCTCCGGCCGCAGGGGTTCCCGGGCTGCGCGGTCTATGACTGCTTCGGCGCGGGGCAGCAGGTCGCCCAGGTGACCTTCGGCGGGCGGGACTGGCGGCGGGAGCCAGGCCTGGCCGGGCAGATGTTCGGAGTGTTTACCGTCATGCGGCAGCTCCACGAGCTGCTCTGGTACCTCAGCGAGGCGCTGACGCTGCCGGCGGCCCGCCCGGTCCATGGCGACCTCAGCCGCGCCCTCGACGAGACCGAACGCCTCACTCAGCAAAATGCCGGCGCTCTCGCGGAACTGGACGTGGTGGCACATCAGCGAGCTGTCAATACCCTGCTGCTCCGTGCGAGCGAGCTGGCCCGGGCCGCCGCCCGGCGTACCGGAGGCGACCTCCGTGGCGCCGACCTCGCCGGGAAGGATCTGAAAGGCGCCGACCTCAGCGGCGCCAGCCTGCGGGGCGCCCGCCTGATCGGGGCCGACCTGAGGGGCGCTGACCTCAGGCTGGCCGACCTCACCGGCGCCGACCTCAGGGGCGCCGACCTCAGCGGTGCCGACGTCAGCGAGAGCATCTTCCTCACTCAGTCCCAGCTCGACGCGGCAGTAGGCGACCTGCGCACCAGGCTTCCACCGGCGCTCACCAGCCCGGCGCACTGGCCGCCCACGGCCATGCCCGGTCATTCGTAACGTCGGCCCGCCCTGGCGGGTTCCCGCGCCGGCCCGTCGCGCCGTAGGGCAGGCTTGGCTCGTGAGCATCCCGTTTCCTGAGCCCACGACTCCGGTGTCGTCGCGTGCGGAGGTCTTCCTCACCTATCTCGACTACTTCCGCTCACGGCTGGTGAGCAAGCTCGAAGCGCTGCCCGGCGGCGAGCTGCGCCGCAGCCGGCTGGAGTACGCCCGCCACGTCGGCCATCTCGACATCGTCAGCGAGCTGGCCGGCGGCCAGACCGGGGAGTAGCCGATGAGACTCGCCGACTTCGAGGCCATGAGCTTTGACTGCTACGGCACCCTGATCGACTGGGAGGCCGGCCTGTCGGCGGTGCTCGGCCCGTGGGCACGCGAGCACGGGCTGGACCTGACCGAGGAGCAGCTGCTGACCGAGTACTCCACGATCGAAGCCACGGTCGAGGCGCAGCGTCCCACCGACCTCTACCCGGACGTCCTGGCACGCAGCATGCGGCTTCTCGGCGGCAAGCTGGGCGCCGGGGTCACCGGCGAAGAGGCGGCACGCCTGGCAGGCTCGGTGCCCGACTGGCCCGCGTTCCCCGATTCGCGCGACGCACTGCTCGCCCTGGGCAGGCGCTTCAAGCTGATCATTCTCTCCAACGTCGACCAGGCCTCGTTCGCCGGATCAAACGCCCGGCTCGGCGTCACGTTCACGAGCATCCTGACCGCGCAGGACATCGGGTCGTACAAGCCGTCGCAGCGGAACTTCGACGCCCTCACCGGCGAGGCGGCCCGCTTGGGCGTTGAGCCGGGCAAGCTGGTGCACGTAGCGCAGAGCCTGTACCACGACCACGTGCCGGCCAAACGGGCCGGGCTTCCCACGGTGTGGATCAACCGGCGTCACGCCCGGCCCGGCTGGGGCGCCACCCCCGAGCCGCCGGCGCCGGTGACGCCGGACTGGGAGTTCCCGTCCATGGCGGCGTTCGCCGCCGCCGCCGTCTCCGGCCAGGTCTAAGCGGCCGGCGGGGCCAGCCGGACCGGCAGCCGCCGTGGCCCCCATGTCCCGGGGGGGTCATCGAACACGCCCGGGATGCGCGCGTCACAGCTCGCGCAGCGGCCGCGGCCGGTGAGCCGGTAGGCGCCGAGGCGGTACCAGTCGCGCTCGATAACCAGCTCGCCGCACCCCGGGCAGCGGGTGCTCTGGCCCGCGGCGTCGTGGACGTTGCCGGTGTAGGCGTAGCGGATGCCGTTGTCGAGTGCGATGCGCCGGGCCCGGGCCAGCGTCGCTGGCGGCGTAGGCGGCCGGTCCCGCATCTTGAAGTCGGGGTGGAAGCCGGTGAAATGTACCGGCACGTCCTGCCCGAGCTGCCCGGCGACCCACCGGGTCATCGCATCGATCTCCTGGCCGGAGTCGTTGACCCCCGGGATCAGCAGGTTGGTGATCTCGAGCCAGACGCCGGTCTCGTGCTTGAGGTACCGCAGCGTGTCCAGCACCGGGTCCAGCTTGCCCAGGCACACGCGGTGGTAGAACTCGCCGGTGAACCCCTTGAGGTCCACGTTCGCCGCGTCGATGTGCCGGTAGAACTCCGCCCGCGGCTCCGCGGACATGTAGCCGGCCGTCACCGCCACCGACTTGATACCGAGCTCCCGGCAGGCGTCGGCCACGTCGATCGCGTACTCCAGAAAGATGACCGGGTCGTTGTAGGTGAACGCTACGCTGCGGCAGCCGAGCTCCGCGGCGGCCCGGGCAATCGCCCCCGGCGACGCCTCGTCGGCCAGCGTGTCGATCTCCCGTGACTTGGAGATATCCCAGTTCTGGCAGAATCGGCAGCCAAGATTGCACCCCGCCGTGCCAAACGACAGCACCGGCGACCCGGGCAGGAAGTGGTTGAGCGGCTTCTTCTCGATCGGGTCCACGCAGTAACCGCTGGAGCGCCCGTACGTCGTCAGGACGATCGCATCGCCCTGCCGCATCCGCACGAAGCAGAACCCACGCTGCCCCTCCTGCAGGCGGCACGCCCGCGGGCACACGTCACACTGGACCCGCCCGTCCTCGGTGCGGTGCCAGTGCCTCGTCGCTACCGTGGCCCGGTCCATCGCTCGCCTTCTCCCGACACTACCTCCGGACAACGCGGCGGCCGGGTCAGTCGGCGCGGGCGTCGGCGTGCCCTGCACGCCAGGCGCCGAGACGGTCAGCGACGTAGCGGCCGACGTCGGCGCTTGGCTGCTCCATGGGCGCGAGGTAGCCGGCCGTGAACATCCGCGAGCGCATGCCGTCCTGCACCTGCTCGCAGATCGACCAGTCCTGGCGGTTCACCAGGTCCCAGAACTCCACGGCGTCCGACGGGTCGAAGTCGCCGCGCGCGATCTCGGCCGGGTGGAACAGGAAGTCGCAGAGCACGGTGGTGTGCCCGGCGTCATGCGGCCACACCGTGAACGCGGCGACGTGGTCCGCCGACAGGCTCAGCAAGAGGTTGGGCAGGATGAGCTCGCCGCGGTGCCGCGTTCTGTCTGATTCCGGCAGCCCCGGGAAGGGCGCTCGCCTGGTCGTGCCGGTCATCGTGAACGTGTAGGTGCCGTCGCGGTGCGGGATGCCGGCGTCCCAGTCGAGGTCGTCGCCGCCGCCCCGGCGGAACGCCGGGATCAGGTCGCACAGCTCCGGGTGGACCGGGCCACAGTGGTAGCACTCGTTGTAGTTCTCGCAGATCACCTTCCAGTTGGCGGCGACCCGGTAGACGATCCGGTGGGCCGATCGCAGCTCCGCGAGCGGGTAGGCGGCGAGCCGGCGGTCGGCCCCGTTCAGCTGGCCGGCCAGCGGGCGGCGGCCACCACTGCCGGCGTCGAGCCGGGCGAAGACGAACCCGCCCCAGGTGGTGACGGCGACCGGGTGCAGCGCCAGCCGGTCACGGTAGCGGCGCAGGTCGGGCAGGAACGGCGCGGAGCGCAGCGATCCGTCGAGCCCGTAGGTCCAGCCGTGATAGGGGCAGCGGATCGCGGTGCCCGCGCAGCCGCTGCGGGCCCCGTCCCCGCCCGGCTGGGACCCGGCGACCGGGACAAGGCGGGAGCCGCGGTGCCGGCACAGGTTGTAGAAGCCCGCCAGCGGGCCGCCCGGGCCGCCCAGCCTGTCGGCGCCCCGGACCACCAGGATGCTCTCGCCCGCGACGTCGGCGGTGAGGTAGTCCCCGGGGCCGGCCAGCGACTCCTCCCGCCCGACGCAGAACCAGTCGGCGAACAGGATCGCCTCCCGCTCCCGGGCGAACTCGTCCTGGCTGGTGAAGCTCGGCCCGGGCAGGCTGCGCTCCAGCGGGATCTCTGAAACCGCCGCGCCCGGCGCCCGCGCCGGACCGGCTCTGTGCGTGCTCAACGCTGCCTCCTCCGCACCCAGCCTGCCCGCCCGGCGGCCGGGACCGGCTAGTCATCGGAATAGGGGTTCGGTGCCTCGATCGGCCGGCCCTCGCACAGCCGGCCGGGCCGGAACGGCGCGAGATCGACGCTGCCGTCGGGCGCGCCAGCGATCAGCCCGGCGATCCCCTCACCGACCGCTGGCGCGATCTTGAAGCCCATGCCGGAGAACCCGGCCGCCACGATCAGCCCGTCCACGCCGGGCAGCCTCCCGAGCAGCGGCCGGGCGTCCGGGGTCATGTCGTATACGCCGGTGACCCCGCGTGCGATGCCGGCGTCCTCGAGCGCCGGTACCCGCCGCGAGGCCGCCTGGACCACCGGCGCCAGGTCCTCGCCGGTCGCGGCCGTCCCGGCGTCGGGGTCCGCACCGCGCTGGCCGGCGAACGCGCCGACAAGCGTCATCGCGCCCGCGGCCTCCGGCCGGAAGTAGGTCTGGGTGGTGGAGTCGATGCAGGCCACGGGGGCACCACCGGCCGGCGGGTGGGCGAGCACCGCGACCCGGTGCAGCTCGGTCTCGATCGGCAGGACGACGCCGGCCGTCCGCAGCAGCGGCGGCGACCACACCCCGGCCGCCAGGACGACGGCGCCCGCATGCTCGCGGCCGCCGCTCCCGCCGCCATCCCCGCTCCCGCCGGTCTCCACGCCGGTCACCCGGTCGCCGCGGGTAAGCAGGGACCGGACCCGCGTGTGCGGGCGGTACCGCACCCCGCGCGCCCGCGCGGCGGCCAACAGGTCGCCGGCCACGACCGCCCCGTCCCCGTAGCCGCCGTGCGGCTCCCACGCGGCGCACTCGATGTCGTCGGCCCGCAGCCCGGGCGCCACCTCCGTGAGCCCGGCGGCGTCGATCACCTCGGCCCGCGCGCCGAGCGCGCGCTGCATGGCCACGTTGGCGCGCAGAGCAGCCTCCTCGCCCGGCGCCACGATCCGGACGAACCCGGTCCGGCGAACGCACCCCGGGCGGCCGACCAGATCGCGCCAGGCCGCGAACATCGCGTCGCTGCGCACGGCGAGCTCGACCTCGGGACCGAACGTGTAGTGCATCCGTACCAGCGCGGACGAGCGGCAGCTCATCCCCGACCCGGCGGTCGCACGGTCGAGCACGAGCACGTCACCCGCACCCAGCAGGCTGAGGTGGAACGCGGTGGCCGCGCCGATCACGCCCGCGCCGACCACTACCACGTCCGCGGTCACCGGAGCCGTCCCATGCGCAGGTCGGCGAGCACCCGCCTGGCCGCGTTGTAGCCGGGTGCGCCGGTGACGCCCCCGCCCGGATGGGCCCCGGCGCCGCACAGGTACAGCCCGGGGACCGGCGTCGCGTAGCGGGCCCACCCGGGCACCGGCCGCATGTGGAAAAGCTGGTCCGGGGCGATGTCGCCGTGGAAGATGTTGCCCTCCGTGAGGCCGTACTCGCGCTCCAGGTCGAGTGGGGTCAGCACCTGCCTGGCGACCACGGCCGCCGGGACGTTCGGCGCGAACTGGCCGATCCTGGCCAGGACCCGGTCACCCAGCTCGTCCCGCAGGCCGTCCCACGTCCCATCGGCCAGCCGGTAGGGCAGGTACTGGACGAAGCAGGTCATGACGTGACGGCCGGGCGGGGCCAGCGAGCCGTCCACGGCGGAGGCGACCACGCAGTCGATGAACAGCTGGTCAGCGTCGGCCAGCTCGCCGCGTTTGGCCCGGTCGTAGCATGCGTCGGCGACGGGGAGGTCGGGCGGCAGGGTGAACAGCGCCCGGCGGCCGGGGCCCGCGTCGGCTGGCATCCCGCGCACCCGCGGCTCGGCGTCCAGCACCAGGTTGACCTTGCCGCACGGCCCGTCCATCCTGATCCCGCCGACCGCGGCGCGGAAGTCGCCGGGCAGCTCCGCCTTGTCGACCAGGTGCAGGAACGTCCGCTTCGGGTCGGCGCCGGACAGCACCGTGCCGGCCGCGATCTCGGTGCCGTCCGCGAGCGTGACCCCGGCCGCCCGGCCGCCGCGGACCAGGATCTGCGCGACCGGCGCGCCGGTGGCGATCTGCATCCCGGCCGCGCGGCCCGCCGAGGCGATCGCGCCGCTGATCGCGCCCATCCCGCCCAGCACGTGGCCGAAGAACCCCTGCTCGGCGTGCTCGCCGCCGGACAGCAGGTGGAAGGCCAGGCCGAGCAGGGTCCCCGGCTGGTACGGGCCGCCGTGCTTGCCATACAGGTTGTTGGCCAGCAGCAGCGCCTTGGCCTGCCGTGATTCGAACCGGGCGTCGATGAACTGCCCCAGGCTGCCGGTCAGCAGCGTGGTCAGGCCGTCAAGATCGCGGCCGCGCACTGCGCGCAGCCGCCGGGCCAGGTGCAGCAGCTCGCGGTAGCCGCGCAGGCCGGTGGCCCGTGTGTCCGGGGGCAGGTCCAGGAACAGCGGCTGCAGCCGGGCGGCGAGCGCGCGCAGTTCCGCGTCGGCGGCCACGAACGCGCGGGCATCGGCGGGCGAGAACCGCGCGATCTCCGCGGCCGTCCGGCCGGGGTCGTTCCACGCTGCCACCACCTCGCCGCCGTCCAGGGCCACCTGCAGCGCGGGCTCGCACGGCACCATCCGCAGCCCGTGGGAGCCCAAATTCAGCTCCCTGATCACCTCGGGCCGCAGCATCGACGCGATGTAGGAGGTGGTGGATGCCCGGCAGCCGGGTGCGATCTCCTCGGTGACGCAGCACCCGCCCACGACATCGCGCCGCTCGACCACCAGCGTTGCGAGGCCGGCGCGGGCGAGCAGCGCCCCGGCGGTGAGCCCGTTGTGCCCGGCGCCGACGACGATGACGTCCCATGGGGTGGCGGTCAGCGGGGGGTGCAACATTCCTGACTTTCAGTCAGCTAAGGGCGGTTGTGCTGCAAAGTCTGGTTAGAGTACGTGGATAATGTCAAGATGCAGGGGGGCTGGCCAACGAGGAGCAGTTTTGATGACTTCTGGTCAAACAATGAACTCTTCCTTGGCACATCCGGCGCCTGGCCGCGCACCTGTGCGGGCGCAGGCGCGCCAGCGGGCCAGGAAGGAGCGCATCGTCGCCGTGGCGATGCAGCACTTTGCCGAGCGCGGGTACGACGGCGTGCGGATCGAGGAGATCGCGCGGGAGGCCGGCGTGGCCAAGGGAGCGGTGTTCGGCTACTTCACCAGCAAGGCCGGCCTGTTCCTGGCCGCGTACCAGGCCGCGGCGCGCTCGTTCAGCAGCTACCTGGAAGCGCCACCGGAGGTCCGCGAGCAGGGCTTCTTCGCGGTCATCACGTACTGGCTCGTTCGCACGCCGCATCTGATCCGCGAGGACTGGGTTCCCTACCGCGTGACGCTGCTCGGCAACTACTGCTCCAGCCTTCAGCTGAGGCGCGAGATCACCCAGTTCCTGCTCCGCGAGGATCCCTACGGCACGCAGGCGTTCGTGCAGTTCGGCGCCGACCGCGGCGAGATCCGCCGCGACATCGATATGAGGATGGTCGTGTCCCTGGTGGACTGGCTGATGGACCGGTTCCAGGACGCGGCCGTGACCGAGGAGCTCGACCCCGGGCTCTTCGGCTCGGCGGCCCAGTCGCCGCCGGTGCGCGATCTGCGGGTACAGGAGTTCGTCGAGCTGCTGCGCAGCGCCATCGGGGCCGGGGGAGGGCGGCCGGAATGACCACGGCCCAGCACATGGCCGTACGCGAAGCCAGGATCGGTATGCGGGACGGTACCGAGCTCGCCGCCACGCTCTACCTCCCGGTTCAGCCCGGAGGCGCCCCGGTTCCCGCGCTGCTCGAGTACCTGCCCTACCGCAAGGACGACGCGATGCTCGCCCGCGACTACGATCTGTACGCGTACCTGACCGCCCGCGGCTACGCGGGTGCCAGGGTGGACATCCGCGGCACCGGTAACAGCAGCGGCGATCTGCCCGAGGGCGAGTACACCGAGCAGGAGCAGCGCGACGCCGAGGACGTGATCGCCTGGCTGGCGGCCCAGCCGTGGTGCACGGGCGCGGTCGGGATGTGGGGGATCTCCTGGGGCGGCTTCAACGCCATCCAGGTCGCGCTGCGGCGGCCGCCGGCCCTCAAGGCGATCATCGCGGTGGACGCCTCCGACGACCTGTTCCACGACGACGTGCACTACATCGACGGGCTGCTGCACCTCGACGAGTACGCCTTGATGATCGACCACCTGAACGCGCTGCCGCCCTCGCCGGGCTTCCCGCTCGACGAGGCGACCCTGGCCCGCAGGTTCGACAGCGAGCCGTGGCTGGCGACCTGGCTGGCCAGGCAGCAGGACGGCCCCTACTGGCGGCGCGCATCCCTGCGGCCGGGCTACGACCGGCTCACGATCCCCGCGTTCCTGATCGGCGGCTGGTACGACGGGTACCGGGACTCGGTGCCCCGGATGCTCGCCGCGGTCCCGGCACCGGTCAAGATCATGATCGGCCCGTGGAACCACACCTTCCCGCACAACGCAGTGCCCGGGCCGGCCATCGAATGGCGAGCCGACGCCGTCCGGTGGTGGGACCACTGGCTCAAGGGCGCCGACAACGGGATCATGTCCGAGCCGCCGGTCACGGTCTACGTCAGGGACTGGCACCCGCCGGACCCGGACCTGGCGGAGATCCCCGGCCGCTGGCGGACCGAGACGGCGTTCCCGCCCGAGCGGACCGTCTACCGGTCCTGGTACTGCGGCCCGGAGCGGAATCTCACGCCCGAGCCGCCGCGCCCCGGCTCGGTGGCCCTGCGCTACGTCCCCTCGGCCGGGGTGGAGGCCGGCCACTGGTGGGGCGAGCTGACCGTGGACCAGCGGGGCGCGGACGCGTTCAGCCTGGTGTTCGACACCCCGCCGCTGGAAGACGAGATGGAGATCCTCGGCTTCCCGGTCGTGGTGCTGAACGGCGGTGCCGATGCGGAGCCGCTGCACTGGTTCGGAAGGCTGTGCGACGTGGCCCCGGATGGAACGGTCACCCTGGTCACCGGGGGAGGGCGGGCCGGCCGGCCGGACCCGGAGCGCGACGGCGGCCCGCTTCCCGGCAGCGCCCTCGGGCCCGCTCGGCCCGCGCCGGATGCGCCGGGAGCCCTGCCGCTGGAGCTGCACGTCACCTCGTGGGTCTTTCCGCGCGGCCACCGGGCCCGGCTCGCACTGTCCAACGCGATGTGGCCGATGATCTGGCCGACGCCGCACCTGGCCACAGCCACCGTACGGCTCGGGCCGGACGGGACCCGGCTCGTACTGCCGGTGGTGCCGGCGGACCCGGCGGCCCGCCGGCCGGAGCCGGCCTCCAGCAAGCCCGGCCCGGCGGAGCAGCCGCCGGGCGTCCGGGCCTGGGGCGAGATGCTCCCGGTGCGCTGGACCCTTCGGCGTGACGACACCGGGGCCACGACGATCTGGTGGCGGGGCAGTACCGGCACCGAGTTCCCCTGGGGCCGGGTGGTGGACGAGGAATACCTGCGCTATTCGGTGCACGACGCGCAGCCCGCCGGCGCCTCCGCGCACGGCGAGGCCCGCACCGAGATCCACGCCGGCGGCCGGCTGCTGATCGCAACGTCGGTCCTCGACCTCGGCGGCGACGAGGAGTCGCTGCGCTACTCCTACCGCCGGGAACTGCGCCGCGACGGGATACTCATCCGTGAGCGCGGTTGGGAGCGCCGGTACCCGCGCGACGGCCACTGAGAC
>Ga0114129_10012075_pt1 | contig 12294 bp, 6 predicted proteins | sample RhiMetdeltSRZDD1_FD_80071 | JGI IMG/M metagenome (GOLD analysis project Ga0114129, IMG submission 80071) | Populus rhizosphere microbial communities from Tennessee, USA - Rhizosphere MetaG P. deltoides SRZDD1 (version 2) (version 2) | ecosystem: Host-associated > Plants > Roots > Rhizosphere >...
GATCACCGAAGATCCGCAGTATGCCGCGGCGCACAGCGGCCTCTCCGACGCCTACAGCCTGCTGGCGCATTACGGCGTCAGGGGCCCGGCCGACGTGTGGGCGAAGGCCGCGTCAGGCGCCGCGACGGCGGTGCTGCTCGACGGCAATTCCGCTGAAGCACGGACCTCGCTGGCGCACGTGAAGTCCACGCAGGACTGGGACTGGCGCGCCGCCGAGCGCGAGTTCCAGCGTGCCGTGACGCTCGACCCGAAGTATGCGACGGCACACCACTGGTACGGCATGTCGTGCCTGGTGCCGATGGGCCGGCTCGATGACGCGCTCGATCAGCTGATGCTGGCGCAGTCGCTGGATCCCGTCTCGTCGATCATCGCGCGCGACGTCGGCGTCCTCCATTACTACCGGCGGAACTTCAGCGCCGCGCTCGAGCAATGCGACCACACCATCGAGCTGAACCCGCACTTCGCCCCCGCGTACCTGACGCTGAGCCTCGTGCAGGAGCAGTCAGGCGATCCCGAGGAGGCGCTGGCAGCGCTCGAGCGCGCGGTGTCGCTGTCGCCGCTCAGCCCGCGCATGCACGGGGCGCTCGGACGTTCGCTCGCCCTCGCCGGCCGCCGCGACGAGGCGACCCGCACGCTGCGGCAGCTGGAAGCCATGGCCGGCGATCGCTACGTCTCGCCGTTCGAGTTCGCGTCCATCCACGTGGCGCTGGGACAGATCGACGTCGGGTTCAGATGGCTCCACAAGGCGCGGGAGGAGCGGGTCTTCGAGCTGCTCGCCATCCGCGTGGATCCGCGGTTCGACTCGCTCCGCGGCGACAGCCGCTTCGACGCGATCGTCGAGCAGATGGCGTTCGACTAGACCGCCTTACGCGAGGCTGATGGTGATCAGCCGCTCTTCCGTCATCTCGCGCATGGCGTACCTGGGGCCCTCGCGGCCGATCCCGCTGTCCTTCACGCCCCCGAAGGGCATCAGATCGACGCGGCTGCTGGACGACTCGTTGATGTGCACGACGCCGACGTGGAGCCGGCGCGCGGCGACCATGGCGCGCGTGACGTCGGAGGTGAAGAGGCCGGCGGACAACCCGAACGGCGTGGCGTTCATCTCGTCAATCACCGAGTCCAGTGAACGGAACGGGATCAGCGACACGACCGGGGCAAAGATCTCGTCGCAGACCACCCGCATCTGCGGCGCGGTGTCCCGCAGAATCGTCGGGTAGAGGAGCGCACCGGCCCGGCGGCCGCCTTCGACGATCTGTGCGCCGGCCGCGACCGCGTCGGCAACCCACGACTCCGCGCGCCTGGCTTCCTGTTCACTGATCATCGGCCCGATCACCGTGGCGGGGTCGTGCGGGTCGCCGACCTTCAGCGCGCGCGTCGCGCCGACGAAGAGGTCGGTGAACCGGTCGAAGACCCGCTCGTGCACGAACAGTTTCTGCGTGGAGGTGCACGCCTGGCCGGCACGCCGGAACGCGGAGTTCGCGACGCGCGGCGCCGCACGCTCCAGATCGGCGTCTTCACACACGATGGTGCCGGCGATGCTCCCGAGCTCCAGCGCGATCGGCCGCAGCCCGACGGACCGCTGCAGCAGCCTGCCGACGGCGGTGCTGCCGGTGAAGGTGTAGAAGGCAATCGCGGGGTTTTCGGTCAGCCAGCCGCCGATTTCGGCGCCGGGGCCCTGAACGAGGTTCGCATGCTGCGGAGGCAGCCCCGCGTCGAGCAGAATCTGGAACAGCAAGGCCGCGCTGAACGGCGTCGCCGGCGCCGGCTTGATCACGACCGTGTTGCCGGACGCCAGCGCGGGCGCGACCTTGTGCGCGACCATGTTGAGCGGCGCGTTGAACGACGTGATCCCGCACACGACGCCGCGCGCAACGCGGATGGAAAACGCCATCCGGTGTGCGTGTCCCGGCGCAGCCTCGATGGGCACCATCTCGCCGGCGAGCCGCTTGCCTTCCTCGGCCGACACGATGAACGTCTGAATCGCGCGGCTGACCTCGTTGGTGGCGTCGGCGACCGGAAAGCCGGCCTCCGCGACGATCGTGCGAACGAACTCGTCGCGGCGCTCTTCGATGAGTTCGGAAGCCCGGTAGAGGATCCGATACCGGTCGTACGGGTCGAGGCGGGTCTGCTCGAAGGAGTGTCGCGCCGCTGTCACCGCGGCGGCGACCTGATCTTTCGACGCCCGGTCTGCCTCCCCGATCGGTTCTCCAGAGAACTTGTCGAAGACCTGGAACGTCTCGGCGCCGGACGTCCATTCACCGGCAATCAGGAGCCGGGCACGACGCGTCGCGACCTCGCTCACCTGGGATGGCACGGCACTCCTGCCTTCTACACTTCTTCCCTGGCCAGTCGCGGCAGCGGGCGGGGCGCGGGACCGTCGTAGGTGACCGGCACCTTGACGCGCATCGGACGCTCGCGCGTGTACTCTTCGACGACCTGCGCGCTCAGCCCCGCCATGCGCCCGAGGATGAAGAACAGCTTCCCGAGGACAGCCGGGAAGCCGAGATCGTGCAGCACCGCCGCAATCGCGCCGTCCACGTTGATCGGCAGCGGCTTGATGGCATCCGCCGCCGCGCGTTCGAGCTCGCGCATGAACTGCACGCCGCTGCCCGCGAGGTGGTACTGCTCCGCGAGGCCGAACAGCACCGCCGTCCGCGGATCGGTGCTGTGCGTGCGATGCCCCAGACCCGGCAGCCGCCGTCCGTCGCGACGCGCCTCCTCGATCGTCATCCGTGCGACATCGGCGATCGACGTGCTGGAGTCGGTGATGCGCGCGAGCGCGGCGTTGATGAGCTCCATGCACGCCAGCCCCGCGCCGCCATGCGCATCGCCGATGGCGAGGATGCCCGCGGCAACGGCCGCTTCGGGCGCGCGGCGGTTGCCCGTCGCGACCGTTCTGGCCGCTGCAGCCGACGGCGAGCCCGGGCCGTGGTCGGCCGAGGCGATCAGGATGGCGTCGACGATGCGGCGCTCGCCTTCATTGGGCAGACGTCCTGTGTGCAGCAGGAAGATGACGCTCGAGAAGCTCGTCTCACGCATCATCTCCGCGACGTCGTAACCGTAAATCCAGATGTGCGTGTCGTCGTGGGTGGTGATCCCCGTCCGCCATGCGTCCGGCGCCTGTTCTGACATCAGATCACCCCCGATTGCTTCAACCGCTGCATCTCCTCGCAGCTCAGGCCGAGCTCCGTGTGGTAGACGTCCTGATTGTGCTGGCCGAGCGCGCCGCCGGACCAGCGGATCTCGCCGGGCGTCGCCGACAGCTGTGGGATGACATTATGCATGCGAACGGACGCGTCGCCGTTCGGCACGTCCACCAGGAGGTGCCGCGCCTTCCAGTGCGGATCGCGCTCGATGTCCGCCACGTCCTGCACCGCGACGGCCGTCAGCTCGTTGGCTTCGATGATTCGGAGGTTGTCTTCGAGCGTTCTCGCGGCAATCGCCGCGCCGATCTCGGCATCGAGCTCCTCGGCGTGCTGGACGCGCGCCTCGTTGCTCTCGAACCGCGGGTCGCTCAGCAGATGCCCGAGACAGTAGCTCCGGAGAAATCGTTCTGCCATCTTCGGGGTCGATCCGCTGACGGCGATCCAGCGGCCGTCACGCGTGCGATAACAGCCGCGAGGTCCGGCGTTGCTCGATCGGCTGCCGTTGCGCTCGCGCAGCCGTCCCGTCGCCGCGTATTCAGCCGGCAGCCCTCCGAGCAGTGAAAACAGCGAGTCGAAGAGGGCGACGTCGACCACCTGTCCGCCGCCGCCGTGCACGTCACGGTTGTAGAGCGCGAACATCAGCGCATTGGTCGCGTAGAGCGCCGACGTCATGTCGGCGAGCGGGAAGCTCGGAACGATGGGCGCGCCGTCCGGTTCACCATTCATCGCAGCGAACCCGCTCGCGGCTTCGACGAGCGTCCCGAAGCCGGGACGCTGCGCCGACGGCCCGGTCTGTCCCCATCCGGAAATGCGCACCAGGATGACGTTCGGGTTGTCCGCCTGCAGCAGGTCCCATCCGAGCCCGACGCGCTCGAGCGTGCCGGGCACGAACGACTCCATCACCACGTCGAAGCGCGGCAGCAGCCGCCGGAAGAGCGAGACGCCCTCGTCCGTCTTGAGGTTCAGCGTAATGTAGCGCTTGTTGCGTCCGTAGACTTTCCACCAGAACGGCTGCCCGTCCGTGGTCCATTGCCGCAATGGATCGCCGGTGCCAGGCTGCTCGACCTTCACCACGTCCGCGCCGAAGTCGGCCAGCAGCATGCCGCACACGCCGCCGGCGACCATGCGGGAAAGGTCGAGAATTCTGACGCCCTCGAGTGGTTTCACCCTTCAGAAAGAATACTTCGCCGCGAACTGCATGATACGCGGCGGCTCGGTTGTCGTGATGCGGCCGAAGTTCGCGTTCGCGAACGTGACGTTCGGGTTGCCCGGCTGCACCCGATTGAACACGTTGAACGCCTCGACGCGCAACTCGACGTGCTTCTCGTTGCCGACCCCGATGTTGCGCGACAGCGCCATGTCCACGTTCCAGTAGGCCGGTCCCCGCAGGAACCCTTTCGGCGTATTTCCCCATAAGCCAGGGGTATTCGCCGCAAACGCGTCCGTGTTGAACCAGCGATCGAAGGTCTGGTTCGACAGGTCCGGATCCCCGACGATGATCGGCCGCTGATTGTTCAGGCCGGTCAATGCGAGGTCGCCGGTCGTCCCTGGCGTGAGCGGCGCCCCGCTGCGCGCCTGCACGATGGTCCCGAGCTGCCAGTCGTTGGTGATCGCGCGAACCAGGCCGCTGCCGGTCCCGCTGCTCTGCACGATCATGGATCCGTTGAACAGATGCGGACGGTCGGCGGCGCAGGGCCCCCAGTTGGTGGTCCGGTCGAACGGGTCAGGATAGTTGTTGTTGATATCGGTGCCCGGCTCCGCGTTGTTCCGGCACGTGCTCTCCGTGTAATTGACGTTCATGCTCCAGCCGCGGCTCAACCGCTTCTGGAGCGCGAGGAGCACGCCGTTGTAGCGCCCGTTCCCATAGTCCGTCGTCGCGAGCGAACCGAAGTACTGTCCCTGGCTGGGATTGAGCAGATTCAGCAGCCGGCGCTGGTTCGTATTGCCCGTCGTCGACTGACCCGGAATGTAAATCGCCGGATTGAGTTCGTACCCCGACCAGATGTGTTGGGTGCGGTTCCCGAGATAGGTGGCGGATGCCATCCAGTTCGTCGCGAACTGCCGCTGATACGACACGTTCCACTGGGTCACGTCCATCGGCCTGATGGCGACCGGCATGTTCACGTACTCGGCGAACTGCGGGAACGTGATGGTGGACGGGATCGGGTTGGGCACCGGCAGCGGGTTGCCGCCCGGATACCCGGTCCACGGGCTCGCGAACGACGGCGGGTTGATCACCGAGACCGTGTTGCCGAACGGCGGGTTCAGCATGTGGTGGCCGTACTGCCACAGCTTGGGCGAATCGTAGTAGAGGCCCACCGCCGCCCGGATCGTCTGCACGCTGTCGCCCTTCGGATCCCAGACGATGCCGGCTCGCGGTGCGAACTGCGCGAACCGGTTGAACGTGTTCGCGCCGTTGTCGGGAAAGCCCTCGTCGCCGGCGAAGATCAGCCCGGCGGGCGCGTTCGGAAACACCGTGCTGCGCTGGTTCGCGAGAAAGCGATCCAGCTTGAAGGCCATCGTGTAGCCGTTCTGATCCTTCGCGGCGAGATAGGGCTCCCACCGCAGACCGCCGTTGAAGGTGAAGTGGCTGTTCACACGCCAGACGTCCTGCGCATAGGCGCCTGCGTAGTGCATCTTCTCCGCGACGATCTGGCTGCCACCCTGGGTGAACGAGCTTGGCGCGCCGAGCAGGAAATCCGCGATGCCCAGCCGGTCCTGCGCCGTGGCACCGCCCGTTCTCTGGCCGTTGAACGCAAAGTTGCCGTTGGCCTGGAACGGACCGTCCGCATCGAGGAACGGCCTCACCCACATGCCGCCGAACGAGAGGCTGTGCTCGCCGCGAATCCAGTCGAAGTCCTCGGCCAGCTCCGGCGTCGTCGAGATGAATCTGCCGGGGAACGCCGGACCACCCCACCCGTTGGTGACGTTCAGGTTGTAGAAGTTCAGGCCGGGATCATGCGTGTAGGTGAACACATTCACGCCAAGGCCCGACCACGTCGGCAGCTGGTCGCCCTGTGTTCGCAGAATACGCGACCGCTGCCACGAAAACCGCGTGGCGCCGACCAGATTCGAGGTGTAGATCCAGTCGTGACCGACAGCCAGCGTCTGCACGCGATTGTCGAGGCCGAGCCCGTTGCCGCTGGCCAGGAGGACGTTCTTGCCGTCGTAGCCCGGCTTCCGATCGTAATTGGCGATGTAATAGCGGCCGAACACGCGCTGGCTCTTGGACATGTTGTAGTCGAGGCGGCCGACGCCCTGAATCTCGTCGCTGTCGTTCGGCTGCGCGAACCGGTAGCGGCCACAGGGATCCGTCGACACCGGCAGGAGCCCGACGATCTTCATCGCGATGGGATCGAACCGCGACGGGTCGATCCTGTTGCCCGTGAACGGCGCACCCAGCGTGCGGTTCGCGCCGCCGCGACACTGCGCCGACATGACGTCGGAGAAATCTCCCGCGAGCATCTTCGCCGTGGGAAGGAACACATCCGTCGTCGTGGGCCGGATGCGTTCGTTGGTGAACTGCGGCCCCGCGAAGAAGAACAGCTTGTTCTGGATGATCGGGCCACCGATCGTGCCGCCCGTCTGTCCTCGCTTCAGCCCGTCGTCGGTGACGTCGAAGAACCCGCGCGAGTTGAAGGCATGATGACGCAGGAACGCGAATCCGGTCCCGTGAAATGCGTTGGTCCCGGAGCGTGTGACGGCATTGACCGTGGCGCCCGGGTACATGCCGTACCGAGCCGGACGGACTCCGCTCTCGACCTTGAACTCCTGCAACGCATCGGGGAACGGCATCGGGCCGCCGATGTTGTTCAGCGGATCGTTGTTGTAGCCACCATCCACCAGATACAGCGTGCTGTTGCCGGTGCCACCCGCAACGGAAATCGCGACGGCGCTCGGATACTGGCGCTGGCTGCCGATGAGGCCCGCCGGCTGACTGACCGCCGCGCCCGCGAGCAGGACGAGCTGGCTCGGCTGCCGGCCGTTCAGCGGAAGGCCGACCATCTGCTCTTCGTCGATGACCATGCCGACGGCGGTGCTGCGCCCTTCCACCATCGTGGCCGCCGCTTCGACGGTCACCAACTCGGACAGGGTGCCCAGCTTCAGCGAGACGTTGACGACGGGGCTCGCGCCGACCTGCAGCGTGATGCCCGTCTGCTCGTAGGTCGTGAAGCCGTCAAGCTTCACCTCGAGCTTGTACGGTCCGATCGGAAGGTTGGTGAGGACGTACTCCCCGCCTGAGCCCGTAATGACGAACCGGACCGCCCCGGTCGTGGTCTGCGTGACCTGCACCTGGGCGCCGGGCAGCGCGCCGCCGGATTCGTCGGTCACGACGCCCGACATCTGCGCGACCGCCACGGTCTGGGCGTGACTGACACCCGACGACAGCAGCGCGACGGCTGCGATCATCCACGCGACACCTCGTCGAAACATCCTGTGCCTCCAGGAAAACCGCGGCCGGAGCGGCCGGGCCGGTTGAGCGTCAGGTACTTTATTGGCTGGTCGTATTAATGTCAATACAAGGATGCAACGGCGCCGGACGCCCCAGTCGTTGACCTAGTCGTTGCCGAGGCGCAGGAAATCCGCGATGTCCCAGTAGCCCGTCCGCGGCATCGGGACGTCACCCCGCGTGCGCACCTCGAGCAGGAACGGCGTATTGGCCGCGACCGCCGCGCGGATGGCGCCCGGCAAATCGTCCGGCTCCTCGACGAGCGTCGACGCGATGCCGAACGACTTCGCCATCATCACGAAGTCGGGGTTGTACGGCGTCCCATCGGGCCGGGTGAACTCGGTCCCGTAGGTGTTCCCGAAATACGCGCTGCCGACGGATCGAATCGTCGAGAAGCAGAAGTTGTTGAAGAGCACCCAGACGACCGGCACGTTGAGCTCCACGGCCGTCGTCAGCGCACCGACCACCGACATCAGGCCGCCGTCACCAACGAGCCCGAAGACCGTTCTCTCTGGCGCAGCGAGCTTGGCGCCAATCGCAGCCGCCGGCGCAAAGCCCATCGTCGCCATCCCGCCGCTCGTGAGGAACGTTCGAGGCTGCGTCGCCACGAGCTGCTGCCCCGCGCCGTTCTTGTTCCAGCCGACGTCCGTGACGAAGATGGCGTTGGCCGGGGCGGCTTTGGCCAGCTCGTTGAGCAGGCGCGCGGGGTGAATCGGCTTGCCGGCGTCGCGCTGACTCTCCTTCAACTCGTCCGCCCATTCGCGCTTGCGCTTCGCGATGAGCGCCGCGCGCGACTCGCTCTTCTGCGGCTTCATCGCGCGCAGGTGGCGGACCAGCTCACGCAGCGTCGCCTTCGCATCGCCGACGATGCCGACTTCGACCGGATAGATCTTGCCGATCTCCTGCGGGTCGATGTCGATCTGAATCAGCCGCGACGGCGGGATCGCGAACGTGAACTTCGGGTCCCACGAGCTGCAGTCGGCCTCGGCGAACCCGGTGCCGATCGCGACGATGACGTCGGCTTCGCGTGTGGTCTCGTTGGCGGATCGCGTGCCCCAGATGCCGGTCATGCCGAGCGCAAGCGCGTGATCTTCGGGGAAGACGCCCTTGGCCATCAGCGTCGTGGCGACGGGAATGCCGCCAAGTTCGGCGAGCTCCTTCAGTTCATCCGAGGCATCTGAAAGCGTGACGCCGTTGCCCGCGAAGATCACCGGCCGCGTGGCCGTGCTGAGCAGATGCGCGGCTTCGGCGATGCCGTCGTCGGGGCCGACGCATCGGCCGTATCCGGGGCGCCGCGCGATCGTCACCGGCTCGGCGTTCACCTGCGCCGAGAACACGTCCATCGGCACGTCCAGCAGCACGGCGCCTGGGCGTCCGGTCTGCGACACGTTGAGCGCGCGCGGCATCACGTCGGGCAGGAGCGCCGGGTCGTCCACGCGCCACACCCGCTTGCAGATTGGCCGGTAGATGTCGCCCTGGGAGGCGTCCGCGTGGAAGCGGATCCCCTGGTGCGGCTCCTTCGCGTGGTGATACGACGGCGTGTTGCCGGCGATCACCACCATCGGCGTGCAGTCGGCGGCCGCCGTCGCCACGCCCGTCAGCGCATTGGTCAGCCCGGGAGACAGGTGAACGTTGATGACGGCCAGCTTGTGCGACACGCGGAAGTACGCGTCGGCGGCGTGCACCGCCTGCTGCTCGTGGCGGAACGACACGTACTCGATGCCGAGCCGGTGGCAGGCGTCGATGAGCGCGTAGTTCGTGTGGCCGCACTGGCCGAACACGCGTGTGACGCCTTCCTGCTTCAGGCACTCGGCGATGAACATGGCTCCGGTCATGGCGCTGGAATTCTCCCCTTCATTTACACTTGTTCCCGTGCGGACACCCTCGGCGGACAGCGGCCAGACGCGCCTGACGCGTGAGTTCGGCGTTCCTCTGTATCAGCAGATTCAACACCTGATTCGCCACCGGATTACATCCGGCCATTACGCGCCCGGCTCGCAGATTCCCTCCGAGAACGATCTGTGCCGCGAGCTGAACGTCAGCCGCGTCACGCTGCGGGAAGCGCTTCGCGAGCTCGTTCGCGACGACATGCTCGTCAAGATCCAGGGGAAAGGCACGTTCGTCAACGCCAACCCGCCCCGTCGCCTGGCCCCGGTCAAGTATGCCGGTTTCCTCGACGAGCTCCAGGAACGCATGCGGAAGCTCACCGTCAAGAACGTCGAGGTCGACACGGTCGCCGCCGGCGCGGAGCTGGAGGCGACGCTGCGGCTCGAAGGCGGCGCCCGCATCGTACGCATCCGGCGTCTGCGCCTCATAGACGAGGAGCCCTTCTCCTTCACCATCAACTACCTGCCGGTCGAGATCGGGCGCAAGGTGCCGGCAAAGGCCCTTCAGACCATCCCCCTGCTGCGGATTCTCCAGGAAGACCTGAAGATTCCGATCACCGGCGCGCACGAAACCATCGAAGCCGCTCCGGCCGATCCCGAGATCGCCCGAAAGCTGGCGATTCCGGCGCTCTATCCCGTGATGCACATGAAACGCGTCATGTTCACCACCGGCAACCGCCCGTTCGAGCTCGTCGAGACCTACTACCGCGCCGACAAATACCACTATTCGGTCAACCTCGTGCGCGTGAAGCGCAAGGGCAAGTGGACGTGGCGCACCCAGGTCGAAACCTCCGCCTGAGCGCGCCCGCCACTCCTAGAACGCGAATCGCGCCTGCAGCTGAATGCTGCGCGGCGGCTGATAATCCGTGGCGACGCCGAAGCCCGCGCCGTTCGGCTTGGCCCGGGCGGCAATCACGTTGCCCGCCGCGTCGACGGGAAGATTGGTGATCGTCGCGGGATCGTTCGGCGCCGTCAGGTTCATGATCGTCTGCCGCGCGATGATACCGGCCTGGTTGAACACGTTGAACACGTCGGCGCGGAGCTGAACGCTGCGGCCGCCGCCCAGCTTGATCGTGCGGGCAATGGCGAGATCGGTGCTGCTGATGAAGCAGCCGCGCAGGTAGCCGTTGCCCGATTCGAGGCCGTCGCTCCCCACGACGGGTCCGAGGAACGCATTCGTGTTGAACTGCTTCAGCGCGTCGCTGCCGCATCCGCTGCCCGGATCGCCGGGGACGCGCACGCGCGGCGCGAAATCGGGCGAGCCCGTGAGGTTCACGTTGCCGCCGCCGTTCTGGTAGGCGGCGGTGACGAAATAGGCCGGGCCCGTGGCGCCCGACCAGATGCCGGAGAGGCTCCAGTCGTTCAGCACGTACCCGAGCGCCCGGCCGCCGCTCGTCGACGCTGACATCGCGGGCAGGTTCACCACGAACTGCGCCCGCATGATGTGCGTCTGCGGATGGTTGTCGCCGAGCAGCTCGTCCGACTTCGCCTGGTCGGTCCGCACGGTGATCGTGCCGTCGGCATTGTGCTGCAGGCGCAGGGGCGAGTTCTGATGGTCGAACAGGCTGATGGTGTCGTTGAACCCAACCAGCCACCCGTCGCGGAAGCGGCGGTTCAGGCCGATCTGAACCGAGTGATAGGTCCGCCAGCCGATCGGCTGCTGCTGGTTGATGTTCGCGTAGCCCCTGTAGAACCGTACGAGATCCGGGTTCGTGGAGGCGTAGGACGTGGACGGATCGATGGACGTCGCTGACGTCGCGGCCGCGAGATTCTGGTTGGCGGCCAGGAATCCGGCGCCCAGATCGATCGCGTTGATATTCACCGCGTTGTTCGTGTTGAAGCTGTGCTGCCCGGCGTAGGCGACATCGAGCACCGAGGAGAACGGCACCGCCATCTGCACGCCGCCGTTCCACTGCGTGGACGCGGACAGCTTGTTGTCGTACTGCCAGACCGTCAACGCCGGCGCGGCTTCCGTGGTCAGGCCTGTCACGCCGAGATTCTGGAGCTCGCCGTACCGGACCGTCACGTTGCGCGTGAACGGCGGGTTGTTGACGGTCCCGTACACGGTGTTTGCCGGCGCGCGATCGTAGAACAGCCCGGCGCCGCCGCGGATCACGAGCCGCTGATCGCCGTTGACGTCCCACGCCGCGCCGAACCGCGGCGTCCAGCCGAGCGGCTGGTACTTGTACATCGTCTCCGCCACCGGCCCATCGCCCGAGGCGTACAGGCCGTTGGTGATCGGACCGCTGTTCGGGACCAGCGTGCCGATCGCGAGCGCCGAGTTCGGCCCGAGCATCTGTCCGGTGACCGGGTCCATGGCGCGGCGATTGGCCGCCACGCACGGATAGACGTTGTTCACGCATCCCGCGACGTAGAGCCTCGGCGCCTGCGCGCGCTGCCACTGCTCGGGCAGGAAGTTCGAGCTGAACCCGTACGCGTCGTACTGCGGCCGCATGTGCGCGACGCGCACGCCATAGTCGAGCGTCAGGCGGCTGGTGACGCGCCAGTTGTCCTGCGCGAACGCCTCGTTGTTCACGGCGAGAAAGGCGCCCTCGGCCCACCGCGACGTCTGGGCGTACGTGCTGAACACACCCACGGCGGCGTTCGAGAACCCGAACGTCGTGTCGAGCGGGTTGTTCGTGTCGTTGGCGAAGCTGATGTTGCCGGTCACGTTTCCGGCGCCGCGCCGCTGAAGGCTGCGGAAGTAGTAATACCCCGCCTTCACCGTGTGCTGCCCGCGCACCTTGGTGATGCTCGCGTTCCACGTGCGGTTGCGCGTGTCGAGGATGAAGTTGGTGCCGCCCGTCACCCC
>Ga0114129_10012077_pt1 | contig 12293 bp, 10 predicted proteins | sample RhiMetdeltSRZDD1_FD_80071 | JGI IMG/M metagenome (GOLD analysis project Ga0114129, IMG submission 80071) | Populus rhizosphere microbial communities from Tennessee, USA - Rhizosphere MetaG P. deltoides SRZDD1 (version 2) (version 2) | ecosystem: Host-associated > Plants > Roots > Rhizosphere >...
CCGCTTCGCCGACCATCGCGCGCAGCACATTCGGATACCCGGCGATATCGCGATCTCCGGCGCCGTACCCGGTTGCGGACACGCGCATCGGCGGCAGTGGACCAAAGCTCTCCGCGTACTCTGTCACGAGCAGGGCGCCGGTCGGCGTCACCATTTCGAGGGCCACCTCGCCCGCATAAATGGGAACGCCGGTTAGGAGGCGCGCCGTTGCTGGCGCGGGCACCGGGAACCTGCCATGCGCGCAGCGCACCATTCCGCTTCCGACGTTCAGCGGCGAGCAGACAATGCGGTCCGCAGCCAGCCACTCGAAGCCGTGCACGGCGCCAACGATGTCCACGATCGAGTCGAGCGCGCCCACTTCGTGCAGGTGCACTTTCTCGAGCGGCATGTTGTGGATGGCCGCTTCCGCTTCGGCAAGGCGATGGAAGAGTCGGACGGCCTTGTCTTTCCCCGCCCGCGAGAGCGCCGAACCCTCGATGGCCGCAGTGATCTCGTTCAGACTGTGATGATCGACGTGGCCGTGATCGTGGGTATGATGATGGTCATCCCCTACGTGGTGATGATGTCCGGGATCACCATGTGCGAGCGCATGCGAATGGGCATGCGCATGCGCGTGGTCGTCTGCGGCCGGCGTCAGACGGAACTTCGTCGCAGAGACGCCAGCGCGCAGCACGCGTTCCGCGGCGATCTCAGCGCCTCCGATCGCAAGGCTCCCCAGCGCAGCGCGCAAACCTTCGAGCGGCAGCCCGAGATCGAGAAGCGCGCCTAGCATCATGTCGCCCGACGCTCCCGAGAAGCAGTCCAGATAAACGATTCGCGCCACCTAGATGAAACCTTCCTCTTTCATGCTGCAGTACCGCACGTTCGCCAGGATCACGTGATCGATCACGTCGATGCCCATCAGCACCCCGGCGGCCACCAGCCGGTGCGTGAGATCGATGTCTTCCTTGCTCGGCTCCGGATCGCCCGATGGATGATTGTGAAATACGACGATGGCCGCTGCGCCACCAGTCGTCGCCTCTCGGAAGATCTCGCGGGGATGCACGATGCTGGAATCGAGCGTCCCGACCGTGACGATCGTCGTGCGGGTCACGCGGTGCTTCGTGTCCAGCAGCACGACACCGAACTGCTCCACCGGACGATTGCCATAGATCGGTAATAACAGTTCAGCAACGGCGCGCGGACTGGTGACCTGGACGCGATGCCGACCCGCGCGCGTGAGCGTGCGGCGTCCGAGCTCGACGGCCGCCAGCACCTGTGCCGCTCGGGCTGCACCGATCCCCGGTATCTGCATCAACGCATCGTGATGCGCCCGCGCGAGGCCATCGATGCCGCCCACGCCGGCCAGCATCGCGTTCGCAAGGTCGAGCGCGCTGGCTTTCGCCAGGCCGTTGCCGACGACAATCGCCAGCAGCTCGTTGTCGCCAAGCGCGGATGCCCCCATCCGCTGCAGCTTTTCGCGCGGTCGATCGTGCACCGCGACGGTCTTCATCGTACACCATCCTGTTATACTTCTTGGGTTAATGCGCCGCCTGATCCTCCTGCTCTGCGCGGTTGCGATCTGCGCAGGGTGTTCGGCACCTCCCCAGAAAGAGCTCGATCGCGCACAAGGTGCGATCGACGCGGCCCGCGCGGCCGGCGCTGAACGCTACGCCAGCGCCGAGTTCTCCGCCGCAACGACCTCACTGCAACAGGCCCACGAAGCGGTCGCGCAACGCGACAACCGCCTCGCGCTATTGCGCGCGCTCGATGCGAGCGAACGCGCGCAGCAGGCGGCGCGGCAGGCCGCCGACGGCAAGGCGAAAGCCCGCAGCGATGCGGAGACCGAAGTCGCGTCGACCACGGCCGCGGCGCGGCAATTGCGAAGCGCGATTACGGCGGCAGAGGCGGCGCGTCTTCCGGCGGCCACCTTGGCTGTCGCTCGCAAGACCGTGACGTCCGCCGAGGCGTCCCTGCAAAAAGCACGCGCGCTGCTGAAGTCGGAGCAGTATCTGGAGGCTCACCAGACGTTGCAGGGCGTGGGCGACCAGATCCTCCAGCAAATCCGCGTGATCGGTGAGGCGCAGAAGGCACGCGCCGGGCGACGCCGCACCTAGCCGGCGATACGCCGGTGCGCAGTTGTTTCAAAGGGTGCGCGACGGTGGCGTGGCTAAATGATCCAACCGAGTCCGGTCACGACCACCACGATCAGGACGAATCCTGCCAGATCGAGTGCGATGCCGTGGCGCATCATCGCGGTGATAGGTACGTAGCCCGAGCTATACACGATCGCGTTCGGCGGGGTTGAAATCGGCATCATGAAGCCCATGGACGCGCCGAGCGTCGCGCCAAGGGCTGGCTCCGTCGGATCGATCCCCGCGGCCTGCGCAACCGCAATGGCAACCGGGACGATCATGTTCGCCGAGGCGGTGTTCGAGGCCGCCTCCGACATGACGATCGCCACCGCGGTGAAGAGGATCGTCAACGATAACGCCGAGTGGACCGGCAGCCATTTGGTGATGCCGTAGCCCAGCGACTCGGCAAGCCCCGTCGAAAAGGCCAGGGCTCCCATCGACAGGCCACCACCAAACAAGAGGATGATGCCCCAGTCGATGCGCACCGCTTGTTCCCAGGTCAGCGTAAATCGACGCGCCCGCCAGCTGATAGGCAGCAAAAAAAGCAACAAGGCCCCAATCATCGCCGCGATCGATTCCGGCACAGACAGTTCGAACGCCTGCGCGAACGCGGTGTCGCTGAGACCACTGATGGCGAGCACGCCTGGGAACAGCCACAGCGCGACCGTGACGCCAAACGCGATGAGCGTGTTGCGCTGGCCGGCAGAGATCGGACCCAGTTTGTCCAACTCCTCGCGAATTCTCGAGGCGCGCCCAGGATCGACCTTGACGCCACGCAGCAGCGACCACCGGAAATAGACCACCAGGAACAGGAACAGCAACGTCGCCAGCGGAACGCCGAACAGCATCCACTGGAAAAACGAGATCTGCACGTGCGCGATCCGCTCGAGCATTCCCTTGCCAATCAGGTTTGGCGGCGTGCCGATGGGCGTGCCCATCCCGCCAACCGATGCGCCGAACGCGGCCATCAGCATCATGGCCGTCGCGAAGTTTCGGCTCGCCGGATCCGACTCGCGCCCGTGCGTGAGGTGCGCGACGATCGACAGCCCGATCGGAAACATCATGGCAGTGGTCGCCGTGTTGCTAATCCACATCGAGATGCCGGTTGCGACTGCACCGAACACCAGCAGGATCCGCGTCGGACTACCGGCGACAGCCCTCGACGACAAGGCGCTGAACGCGATCCGCCGATCGAGGCCGTGGGTGAACATCGCCTCGGCGAGCATGAAGCTGCCGATGAACAGGAAGATGATGGGATCGGCGAACGGCGCGAACACCGTTCGCGCAGGCGCAACATGGAGCAAAGTCGCGAGCACGGGCCCGATGAGCGCTGTTACCGCCAGCGGCAAGGCTTCCGTCACCCAGAGGACCACCATCATGGCCATGACGGCTGCCAACCGGTGCGCGGGCGCGACCAGAGGGAGCGGCAACGCCAGCAGGCCTAGGAGGACGACGGGGGACGCGATGAGGCCGAACGTTCGGCGCCGGCGATTGAACAGCTCTTCAGCCGGCGAGTACGCCTCTCCGGTGCCGACTGCTTCATGCAAGCTTCGCATTTACGCCTTGAGCCAGCGGGCCTCGGCAACCACTTCTGCCCAGCCCGTCAGGTAGAGTCCGTCATCGCGCCATTCCACGCGTTGCGTACCGCCAGGCGATTCGATGCGAACGTCTGCCGCAGCGCCGCCGTAGCGGATGGCCGCAACCGCCGCTGCGCAGGCGCCTGTACCGGACGCTTCAGTGGGACCGACGCCGCGCTCCCAGATCAGGATTCGCACGTGGTCGGGCGCGACAACCGTCGCCAGCTCGACGTTGGTGCCCTCGGGGAACCTCGGATGGATGGCCAACTGAGAAGCCACCGCATGCAGTCGCGCCTCGGATACCTCGCCGAGCACCACGCACTGCGGATTCCCAACCCTCATCGTCACCGCACTCACCTCTTCACCGCGCACGCTGATGGGTTCGCGCGCGATCGCCTCGGGCTGACCCATGGCCGCGCGAAACGTGTACTTGCCGGCATCGACCGCCAGCAGCTCCAGCCTCTTGATGCCCGCTTCTGTTTCGACTTCAATTGGCGGCTGCGCCACGTTCGCGCCCTGCTGCAACGCGATCCAGGCAGCGAGGCAGCGCACGCCGTTTCCAGAGACCTCGGATCGACTGCCATCTGCGTTCAGCAAGTGCATCCGCGCGCCGCCGTTCTGCTGCTGGAACATGATGAGGCCATCGGCGCCAATGCCCCGGTGCCTGTCGCACACGTCTCTGGCGAACGCCGAACGATCGGCGATCTCACGGAGCTCACCTGTCTCGATCAGGAGAAAGTCGTTGCCAAACGCCTGCGTCTTTATGAGTCGGGGCACTCGTGTCCTCGTCAGGGTCCGTGATCCGCTGGCCGCTATCCGCTATCCGCTCGCCGTCAGGCGGAAGCGCCATCCACTATAGAATGAGTTCCTCGTCATGCGCGCGCGCGACGTCGACATTCTCGCCCCCACGACCTACGATGTGCTGGTAATTGGGGGCGGCATCCATGGCCTTGCGGTGGCCTACGAAGCCGCCAGTCGCGGCTTGCGAACGGCGCTGATCGAAGCCGGCGATTTCGGCAGCGCCGCCAGCTTCAATCATCAACGCACGGTTCACGGCGGGCTGCGCTCGCTTCAGTACGGGCGCCTTCGATACGCGCGGCAGTCGATCCTCGAGCGCCGCGCGCTCGCCCGGATCGCGCCGTGGCTGCTGCGCCCGTTGCCGTTCCTCGTCGGAACCTACCGTTCGGTGACACGCGGACGTATGGCCTTGCGTGCGGCGTTCAAGATTGACGACTGGCTTGGCCGCGATCGCAACCGTGACGTCGAGCCGGAGTTGCATCTCCCGCCCGCGCGCCTGCTGTCGAAGGCGGCCACTCAACGGTTCTTTCCTGGTATTCGCGCTGACAAGCTGACCGGTGGCGCGCAGTGGTACGACTACCAGATGGTGGAACCGGATCGCCTTACGTTTGCATTCGCTGCAGCCGCGGATCGTGCGGGCGCAACGCTCGCGAATTACGTGGAGGCGCTCACGCCGATTCGTGAAGGCGGGCGCATCGCCGGAATGCAGGCGCGCGACCTGCTCAGCGGACGCGACTTTGCCGTCAGAGCCGGCGCAACTGTGAACGCCGCGGGGGCTCATGCCGGGGCGTTCATGACCGCCTTCGGCTCCAAGCGTGAGTACTTGCTGTTGAAGGCAATGAGCCTGCTCACCAACCGGCCAGCCGGCGATATCGCCCTCGCTGCGCCGGCCCACGGTCGCATGTTGACGCTCGTTCCGTGGCGCGGCTTCGGTCTGGTCGGAACCAGCCAGTCGCAGACGTTTGCGCAGCCCGGAGATACCGGAGCGTCAGCAGCGGAAATCGAGAGGCTGATCGGCGACGCGAATCTCGCGTTCCCGGCGCTGAAGCTCACGCCTGACGACGTCAAGGCCGTTCATCGCGGTGTGGTCCCGGCCGTCAAAAGCCGGAAGGGCGTGCCCGAACTGCGGATGATGCCGGAGGTGTACGACCACGCCTCGGATGGTTCGCCGGGCGCCTTCTCGATTGCCGGCGCCAAGTACTCGAGCGCGCGGGGCGTCGCCGAGCGCACGATCACCATGGTGGGTCGCAGGCTTCGGAAGCGCCTCGCGCCGTCGCGGACGAGCACGACCCTGCTTCCCGGCGCTGGTATTGCCGATCATGAAGCGCTCGCGATTGAGCGCTGCCGCGCGACGGACGTGGACCTCTCGATCGCTGAAATCCGTCACCTCATCGCGCGCTACGGCGAGCGTGCCGCCGACATCGTCTCCCTCATCCATGAGCGGCCGGAGTTGAGGGCGCCGCTTGCCGTCAGCGATCCGACGTTCAAGGCGGAGGTCGCCCACGTGATTCAGCACGAGATGGCGGTGCGGCTGACCGACATCATCCTGCGCCGCACGACGTGCGGCTCGGCGGGTCATCCTGGCGGCGACGTGATCCGCGCCGCCGCAAGCATCGCCGCGGGTGAACTCGGGTGGGATCAGGAGCGAGCGGCGGAGGAGATTGAAAGCGTGGAGCGGTTCTACGTCGTTGGGTAGTTATTCAACGGCCCCAGACCTTCCAATCAGTAACTTAGGGAAGCGTGAACCCCTTAAATACATATGTCAGGCCCGCCGTAAAACCGAAGTTCGGATCTCTCGACGTCAGCCCGAACAGCATGCCGCCGTCGACGCGAACGGCCGACTTCGTATAGCGCACGCCGATTCGGATTCCTGAGCGGCTCTCCGTTCCGGGTGGAACGCGCTCGTTGCGCGTGTTCACGTGTCCGTTGATCTCCCCGACGAACTCCAGTCCCTCTTGCAGCGCCCGCGCAATCGACACGCCGTAGATGATCACGTCGTTCTGCCGATCGCCTTCGATTGGGTCCGACAGAATTCCGATCCCGAGATTGCCAACCACACGAACCGACTGTACCGTCTTGCCGAACAGCGCTGACATGTAGAAGTCCATCGTGTCGAGACCAAGACCACTCTCGTTGCTCGCAAACGGCAGCTTGGTTGCGAGACGAATGCCGAAGCTTGGCCGGCCGGGCCCCTCCGACACCACGCGAATTTTGGTCGCGATCACGGCGTCCAGAATGTCCGACGTATCGTTGTCGGTCAGCTCGAGCTTGTCCGATAACGGCGCGGGGTCGATCGTCGTGATATTCAATCGTTGATAGAAGCCACCATCAATCTGCAGTTCGAGAATCGAGCTGAATCCGAAGCTGACGCCCAGCGTCGGCACGCGCAGCAAATCTCCGCGCAGCCCAGATGCCGGGAAGAAAATGTCCTGCTGCGCGTCGAATCCTCCCTCCAGGAGGATGTTGCCTGTCCCAACGGTCTCGGGATCTTCTGTGAGCAGCGGCCGTTGCTGAGCGAACGCACTGCTCGTCGAAAACGCCCCGACCAGAAACATCGCGATGATGGCTTTCCTCAAAAAGTCCTCCTGCTGTCGAGCAACATGGTCACCGGCCCGTCGTTGACGAGCGCGACGTCCATGTGGGCTTGAAACACGCCGGTCGCAACGGTGAGTCCACTCTCACCAAGTAGGCGCACGACGTCGAGGTAGAGCGCCTCGGCACTCTCCGGCCGCGCCGCCGCATCAAACGACGGTCGGCGCCCTTTCCGGCAATCGGCGTACAACGTGAACTGCGAGACGACCAACACCGATCCCTGGTTTTCGACGACCGAGCGGTTCATTCGGCCGGCGCCATCCGGGAAAATGCGCAGATCCAGAATCTTCGCTGCGATGTAGCGGACATCGTCGGCACCATCGTCGTGCGTGATGCCGACAAAGACGAGCAGCCCGGGACCGATCCGCGCCACGACCGCGCTGCCCACTTCGACTGACGCGGATTTCACTCGCTGAACGACTGCCCGCATCGTTCAGCGTCGGATCATCTGAAGCGGAATTGCAGCCTGAGAGTCGGCCAGATCGCGAAGCTCGGGAAGCGGATTCAATCGGCGGTCGAGCAGGTGGCGTGACGCAACGTTGGCCAGCGCCCGAATCATCGAGCTCTTGATGTCCGGGTGGTCGACTTCCAGCTCGGCGATCAGGCGCTTGACGCGCTGGCGCTGCAGACCCAGGTCACCGCACGCTGGGCAGCAGCAGCCGATGATTGGCAGGCCAGACGCCTTGGCGTAGTTGCGTGCCTCTGACTCGGTGACACTGACGAGCGGCCGAATGACGATGTGCTGCCCCTTGTCGGAGACGAGACGTGCCGGCATGGCTTTGAGCGTGCCGGCAAAGAACAAATTGAGCAGCAGTGTTTCGATGAAGTCGTCGAGATGATGCCCCAGCGCAATTTTGGTCGCGCCAACCTCGCTGGCTAGCCGGTACAGTACGCCACGCCGGAACCTCGCACACAGCGAGCACGGCGTCGCGTTCTCGGCGAGAAGGTCCTCGATCGTTTCGCCGATCTCGGTATGAACGATGCGGTACTCCCAGCCGCGAGCCTCACAGGTTTTTGAGATGAGATCGTGGCGATAGCCGTCGTAACCGGAATCAACCGTCACCGCGACCAGCGAAAAGGCAATAGGAGCCCGCTGACGAAGGACGTCGAGGATCTGGAACAGCGCCCAGCTATCCTTGCCGCCCGACAAGCCGACCATGACGCGATCGCCGTCTTCAATCAGGTTGTAGTCGGTGATCGCCTTCGTAACTTTCTTGGCGATGCGTGCTTCGAGTGGTGTCGTGTAAGACATGTCGTCGTTAGTCGCTAATCGTTAGTCCTCAGTCGTTAGTCTAGCGCGGTCAGCGCCTTGACGGCGTCCTCCCACTTCAGGTGCTCGGCGGATGCGCGGGCCGCCGCCCCGAGGCGCTCCGCTTCGGACCGATCGGCCATGAGTCGGCCTATCGCTTTGCCGAGCGCCGTCGGCGTGGGATCGCAGACGGCCCCGTTCACGCCGTCCTGAACGAGCTCGGCCGGGCCACCGCTGTCGTGGCACGTCACGACCGCCTTGCCCGAGACGAATGCTTCGGCCGTCACGAAGCCGTAGTCCTCATCGATCGGCGGAAAGCAGACGGCGCGGCAGCGGGCCAGGTGCCCGACAAGCTGGTCATCGTCCAGCGTCCCGGCAAGGACAACGCGCCCGTCGAGGCCCAGCTCACGAATAAGCGCCACGAGCCGGTCGCGCTCCTCACCGTCGCCGCCAATTACCGCGCGAACGCCGCGAGCCTCGTCGGTGGCGAGCGCGCGGACAAACAAGTCGGCTCGCTTCAACGTCGTGAGTCGCGACACATAGAAGATGTAATCGCCGTACTCATCGCACCGGTACGGCCGCTGCGGCGCGGGAGGATAAAGAACCGTAGACGCCAGCTCCGGCCACATCTTGAGGCGATTCTGGATGGTCCGCGATTGCACGAAGAGCCGTGACACGTTCTTCGTCAGAAGATATCGATCCGTTGCGTGGAGCATGCGCCGGCGAAGGCCTTCTTTCAATCGGCCCTGAGGGCTGAGCGGCGCGCTGAATCGATCCCACAGGTCGTAATACTCGCGCATCGTGTGATTGAGCCAGCACACGTGACGTGGATGCCTGACCGCGTAGCTTGGATACCGCAGGCTGATCACCTGGTCGATGCGCTCGCCGCCGCTCTTCCCCACGTCGGTGAGCCACGTGGCGACGTAGGCGGACGCCTGCCGGCCGAATCGATTCTGCGGCGTGACGACGACGTCGGCGTCGTGGCCAGCATCGCGAAGGGCACGCGTGAGCGCGCGGGCGATGACCATGTGCCCGCCTTCGACCATCGGTGGGCTGGAAGTCACCACGGCAATGCGGCTCACGAACCGCCCTCGAGCATGAAGACCGACACGTCGCCGCTTCGAAAGACCTCGCGGAACCGTGCCGGATTCGATCGCAGCGTCTGCTCGAACTCAGGGTAGCTGCGGCGCTCGGGCGGCCCGATCACGAGGTAGTCGATGCCGAGACGAGCAGCCTGCGCGAACGCCCTCTCGCCGTCACGCTCCTTGTAAAGCGCCATCACTTTCTGACTGGCATCCTCATAGGGCGCTAAAGGCACCATCGAGATCGGGAGCCCCGCAGACATCCGGCGCTCGGCGAATGCTGGCACGTCTGCCCAGCGCCGCCCCTCGCGCGTGTGAGGCTCCACCTGCACGACCGCGTCGGCCGGCGTGAACGTCCGGATCCAGCCAAGCGCGGCGACTTCATCGTGACTGAGCACGAGCGTCCAGCTGTAGTTGTCGTCAGGTTTGTAGTTGGTGATGTCCTGCGTATTGTAGAAGTCGATGGCAAATGTCGGCAATGCCAGCGCCGCGAGGATGGCACTGAGTCCAGCCGTGAGCCACCGCGTGGCGCCGCCCGACTGCCACAACGTGTGCAGCGCGTAGCCGCTCAGAACCGCCAGCGAGACAAACAGAAAATGACCGGCGCGCCACCCCACGTAGACGTACTGGTGATCGCGAACGTCCACGAAGAAGTAGAAGAAGAGCGAGACGACGACGATGGCGGCAATTGGGAGGAACTGAGTCTGGCGCCGCCGGGCGATCATCACGGCTGCGACAACGCCGAAGATCAGCATTGGTCCAAAGCTGAGAATGAGCGATGGAACGATGTTGCGCGCGGCCAACGGGTTCACGAGCAGCCGGGCGAGCGCCGGCCCAGACGGATCGATGTAGCGCAGCGCCAGTGCTATCCACACCGCCGCGACGAGCGGTGCTGCACCCGCAATCGCTCCGAGCGCGATCGTCTTCCATTGACGCGCGCGCACGAGAGTGACGCTGGCTGCGAGCGCCACCATCGCCGTCAGCATGATCGCTGCAAACGTGCTGAAGAGGAGCGTGATCGCTAGCAGGGATCCTGCGAACGCCAGAAGGCGGATTGTGATTTCACCTTTGCGAGCCTGCGCCAGGATCAGCAGCGCCGAGAGTCCAAGCGCGTAGCCGGTGGAGTGGTGTGGCTGGTACCAGAGCAAGCGCTGAAGCCCGTCGATCGGAAGGCTGCCGTAGAACCATCGTGTCACCGCGTCGATGTTCAAGTCCCTCGTGGCGGTAAACGCAGGCTCGAGCGAACCGCCAAGTCGCGACAGAACCCACAGACGCTCGGTACCTTCGAAGCTCGTGAACACGAGCGCGCCCAGGACGCCGACGGCAGACGCGCCGGGGCTGGGCACCCAATGCCGGATGAGGCCGTACAGAAAGAGCACGAACGCGAGGCCCAGCGCAACGGAGTTCACGAGCAGGACCTGCTCGAGCGTGGCACGTCGCCCGATCTCCCGGTATTCCACCGCCGTCACGAGATGCGGCAGCCAGTAGTAGTTCAGCGCTGCTCCGCGCAGGAACGGATTCCGCGGCGGCACCGCGCCCTTGCTGACCTCCGCCACGACTGCCATGCGCCAGATCATGTCTGCTGTGAAGTACGCCCGATACGCCCGGCCTTCAGCGACTGGTTCCGCCACGTGCGCGAACGGCCGGCCGACGATAGCTGGCACCATCAGAAGCATCAACAGCACGACAACGAGATCTCGACGATCGAAGGCTGGAGGTGTCAGCGTCCCTTTGAGCACGAACCCGACTCCAGCTGCGATCAGCGTCGCTACCAGGGGCGCCGTCAGCAACGCAAGGCCGCGAGCTCCCGCGACCCAAAACGCGAGCAGCACCACGCTGCTCAGGCCGTAACCCCAGACCGGTCCAACAACCCACGCGGCAAACTTCCGGCCGGGCGCGGCCTCATACATGAGCCATGCGGTGGCAAGGCCTGGCACCGAAAACCAGGCGGTGATCGCAAACAGCACGAGCCCGTGGCTGAGCGGGAGGATGACCTTGATACAGAAGGCAATCGCGACGACAGCAGCGATCGCCGCGGGGACCGCGGGACTTCGGACAGCGCGGATCAAGCCAGCGAACCTGAAGAAGGGGCCAAGGCGAACACGGACAATGTTACGATATATGTTTGCCGTCCAATGAAACAGGCTCGCAGAGATCGATGAACCAGGCGGCCAAACAGACCGTCATCGTCGGCGGCGGACCGGCCGGTCTCACCGCGGCCTGGGTTCTCGCCAAACGCGGCGTGCTGCCGCTGGTCCTCGAACAGGACTCGCAGGTCGGCGGGCTCGCGCGCACGGCCGAATACAAGGGCTTTCGATTCGATATCGGAGGGCACCGATTCTTCACCAAGGTCGGCGTCGTGCAGAAGCTATGGCGGTCGATGCTCGGCCCCGAAATGCTGACGCGCCCTCGCCTGTCGCGCATCTATTACGGCGGAAAATTCTTCGACTACCCGCTCAAGCCGATGAATGCGCTTCGCGGCCTGGGCCTCTGGAACGCCTTCCTTGTCCTGTTGAGCTATCTCTGGATCCAGATTCGCCCCATCCGTCCGGAGGTCAGCTTCGAGGACTGGGTCTCGAATCGCTTTGGCCGGCGTCTCTACCGAATCTTCTTCAAGACCTACACGGAAAAGGTGTGGGGCATTCCCTGCAACAAGATCGGCGCGCAATGGGCGGCACAGCGAATCAAAGGCCTGTCGCTCTTCACGGCCGTCGTGAACATGCTGATGCGGGGCGTCCGGAGCGGCGGCCAGAAGCAGATCAAAACGCTCATCGAGGAATTTGAATACCCGCGGCTCGGTCCGGGAATGATGTGGGAGGCGTTTCACGCGGACATCGAGCGCATGGGCGGACGCGTGCTGCTCGAGTCGCCGGTTCAGCGC
>Ga0114129_10012080_pt1 | contig 12292 bp, 14 predicted proteins | sample RhiMetdeltSRZDD1_FD_80071 | JGI IMG/M metagenome (GOLD analysis project Ga0114129, IMG submission 80071) | Populus rhizosphere microbial communities from Tennessee, USA - Rhizosphere MetaG P. deltoides SRZDD1 (version 2) (version 2) | ecosystem: Host-associated > Plants > Roots > Rhizosphere >...
ACCTGTTTAATATTCTGCTGCAGGTCATGGATCACGGAAAGCTCACAGACCATAACGGCAAGACGGTCGATTTCCGCAACGTCATCCTGATCATGACCACCAATGCCGGTGCCCAGGAGATGTCGAAGGCCGCCATCGGTTTCGGCCGCGAGCGGCGCGAGGGCGAGGACCAGGAAGCGATCAACCGGATGTTCACGCCGGAATTCCGCAACCGCCTGGACCAGATCATCGCCTTCAGCAACCTGCCGCCCGAGGTGGTGGCCCAGGTTGTGGATAAGTTCGTCATGCAGCTGGAGGCGCAGCTCGCCGACCGGCACGTCTCCATCGATCTGTCCGAGGACGCCCGCAAATGGCTGGCGCAGAAGGGCTTCGATCCGCTCTACGGCGCGCGGCCGCTGGCCCGCGTCATCCAGGAGAACATCAAGAAGTCGCTGGCCGAGGACATCCTGTTCGGCAAGCTGGAAAAGGGCGGGACGGTGCGCATCGGCCTGGACAAGGAAGGCGACAAGCTGACCTTTGAGATCGTCGAAAGCAAATCCTCGCCCCGCGAGGAGACGGTCGAACCGGTCGATGCTTAATTTCCGGGGCGAGGCAACGTAAGGGTCCTCGCCCTGTTCTAAGCGATCACGGTCATGTTAGCCGCGGCCCGGGAACCAAACCCCGTGCCGCGGTTTTCTATTTCATGGAAACGCACACCCTGTGACGGTGATGTGTCATTCACATCGATCCGAACACTGCCTTGTCACAACTATCCTTACCAATTCTTAAGGATTCTAGCCAAAATATTAACGCGCGAATCAGCATCTCTGGCGCTGTCTGCGATGCCCGGTTGGGAACCCGGGTATCCACCAAGGGACGGAGCCGGCGAGCACCAGGCGGACGGGAATGGTGGCTGGTTCGTAATCGATGGGGGCCCTGTGAAACCGGGCGGAGCGCACACGTGCGCGCCGTCCAGCCAACTGGAGGCCCTCGATGCGTTGTACGACCCTTCTCTCCGCAGTTGCGGCTATCGCCCTACCGCTCGCCTTGAGCGCCAGCGCCGTGGCCGCTCCGGACACCACCGGAAAGCTTCCGAAGAACACTGTGACCGTCTCCACGGCGGCCGCGCCCGCCATTCAGGTGGCCGAAGCCAGCCGCCCCAAGCAGCCGACGATGGCCGCCAAGGACGTCATTCTCTACGACATCATCTCCGACCAGATCAGCGAGATGCGCCGCAAGTCGGCGCTGCCGACCACGATGTGCATCGCCGAGAGCAACGGCGACGGCACGGCGGAGACGGTCTCCCGCACCCTGATGGCGCGGCTCGAAGCCGACAACGCCGAGGTCGAGGACAGCCTGTTCACCCTCAAGCAAGCGACCGAGTGCCAGAGCACTGGCCAGCGCATGGTCGACCGCGACACCCATGAGCGCGCGATGCTGATCGTCGCCGGCCCGATGGAGACTGAGATGAAGGGCCTGATGACCGGCTGCGGCGACTATGTCGGCGGCTTCGTCCGCGCCTCGGACGACAGCGACTTCGACTTCTACACCGTCAACGGCGGCGACGTGGCCCGCAAGCTCGGCTGCGAACTGGCGCAGTAACCGGAGGACATCGATGGCTCTCATCACGCTGCGACCGTCTTCGAGCTGGAGCGAGACGCTGCTGCACTGGTTCGACGTCACGTTGGACCGCGCCGAGCACGCCGCCCGCACGTTCTTTGCCGATCCGACGGGCGAGTTCGCCCCGGCGGTCCAGGACACCCGCATCCGCCGGCTGGCGGCGCACGGGTGCAGCGGCCAGGCGCTGATGTAGCGCAGCTCTGCTGCCGGTCCCGTTGAACCAGCGCACCTTCCCGCGTCACATCCCCTTGAAGCGGTGAACCTGGCACGGCACTCTTGCTGCGCCTAGATGCATTCGGGGGAGCTCAGTGAAATCAGTCCATCATCGCCGGTGCATGGCCGGCCTCGCGGCCGTATGTCTGTCACTTGGCGCCTGCGTCGGATCCGACGCCACGATCCGGACTGGCGAGCTAAGCGACAGTGATGCGGCGACCTATCTCATACTGTCCGATCAGCTCCAGCGTGTCCGAAATGTTCGTGCACGAACGTCAGATACTCGCCCGGAGGCACGCGTGTGCGTGGGAGTACTGCCGCAGGGGACATACGGCGGGATCGCGCCGGTGCCGAATGACATTGTGGATCGATTGCGTGGCGATCAGGCCAAGGTGGATGTCAAACTCGACATCGTCTCGAGCTATGAGTGTCTGGCGCACTACACGCGCGAGGACGGCGGCTTCATGGCCGAGGAGAGCGACGCCTTGAGCTATGCTGGACCCGAGCCATCGGGCCAGTGCGGCGAGTGGATTGGCGGTACGTCCGGCCGGGAGACGATTCAGTATAACATTGAAGTGGAGAGCGGAGTCGCGCGGCTATCCGGCGGCCACCGCTGCGTTCATCAATACTGGATCAGGACTTAGCCTGGTTGTCCTGCCGATAAGGCGACATCTCGTCCAGCGCCGCCTTCTCCTGCGCGATGTAGGCGCGCTCGCGGTCGAGGAAGTCCGAAATCGCGGCTTTCAGGCGGGGGTCGGCGATCCAGTGCGAGCTGTAGGTTTCGGTCGGCAAATAGCCGCGCTGGATCTTGTGCTCGCCCTGCGCGCCGGCTTCGACGCGCGACAGCTTGTGCGCGATGGCGTAGTCGATGGCGCGGTAGTAGCACAGCTCGAAATGCAGGAAGCGGTAGTCCTCGAGGCAGCCCCAGTTGCGGCCGTAGAGCGCTTGCGGGCCTTTGAGGTTGAGCGCGCCGGCCACCGACTGCCCGTCCTTTTCCGCCAGGACCAGCACGATGCGATCGCGCAATGACTGCGCGATGCGGGCGAAGAAGTCGCGGGTGAGATAGGGCCGGCCCCACTTGCGGCTGCCGGTATCCATGTAGAAGGCGAAAAAAGCATCCCAGTGCCGCTTGGTCAGTTCGGCGCCTTCGTAGGCGCGGATGTCGAGGCCGTATTCGGCGACCGCAGCACGCTCCTTGCGCACGGCTTTGCGCTTGCGCGAATTGAGCGCCGCGAGGAAATCGTCGAACGAGCCGTAGCCGGTGTTGCTCCAGTGATATTGCACCCCGAGGCGAGTCAGGAACCCGACCTGTTCCAGGAGATCGCTTTCCATGCGCGTCGCGAAGGTCACGTGCAGCGACGACATGCCGGAATTCTCGACCGCCGAGATCAGGGCCGAGATCAAGGCGGCGCGCGCTTCGCGCTGGTGCCGCCCGGCGCGCACCAGCAAGCGAGGCCCGGGAACCGGTGTGAAAGGCGCAGCGACCTGCAGCTTCGGATAATAGCGGCCGCCGGCACGCTCGTAGGCTTCGGCCCAGCCATGATCGAATACATACTCGCCCTGGCTGTGGGATTTCACGTACAGCGGAGCGGCGGCGAGGACGGCGCCGGCGCTATCCTCGATCACCAGATGTTGCGGCAGCCAGCCAGCCTTGCGGCCGACCGATCCGGACTGCTCCAGCGCGTCCAAAAAGGCGTGGCTGACAAAAGGGTTTTCCGGCCCTCCATCGGCGGGGCTGTCGCCGGCGGCACAGGCGTCCCACGCGGCGGCGGGAATTTTGGCGATGCAATCAACGACGCGCGCGGACAGGGATGAGGCAGGCCGGTTCATGTCCGCATTGTGCGGCCTTGGCCCGCGAGGTCAAGCAAGTCAGAGCAGCGTCAGCTTTTGCCGGTCGGCAAGCGGATAGGAGCAGCCGAGGATGCGGTCGATGGCCTTGCCGTCGGTGGCGAGCGGAAGCAGCAAGCGCTCATAGACCCGCCAATGCTCCATGAAGGTCCCCGGGGCCGGACTATAGCGCCGAGTCTTGCACACGGGCGCACGGCCCTGCAGGACAGCCGCATAGTCATCGAGCACGTCCGGCTCGTAGCCGGAGATGTCGGCCTCGTCGAAGAACTTCCCGGTCAGCTCCCGGCACGCCGCATCGACCAGCGAGGTACCCATCAGCCGGAACCTGAACTTGTGCGGCCCGTCCACCACATCGACCATCAGCAGATTGCCGAACCATGGCCGTAGGTCGTCGTCGGTGAAATCGCTGCGGCAGGGGATGATGTCATCCCGCCGCTTGGACGCCCAAAGCTCCGCCAACGTCCGCAACTGCGGCGTCGTGATCACCGGCATCGGCATCGGGCTGGGCACGTACATGGATCACCAACGCAGCTTCAGTCCCCGTGGGTCCGCCGATCGGTCGGCGGGCCGGCAAGATCAGGCGATTTCGAAAGTCGCGTCAACCTCTACGGCAACGCCAAGTGGCAATTGTGTCACGCCGACGGCGGATCGCGCATGCTTGCCGGCGTCGCCGAAGACCTCGACCATGAAGTCGGAAACGCCATTGGCAACCTTCGGCTGCTCGATGAATCCGGGCGCTGAATTCACAAATACATTCAATTTGACACAACGTTTCACACGATCGAGGTCGCCGAGCGCGGCCTGCAGCTGTGCCACGATGTTGAGCCCGCACAGGCGCGCGGCCTTCTGACCATCCTCGACCTGGTAGTCCTTGCCCAATTGTCCCTTGTACTGGAACTCGCCGTTCCACACCGTAACCTGGCCGGACACGAAAGCCTGATGGCCGGTGACGACGACGGGCACGTAGTTGGCGACCGGCGCTGCGGCCTTGGGCAATTCGATCTTCAGCTCTGCGAGTCGAGCGGCGATTTTTCCGGGCATGTGACGTTCCTGATCTGGAGAAAAGCCGGCGGAGCATAGCCGCAAGCGCAGCTCCAAATCCAGGCTTGAACGACGGGTTCAGGCATCGCGGCGTCACCCGCTTGTACAACCTTACGCAAACATGTTTAAGCGCATTTTACGGATGGAAGGAGTGGCGGCTACTCCGTCAGCACATCGCCGCGCGGCGTGACCAACACGTTCACCGGATCGCCCTCGGCGAACGCCACCGCGTGCCAGACATCGTCGCAGCCCTTGGACAGCTGGCTGATCTCGCTGTAGCCGTACGCGAGAATGCGTTCGGTGGCCTCAAGGCGTGTAGCCCCTGCCGCGTCGTTGGACCGGCATGAGTGCTCGGCGCCAGGGTCCAGGGCTGGCTGGGCGGAGAAGGCATCGGGCGCCACCAACTCGCTGCCGGCCGTGGCAACGAGGATTGCGGCGAACACAAGATCCAGTCGCAGTGTCATGATCCGGTTGCTCCGGTTCTGATTTCGTCACGACCGATGACACACCAACATTTGGCCGGCAAAATGGTGCCAAAATGGCCCAAATGCGGCGGCCGACGTTTTCTAATAAGTCATTGAAATGGAATGGAATTGAAGGCCATGAGCAGCGCCCCGTTCACGATCAAGGGCCTGGACCATATCGTTCTCAGGGTGCGCGACCGCGACCGCATGGTGCGGTTCTACTGCGGCATCCTCGGCTGCACGTTGGAACGCGAGCAGGCCGAGATCGGCTTGACCCAGGTAAGGGCGGGACACTCCCTCATCGATCTTGTGCCGGTCGACGGCAAGCTGGGCCGCATGGGCGGCGCAGCGCCGGGCAACGAAGGGCGCAACCTCGACCACTTCTGCATCACGCTCGACGGTTATGACGAGGGCAGGATCCGCGCCTATCTGACCGCGCAGGGCGTGGAGATCGGGGAAGCAGGCTCGCGCTACGGCGCGGAGGGCGAGGGGCCGTCGCTCTATGTCAGCGATCCGGAGGGCAACGTCGTCGAGCTGAAGGGGCCGCCATGGATCGCGTGAGCAAGGCTGAGAAACTGCCGTTCAGGCTGGAGGGGATCGACCATATCCTCCTGCTGGTCAGCGGCATGAAGCCGGCGGCGCGGTTCTACACAGAGGTGCTCGGCTGCACCGTCGAAGGTGAGTTGCCGCAATACGGCATGCTGCAACTGCGCGCAGGAATGGCGCTGATCGACCTGGTGGATATCGCAGTGCCGGAGGCAAGCTGGGCAAAGCCGCCGGTCGCGGGCGGGCGCAATTTCGATCACCTGTGCCTTGCGCTCGGAGCGTACGACGAAGCGGAGCTGCGCCGGCATCTCGCGCGCCATGGGGTGGAGATCATCGAGGAAGGCGTGCATGGCGGAAGTCGCGGCGAGAGCTTGTCGCTCTACGTCCGCGACCCATCAGGGAATGTCATCGAGTTGAAGGGCCCACCGCCCGTCTAAGAAAGCTCAGGAGCCTTCCTGCACCACGCGGCCTTGCGGCGTGATCATCACGTTGACTGGCGCGCCGTTCAACATGGCTTGGCCGTGCCAATTGTTGTCGCAGGATTTCTTGAGTCCGGAGACGGAGGTGTAGCCAGCGGCCTGCGCAAATTTCGCGGCGTCATCAGCAGTCGTGCCGTCGATCCGCTCACCGAAGTGGCATCCGGGGACGCCGACCGCTTCCGTGCCCGGCGACAGGCTGGTCGGAACCTGCGTAGCGGTCTGCGAAAACGCCGGGCCCGCCACGGCAAGCATCATTGCCGCGGCCATCAGACTAAGCTTCACCATGAAATTCTCCCGAGTATGCCGAGAAAGGCAATGGCGACGCGCGCCGCACCCTTGAGGTCCCGATGCATGGGGGGATGCTGGAGCGGGACCGGAGCGTGGGGTGGCGCACCGGGTCGGCGCGCGTGCCATTGACCGAAGAAACAACGGATGAGGGTCAAGGTTCCCTGCGTACCCACGCGAATCAGGATGGTCACCGGGCCGGAACATTTCGCCGCAGCGAGGCGTTGTTGGCCGCCATGCGACACCACCGCGACAAGCGAAAGCCGCGCAATTACGCGCTCTTAGCGGTCTTTATGATGACCGCGGGCGGCTGCTCGACGGTTCCGGATGTTGATGAGGAAATTGCTCAGGCGACTTCAACAACATCGCCCAGAGCGTTGATTCTAACCGCAGATGGGACACTGAACGTCGCGCAAGCCAACCGTACGCTCGACAATCCTGCAGCCGGCTCCGCCGCGGATGCTCTCTTCGAGCGTCACCTCGCCATCGAACAGGCGATTGCCGGGACGCCTTTGACTTCCGGCAATGCGACAGCGCTGCTGCGCGACGGCGATGGCACGTTCGCCGCGGTGTTCGCGGCGATCGCCGAGGCGCGGCAGCACATCAACCTCGAATACTACACGCTGGAGGACGTCGAATTCTCCGGCCGGAGATTGAGCGAACTGCTGGTCGAGAAACGCAGGGCCGGGGTGGCGGTGAACATCATCTATGACTCCTATGGCTCAATCGATACGCCGAACGCGTTCTTCGAGACGCTGAAGTCGTCGGGCGTCAATCTGCTTTCGTTCCACCCGGTCAATCCGCTGGAGGCAGTCGCAGAGGGCTACTCGCCCAACGACCGCAACCACCGGAAGATCATGATCGTCGATGGCAGGGTCGCGATCGTCGGCGGCGTCAACCTTGCTACGTACTATCAAAGCAAGACGCCGGGCGACGGCTCGGGATCGAATGCAGAAGCGGCGCAGAATGAGCAGGCGCCAGAGAAGGACGACCCGGAGGATTGGCGGGACCTGTCGGTCCGGATCGAAGGACCGGCCGTTGCCCAGCTGCAGGGCCTGTTCCTCGGCCATTGGCAGAGCGAAGGTGGTTCGGCACTCGACCAGACCGGCTTCTATCCCAAGCCGAAGACGGCCGGCGACCAGATCATTCGCATCATCGGCAGCTCGCCGCAGCAGGACTACTCGCGCTATTACCTGACGCTGATCTCCGCCATTCGCAGCGCGGAGCAGCGCATCTGGCTGACCACCGCCTATTTCGTGCCGACGTTCGAGGAGAAGCATGCGCTGATCGCGGCGGCGGAGCGCGGCGTCGACGTTCGCCTGATGCTGCCGGCGGTCAGCGATGCGAGCCAGGCGGTGGCGGTTGCGCATTCGCATTACGGCGATCTCCTGGAAGCGGGCGTGAAGATCTTCGAGATCGATCACGTCATCCTGCACTCCAAGTCGGTGACGATCGACGGCGTCTGGTCGGCGATCGGCTCGTCGAACTTCGATCACCGCAGCGTGCTGTTCAACGACGAGGTCGAAGCGGTCGTGCTGGGCCGCAAGACCGCAGGCGACTTGGAGACGGTGTTCAAGGAAGATCAGGCAAGCGCGAAGGAGATCAAGCCGGAGGAATGGGAGCAACGGCCGGTGGCCGAACGAGTCACCGATTTCTTCCAGCGCACGCTGCAATATCTTCTCTGATCGATCCCATGAAGAAGTGGGGTGCGTGACGCAATATAGCCAATCTGCGTCGTAACCCGGCCGCGACCCGTATCCTTCGCGGCCATTTTCTTTGCTGCCCGCGGACCAAGCTCGACCGTCGAGCCCATTCCGTCAAAGTGACATGCGAATGCCACCAGAATGAAACGATGCCTGTGCTCTATGCGCGCGCCTGCGGAGGGCGCCCGACTCAACACGTTATGCGGAAGGAAGTTGCCTTGACAAAAACGGGTCGGTCGTGAGACTTGCCGCTGTCAAGTGACGGTTTGATGACAAGAAGCCATTCTTTGCCGTAGGTGCCGGTAGCGTTCGTTCACCGTCTAAGAGATTTGCGCACCTATCATGAGGGAGACACACGTGACCTATCGTTGGAAACTATACGCGACTGCCGCGTCCTTCGCGGCGGCGCTGGCGCTCGTCGGATGCGGCGAGGAGAAGAAGGAGGAGCAGGCAGCTGCTCCGGCGGCGACTGAGCAGCCCGCGCAGCCGGCCACCGGCCAGCAGACCGCGGCGACCGAGACGGCTGCTGCCGACCCGATGGCCGCGCTGGTCGAAGCCGCCAAGAAGGAAGGCCAGCTCACCACGATCGCGCTGCCGCACGACTGGTGCAATTACGGCGAGATGATCGAGAGCTTCAAGGCCAAGTACGGCCTGCAGGTCAACGAGCTCAATCCCGATGCCGGCTCCGGCGACGAGGTCGAAGCGATCAAGGCCAACAAGGACAACAAGGGCCCGCAGTCGCCGGACGTGATCGACGTCGGCCTGTCGTTCGGTCCGTCCTCCAAGACCGATGGCCTGCTGCAACCGTACAAGGTCGCGACCTGGGACAGCATCCCGGACAGCGCCAAGGATGCCGAAGGCCATTGGTACGGCGACTATTACGGCGTGCTCGCCTTCGAGGTGAACTCCGACATCGTCAAGACGCTGCCGCAGGACTGGAGCGACCTGCTCAAGTCCGACTACGCCGCTTCGGTGGCGCTGGCCGGCGATCCGCGCGCCTCCAACCAGGCGATCCAGGGCGTCTACGCGGCTGGCCTTTCGCAGGCCGGCGGTGATGCCGGCAAGGCCGGCGAAGCGGGACTCAAGTTCTTCGCCGATCTCAACAAGGCCGGCAATCTCGTGCCGGTCATCGGCAAGGCCGCCCCGCTTGCGCAGGGCTCGACCCCGATCATCATCCGCTGGGACTACAACGCGCTCGCCGATCGCGACACGCTGAAGGGCAATCCGAAGGTCGATGTGGTGATCCCGAAGACCGGCGTGGTCGCGGGCGTCTATGTCCAGGCGATCAGCGCCTTCGCCCCGCACCCGAACGCGGCCAAGCTGTGGATGGAGCATCTCTATTCCGACGAAGGCCAGCTGGTCTGGCTGAAGGGCTATTGCCATCCGATCCGGTTCAACGACCTGGTGAAGAACGGCAAGGTCCCGCAGGAGATGCTGGACAAGCTCCCGCCGGCGGCGGCTTACGAGGCGGCGGTGTTCCCGACGCTCGAGGAGCAGGCAGCAGGCAAGGAGACCATCACCAAGCAGTGGGATGCGGTGGTCGGCGCCAACGTCCAGTAGCCAGCCCCTTCCAACAGGCTTTTTGCTTGCAACGCTCCCCCGCCCGCGCCGATGATCCGGTGCGGGCGGGGGAGACGCATCCGCAAGGCGGGTCGCCGCCTAACTCGTTAGAGAATTGAATGGCTCAAGAGGGGCAGGCCATACCTCAGGCTTCGGCGCCGCCGGCGCGAACGGTCCAGTTCGGGCAGACGGCCTGGGCATGGGTCGGCGTCGCGCCGTTCTTCATCTTCGCGCTGATGTTCCTGATCGTGCCGACCCTCTATCTCGTGGTCGGCGCGTTCCAGGATGCCGAGGGCAATTTCACCGTCGCGAACCTCGCGCAGCTCTTTACCTCGGATTCGATCCGCAGCGCCTATTGGATCAGCATCAAGGTCAGCGTCGCTTCGGCGGTGGTCGGTGCATTGCTCGGCTTCGCGCTTGCCTACGCCGCGGTGCTCGGCGGCCTGCCGCAGTGGCTCCGGCCGACCCTGATGACGTTCTCGGGCGTCGCTTCCAATTTCGCCGGGCTGCCGCTGGCGTTCGCGTTCCTGGCGACGCTCGGGCGCACCGGCATCGTGACGACGCTGCTGATTACGCTGTTCGATTTCAACATCTACCGCACCGGCTTCAACCTGCTCAGCTTCTGGGGATTGACGCTCACCTATCTCTATTTCCAGATCCCGCTGATGGTCCTCATCATCACGCCGGCGCTCGACGGCCTGAAGCGCGAATGGCGCGAGGCGGCGTCGATCCTCGGTGCCAGCCCCTGGGAATACTGGCGCCATGTCGCGCTGCCGATCCTGTGGCCCGCGATCGTCGGCACCACGCTGCTGCTGTTCGCCAATTCCTTCGGTGCGATCGCGACCGCCTATGCGCTGACCGGCTCGTCGCTCAACATCGTCACCATCCTGCTCTATGCCCAGATCCGCGGCGACGTGCTGCACGACCAGAATCTCGGCTATGCGCTGGCGCTCGGCATGATCGTCATCACCGGGGTATCCAATGGCGCCTATATCTGGCTGCGCGCCCGCAGCGACCGGTGGCAGCGATGAAACAGCAGAGGATCGGCTCCTGGATCGCCATCATCGTCGGCACGCTCTATTTCATCGTGCCGCTGATCGGAACGTTCGAATTCTCGCTGCGCATGCGGCGCGGCGAATACAGCTTCGATGCCTATCGCGTGGTGTTCGCCGATCCGAAGTTCCAGGAAACCTTCAGCTACTCGACCCTGATGGCCGTCCTCACCATCATCGTGGGCGTCCTGATCGTGGTGCCGACGTCGTACTGGATCCAGCTGCGCCTGCCCAAGCTGCGGCCGGTGGTGGAATTCATCACCCTGATGCCGCTGGTGATCCCGGCCATCGTCATCGTGTTCGGGTATCTGCGGCTCTACAACACCTCGTCGATCGTGCCGCTGACGGCGAGCGCGCGCTCGACCGACCTGCTCCTGGTGTTCAGCTACGTCGCGCTGGCGCTGCCCTACATGTATCGCGCGGTCGATACCGGCATGCGGGCGATCGATGTGCGGGTGCTGACAGAAGCCGCCGAGAATCTTGGCGCCAGCTGGCCGACCATCCTGTTCAAGGTGATCCTGCCCAACGTGCGGGTGGCGATCCTCTCCGGCGCGTTCCTGACCTTCGCGACCGTGATCGGCGAGTTCACTATGGCCAGCCTGCTCAACCGCCCGGCCTTCGGGCCGTACCTGCAGCTGATCGGCGCCAACCGCGCCTACGAGCCGTCTGCGCTGGCGGTCATTGCGTTCCTGGTGACCTGGGCCTGTATGGGACTCATCAACGTGGTCGGGCGCGGAAAACAGATCAAGGCGGCGCCGTGACAATGCGGCGCCGAAGGGGGAAGTGAGAGCATGGCGTTCCTGGATCTCAGCGACGTGCGCAAGAACTACGGCCAGCAGACCGTGGTGCACAAGTTCGACCTCGATGTGCAGCGCGGCGAGTTCGTTTCCTTCCTCGGGCCCTCCGGCTGCGGCAAGACCACGACCTTGCGCATGGTGGCCGGCTTCGAGATCCCGACCGCCGGCGCGATCCGGATCGACGGCAAGGACATCACGGGCCTCCGCCCCAACCAGCGCAACGTCGGCATGGTGTTCCAGTCGTATGCCCTCTTCCCCAACATGACGGTGGCGGACAACGTCGCCTTCGGGCTGAAGATCGCGAGGAAGCCAGCGGCTGAGATCAAGTCGCGGGTCGCGGAGATGCTGAAGATCATCAAGCTGCCGCAACTCGGCGAGCGCTATCCCTATCAGCTGTCCGGCGGCCAGCAGCAGCGCGTGGCTCTGGCCCGCGCCCTCGCCATCAGCCCCAAGGTGCTGCTGCTGGACGAGCCGCTGTCGGCGCTCGATGCCAAGATCCGCGTGTCGCTGCGCGAGGAGATCCGCTCGCTGCAGCGCAGCCTCGGCATCACCACCATCTACGTGACGCACGACCAGGAAGAAGCGCTCTCGATGTCCGACCGCATTGTCGTGATGAACGAGGGGCGGGTGGAGCAGATCGGCACGCCGTTCGAGATCTACAACAATCCCAAGACCCGCTTCGTCGCGTCGTTCGTCGGCACGCTC
>Ga0114129_10012081_pt1 | contig 12292 bp, 8 predicted proteins | sample RhiMetdeltSRZDD1_FD_80071 | JGI IMG/M metagenome (GOLD analysis project Ga0114129, IMG submission 80071) | Populus rhizosphere microbial communities from Tennessee, USA - Rhizosphere MetaG P. deltoides SRZDD1 (version 2) (version 2) | ecosystem: Host-associated > Plants > Roots > Rhizosphere >...
CGGATCCTTCTTCCCCGCGGTTTGCGGCGGGTCGAGCCACTGGAGCCCCGAGGCCTGCGGCCGCGTTTCGTAGGAGATCCGGACAAGGATTTCGTCCGCCGGGAGCGTGATCGAGAGAGCGGAGCCGAGGATTTTGTCGGGGGGCGCCAGGGAAAAAGGAGCGTCCGCCCAGTTCGAGCCGTCCCGCGACGACTCGGCCTTCTGGATGTCGAGATCGCGCGTGTCGAGCACCAGGTGGGTCGCGCGACCTCGCGGCGGCCGTTCCACAGTCAGGATCGCCGAGCCGCGCAGGATCCTGCGATCGAAGAGGACGTCCCAGTCGAGGTCGGCGTGCCGGACCCGGATCTCGTTCGGGTTGGAGTAGGAGTGGTCGTCGTGGGCTGCGGCGACCGCCGGCGCGGGCGTGGTTGCGGTGGCCGCGCTTCCTGGAGCACCGCTCTCCCGGCAACCTGCCGCCGCGATTGAGATCAGTGTGACCGCCACCAATTTTCCATTGCGCACCCGCGCCGTCCTCCCGGATCCAATCCCTCTCGGATTATGCGTCACATCCGCCGTGCTATTTTTGTCGCGGGCCCCATCGTCTAGTGGTTAGGACACGGCTCTTTCAAGGCCGCGGCACGGGTTCGAGTCCCGTTGGGGCCACCAGCCGATTCGCTCCTTCAACATCCAGCTGACGCAGATCCATCGCTTGAGATAGGCTGCGGCGAAATACCGAGGAGGATTCTCATGCGCGTTCTGAGTTCCCGTAGCTGGATCTCTGTCGCTCTTCTCGTGGGTTCCACGGCCGTTGCGGCACCCGATGCTCCGAAAGCCGTGGCCAAGGCGACCGCCGAAAAGTCCGTCGTACAGACCAAGGAGTCGCAGTCGGCCATGACTCCGGCCAAGGCGCTCGACGCCTTGAAGGAGGGAAACAAGCGTTTCCGCGCCGGGACATCGGTCCAGAAGAACCTCCCCGCGAAGGTGAAGGCGTCCGCTGCCGGGCAGTATCCCTTCGGCGTGGTCTTGAGCTGCATGGATTCGCGCGTCCCGGTGGAGACGATCTTCGATCAGTCCATCGGAGATCTCTTCAGCATCCGGGTGGCCGGAAATGTGGTGAACCCCGACAACCTGGGCTCTCTCGAGTATGCGACGAAAGTCATCGGAGTCAAGCTCATCGTCGTCCTCGGCCACTCCAGTTGCGGCGCAATCAAGGGAGCGATCGACAACGTGAAGCTCGGCAACCTGACCGAGCTGGTCGCCAAGATCGAGCCAGCGATCGCGGCTTCCGGATCGGGAACCAGCAAGGACCACGCCTACGTGGATAGGGTCGGCGAGCAGAACGTGCGGGATGCCATGAAGGAAATCCGTGAAAAGAGCCCCGTCATAAAGGAAATGCTCGACTCCGGCGCCGTCCGAATGGTCGGAGCCTGGTACGACCTGGACAGCGGTGCCGTCACGTTCTACGAGAACTAGCCGGCGAACTGCACCACTCGCCCGAGCCGGGAAATCAAGCCGGCCGGAGGATCTCCCTGACCGAGTCGAGCAGCTCCGGGATCCGGAAGGGCTTCGCGACGAACTGATCGGCGCCCGATTCGAACACCTTCTGGCGCCGCTCCCGTGTCACGTCGCCGGTCAACGCGATGATCCTCACCCGGCCGAGTCCGGGCTCCTGCCGGATGCGGCGGATGACCTCGACGCCGTCCATGCCCGGCAGCATCATGTCGAGGAGAAGCAGGTTCGGACGGTGCTCTTTCACGGCCTTCAAACCCTCCTCGCCTCCGGAAGCGGTCAGCACGTCGTAGCCCTCTTCTTCGAGAAGAACGCTCAACGCCTCGCGCGAGATCGCGTCGTCGTCGATCACGAGAATGGAGGCGCGATCCGGTAGATCCTGAAGTGCCAACCGCGCCTCGCCCGGCTTGCCGCTCGGGGGCGGCTCTCCGAGCACCCGTTCGGCGGGGATCGTCGCAATGAACACGGAGCCCGCTCCGACCCGGCTCTCGACCTGGAGAGACCCGCCGAAGGCCTGCATGATGCGGCGCGAGATCGCGAGACCGAGGCCGCTCCCCTTGCTGCGGTCCCGCTCGTCGTTTCGGACCTGAAAGAACTCGCTGAAGATCGACGTGAGGTGTTCGGCCGGGATGCCGGGTCCCGTGTCGCGCACCCGGATTTGCAGGTCGCCATTCGAAGCGCGGGAGATCTCGATCTTCACGAGCCCACGCTCCGTGAATTTCACGGCGTTGCTGACGAGGTTCGTGAGGACGCGGCCGAACTCCGTCCGGTCCGCCCGGACCCCCGGCGGCAGCGTATCCCACCGGGTCCGGAGCCGTAGTCCCTTCTGCCGGGCCGCAGCGGCGCTGGTTGCGAGACACTCCTCGACGAGGTCGGAGAGCGCGAACTCATCCTCGTGCAGTCGCTTCTGGCCGGAATCGAAGCTGCCGATCTCGAGCAGGTCCGAGAGCAGGTCCGCGAAAGTCGACGACGCGGTCTCGAGCCGGCGGCATCGGTCCAGGAGCCGCGTTCTGTCCAGGACGTTCCCTTGCTCCGCCTCCTTCCGGATCAGTGAAGACAGGAGCGTGATGGCGTTCGCGGGGGTCCGCAGGTCGTGGCTCACGGCCGACAGAAAACGGCTCTTCTGCGTGCTCGCCGCGCGGGCGTCGGCGAACAGCCGGGCGTTCTCGACGGCGAGCCCCGCTCTTCGAGCGAGCTCCTCGGCGAGGTCGAGGTCCGCCTCGCCGTAGGTGCGGCCGGGAGCCGACAGGATCAGAGTCATCGCGCCGAGCGTCCGATCCCGGGCCTTCAGCGGCACGCACAGGTAGCTGAAGACGTTTTCCTCGAGAAGACGGAGATGCTCCGGGTCCCACGCCGACTGCTCGAGCATCGACTCCGTCACCTGGGGGATGAGCTCCGATTCGCCGGACCGAAGGACGTGGTGAACTCCGATCGGAGAGGAAGGATTGGGCGGGTATCTCGAGAGGAGCGGTTCCTTCTCCGGATCCGCGTGGGAGACCGCGACCCGCCGGATGGCGCTCTGCTCATCGAGGAGATCGATGACGCAGCAGTCGCCGAGCTGGGGCACCGCGAGGCGGGCGAGGCTCGGAAGAGTCACCTCGTAATCGAGTGACGAACCCAGGATTGCGCTCGCCTCCGCGAGGAAGCGGTGCTCTTCCTCGACACGCTTTCGCTCCGTCACGTCGTGCGCGAGAATCAGACGGAGTCGCCGCCCTGCCGTGACGATGTCGCGCCCGCTGACCTCGACCCACAGAAAAGTCCCGTCCTTGCGCCGGTGCTTTCGGACCCCGGCGTTCCAGGGTTCGATCCCGGACGATCGGTCCCAGCGGAACTCGGCGATGGATCCGACTTCTTCGGGAGCGAGAATGTCCCGGACCGTCATCCGCAGAAACTCCTCCCGCGAGTAGCCGTACTGCCGCAGCGCCGCGTCGTTGACCGCCATGAAATACAGCGTATCCGGATCACGCAGCCACATCGGAAGCGGGTTGATCTCGAACAGCGCGCGGTAGTTCTCCTCTCTCTCGCGCAGAGACTCCTCCGCGGTCCGGCGCTCGACGAACTGGCCGATCCGTCTGCCGAGGTCCACGAGCGCGTCCATCAGCTCCGGGTCGGGAAGACTCGGCTCCGTGCGGAAGAACTCGATGACTCCGAGGATTTCGCGGCTGCCCTCGATCGGGAAACCGCACGACGCGTGGAGGCCGTCCTGGAGCGCGTAAGGCGCGCGGGGGAAGTTCGAATCCGCGGCCACGTCGGGGATCCACGCCGGCTTGCCGCTCGCCCAGACGCGACCGGGCATCCCGACTCCGGACGAGAACGAAGTCTCTCGGGTGACGCGCTCGAAGGAAGAGGCTTCGAGGGAGGGCGAGTGCCAGACGTCGACGCAATGCAGTCGGTTCTCCGGGAGGTCGACGGTCCAGACCGAGCCGAGCTGCCAGCCGAGACTTTCGCAGATCGCTTCGAGAAGTCTTGGCGACGCGGCCGAGAGCGTCTCCGCCTCCGTGAGAACCCGCGTGACCGCGAAGTACATCTGCTGTCGGGCCTCGGCCTTCTTCAGTGCAGTGACCTCTTGCTGCAGCTCGCTGTCCGCGAGCCGGCGCGCGGTGACACCACGCAACGTCGAGGGAGACTGCGCCGGGGGCAGAGTCCCGGAAAGCGTCGCGCTCCGGGCTCGTGCTCCTCGCCGCCTGCGGGTAGCCTTGCGCGCGCTCATCTCGAGAGAATCCTCCGACGGAGCAAATGCCCCGGACAGCGGGGAAGAGCGCCAGAAAAATCGCGCAAGGGTATCTTCAGTTCGAAAACCTGCCGATTCGGTGCAATTTCCGGGCCGCCGGCCCGAGGCCGGTGCCTTCGGCGGTCGAAACCCTTACTGTTTCGCTTCGCCGACCCGGATCCAGGTCGCCCAGTTCTTGCTGTCCGACTCGACGTATCCGAGTTGGACGGGCTGGCCCGGCTTCAGCTCCCCGCCGAGCACGCGGGTGGAGTCGTTCCACAGAATGGTCCACTGGACGCCCTTCGCGTCGGCGACCGTCAACGTGCGCGTCGCCGTGTCGAGACGGGCGATCGATCCCGAGATCATCTTTTCCGGCTTCTGTCCCTGGCCGGCCGCAGCCACGATCGCGAGTGAGAGAAGGGCGAATGCAACCATCGTCGAAACTTTCTTCATCGTTACCTCCAGTCGGAGTCGATCTCCGTTCCTCATTCTCATGCAATTCGCCTAAACGCCGGCCGCCGCGGGGCTCTTCCAAGCGGAGCTGCCCTTTTCGTCCTCACTCGGACCGCAGAGCCCGGGTCATCAGGCGTTCGACGCCCTCCCGGGCCGGCAGGCCTTCGTAGAGTACCCGAACGACGACCTCGGAGATCGGCGCCTCGACGTCGGCGCGCGCCGCGATCGTCGGAACCGCGAGACAGGTCCGTGCTCCTTCCGCGACTTCGGGCATCCGGACGAGGACGTCGGCGAGCGGTCTGCCCCGGCCGATCTCTTCGCCGAGATGGCGGTTGCGAGACTGACTGCCCGTCGCGGTCAACATCAGATCGCCGATCCCCGCGAGCCCGTGAACGGTCCGCATCTCACCCCCGCACGCACGCACGATGCGACCGATCTCCGTCAAGCCGCGCGTCACGAGCGCGGCGAGAGAGTTGTGGCCGTAGCCGAGTCCGGAAACGATCCCCGCGGCGATCGCGATCACGTTCTTCAGTGCGCCGGCCAGCTCGACGCCGACGACGTCCGAAGAGCTGTAGAGGCGCAGCTCCCCGTTGGAGAACCTCTGCTGCAGGTCCCGGGCAAAGCTTTCGCCGCGGTCGGCGATGACGGCTGCCGACGGATCGCCGCGCGCGACGCCGTCCGCGAACGTCGGCCCCGAGAGCGCCGCGACCGACGAAGACGGATAGCGCTCCAGGACGATCTCGGTCATTCGCTTGAGCGTCCCGGGCTCGATTCCCTTCGCCGTCGAGACGAACCGGCGCGCGCGACTGTCGGGCCCGGGAGACGCGTCGAGGACTTCCCTCATCGCCGCGCAGGGCACCGAGAGCAGCAGCGTTTCGGAATGCTCGAAGGCCTCGGCGAGATCCGATGTCGTTCGAACCCCTTCGGGGATCGGGATGCCGGGCAGCCGCCGCGGGTGGCGACGCTCTCGCGCGATCGCCGCAGCGACCTCGGCGTCGCGGCCCCAGAGGAGGACTCCGTGGCCGCTCCTCGCCAGGTGAATCGCGAGCGCGGTTCCCCAGGAGCCCGCGCCGAGAATCGAGACCTTCATGGTCCGCCGAGCCGGCGCTCTTCACCTCGAGCGAGCCTCTTCAGGTTCGCGAGGTGCTTCACGAGAACGAGGAGGGCGGTCGCTCCCGCGGCGGTGACGACGGCGCGCGGAGCATGAAAGAGAAGGCCCGCAATGGGGGGCAGGAGCGCCATCGAGACGACGGAGCCGAGCGAGACGTAACGGGTCGCCGCGACGACCGCGACGAAGACGGCGAGGGAGACGAGCAGGGCGAGCGGCGCGAGCGCGAGAAATGCCCCGACGGCGGTGGCGACGCCCTTCCCGCCGCGGAAACCGTAGAACACGGGAAAAACGTGGCCGAGGATGGCCGCGAACCCCGCCGCCGCGGCCCAGCGCGGATCGGCGGTGACGAGGCGCATGAGCAGGACGGCCGCGGCCCCCTTTGCGACGTCGAGAAGGGCGACGAGGAGAGCGAGCTTCTTCCCGTGCGCGCGCAGCACGTTCGTCGCGCCGGCGTTGCCCGAGCCTTCCGCCCGGATGTCGGTCCCGGTCGTTGCGCGCACGAGGAGGACGGCGAACGAGATCGATCCGAGCACGTAGCCGACGACGACGAGCACCGCCGGCGGGACGTTCACGCCCTCACTCCCCGCGGGCCTCCCTGGAACGTCCATTCACGGATCGGCGTGTGCACGGCTCCCTCCGGATCGAGGCGGCTCTGGAAGAGGACGCAGGATCGCGCGAGCCACGCCGGAAACGTCCAGGACTCGACTTCGCGGCGGTAATCCTCCACCGCCTCCGGTGGCCAGGGTTCCCGGATCCGCGCGAAGGTGACGTGCGCGTGAAAGAGACGGTCCTCTCCGGGCAAGCCGAGGCGTGTGGCGGTCTCCTGCGCGCGCCGCGCGAGCCGTGTGACCGATTCTGAGCCGGGAGAGGGTGAGAAACCGACCCCGAGAACGCGCGGGCGTCCGCCTTCCGGAAAGATCGCCGCCGGCCCCGCCTGGATCTCGCCCGTCACGGTCTCGAGCGCGGCCGCACCGATCTCCTCGGCGAAACGCCCGGCGGTGCCCTCGTCGATCTCTCCCAGGAACTTCAACGTCAGGTGCCACGACTCGGGCTTCGTCCAGGAGGCGCGCGGAAAGCGGTCGCGCAGGCGAGCGACGAGCCCGCGGGCGCTTTCGACCCACATCGCGTCGGAAGGGACCGCGAGAAAAGCCCTCACGCCGCCTCGATCAGAAAACGGCGAATCATCTCGAGAGAGAACATCGCGGACGTCCGGCGAACCATCGCGCGATCTCCGCCGAAGAAGCGCTTGCTCGCCTTTTCGCGCCCCTCGCGATCGACCACCGCGAAGAAGACGGTCCCGACCGGCTTCTCCGGCGTGCCGCCGTCCGGTCCGGCGATCCCGGTGATCGAGGCGGCGAGGTCGGACCCGAACCGCTCGCGGGCTCCGCGCGCCATCTCCCGGGCCGTTTCCTCGGAGACCGCGCCGTGCCGCTTCAAGGTTTCTCCATCGACGCCGAGAAGAGTCTCCTTCGACCGGTCCGCGTACGGAACGACCGTTCCGAGGAAATACGCGCTCGAGCCGGGGACGTCCGTCAGGAGAGATGAGACGAGGCCTCCGGTGCAGGATTCCGCCAGCGAGAGCGTGCGCCCCTTCTCCTTGAGCACCCGCCCCAGGCTCTCGGCGAGCGCTTCCCCGCCGGTGCCGTGGATCCGGGAGCCCAAAACGGATCGAAAGTCGTCCTCCATCTCCGCCACGCGCGCTTCCGCCGTCGCCGGATCGCCCCGCGCGCAGAGATGCAACTCGACCTCTCCGGGAGAGGCGAGGATCGTGACCGGATCTTCCTTCCACTTCGCGTAGACCGGGGCGACGAGCTCTTCGACCCTCGACTCGCCCATTCCCGCAATGCGCAGAACGCGGCGTTTCGTGACGGCAACGCCGCCGCCGCGGCGAAGCTCGGGGAGGACCTTCTGCTCGAAGATCTCGCGCATCTCGGACGGAACCCCGGGCAGGACGACGATCTGTACGCCCTTTCTCTCGAGCCAGAGGCCGGGCGCGGTCCCCCGCGCATTTTCGAGCACGCGCGCGCCTTCCGGGAAATCCGCCTGCTTCTCGTTGACGGCCGGCATGCGGAGACCGCGGCGTCCTTCCCACCGTTCCCGCATCGCCGCCACGAAGCGTTCGTCGCGACGGACCGGGACGCCCATCCAGCGCGCGATCGCGGCCACGGTCACGTCGTCCGCCGTCGGACCCAGGCCTCCGGTTGTGAAGATCCAGCCCGCGGTGGCCGCGGAACAGGAGAGCTCGCGGGCGATCTCCTCTGGCTCATCGCCCACCACTGACTTTCGAACGACCGCGATGCCTATCTCCTCGAGCCTCTCGGTCAGCCAGGACGAGTTGGTGTCGCGGCGGAGCGGTCCGAGCATCTCGCTTCCAATGGCAACGATCGCCGCGCGCGTTCCGGCGCTCATCGTTTTGAACTGCTGGGGGTAGAGACCCGCAGGGCCTGCACCCCCCCGGCCGGCTCCCCCTGCTCCTCCGAGAGCTTCGCCCACTCCTCGACCAGCCGCTCGAGCTCTCCTTTGAGCCGGGCCTTCTCCTCCGAGAGCCGGTGCGACTCGACGGGACCGAGCTCGAGGCCCTCCTCCCAGAGGCGCGTTTCGATCGCCTCGATCTCCTTTTCCTGTGACGCGACTTTCTGCTCGAGGGCCGCGATCCGTCGTCTGCGCCGCGCGGCTTCCTTGTCTCGTTCCGCCGGCGCGGGTCGGGTGCGACTCTCCGGCTTCGCGAGACCGAGGACCGGGGACCGGGGACCGGAAACCGTCGTCACCTCTGCCTCGGGACGCCTTCTTCGCTCCGCGCGCGCATCCGCCGTGTCGGTGTAGTTCCCGTCCAGGAGCATCGCCCGTCCACCGCGAAGGTCGAGAACGCGCGTCGCCAGGCGATCGATGAAGGCGCGATCGTGGGATACGAACACGATCGATCCCGGAAAATCATCGAGCGAATCCTCGAGCTCCTCGCGCGAGTCGAGATCGAGGTGATTGGTCGGCTCGTCCAGGAGCAGCAGGTTGTGCCGCTGTCTCATGACGACCGCGAGCGTGAGCCTCCCCTTCTCCCCACCGGAGAGGCCCGAGATGGGCGCGAAGACTTCGTCCCCCCGGAACGCGAAGCGCGCGAGATAGGAGCGCATGGCCTCCTCGGTCTCGCCGGGATGCTCGTCCCAGACCGCGTCGATCACGCGGCGGCGCGGGTCGAGATCGGAAAGCTCCTGGTCGTAGTAGCCGATCGAGACGTCGTGCCCCGACTCGACCGTGCCGGCGAGCGGCGCGAGGCGGCCGGCGAGAGTCTTCAGGAGCGTGGTCTTCCCGGTTCCGTTTTCGCCCAGGAGAGCCAGCCTCTCGCCGCGAAGCAGCTCGAAGCCGACCCCGCGCACGATCGGAGCTCCCGGCGCATAACCCGCGTCGAGGTTCTTCGCGCGGAGGAACGTCCGGCCCCCGATCCGGGCGGCGTCGAAGCGGAATCCGACCGATGTCGCGTCTTCGACGGGCCGCTCCAGCCGCTCGACGCGCGCGAGTTTCGTCCGCCGCCCCTTCGCCTGCCGGGAGTTGACCCCGGCAATGTTGCGGCGGATGTACTCCTTCTCCTTCTCGATGAACTCCTGTTGCTTCTCGAAGGCGCGGGTGGCCGAAAGGACCCGCTCCGCTTTCTGGCGGCGATACGCGCTGTACCCTCCCGAGTAGTCCGTCAGGCGGCCGTTCTCGAGATCGACGATTTCGCCCGCGACCCGGTCGAGGAAGCGCCGATCGTGCGTGACGACGAGATAGGCGCTGCGCGAGCGGGCCAGGTACTCCTCCAGGAACTCGACGGCCTGGAAGTCGAGGTGGTTCGTCGGCTCGTCGAGAAGCAGGACGTCGGGAGAGGACAGGATCGCGCGCGCGAGCATTGCCCGGTTCTTCTGCCCGCCGGAAAGCTCTCCGAGCGGTCTGCCGAAGTCGCTCTTCTCGAAACCGAGGCCGGAGAGCGCCTTGTCGACTTCGGCCACCATGTCGTAGCCGCCTTCGTTCTCGAAGCGGTGCGTCAGCGCGTCGTAGCGGTCGTGGAGCGCCGCGCTGTCCTGCCCGTCCGCCATCGCGTGCTCGAGCCGCCGCATCTCCGCCTCGACCGAGTGGAGGTGGGCGAAAGCGCCGGCGACGTAGTCGTGGAGCGTTTCGTCGAGATCCGCCTCGAGGGCCTGTTCGACGGTCGAGATCCGTACGGCGTTGGCGCGGATGACCTCTCCCGCGTCCGGCTCCTCGCTCCCGAGCGCCAGCCGCAGAAGCGTCGTCTTGCCTGCGCCGTTCTTGCCCACGAGGCCGACCTTCTCGCCCGGGTTGTGCTGCCACGTGACTTCCCGGAGGACCTCCTTCGGGCCGTAGGACTTGCGGACGCGGTCGAAGCGATAGAGCACGAAGAGATTGTAGCCGCCCTGGTCGAGGTCGACCTTTGTCGCTCTTGTCCTCGGTCTCCGCCGGCCGTAACGTCGGCCTCACAACCCGATACATCAACTGGCGCTGTCTCGCTCGGCACTTCGATTCGCCGTTCGAACTGTCCGCTGGAGGAGGTCTCATGGTCAAGACGCCGGCGCGCTCCTGCCGCGCGCTCACCGCCGTGCTTTTCGTCGCAACGTCCGTTCCGCTCTTCGCGCAGCAGACCGTTCAGACGCAATTCGATTCGCACAGCTACAACATCACGGAGGGCGGTTTCGGAGGGTACACCTCCGTCACGACTCCGCAAGTGACGCTCCCGTTTTCGATCACCCGTGCGGATGGAACGATGACGGGAACGCTCGAGCTCAACTATCCCGACACGCTCCCCGACGGCATGCTCCAGACGATCGACAGCCGGCTGTGGTTCGTTCCCGGCCAGCCGGTCAGCCTCGGTTTCAAGCTGGAGTTCGACTACATCGTCAATGCGTCGACGGCGATGCCACCGCCGCAAAACACGTCGTACCTCGAGCTCGAGGTCTCGAGCGATCAGGTCCTGGGAGACAACTCTCCGTGCAAGGCCACGCGCCCCACGCGCCAGCACGCACCCGGATCGACGAGCCACTTCTCGGAAGACTTCCACTGCACGTTCGGCAAGCTGAAGGCGCTCGGCACGGACACCATGTCCCCCGCGGCGATCCAGGTGAGCAACTTCGTCGACTTCACGACGTTTTCCGACTCGTGCGGCATCTGCGGCTTCCTCGGTCAGGTCTACACCACCTATCGCACGGTTTCGCCGATCGACCTGACCGTCAGCCGGATCGAGGTCGTCCAGGCGGTCCAGGACCCGGAGAACACGGTAAATCTCGTGGCAGGGAAGAGCACGGTCGCCCGCGTTTTCGTAGGGGTCTCGACCACGGGCGGAGCCGTCCAGCCTCCTTCCGGCGTCCGCGCGACCTTGCGGGGCTTTGCCTCCGGCGTCGAGCTCGGGGTGCTCGGGGCGTCGAACGAGCCGATCCGCGCCCCGAATCGCCCGAACCGCGAAGCGACGAACGACTCGTTGAATTTCAAGCTGCCTCCCGCATGGACGGCGGCGGGCGTCCTCACGCTCCGCGCCGAGGTGAATCCCGATGGACAAGTCAACGAGAGCAACCGGATGAACAACACCCTCGACACGGCCGTGACGTTCGAGAACCGGGAGACCTTCCAGGTCCGCTACCTCTCGGTATGCGTCCAGGCAACGTGTCCCTCCAACGCGATCGGCGGATACGCCACGAAGATGCAGAAGATCTTTCCGGTCGGCGACGGCCGGCTCACGTACACGCGGTTTCCGGTTCCTCAATGGGTCTGGAAGCGCCCGCTCGCTACCCCGGTAAACGAGAGCGATCTGGTCGCCCGGCTGCGGCTGCGCCTGGAGCTGGCGAACGACGACTCCATCGACCAGTTGGCGGCGTGGCTCCCCGACCTCCGGGTGCCTTTCCCGAACCTGCCCGGAGGCCTCTCGGATCCGGTCTGGGCCGGCAGCACCGGCCGTGTCTCGTTCGAGCAGAACATCACGAACGTCGACCGGCCCGGCACCGCTCCGGGAGAAGGGTGGACGGGCGCCACGCTCGCCCACGAGATCGGTCACAACCTGGGGCTGCGCCACACGAACACCGCCGACTGCAACGGGTGCGTGGACGCGAACACCGACTGGCCGGACCCGACGAGCGGTCGCATTCACGAGGTGGGGTTCGATCCCCAGACGATGCGCGCGAAGACGGCTCGTCTCTTCGACGTGATGACGTACCGATCGGTTCCGGGATCGAACATCTGGATCTCGCCGTTCCATTTCGAGAAGCTCTTCCGGGGACACTTCCAGCCCCAGAGTGCGATCATCATTAAGAGTCGGGCCGATGCGCGCTTCGCGATCGTCAGCGGCTCCGCAAGGCACGACGGTACGTTCGGGCGGCTCGATCCGCTGATCGTGGTGAACTCCCCGGTCCCGGCGGAGCCCTCCGTGCCGGACGGCAACCATTGCATCCGATTCAGCGGTGCGACCGGCAACCTCTCCGACTTCTGTTTCAATCTGAGCTTCCACCGGCATCCGGGCGACGAAGAGCTCGAGGAAGAGTCCTTCGCGCTTCGGA
>Ga0114129_10012082_pt1 | contig 12292 bp, 11 predicted proteins | sample RhiMetdeltSRZDD1_FD_80071 | JGI IMG/M metagenome (GOLD analysis project Ga0114129, IMG submission 80071) | Populus rhizosphere microbial communities from Tennessee, USA - Rhizosphere MetaG P. deltoides SRZDD1 (version 2) (version 2) | ecosystem: Host-associated > Plants > Roots > Rhizosphere >...
TCGGCGGCTCGACGCTGATTTTCCAGATGCACTACACGACGACCGGCAAACCGACCACCGATCGCACGAAGATCGGCCTGGTCTTCGCCAAGGCGCCACCGAAGACGCCGCTCGTCGGCGCCGTGCTTGCCAACGGCGGACTGCACATCGCGGCCGGCGACGCGAACGCGCGCGTCGACGCGGAGATGACGCTCAATCGCGACTTCGTGCTCTGGAGCATCCTGCCACACACGCACGTGCGCGGGAAGCGCTGGACTTACGAGGCGACGTTCCCGGACGGCAGGAAAGAGACGCTGCTGTCCGTGCCGAACTACCACTTCGACTGGCAGACCGACTACATCTACAAGGAGCCGATCAAGCTCCCGAAGGGGACCCTCGTGCACGCAACTGCGTGGTACGACAATTCGCCAGCGAACAAATCGAATCCCGATCCGACCAAGGAAGTCTGGTGGGGCGATCAGACGTTCGAGGAAATGATGTTCACGGCGCTGACGATGAGCGTCGAGCCCGCGCCGGCTCCGCCGACGGCTGGTCAGAAACAGTAAGTGTAAAAAGGTAAAAGGTAAAAGTTGAGAGGCAGGAGTTAACTTTTAACGTTTAAGGTTTAGCCGGCTTCGCCCGCAACACGCCCACCTGTACCAGCAATCCCGTGAAATCGTAGATGCGTGCTTCGTGCGCCACGAGGTCGCCATCCATTCTCAGCAGACGCGCCATGCGAACTTCGATGTGCCGTCCCGTGCCCGGCAGCCCGAAGAATTCATTCACGTGTGTTGCGTGCATGGTGATGAACACGGCGATGTGGGGCGGATCGACGAGCGTCGTGTTGACCGTGGTCGCTACATCGGGGAATGACGTGAAGAATGCGCGCTGCGCCTCTTCGATCGCCTTGCGGCCGCGGAGCGTGGCGAACATGGGACTTTCGATGACGCCATCGGGTGTATAACACCTTGCGATTGCGATGGGGTCGCGGCGATTGACGACCTCCTGGAGCCTGTCTGACGCTGCCTGCAGTTCAGCACGAGTGAGCGCCTGCGTCATCGCACCCTCCTGACCCGAGACGCGGGAGTATACTCCGCGGCGGTGTCGGCTCGAACGGTGGGCGCGATCGGTGTCGTGGCCGCGTCGCTGGCGGTGATGGCTGCCGACGATCCACGGCCGGTCTTTGGTGTCGGCGTGCTTCGTCGAGACGGTATCGTCATTCCCTTCGCCGCCTATGACGGGAAGCGCTGGGAGACGAGCTGGCCCGCGCCCAAGGTGGACATGATCGTTCCGGTCGACCTTCGCGCCGTACCGTCCCGCTGGTGGGGGCCGACGCAGGCACTTCGAGCCTGGGACGCCTGGATCGGCCGCGCGACACCACAGTCGCTGGACGTCACGCAGCTGGACTGGGTGGATGTGCACTGTCTCCGCCAGGTCGGCTTGAAGACGACCTATCGTTCCGACAAGCCGGTCCCGGCCCCGACCATTCAGCCGTACCCCAAAGACGGATTCGTCGTGTCGCCTCCGCAAGCCGTCGAGCCCATCGAGCTGCTCTCGCCCTCCGACCGCGAAGTGCAGGCGATCGCCCCGGACTTGCTGGTCGCGTTCAACAAAGCCGAGCGCGAGGTCGAACTCCGCTACGGTCACTCGATCGAGCGGCGGGCCCGCGAAGGGATCGCCCCGGAAATCGAAGCCGTGTACGCCTACGGTCGCGACCCGCGTGTGTTCTACATCGAGGCGATGCGCCCCTATCGAAAACTGGGCCAGGCGGCCGGCGAGTGCGTGGAGGTGGCGTTTGGCACGGGCTGGTTCTCGCGCGAGCGCGAGACGACGCGCTCGCTCTCGACCGTGCTCGATTTGCTGCGGTGCGATCGATACGGGGCCAGCTACATGTTCCCGTTCGGCGTGCTGCGGCTCAACGGCAAGCTGTTCTGGCTCGCGCAGTTCTCCGGGTGGGATCGCGAGCGCTATGTTGTGGTGGAGGTCAAGCAGAAAGCGGTGGAAGCGCGGATCAATGTGTTTGGAGGCGGATGTTGACGTTACCGTTAGTAGTCAGAAGAGCACAGTTAAACGCGAAAGAACGCTGTGTCGTACTCGTGATCGCGATGGTGGCCCTCCTCGCTTCGGCGCCCCTGACCGAACCGCTGTGGGATACGGGGACATTTTCGATCCTTGGATACGACCCCCAGACTGGTGAAGTCGGAGGCGCCGTTCAGTCCCGCGTCTTTTCAGTCGGCAATGGCGTGCTGTGGGCCGATGCCGGCGTCGCCGCGACGCAGGCGATCGTCGACGTCGGTTACGGTCCGAAAGCGCTGGCGCTCCTGCGGAACGGGCTGAAGCCGCAGACGATCATCCAGGCGATTCTCGAGCAGGACATCGATCCGCTCCCCGAGAACTGGAGCAAACAGGGACGCCAGTTCGCGGTAATGAACCTGAAGGGCGAGTACGCCGCGCACACCGGTCCGAAGGCCACCGAATGGGCCGGGCACAAGAGCGGCAAATTCGCGACCGCGCAAGGCAACATCCTCGCCGGCTCCGCCGTCGTCGACGGCATGATCAGCCGGTTCGAGGAGACGAGCGGTCATCTGTCGCAACGCCTCGTGGCCGCACTCGAAGGCGGACAGGCGGGCGGCGGCGACAAGCGCGGTCAGCAGTCGGCGGCGATCGTGATCGTCAAGAAGAACTGCGGCGTGTGGCTGCACAACGATACGGTCCTCAGGCTGCAGGTCGATGACAACGCGGAGCCGATCAAGGAGCTGAAGCGTCTCGTCGACAAATGGAACGAGCGGAAGCCACGCGCTGTATCGCCTGAGTGCAAGTAGCGGGGCTCGTCCGTCGCCGCTCTATCGACTTCGCACTACGAGAAGGTGCGCACGCGATCCGCCACTGTGCACCAGCTCGATGCCGTCCTGCATCAGCGTATCGCCCCGGGCAGCGCCGATCGGGCCCACGCCGAGCGAGAACACGTCGTAGGTGACCGCAGGCTGAAGTCCGCGCGGCCGTACGATGATCCGATCGTCCCCGGCCTCGCTCTTGAAGCCGAAGATCAGCGCGCTGAGCCCCTGGTCCGCCACTTCCTGCATCACGTCCCACCCGCTTTCATCGTACGGCGCCTGCAGGGTGAGAAGGGTGGCGTTGGCGTCGGCAATGATGTCGCGGTACTGCTTGTACTGCGTGATTTCGGCGGCGAGGCTCTCGGCCGTGTCGTCCTGCAGGAGCTCGGTGCGATAGGTGAGGCCGAACACACCGGGCATCCGGCTCCGCGTGAGGAGCTGCAGATCGTCAGCGCCGGCAATCGGCTCGCCCTCGGCGTCGATGAGAAAGGACAGCAGGTAGGCGGGCGGAAGCGCGAACGTCAGCCCTTCGATGTTGTGGCGGACGTGGGACGATGGCGATGTGCGGTCGTCCATCCACGCGACATCCGTGTAGGCGAGTATGCCGAAATCAATGCGCGTGCCCCCGCCGGAGACGTTCTCGATGAGGAGATCCGGATAGCGTCGGCGCAGTGTGCCGAGCATCTCGTACAGCGCCTGCACGTGCGCGAGGTTGCCATCCGACGGGCCGTGTCCGTGGCCGCCGCGGTTGCAGTTGATCCAGAAGTTGTTGTCCCATTTCAGGTAGTCCGGCCGGATGCGATCGATGAGCGCCGTCAGCTGGTCGAGCACCCACTGCCGGCCCGCGGCCCCCGCCAGGCAGATCTGGGCGTTCTGTCCAGAGCCGTAGTCGCCGTCGCGCGTGGCCAGCCACGACTCCCGGGCGAGGCCGGCCTTCTCCACCCACGCCAGCGCGACACGCTCCGGCTCGACCCAGATCCCGAACTTCAGTCCCAAATCGTGGGCGTAATCGGAAAGGCTCGCGATGCCCGACGGAAAGCGGAACATGTCTTCGGCCCAGGTGCCAAGACCCGCCTCGAAGTCGTAGTCGTTGTTCTCTCCGGCGCCCACGTACCACCCGGCGTCCAGCACGATGAGCTCCACGCCCAGCGCCGCGGCGCGATCGATCTCCGCCACCATCTGCTCTTCATTGACCTGCGTGCCATACGGGAACCACGTGTTATAGGTGACGAGCGGCCGAAACGGCCGCCCCTGGCGGATGCCGTTGATGATGAAGTCGTGCAGGGCGCCGGACTCGTCGTTCCCTGCCCGCGTCACGCCAAAGAACGTGTGCGGGACCTCGAGCGGCTTCGCGGCCGTGACCGCAGACACCGTGCCCGGAAAGAAGACGCTGACCTGCAGCCGGTCTCCGGCTCGTTGAAGCGCGGCGCGCCAGGAGCCGGACCACATCAGCCCCCCGAAGAACTGATCTCGGCCATCGTTCACGAAGAGCAGCGGGACAAACGTCTCCGACGACCGGCCATCGGACCCGAGCTCGATGCGCTCACCTGGAGCCAGATCGCGATCCGATACGACGAAGGCGTCTTCGACGACGTCGCCGTCGGCGGAGTCGCCGCGGAGTCCCCCCAACCAGCGAATGTGGCCGGGGGGCATCGTCATCTGCCAGCCGACCAGATCCGACACCGACACGCCTTCTCCGCCGCCGATCACGACACGCGTCCAGGTCTCGATGGTCGGCGAGCCCGGATAGCAGGCGTACACCCGGGTCAACACGAGACGCTGAGCGCGATGTTCGAAGGTGAACGTCAGCTTCACGCCGTGCTCGGTCGCCTGCGCGTCCGCGGAGATGAAGCTGACGGCGCCGCTCGAGGTGAGGGCAATGCGCTCGCCGCCGGCGGTCAGCGTCACATCCGGGGCCGGCGTGATCTCCCACGCCCGTCCAGCCGACGGGCTCAGCAGGCGCTGGAGCGCGAGCGTGTGAGATGCGTCGAAGCCGATGACAGCCTCGAACTGTTCGCTGCCGATCGACCAGACGTCGCTGCCGCTCTGATGCGAGATGAAGGCGTCGCCGCGGGAGGCCACGATCGGCGGACGATCGGCCGCCTCGACCGTGCCGAACGAAAGTGATACGCCGACGCACCCGCCAATGGCGGCGCGCAGGACGAGCGGCGCCAGGCGCGCGACCGCGCGCCACTGAGCGAGAGTCAACAGACGCAAGGGCAGATCATCTCAGGCGCTTGTTCATTCTACGAGATGCTCCGCTGAAAAATTCTGTTGACAGTGTCTGTTGCAAGAGAACATTGTGCAGCCTCATGCGGACCGTGCGTGGGACGCTTGTCGTGGTGGTCGGCGTGCTCGCGTGCGCGGTCCGCGCCGAGCCCGCCAGCGCTCAGCCGTCAGCCGGATGGGACATGGCGCTCACGGGCGGGTTCGTGGCATCGGGTCTGGTCGATCCGGTGTTCGCGCTCGGCAACGTCGCGGGCCAGCCGACACGCGTGGTCGTGCGGCAACGCGATCAGGAAAGTACGGTGAACCTCAACGTTGCGATGTTCGGCCAGATCTACCACGACCGCTGGCCGTGGGTGGCGCCGATCTCGATCGGCGTCGGCATCCGCGGCGATTCGCGCGCGACGGTGTTCATGGGATCGGCGCTGCGGCTCGGGTCGCACGCGTCGTTCACGGCCGGAGTGGCCATCGGCCCCGTCAGCGCGCTCCCCGCCGGCACGATCGAAGGACGAACCGTCACCGACACGAACGCGCTGTCGAATCTGATTACCCGCACCACGCATTCGTGGTTCACCGGCGTCACTTACACGTTCGCTAACTTGCGTTAGCGAACGTGAACTTCGAACCGAGAACTGAGAACTGAGAACTTAGAACCCGAACTGGGAACTTTGAAGTTCTGAGTTCTGAGTTCTGAGTTCTAAGTTCTAAGTTCGTTCCTCCCACACTTGGCATAGGTTCACGATCACCTCGACGGCCTTCTCCATGTCCTGCACCGACACCCACTCGAGACGCGAGTGGAAGTTGTGCTCGCCCGCGAACAGGTTGGGGGTCGGCAAACCCATGAAGGACAGTCGAGAGCCGTCGGTGCCACCGCGGATGGGATGCGTGAGCGGCTCGATGCCCGCGCGACGAATGGCTTCACGCGCGTGCTCGACGACCGCTGGGTGTTGATCGAGGACTTCCTTCATGTTGCGGTACGATTCCTCAACGGCGACCTCGACTCGCGTCCCCGGATAACCGGCCGCGACCTCGTGCGCCAGCGCTTCGAGCGCGGCCTCCTTTTCGCGAAGCGCAGCGGTCACGAAATCGCGGATGAGGACGCGCACGGACGTCGTCTGAACGCTCGCGTTGACGACGTACGGGTGGACGAACCCTTCATGGCCGTCGGTCGTCTCCGGCGACATCGTGTCGTGCGGAAGGCGATCGATGAACCGCGCGGCAGCCTTGATGGCGTTGACCATCCGTCCCCTGGCATAGCCCGGGTGGGTGTTGAAGCCGTGGAACGTGATGGTCATGGCATCGGCGGAGAAGCTCTCCAGCTCGATCTCGCCACGCCTGCCGCCGTCGACGGTGTAGGCGAACTGCGCGCCGAATCGCGCGACGTCGAAATGCGCGGTCCCACGACCGATTTCCTCGTCCGGCGTGAATCCGAGGCGAACGGTTCCGTGGGCAATCTCGGGATGGGCGACAAGGTAGGCTGCAGCCGTCATGATTTCCGCGACGCCAGCCTTGTTGTCCGCGCCCAGCAGCGTCGTGCCAGAGGCCGTGACGATGTCGTGGCCCGTCTGGTCCGCCAGCGCCGGGATCTCGCCCACCCTCAGCACCGCGGTGGGATCGTCGGGCAGCGGCAGGTCCCGTCCGTCGTACGCGCGGTGGACGATCGGCACGACTCCTGCGCCAGGCATTTCTGGCGACGTGTCGACGTGCGCGAGAAAGCCGATGGTCGGCACGCCGGTCTTGTTCGTCGTGGCCGGAATCGTCGCCATCACGTAGCCGTGCTCGTCGATCGTGGCATCGGCGACGCCGATGGCCCGGAGTTCGTCTGTCAGCGCACGCAGCAGCACGAGCTGCTTGTCGGTGCTCGGAAATGCGGTCGATTTCTCGTCCGACTGCGTGTCATAACGAACGTATCGGAGGAACCGGTCGAGGGCGTCGGACATTCGGAGATTATGTCGGGGCTAGGGGCTAGGGGCTAGCTGTCAGTTGCGGAGTCGGGGCTCGGGGCTAGGGGCTAGCTGTCTCGATGAACGTTGAATGCAGCAGACGCACGGCGTCGTCGGTCCGAGCGCGATCAAGCATCCACGTGATGCGGAAAGACGAGGTCGCGATGCCCTCGGACGTGATGCCGGCGGCGGCCAGCGCGTCCGATCCCCGACGCAGGTTCTGAAAGCTGGCGTTGATGCCGGCGCCGACGACGCTGACGGCTGCCAGCGTGTCGATGATCCGGGCCTGTGCGCCCAGGCGCGACTGAAGCGCGGCGCGCACGCGGCCTTCTTCGTGCAAGTTCTCTCGTGAGACCACCAGCGTCAGCCGCCCGTTCGCGAGGTGCAGCTGCTTGCCGCCGACTTTGTGCTCGTCGAGCAGGGTCAGGACGGCGGCCGCATCGCTCTCCACATGAAATACCAGCAGATCCTTCTCGCTGGCGACGCCGACCACGGTGCCCGGGACCCGCGGTGCGTGCTTGCGGACCACGGTCCCGTCGACCGAAGGATCGTCCCCCGGCAGCGGTGCGGCGGTGGCCCTCGCGTAGATCGCGATACCGGCTTCCTTTGCGAATGCCACGGCCTGGGCGTTCAGCACTTTCGCGCCCGACTCGGCAAGCTCCTGCGTCTCCTCGTACGACAGCGTCGCAATCCGTCGAGCCGCCGGCACGACTCGTGGGTCCGCCGTGTAGACGCCGTCGACATCCGAACAGATCTCACAGTAATCGGCGCCGAGCGCCGCGGCCATCGCGACGGCTGTCGTGTCGCTGCCGCCGCGCCCGAGCGTGGTCACCTCGCGGCGGTACGACACACCCTGGTACCCCGCGATGACGACGATCTTTCCGCGGGCCAGCTCGTCCTGGACGCGCACCGGCCGCACCTCGATGATGCGCGCGTCCACGTGCCGATCGTTGGTAATGATGCCGGACTGGCTGCCGGTGAAGCTGATGGCGTCGCCGCCGAGCTCGCGAATCGCGATCGAGAGGAGCGCCATTGAAATGCGCTCGCCGGTCGTGAGCAGCATGTCCAGCTCGCGGCGGTCCGGGTTCGGCGAGACTTGCTTCGCCAGCGACAGCAGCTCGTCGGTCGTGTCGCCCATCGCGGACACGACGACGACTACGTCGTGGCCCTGCGCGCGCGTGTGCATCACCCGCTCGGCAACCAGCCGCAGCTTGGCGACGTCGGCGACGCTGGAGCCGCCGTATTTCTGGACGACTATGGACATCTCAGGGAATGGCAGGATTGCAAGATGGCAGGATGGCAGGATTGCAGGCAGAGCGTCGTTTCCTCGTCATCCATGTTCCGATGTAGTCCCGCACTCCTGCCATCCTCCAATTCTGCCATCCTGCCATTGCTACTGCTACGTGAAGGTCGCCACCACTGGCGCATGATCGCTCGTCCCCACGTCTTTCTGGACCGGGCACGCGATGGCGCGGGCCGCCAGCGCCTCGCTCACGAACACGTGGTCGAGGCGCCACCCGATGTTGCGCTGCCGCATGTTGCGCCAGGGTGCCCACCACGTGAAGAGGTTGTCGTTGTCGGGATCGACGGCGCGACCGAGGTCGACGAGGCCCCGGCTCAGGATGCGCTCGATGAGCGCGCGCTCCTCGGGCAGCTGGCCGATCGCGCGCGGCTTTCGTTCGCGCGGGTGCACGTCGCGTTCGGTGCGCGCGACGTTCATGTCGCCCATCAGCGCGACGCGGCGCGGGGTGCCTTGAAACGAAGCGGCGTAGCCATCCAGCGCTTCGAGAAACTGCATCTTGGCGGGGAAGTCCTTCCCGCCGTTCGGGACGTAGACCGACGCGACGAGAAGGTCGCCGATCTCGACCGTGACGATCCTCGTTTCGTAATCGAACGCCGGGTGCGCGAACGTCGGGCGCTCGGGTGACAGCGATGTGCTGACGTGAATCGCGACGCCGGAATAGCCCTTCCCGCCGTGCCAGTACGACCAGTAGCCGTCGATGCCGAAGAGCGCCGTGGGGATTTGCTCTGAGGTGGCCTTGATTTCCTGCAGGCAGACGACATCCGGGCGCTCTTGCGCGATCCAGTCCTGGACCTGCGCCAGACGCGCCCGGATCCCGTTGACGTTCCAGGTCGCGAGCTTCATCAGCTGTCAGCGGACAGCTTCAGCCGTCAGATCTGCTGAAAGCCGCAAGCTGATAGCTGACAGCCGATAGCTGAAAGCTGCCGTTAGTGTGACGCGTGCGCGGCCTGTCGCTCCGCGGCCGGAATCGCCATCAGCGCCGGCTGTGCCGCGATATGTGCCTGGACGATCGCCTCGGCCTGCTCCATCGTGGCTGCGTCGCCATTCCTGTAGACCGCGTTGGCTTCGATCAGGTCCTTCTGGTGCGACGGCGTGGCGTCGATGCTCTCGTAAATCGCCGCCACGGGACACGCCGGTACGCACGCGCCGCAATCGATGCACTCCTCGGGATGGATGTACAGCATCGTCGCCTGCGCGAATTCGGCTTCGTCTTTGCGCGGGTGAATGCAATCCACCGGACAGACGTCGACGCAAGCGGTGTCCTTCGTTTCAATACAGGGGTCGGTGATGATGAACGGCATGCTCGCGAGTCTCCGTAATGTGCGTGACGGTACTTGGTGTCCGGCGTGTCCGGCTCCGCGACGGCGGACCCACCATCACCGTAGCGCCGGTGGGGAGCCGGACCGGATTGGTCGGCTTCGGGACCCGAACCGGCGAATTATACCGCGAGACTTCACGGGGGCAACCGGCTGGCCTTCCCCAACGGACGGAACATCATCGGGGTTGGCGTGACCAGGTAGCCCATCGACTCGTACAGGGGCTGACCGTCTCGGCTTGCGTTGAGGGCGATCGACGTGATTCCGTGCTCGGACGCCCACTCGTGGATGGTCGTCATCAACCGCCGAGCCAGGCCGCGCCGGCGGTGCCCCGGCTCGGTATAGAGGTTGTACACGATGGCGATCGTGTCGCCCATGTAATTGGGGCCGGGAGGCCACGGCAGGATCGAGATGCCGACGCCGGCAGCGATCGTGCCGTCGTCGGCCTCCGTCACCCATGCTCGATAGATGCCGGCGGGCATGGCCTCCGCCAGCCAGACGCGGAACGACGCGTCGAGCGCCGGCACGTCAAGGGACAGCCCCATGTCGGTGAACATCCCGATGCGATGCCGCACGAGCACGTCGATATCGTGGAGTGTCGCCTCTCTCACCCGGTACGACATTTTCGCGCTGAGTATAATCGCGTCATGGCTGAGACACGCCGCGGCCCTGAACCGCCGGATCTCAGGGAGAAAGGCGGCATGAAAGATGGACAGCCGCAGCGATCGAACGCGCGGCTGTTCATGCAGTTTTTGGCGTTCGGCAGCTGTGCGCAGACGGCGCCGCTCGGCGACGCGCTAGGGCGCGCGAAGATTTCCGGCGTGCTCTACGAGGACATCAACGATCCGCGCGGCATCGGCCTGCTCACCTTCCACGAGGATCCCGACTTCTTCCTCGATCGCGTGCGTCCGCTCCTGAATGGTCCGGGCTTTTCGGTGCTCACGCAGAAGAAGGAATACACGATGCTCGGCCGCACCTACGCGATCGGGTACGAGCCGGATCTGCCGGAAATCCTGTTGCATCGCCCGCGCCGGACGGTGCTGAATCCTGAGTGGAAATGGGCGCTGTGGTACCCGCTTCGGCGGAGCGGCAGGTTCGCGCAGCTGCCGGCCGAGGAACAGCGCGTCATTCTCGCGGAGCACGGCGCCATCGGCATGTCGTTCGGGGCCGGCGACTACGCGCACGACATCCGGCTGGCCTGCCACGGTCTCGACAAGGACGACAACGACTTCGTTGTCGGGCTCATCGGCAAGGATCTCTATCCGCTCTCCGCGATTGTGCAAACGATGAGGACCACGCAGCAGACCTCGCTGTATCTCGAACGGCTCGGACCGTTCTTCGTCGGGCGAACAGTCTGGCAGAGCTCCGACTAGGCCACGAAGGCACCAAGTGGCTAACGTGAAACGTCCGCGGTGGCCGCGAACGCTGGCGGTTTCCGGTGCTTCGTGGCCTGCTCGTATGCGTACGCGAGCTTGATCAGCGTCGCTTCGCTCCACGCCCGGCCGAAGAACGAGACGCCGACCGGCAGCCCTCGGAAATATCCAGCCGGCACTGTGATGTGGGGGTAGCCGGCCACCGACGTGATCGTTGACGGCGCCTCGGCGTTCGCGGCCGAGCTGTCTCCGTTGACGAGGTCCGTCAGCCACGGCACGCCGCCCGTTGGCGCGAACAACGCATCCAGCTTCTGCGCCGACATCACTGCGTCAATGCCGAGCGCTCGCGCCCGCTGTTGGTTCGTCGCGAGCGCCGCCTTGTACTTCTGGTCGCTCAGGGGCCCCTTCTTCTCAGCCATCGCCAGGATTTCCTGGCCGAAGTACGGCAACTCCTGATCCTTGTGCTCGGTGTTGAAAGCGATGACATCCTTCAGGGAGTGCACCGGCGAGGCCGGGCCCAGCCACGCCAGGTACTTGTTCAAGTCGGCCTTGAACTCGAAGAGCAGGACTTCAAACTCGCTTTCTCCAAATTTGCCGAGGGTCCGGATTTTGACTGGATCGATAACGATCGCGCCCTGCTGCTTCATCGTCGCGATGGCCGCATCGGCAAGACGGTCGGCCGCGACGCTGTATCCAAACAGTTTGTCGCGCACGACGCCAATCCGCGCACCCTTCAGCCCCTTCGAATCGAGCGCCGCCGAATAACCCGCCGGGTGGGACCGGCGTGCCGCGACCATCCCTGTGGCCGGATCGTCGGCGTCGGCCCCTGCCATGGCCGCCAGCAGTACTGCCGCATCGGCCACGGTGCGCGCCATCGGGCCTGCCGTATCCTGGCTGTGCGCAATCGGTACGATGCCGCTCCGGCTCACGAGGCCGAGTGTCGGCTTCATGCCGACCAGCGCGTTGCTGCTCGATGGCGACACGATCGAGCCATCGGTCTCCGTCCCCACGGCGGCCGCTGCGAGGTTCGCGGCGATGGCGGCGCCAGATCCCGAGCTGGAGCCCGATGGATTGCGATCCAGGGCATACGGATTCTTCGTCTGCCCGCCGCGGCCGCTCCAGCCGCTCGAGGAGTGCGTGGACCTGAAGTTCGCCCATTCGCTCAGGTTCGTCTTGCCGAGAATCACCGCGCCGGCTGCGCGCAGCCGAACGGCGACGAAAGCGTCCTCGGGCGGTTTCACCTCGACCAGGGCCAGCGACCCCGCGGTCGTCATCATCCTGTCGGCCGTCGCGACGTTGTCCTTCAACAGAATCGGAA
>Ga0114129_10012083_pt1 | contig 12291 bp, 10 predicted proteins | sample RhiMetdeltSRZDD1_FD_80071 | JGI IMG/M metagenome (GOLD analysis project Ga0114129, IMG submission 80071) | Populus rhizosphere microbial communities from Tennessee, USA - Rhizosphere MetaG P. deltoides SRZDD1 (version 2) (version 2) | ecosystem: Host-associated > Plants > Roots > Rhizosphere >...
CGACGATCTCTCGGGTCGCACGTCCGCGGCAATGGTCAGCGAGGGTCTCGCCGCGCGGTTCTGGCCCGGACAGAGCGCGCTTGGCCGAACGCTCGTCCTCGCTTCGTCCAAAACGCCTGTGACCGTGGTGGGAATCGCGCGCGATACATCATCCGGCGCGATCTGGCGTGAAAAGGAACTGTCGATCTATCTGCCGGCCGAGCCATCAGGCGATGCTCGGAAGCTGCATCTGCTGCTGCGAACGCAGTCCGATGCAGCAGCCGTAACGCCGGCGGTCCGGCGCATCGCGTCCGAGCTCGATCCCGACATGCGGTTCGAGGCCATCCCCCTCGACACGCTGCTTCGCATGTGGATTCTGCCGTCGCGTGTCGCAGCAGCCGCTGCCGGCGTTCTCGGCCTGATTGCGCTCGCGCTCGCCTCGATTGGGATCTACGGTGTTCTGGCCTACGTGGTGAGCCAGCGCACGCGTGAAATCGGTATTCGTATGGCTCTCGGCGCGAACGCTGGTGACGTCGTTCGACTCGTCGTTCGTGAGGGAACTGGATTGATCGCCGTCGGCCTCGTCATTGGCGCGGTCGCAGCGGCAGCGGGCGCGCCGCTCCTCCGCACGCTGCTCTTTGACGTCAGCGCGCTCGATCCGGCCGCCTTCGCGGTGGCCTCGCTGGTGCTCACGACCGTCGGTCTCGTGGCGTGTTACATGCCCGCGCGCCGCGCGGCCCGCGTCGAGCCGCTTGCGGCGCTGCGGACGGAATAGGCTTTGGGCTTTAGGCTTTAGGCTTTGGGCTTTGGGCTTTAGGGGATGTTGCAAAACCTGCGACGTCGTCCCATGAAGCTGTTGGCAGATTTTGCGTACGGGCGACCGCCGTACCAATCGGCATATCGAAAAGTGGCGCAATTGATTCGAGAGAGACATGGCCTGCCGGTTGCGTATTGCAGGCATCATGAGCCGAGATGCAAATAAACTTACTGTCTTCAAACTAGCGGACGGTCTGGTCTTAGACGTCTACAGATCGACGAAGTCGTTTCCGGCTGAAGAGCGCTACGGGTTGCAAGCCCAGATACGCCGGGCGGCCGTCTCGGCACCGAGCAATATTGTCGAAGGATGCGCTCGGCGATCGACGAATGAGTATCTGAATTTCCTGAACATTGCTGCGGGCTCAGTATTCGAGGCTCGCTATTTGTTGGACCTGTCGTTTCGACTAGGTTTTCTCGCGCCGCAGGCACATGCCACTTTGATCGCTCGCTATACACATCTCGCCAAATCAATGGTTCGCTTGATCGAGTCGCTTGGGGGCTGAAGCCTGAAGCCTAAAGCCTAAAGCCTAAAGCCTAAAGCCTACCCCCCGAGCAGCCTCGCCGCCTCGCGTGCGTAGTACGTGATGATGATGTCCGCCCCGGCGCGGCGGATGCAGGTCAGCGTTTCCATCATGGCGCGCGGCTCGTCGATCCATCCGTTGCGCGCGGCGGCCTTCAGCATCGCGTATTCGCCGCTCACGTGATACGCGGCGGTGGGAACGCCGAATTCGTCCTTCACCCGCGCGATGACGTCGAGGTAGGGGAGCGCGGGTTTGATCATGATGATGTCGGCCCCTTCCTCGAGATCCAGTTCGACCTCTCGGAGCGCCTCCACCTGATTGGCCGGATCCATCTGGTGCGATCGACGATCCCCGAACGCCGGCGTCGAATCCGCGGCCTCGCGGAACGGCCCATAGAACGCCGAGCAGTACTTCGCCGCATACGACATGATCGCGACGTGGCTGAAGCCGGCGCCGTCGAGCGATTCGCGGATTCGGCCGACCCGGCCGTCCATCATGTCCGACGGCGCCACGATGTCGGCGCCTGCGGCGGCGTGCGACAGCGCCGCGCGCGCCAGCTGTTCGACGGTCGGATCGTTGGCGACCTCCTCGTCGATCAGAATGCCGCAGTGGCCGTGCGACGTGTATTCGCACAGGCAGACGTCGGTGACTACGAGCAGGTCCGGCACGTCGCGCTTCAGCGCGCGCACCGCCATCTGCACGGGCGCGTCCGGATCCAGCGCAGCCGATCCCTCCGCGTCCTTCGAGTCAGGCAGCCCGAACAGCAGGACGCCGGGGATGCCGTCGGCCTTGGCCGCCGACGCTTCCTTCACGACTTCATCGACCGAGAGCTGGAACACTCCAGGCATCGATGGCACTTCGCGGCGCAGTCCTTCACCCGGGCAGACGAACAGCGGATAGAGGAAATTTTCCGGCGACAGACGCGTTTCGCGGACCAGCGCCCGCATCGCCGCACTACGTCGCAGACGGCGCGGTCGATGGCGAAGATCGAGCTGGGCGCGGTTGGTGAGCGTATGGATGTCGGTTCGTGTTGCCATGGCCCTGTTTCGGGACGCGGGCTGACGCCCTGCGCTACGTCTGGCGTTGGCCGAAATGATCGACCAGCGCGTTGACCAGATCTGGAATCGTGTATCGCTTCGGCATGACCGTTGTCTCGATGCCGAGCTGCTGCGCGGCCTCGGCCGTGACCGGACCGATGGACGCAACCACTGTCGTGCTGAGAAGATCGGCCGCTTGCTCGGGACCGAGAATCTGCGCGAAGTTCCTGACCGTCGATGCGCTCGTGAACGTAACGGCGTCAATCTGTCGATCGAGCAGCATCCGGTAGACGTCGTGATCGCCGTCACGTTCTGAGCCGGCCAGCAGCGTGCGGTAGGCCGCCACATCGGTCACGTCGGCTCCAGCCGCGCGCAGCTCGTCGGCGATGGCCTCGCGCGCGATGTCCGACCGCGGCAGCAGAAACCGCTGACCGGCGACGTCGGTTGCCGATTTCAACGCATCGACGACCGCCTCGCCGCGATTTTCATCTGGCATCAGATCGATGCGAATGCCGTGCTGCGAAACGCGATCCGCCGTCGACGGACCGATCGCGCAGATCTTGACGCCTTTGAGGTCGCGGATGTCGCCAATGGCGAGCAGACGGCGCATGAAAAAGTCGACGCCGTTCGCGCTGGTGAAAACGATCCAGTCGTACGTCCCGGCCATCGCGCACGCGCGATCGAGCGCCTCGGGATCGTCTGGCGGCGCAATCCGAATCGTCGGCGCCTGGATCGCGTCGGCGCCGCGCTCCTCGAGCATGTCGACCAGCTCGGATGCTTGCTCTCTCGATCGCGTCACGACGATTCGACGCCCGAACAACGGCCGCTCGTCGTACCAGCGCAGATGTTCCCGAAGTCTCGCGACCCGTCCCACGACCAGCATCGCCGCCTCGTTCGGGCGAGCACGTTCGGCGAGGTCCGCCAGGGTCGCCTGAATCGTCACCTGTGCGGGCGTCGTCCCGCTGTAGATCAGAGCGGCGGCCTCTTCCGCGGCGCGACCGTGCTCGACCAGCGCGCGCGTGATGGCACCGATCTGCCTGGCTCCTGCGTAGCAGACCAGCGTTCCGTCGAGACCCGCAAGCCGTTCCCAATCGACCTTCGGCGGCGTATCGCTTTCCGACTCGTTCCCTCGCACGAACGTCAGCAGATCTCCGGCGTCCGGATACGTGACCGGCACGCCGGCGTACGCCGAAGCGCCAATCGCCATCGGAATACCCGGGACGACTTCGAACGGCACTCCCTGCTCGTGCAGGAAGAGCGCTTCCTTGCCTCCGCTGTCGAAGACGAACGGGTCTCCCCACTTGAGCCGCACGACGCTCTTGCCCTCGCGCGCTTTCTCGACCAGGAGCAGCGAGATGGCGTCCTGATCGAGCGGGCGCGGCGCCGCCGCGCCCACCTCGATCTTTTCGGCATCGGGCCTCGAGAGTCGCAGCAGCCGCGCCGTCACCTGACGGTCGTACACCACGACGTCGGCGCTCTCCAGGCGACGGCGTCCACGAACGCTGATCAGCCCTGGATCGCCCGGTCCTGCCCCGACGATGAAGACTTTCGCGAGCATTTCAATAACTTCCCTGGAGCGGCCCCTGGGCGCTGCGCACGTCGTCGAGAATTTCCAGCGCGCCAGCTTTGGCGAGCTCCTCCGCCAGTCGGCGGCCCAGATCTTCCGGCTGCGCGGCCGGCCCTTGCGCGCGGCGCTTGACGCTCCGGCGTCCGTCGACGGCTGCCACGACGGCATGCATGTCCAGCGCGCTGCCTTCGTGCAGTGCGACGGCGCCGAGCGGCAGCTGACAGCCTCCTCCCAGCGCGGCAACGAGAGCGCGTTCGGCATCGAGCGACTGAGCCGCGGCCGCGTCGCTGATGGACGCCAGAACGCCGCGCGTAGCCGTGTCATCGCTGCGCGTTTCTATCGCCACGATTCCCTGTCCTGGTGCGGGCACGCAGTCGGCCGGTGGAATCGGCGCGGAGATTCTCGACGCCAGTCCGAGCCGCCTGAGACCCGCGGACGCGAGGATCAGCGCGTCGAATCCTCCGGCATCGAGCTTGCTCAGTCGCGTATCGACGTTACCGCGAATCGGGGTGAACCGCGCGCGCGGCAGCAGCATCGCAAGCTGGGCGATCCGCCGCACGCTGCTCGTGCCGATCGTCGGACTGTCGCTCATGCTGGCCACCGCGGCGGCGAAATCCTCCGCTGACACGCGGCCCGGTAAGACCAGGGCGTCTCGCGGATCTTCGCGCGGAAGCACCGCCGCGACGGCGAGTCCCTCGGGGAGCACGGCCGGCATGTCCTTCGCGCTGTGGACCGCCAGATCGATCGCGGACCCGATCAGCGCGTCCTCTATTTCCTTTACAAAGAGACGTTTTCCGCCGACCTCCGCGAGCGCAGCTTCCTGCAGTCGATCGCCGGAGGTCTTGATGACGACCAGCTCGACCGCTACGCCGCGTTCCTCGAGGAGCCGCGCGACCGTCCGCGCCTGCCACATCGCGAGCTGGCTTCCGCGCGTGCCGATGCGAAGTGGCCTCATGAGGATACCTTTTCCGGGCGGCCTTTCGGAGAATCGATTTTATCGTCCGCGCCCAGGCCGAACAGGCGGTGCACGGCGTCAGCATACGCGGCCGCCATGGCATCGTCACTGACGGCCTTGAGCTGCTCCGTCGGCGCAAGGAGCAGCTTTTCAACGATCAGACGTGTGATTTCATCGACGCGCGCGCGAGCTTCGGGCGTCAGGCCAGCCATCTTCGATTCGAGGCGCTGCAGCTCTGACTGGCGAATGGCCTCGAAACGGTGGCGAAGCGCCACGACCGTGGGAATGATTTCGCGCGACTGGATCCAGACGGCGAAGCGCTGCACTTCGGCAGCGACGATCGTTTCGGCGCGCTCCAGCTCCGACCGGCGCCGCGCGAGGTTTTCCTGCACGATCGTTTGCAGATCGTCGATGTCGTAGAGAAAGACCTGACGGAGCTGTCCGACCGCCGGTTCAACGTCACGCGGGACGGCGATGTCGATCACGAAGAGCGGCCGGCTCCGACGCGGGCGCATGATCTCATCGACGTGCGCCCTGGTGAGAACCGGCTCGTTCGCGCCGGTCGCGGTAACGACGATGTCGGCGGCGACGAGCGCGTCGTTCAAAGCGCTCCATGGAATCGCGTGTCCGCCCAGTCGAGCGGCGAGCGCCTCCGCAGTCGCAAGCGTCCGGCTGGCGATCGAGAGCCGGCCGACGTGCTGCGTTCGCAGGTGCACGCCCGTGAGCTTGGCCATCTCACCCGCGCCGAGGATCAGAACGTCGAGCCCTTTGAGATCGCCGAAGATTTTCTTCGCGAGCGAGATCGCGGCGTAGCTGACCGAGACGGCGCCTTCGCCGAGACCGGTTTCGCTGCGCACGTGCTTGCCGACGGTGAACGCGGTGTGGAAAAGCCGGTTGGTCAGCGGGCCCGTGTACTTGTGCTCGGCTGCTTTCGAGTACGCATCCTTGACTTGTCCGAGGATCTGCGGCTCGCCGACGACCATCGAGTCGAGGCCGGCGGCGACGCGAAAGAGGTGACGCGCGACCTCCGTGCCGCGATGGACGAAGAGGTGCGGCGCCAGCCGATCGTGCGGGACGCCGTGGTATTCGCTCATGAAGCGGCCCAGCGCGTCCGCCGCGCCGTCGCCGTCAGCCGCCACGTAGATCTCCGCGCGGTTGCAGGTCGAGAGCACGACCAGCTCGCGCCCCAGTCCCGCGGCTGACAACGCCGCAAGCGCTGCCTCGATCCCGCCGCGCGCGAAGTCCACCGTCTCACGCAGCTCGACTGGCGCGGTCCGGTGGCTGACTCCCACAGCCAGCAGGCGCATTGTCAGAAGTTGTGGCTCCGGGTCAGGAAGTACCCGACCGGAACGAAATTGAGCAGCACGATGACGAAGCCAATCGCGGACAGCCATGCCGCCCGCCGTCCGCTCCAGCCGATCGCGCGCCGCGCGAACAGCGCGAAGGAATACATCCCCCAGGAGAGCAGCGCCACGAGAATCTTGGGATCCTCGACGGACATCGCCTGCGCCCTTGGATCCGGCGAGCTGTGAATCTGGGTCGCCCAGATGCCGCCGATGAGGACGCCGCACGTCAGGAAGATCCAGCCGACGGTGACGGCGCGTCCGTTCATCACGTCGAGCACCCTCAATGCCGGCAGCCGCGAGTAAAAGAACCCGAGCTGCTTCGCCTTGATTTCCTTGAAGAGCAGTACGTACGTGATGCCGACGACGAACGCGACGGCGAAGCTGGCGTACGCGAACAAGATCGACAGCACGTGGACGGTGAAGAGCGGGCTGCGAAGGAGCGGGGGCCGCGGCTCGACGTCAGGATTGATCGCCGGCAGAACCGCCAGCACCGCCAGCAGCACGGTCACGAACGCACCCATCGCGCGTTCGTCCGTCGTCAGCTCGATGTAGAGATAGGCGAGGGCGAGCAGCCACACGAACGCCGAGACGGCGGCCGTCGTGCCGACCAGCGGGGCGTAACCCGCTTGAACGGTCTGCATGCCGATCAGAAAGGTGTGGGCGAGCACGCCGCCGGCGAGCAGCCCTGTGGCAAGGCGTCCGATGAGCGGTTCGCGGCGGGCGAAGTGCGCCATGTAGGCGACGGCGGCGGCGGCATAGAGGAGAGGCGGAAGCCACGCCAACACAGTCGCTCACCTATGAGCCCGTCGGCCCGTAGTATCCCTGCTTCGTGCGGGCGGTGAGGCCGGGGCGTTGCACGCGAACGAGGATGCGGCGCCAGGCGCCGTCGCGCTTGGGATTACTCGAGGAATAGCCGATCGAGTACTGGCTCGACAGCTCGTCCCAGATCGCCTGATAGATCTTGGGCAGCTCGCGCGCATCCGTGGGGAAGTAGGCGCGACCTCCCGTCTCCTGCGAGAGCTGGCGAAGTACGAACTCGGCCTCCTTGAACTCGCGCCGCCCGATCTCCCCCTGTCGAAGACCGATGGAGTAGATGGCGGTTTCAGATCGCTTCGCCAGATCGAGGACCTCATCGAACTCGATGAGGCTCGACGTGTCGTCGCCGTCCGAGAGGAGCACGATCGCCTGACGCCGGATGTCGGACATCGTCGACGCTTTCGTCTTGCGGAGCTCCTTCAGAGAGATGTAGATCGCGTTGTAGAGCGACGTCGAGCCATTCGCGGTCGTGCGTCTGATGGCTTTCTCGAGCGCGCCGGCGTCGTTGGTGAAGGGCTCCAGGATCCGCACCTGGCTGTCGAAGTCGATGATCTCGGCCTGATCCTCTTTATGGAGCTGGCGCGCGAAGCCGATCGCTGCTTCCTGCGCGATCGGCATCCGCTCCTCCATGCTCGCGCTCGTGTCGAGCAGCAGAGCGAGCGAGATGGGCTGCTGGGTTCGCGAGAAGAACGTGAGGTTCTGTTTGGCGCCGTCCTCGTAGACGTCGAACTCGTCCTGATTGAGATCCGTCACGTACCGGCCGCCGCCTTCGGTCACGGTCACGTTCAGCGAGACGAGGTCCACCCCGGCGCGGAATCGCTGCTGCTGTGGGGGCTGCTGCGGCTGTTGCTGTTGCTCCGCCACCAGCGCCGTCGCGCCTGCGAATGCGAAGAGGAGCCCGACAGCAAGTCGCCGCATTACCTGCTCGATGCCCGCGTGCGTGCCCGCGCAGTGAGGCCGGGGCGCGTGACCGACACCGCTACCTTTTCGGGAGGAATCAGCGTCTCGGGACGCGCGTAGGTGACGACGTACTGTTTCGACAACTCGTCGGCAAGCTGTTTCATCTTTTCCGGCGTCGCGCTGATCGCGAGAAGCTGATCGCGGCGTCCCCCGGTCCGCGCCGTGCCTTCCGCCACGACCATGTTCCTGTTGCGAATCTCGTCGCTCGTGTCGGCGCTGGGCTGACCGATCGACAGGACGTGCATGGCCGCGCCGGACTTGTCGAGGTCGCTCAGCACCTGCTGGTAGTACCGATTGCTGAACTCGACATCTTCGAGCATGAGCACCGCGATGACCGGCCGCTTCGCTTCACGCTTCTGGAGTCCCTTGCTGACCTCGACAATCGCTTCGAGGAGATACGAGCCGGCGCCCGGGCGAGGAAACAGACGGCCGACGCCCGCTTCGAGCTTTTTCTGGTCCGACGTGTAGTCGACCACAATCGTCGGCCGATCGCCGAAGCTGACCAGGGCGATTTCCGCTTTGCCATCGAGCGCCTTGATGAAGTTGCGCACGCCGTCGCGGATCATCTGAATGCCTTCGTTCGCAGCCTGGCTGTCGTCGACCAGGAGCGCTACGGTCAGCGGCTCGGTCGCGGGCGCGACTTTCAGCACCTCACGCGCGACGTTGTCTTCGCGGACCGTGAAGTCGTTCATCGTCAGTCCCTCCACGGGGTTTCCCTTCCCGTCGAGGACGCTGACGTAAACGTCCTTGGGTTTTGCCTGACCCGCGGCCGCGGTTGGGGCCAGGCACGCGACCACCAGGGGCAGCGCGAGTATCCAGTGCTTCATCGTCGGCTGGGGGGCCTTTCGAGATCGAGTATAGGCAGCCACGAAAATTATTGCAACGATGGGAGTTGCGCGCACTGAGCGTTTCTTGACTGCCCCCGGACCCAGTGGTATAAACGTCCGCGTTTCTCCTCGATCAGGTCCCCCTGACAACTCGGTGGGCGATGCTCAGGGCCTACGTCCCGATTCTCCTTTTCATTCTCGTCGCCATCGCATTTGCGATCGTCACGCTCATCATTTCGCGCCTCGTCCATCCGTCGAAGGCCAACTTCGTCAAGCTCGAGCCCTACGAGTGCGGCATCGAGCCCGAGACCGACGCCCGCGATCGCTACAGCGTGCGCTACTACCTCGTGGCGATGCTGTTCGTGATTTTTGACGTCGAGACGGTCTTCATGTTTCCCTGGGCCGTCGTCGTCGATCGCCTCGCGCTCTTCGGCTTGATCGAAATGTTCATGTTCATCCTGATCCTCGTCGTCGGGTATCTCTACGCGTGGAGGAAGGGCGCGCTCGAGTGGGCGTGAGCCTGACGCCGCCGTCCGGTCCGCCCGATCCGGCGCCTCCACCGGATCGAACGCCGCCGGATTTCATCACGGCGCTCTCAACCGCACTCCCCGATGCCGTGGTCCACGTGTCGTACTGGGTCGGCGACTGGACGATCGTCGTGGCCCCCGAGCGCCTGCGCGACGTGGCGCTCCTGCTCCGCGCGGAAGGACCCGCGCACTTCGATTTCTGTTCGGATGTGACCGCGACCGATTGGCCGCCGCGGCCCGCGCGCTTCGACGTCATCTATTCGCTGTATTCGACTCGACACCGGCATCGCCTTCGAATGAAGGCGCGTATCGCGGAAGGACAGCCGGTGCCTTCGGTGACGCCCATCTGGCCGGCGGCCAACTGGCTGGAACGCGAAGTCTTCGACATGTTCGGAATCGTGTTCGAGGGGCATCCCGACTTGCGCCGCATCCTCATGCCCGAGGAATGGCAGGGACATCCGCAGCGGAAAGACTATCCACTCGAAGGGCCCGGCGAGCTGCTCCTCGAGAACCCGATGGACTGGCTCAGGCTCCGGAACGAGGAGTGACAAGCCCTGTCCTTATTTGACACCGAGGAGCTGGTCCTCAACATGGGGCCGCAGCATCCGAGCACGCACGGCGTGCTCCGGGTCGTGCTGCGCCTCGACGGCGAGCGTGTCGTCGGCTCCGACGTCGTCATCGGATATCTGCATCGCGGCATCGAGAAACTGTCCGAGAGCCGCGACTGGGCGCAGATCGTTCTTCTCACCGATCGGATGGACTACGTCGCGGCGGCGACGAACAACCTGGGGTACTGCGAGACCGTCGAGAAGCTGATGCAGCTCGAGGTCCCGAGACGCGCGCGCTATGTCAGAACGATCCTCGCCGAGCTCCAGCGAATCGCGAGCCACAACCTCTGGCTCGGCACGCACGCGATGGACATCGGCGCGATGACCGTCTTTCTGTACAACTTTCGCGAGCGTGAGCTGGTCCTGGATCTTTTCGAGGAGTTCTGCGGTGCACGGCTGACGGTCAGCGCGATGAAGATCGGAGGGCTGCCGCTGGACATCCCGCCCGGATGGGACCGCAAGGTGCGCGCGTTTTGCGATCTGCTGGAGACGAAGATTCCCGAGTACGAGGAGCTCCTCACGCAGAACCGCATCTGGAAGAAGCGAACGCGCGGCATTGGCGTCATCTCGGCGAAGGATGCGATTGCCATCGGGCTGAGCGGACCCGCGCTGCGCGCATCGGGCGTGCCGCGCGACGTGCGAAAGGACGAACCGTCCGCCGCGTATGCGGAGTTCGACTTCGACGTTCCGATCGGCGCCGCCGGCGACACCTACGATCGGTATCTCGTCCGTCTCGAGGAATTTCGACAGTCGCTCCGGATCATCAGGCAGGCCATCGATGGGTTGCCGGAAGGGCCGATCCTGGGCAAGGTGCCGCGTCTCATCAAGCCGCCGGCAGGGGAGACCTATCACGCGATCGAATCGCCGAAAGGGGAGCTCGGCTTCTTCATCGTCAGCGACGGGAAGTCGAACTCGCCGTATCGCTTCCGCGTCCGGCCTCCGTCGTTCTGCAATCTGCAGGCGCTTCCGCGGTTGATTCAGGGGCATCTCGTGGCGGACGTCGTCGCGTTGATCGGGTCGATCGACATCGTGGTCGGCGAGGTCGACCGGTGAGCCGCGGCTGGCTGCTCTCGCTCGTGCAGATCGTCGTCGTGCTCAACGCGGTGTTGATTGCCGTCACCTACATGGTCCTGCTCGAGCGGAAGGTGATTGCATGGGTGCAGTCGCGCCTCGGGCCGATGCGGGTCGGACCATACGGCGTTCTGCAGCCGATTGCCGACGCCGTCAAGCTGCTGCTCAAGGAGGACATCACCCCCGCTCGCGCGGATCGCTGGCTGTTCACGATCGCGCCAATCATGTCGCTCGTGCCCGCCCTCATTGCGTTCGCCGTGATTCCGTTCGGCGGCAGGATCAGGATTCTTGGCTACGAGATTCCGCTGTACATCGCCGACATCAACGTTGGTCTGCTGTACATCGTGTCCATCACGTCGATCGGCGTCTACGGGATCATCCTCGCGGGCTATTCGTCCAACAGTAAGTACCCGCTTCTGGCGGGACTTCGCGCGTCCGCGCAGCTCATCAGCTACGAGGTCGCCGTGACCATGATGCTGGTCAGCGTCATCGTCACGGCGGGCACGTTGAGCATGGTGGGGATCGTCGAGTCTCAGCTGCAACATCGCGTCTGGTTTGCGTTCGTGCAGCCGGTCGCGCTCGTGGTCCTCTTCATTGGCGGCCTCGCCGAAACGAACCGCGCGCCGTTCGATCTCTCCGAGGCGGAGCAGGAGCTGACGGGCGGGTTTCACACCGAGTACAGCGGCATGCGCTTCGCGATGTTCTTTCTGGCCGAATACGCCAACATGATCGTCGTGTCCGCCGTGGTGACGACGTTGTTCTTTGGCGGGTGGCTGCGACCATTTCCCAACGTGGCAGCGCTTGCGTTCCTGATGGATTCCGAGTTGGATCTGGTTCCTGCTGAAGTGCTTCGTGTTTCTGTACATCTTCATCTGGATTCGCGCCACGCTTCCGCGGTACCGCTACGACCAGCTGATGCGCCTCGGATGGAAGGTGTTGATTCCCATCGCGCTCGTGAATCTGATGGTGTCGGCAATCATGAAGGTCGTGCTGTGATCCTCGAAGCGGTCGCTTTCTACGTGCTGGCCACGCTGATTTTGGGTTTCGGCGCCATGGTGATCACCGCGCGCAATCCCGTGCACAGCGTCGTGTTCCTCGTGCTGAACTTTCTGTCGGTGGCACTGGTCTACATCGTTCTCGGCGCGGAGTTTCTCGCCGTGATTCAGGTGCTCGTCTACGCCGGCGGCATTGTCGTGCTCTACCTGTTCGTGGTGATGCTGGTGAACCTGAAGCGCGGTCCGCAGCCGCAGCCCGACCCGCG
>Ga0114129_10012084_pt1 | contig 12290 bp, 10 predicted proteins | sample RhiMetdeltSRZDD1_FD_80071 | JGI IMG/M metagenome (GOLD analysis project Ga0114129, IMG submission 80071) | Populus rhizosphere microbial communities from Tennessee, USA - Rhizosphere MetaG P. deltoides SRZDD1 (version 2) (version 2) | ecosystem: Host-associated > Plants > Roots > Rhizosphere >...
ATCTTCTCGTACTGGCTCGCGCTAATAGTGCCCATCTGCTTCAGATTGCGCAGCGCCTCCACTTCGGTGGATTGATCATTGTGACCGTAGTCAGTACCAATCGTGAGATTATCCTCGCCAGCATATTTTAAAACGTAATCCACATCATCATCGGTTTGGCATGAGACGAATTGCCGGTAAGCCTTGAGTGGATTGTCCGGCAATGTCTTTCCGATCGTGCCCCAACGGCGCTGCAAGTCTTTTACCACATACGGTATCCACTGCGCCGCCGCTTCAGCCCAGTGAAAGCGGAGTTTGGGAAACAGGGTCGGCACCTCGCTCATCATGACCGATTGACAGGCACCGATCACCGGGATGCGAAACTTCCAGAAGCTGCCGCCGCCGTTGTACTGCGATACCAGATCGAGATTTTGCGGGTTGCCGTTGCCGACGTGGACCCCCACCGCCAAATCGAGCCGGCTGATGTCGTCGTAGAGTGGGTAAAAGTAGGGATCAGTGATCAGACGATGCCCTTCAATGCCGCGCATGAAGACGCCGCACGCTCCGTGCTGCTGGCAAAACTTTAGTTCCTCTAAAGCCGCGCTCATATCGAGCAGCGGCAAGACGCAGATCCACCTGAGCCGGCCTCCGCCTTGCCGATGAATGTCGGCGAGCCAGCGATTGTAGCCCTTGCAGATGGCGACTTCCCAGTCAGGCTTCTCGGTGGTCGCCGTGTTATAAAAAAAAAGATAAAGTACCTGAACGTCGATACCGAGCTCATCCATGTGGCGCAGCCGCGCGGGAACGTTTTCCATCTCCCGGGTCTCCCGCGGCGTCCTCATGACACGCCCGGTCCGGTCGGCGACTTCGTCCATCTCTTTCGCGGTCATGACCACTCGCACCAAGCCGCGAATTTTCCCATCGATGAACCAGTATTCGGCGCCCCCTTTGCCGCGCGGTCGGACGATAAGCGGGCGATATTTTTGGTCGGATGCCTCCATGAAATCCCAAGTATGTTCCGTTTCAACCACATGAGCATCGGAATCAATGGTCGGCATCGCTCGATACCCTCCTTGGTGAAATGTCGGTCGGCATGATGTCCGCTTCTATCGTGCCGCTGGTTTCGCTGTCAATCAAGAACCTCAATTTGCAGTCCGCGTGTCATGTGGTTCGAGAATTCTCGAAACGGAATGCGTCCGCGCTCCAGCTGCGAATCTGAAACTGTCATTGATTCGATTCAAGAGATGATGTTAGGTTTCGTTATGAGTCGTGCTTACATACTAAGGAGGAATGATCATGGCAGACGAAGCTAAGCAAAAGTTGATCACTGCGCTGAACGAAGATCTAGCTCTTGAGCTTGGCGGGATTGTTCGTGCGATATGCCAGGCGAGCACGGCCGGGGGCTTGCTCGGGCATGAACTCCGTGAGCTGTTGCAAAAAGAACTCGGCACGGAATTGAAGCACGCGCAATTCCTCGCGGACAAGATAGCCGTCCTGGGAGGGTCGCCGACGACTTCCGTCGCCCGGTTGGAGGTTTCGAGCGATGTGGGAAAGATGATTGACGACGATATCGCCACGGAGTGGCAGGTCGCTAAACGCTTTCAAGAACGGGCCCGCCAGGCTGAAAGTTTCGGCGATATCGGGCTCAAGGTCAGGCTTGAAGAAATGATCGCCGAGGGTACCGACCACGCGAACACGCTACAGAGGCTGGCTGGCCTGATACAATAGAGGACGGTGTGACGACGACGGATCTGTTGCGCCAGTCGGAACTTTTCTCCGACCTTGCCAATGAAACCGTGGCTGAGGTTGCTCGTCTCTGCCGCGAAATAACGCTGGCGCAAGGAGAGTTCGTGTTTCGAATCGGTGATCCAAGCAAGGAGCTTTACGTTCTCGCAGAAGGGTGTGTGGACCTCGGTTTCGGAGCCACGACGACTGACGGCTCCACGGCGGGCGCAATTGGAGAGCCAGGGGACGTGTTCGGCTGGGGAGCTCTGGTGGGAGAGACCAACTACAGGTTGATTAACGCGATCTGCCTTCAGCAAACGCGCCTTGTCACAGTCGATGGATTGGCTCTCATGAATGTGCTTGAAGGTAGCTCTGGTGGCTTTGTCTTTTTACGTAAACTACTTGGAATCATTTTGAACCGAATAGTTTCTCTTGCGGCTGTTTAGACGGGCATGAATTCGAGGCCGTCAGAGGTTGAATGTCGGAACCAAGGAGTGTCCACTATGTGTTTGTCTGCCAGGGAAAAAACTGCCTTGGCAAAGGATCTCGAGAACTCTTAGATCGGATCCGGAAAACCCTGGGCGATCATGAGGCATTCAGAGTCGTCCCATACATCTGCTTCGGCGCTTGTGCTGCGTCGCCCAATGTAGCGGTTTTCCCCGATCGCCTGTGGTATTCGACTGTGGCGGAGGAGGATGTTGCAAGCTTGGTGCAATCTATCCTGAAAGGTGAAGAGTTGCCCGACCTATCAGGACAGGTAAGCGCGGATCTCAAGAATCTCGTTTTCCGTTTGTTCGGGAAACCATTTCGCGTCTAACGAGCTAAATCGGTAACACCCTCAGCTCGTGGATTAACGTTCTCAATAAAATTGGGACGCCAATTTTGCGGCTCTGCGTCTCTGTAGTGAAAATAGTATTCGGCTAACTCACTGGTGAGGCGGAGCCTCTTGCCAGGTTGCTGCCGGCAAATCCAACGATTAGGCTACAAACTGTGAACCGTAAGATCAGTAAAAAACCTGCGCCAAAATCCGACCGCGGCGCGGTGCCAGCCGCGAAAACAGACTCGCGCAAAGTGCTCTTGCTCGACGGCCATTCGCTGGCCTACCGCGCTTTTTTCGCCCTGCCCGATACCCTCGTCACGTCATCCGGACAGGTCACCAACGCCGTTTACGGTTTTACGGCAATGCTGATGAAACTTTTAGCTGATGAGCGACCGCAGGGCGTGCTTGTTTGTTTCGACAAAGGGGCGCCGCAATTTCGTCTCGACCGCTACCCGGATTACAAGGCCGGACGCGCGGCAACTCCCGACTTGTTTAAGCAGCAGCTGCCATTGATCCGCGCAGTGCTCGAAACCTTGCGGATTCCCATGGTCGAGCTGGAAGGCTATGAAGCCGACGATCTTCTTGCCACCTTGACGAAGCACGCGAGAGAAGAAGGTTGTGAGGTCATTATCGTTACGGGCGACCGCGACATTCTTCAACTGGTGCGTGATGGGGTTGCCGTCGTCATGACCCGCCGGGGCATCTCCGATGTTATTCGTTATGATGCTCCGACGGTGCTCGAGCGCTACGGTGTGTCGCCGGAAAAATGGATTGACTTCGTGGCACTCAAGGGCGAAAGCGCGGACAACCTGCCTGGCGTGCCGGGCGTCGGCGACAAAACCGCCGCCCAGCTGATCAATAAATACGGCGACGTCGAGCAAGTGATCGCCCATGCCGACGAGCTTACGCCGAAACTGCGTGAGGCGATTAAGAAGCAGGCTGACCAGGTCCGTATCAATAAAGAGCTCGGGCGTTTACTCGACGACGTGCACCTAGATCTCGACCCGGCGAAACTTCGTCTGGAGGCGTGGGATGATGAGGCAGTGCGGAATCTCTTCCTGTCGCTGGAATTTCGCAGCCTGCACGAGCGTCTCAAAGAGATCAAGTTTCATGCTACGGCGACGGCGCCTGCGCTCGAAATGAGTTCGATCTTGGACTTCAACTCGGAGATGGAATTGCGTAAGGGCGAGGCTTTCGCGTTTGCTTGGAATGAGGACTGGCTCGCCTTTTCTGATGGACCTGGCGAAGCGCGCATCTTGCCTCTTGACGATGCCATCGGCCGGCTTGCCGGCTGTCTGGAAGATCCTAAGCAGCGTAAGATCGCCCATGACGCCAAATCACTTTACCGCTCTGCTCTCGGCGCCGGGGTAGAAATCGAAGGGCTCTACTGTGATACCAAGATCGCTGCTTATCTCCTCGAGCCGGGCTCCACGTCAGGGTATGCCGTGCGCGATACGGTCGGTCGTTATCTCGGCGTTTCAATTGAAGGTGATAAGAACGAGCCTCAAGCAGGGGAGCAGGGCACGTTATCTTTTGCCGTCGACGAAAAACAAATTGTTGGCCGGGAAGCTGTGGCAATCCGCGCCGTCGCTCCGGTCGTTGAGGAACAGCTCCGGACGCAAGGCATTTGGGAGCTCGCCACCAACTTGGAGTTTCCTTTGATTCAAGTGCTCGCACGCATGGAGCACAACGGTATTCTCGTCGACCGCGATTATCTCGACGAGCTGAACGCTGACTTCGGGCAAAAGATGACGACTCTGGAACGCGCGATCCAAGAGTTTGCTGGAGAGTCGTTCAACGTGAACTCCAATCTGCAGCTTCAGCGGATTCTTTTTGAAAAGTTGGCCCTGCCGAAAACTCGTAGGATCAAAACCGGTTACTCGACGGATGCCGCAGAGTTAGAGAAGCTCGCCGGTAGTCATCCGATCGTCGGGTCGTTGCTCGAATATCGCGAGGTCTCAAAGCTCAAGAACGGATTTACTGAAATGCTACTGGCTCTGATCGATGCCAAGAGCCATCGAATCCACACCACCTACGAGCAGACTACGGCGGCCACCGGGCGTCTTTCCTCGACCGCGCCCAACCTGCAAAACATTCCGATTCGCGGCGAACTCGGGCGGCAAATCCGCCGGGCTTTCATTGCGCCACCCGGTCACGTGCTGCTCTCGGCGGATTACTCCCAAATCGAGCTGCGCGTGCTGGCGCATCTCTCCGAGGATGAGACGTTTTGCCAGGCGTTTGCCGAGGGACACGATTTTCATGCGACCATCGCAGCCAAGGTTTACGGCGTCGGTCCGAGCGATGTGACCTCGGCGATGCGCAACCAGGTCAAACAATTCTCCTATGGAATCGCCTATGGCATGTCCACCTACGGCGTTTCGCAACGGCTCGGCGTGGAGATGGACGAAGCTGCGAGCTTTGTCGAAACGTACTACGCGCAGTTTCCTAAAGTCAGGGAGTTTCTCGCCGCGCAGGTGGAGAAGGCGAAGCTCGACGGGTTCACGACCACGATGTTCGGACGTCGCCGCTATCTGCCGGAGCTGCAATCGTCCAACTTTCGGCTCCGCACATTGGGTGAACGCATGGCTCTCAACGCGCCGATTCAGGGAAGCGCCGCGGACATTCTCAAGAAGGCGATGATCGGCGTCGCGGCCGCCTTGCGGAAAGAACCGCTCGCGAAAATGCTTCTAACCGTCCATGATGAGCTGGTCTTTGAGGTGCCCACCGACAACCTGGACCAGGCGCGAGCGTTGATTGAAAAAGAAATGACTCAAGCCGCCAAGCTCCGCTGTGGCTTGGCTGTGGAAGTGCACGCCGGCACGAATTGGGCCGAAGCGCACGCGTGAGCTGCGTGCGTCTCGGGCCCAAACTCTACTCTAAGGTCGCTTCAGGTTGTTCCTGATCTGACTCTTACTAACGTCCGGCTTATCAACGACGGTAGTAACCGTAGCGGTCCCAAGGGCTGTAAGCCCACCCCGCCTCGCGGCGCCTTTCGTAAGTGCGGCCGGCGCGGAAACCATCACGGTAAGAGCCGCTGTCGCCATAGCCAGACCAGCGGTCATCGCTATAGTGGCAGCCCGCAACCAACCCCATTAGAACGACCAACATAGAAACGATCACAAACTTTTTCGCTTTCATTTGGATAGTACTCCTTCCTGAATATTAGACGATTAAGGGGTTATGATCGCAACGACGATTTTATCTGATTTTGATCAAATCAATGAGGGTGTCTCATTTATGAGATTGTCAGGCTTAAGTATTGAAAATCACAGTCGATCGCGAACGTGGGAGAAAACGGCTGGAATCACTTAGACTGTCTGCGATCTGGGATTGGTGTGCGTGAGAGATATGTACTTTGAAGCAGCCATCAAACTTACATTGGAGAACCCAATATCTAAACCTTTGCCAATTCTTCGGTGTCTCTGAACCGCGTCACTTGAGGTATCCTCGTTCCTGGTAGAACCGCTTAGCTCCCCGATGAAGCGGCACGTCGAATGGCGCCTCGTCATCATTGGCGCAAAGCTGCGCTATATCCAGCGGTTTGAAATTGTCCGTCGGCATGAGCGCTTTGCGCGCCTCGATCGCTTCGCAAAGAGCGTAGGCGACTTCTTCCGGCATATCGGCGTGGACCACCATAGGCCAGCCGCTGAAATCCACAGTCGGTACATCTGTAGGGAGCGCGGGAAAACGCGACCTGGGCAAAAACGTCTGGCGATAGCCGATCGCGGTCAATTTTTTTAAAATTTTTCCCTCCACCGGTAGGTAGCGAAACCCCGCGTCGATAGCGGTCTGTCCCCAACTCTTAATGCCCTCGTCGAAGACGGCATTGATCGTTCCCTTTTCGAGGGCCGCGCGCCGGTCGGGGTGGCTCGGCCGCGCAACCGACTGAATCTTCCCGCCCCACTGTCGCAGCCCCGCAAAGGTAAATCCCGCGGCTTTCATCACCGAGCTTACCGTAAACATCGTCGGGCTGTACTTGACCCACGCTTTGGAGATAGTTCCCGTCGAGACCCGAAGCGGAAACCGCTCTTTGCTAATCTGCGCGAGCGACGTGATTCCCGTAGACTCGTGGACGGCAAAGGCCATGACGTCGTACGAAGGAAATACCGCGAGGGTCCTGATCGGCTGTCGCCTGGAGAATAACCCCTTACCCCTGAATGCCATGGTTGCGGCAACCGAAGGATTGATCCAGGCAACCGAGAGCTTGCCCCGGCTAACCGCCTGAAGCTCCCGAAATCCATCCGCCGCAAACGAGAAAGAAACACCTTCTTCGCGCGTGGCCGTGAGCGCGAGCGTAAGTGAATAGCCGACGCGGGATTCCGTCTGAACAGCCTGTTCAGCCGCGCGCGTCGTTTGAAAGGAGAGAGAGGTATCGTAGAGGGCAGCGGCGAGCTCGAGCAGTCCCCTGGTCCTCTGGATCTCCGCGCTGTAACGGTGCTTCACATGGTTCATCTTGGCTCCTCGTGCGAGGGACTTCGTCTACCTTTATACGAATTACAGTTCCTGAAATGCGCTTGGGATCTATCCCAAAATTAGCGGCTAAGAGCGACTGATAACGTACTTCAGACGAAGACAGGCGGAGTTACTTGCTCATTTGCGCTATGGAACGTAAGAATACACGAGATACGCGTCACGAAGTTTGGCAATGGTTCAGTCATAGCAAGATCTCTCATGGAGTCTACCCTGAGTACAATCGAAGGGTTCGAGATGACAGCGCTTAACTTGTTGTCATTCCGAGCGCCTCGGAGGCATAAGCACCGCGAGGAATCTGAAGATTTGTGGTGGACTCGAAATGAACCACTAGCCAAATCTAAAGTTTCACGACATTGAACTTACAAGATCAAGTCCAGATAGATGAAAAGGTCCGCAGACTTACCCTCATCAATTCTATAATCGGAATTGCCCTCGCCGGAATTTCTACCCGAGTATTTATGATCTCCGTGCCGACGTTGGCGACAGCGCTGGGAACGGACATCCTCGGGATTTCTTGGGCGCTCATAGTTTATCAGATGGCTGGTATAGGGCTGGGCGTCATTTGCGGTCGCCTGGGCGATATATACGGTCATCACAAAATGTACGGCTCCGGCATGGCGATGATGGCTGTTGGGTCACTCCTCTGCGGGCTCTCACAGGATGTTTTCCAATTGATCCTATTTAGGTTCGTACAAGGAGTTGGCGGTGCCATGATACAGTCCTCTGGCCGCACCTTGGCTTTCAAGGCTATGCCTACGGGGTCCGAAGGAAAAGCCCAAGGACTGATGGCCATGTCACACCAATTTGGTTTTTTCGTTGGCCCGCCCATCGGCGGTCTCATCATTGATCTGCTTCATTGGCGCGGCATCTTCTTTTTATTGTTGGTGCCGAGCCTAGTTGGAATGGCGCTTTGTTTCATAACTGGCCGAGCCGCTGCAGCAGCCCCCGGGCGACACCAAGCGATTGATTACCGAGGGGCGTTGCTCTTTCTTGGACTGACGGTTCTCGCCACCCTGCTCATGGATCAAAAAATCGCCGAGGTCTTGGGTGGAGCAAGCCAAGCGCTGCTTGGTTTGGCTTTTATCGGGATGCTCTGGGGTTTTATTTCCCACGAGAAGAAGATGCCGAGCCCGATGATCAATCTCTCTCTTTTCTCGGTCCCCGCTTTTGGCTATGGCTCCGTTGGACTGCTCATGGCCTGCATCACTCAAGGGCTGGTTACGTTTGTCGCGCCGTTCTATCTCCAGGACGTGCTCAAGCTCTCTCCCACATTCATAGGAGTTATCTTTCTCGTGCCGTCGCTCCTTAGCATGGTGCTCTCGCCTGTGAGCGGCGTCATGACCGATCGTATCGGCGCCCGCTTCCTGTTGATCATGGGCGTGCTGACTCTGATGGCCGCTTTTTTGATTGGTGCAAACCTGCGGGCCGACTCCCACTGGATCTGGCCGACCATCCTGCTTGCGCTCACGGGTATCGGATCGGCGTTGTTCAATACGCCATCACAGGCAGTCATGGTGAGCTCACTTGCTAAAGAACATTGGGGCATAGCGATAGGCATTATCAATGGGATCTTTGGCCTCGGACATATGCTCGGCATCTCGCTCAGCGGGATCTTTTTGACGTTGGCTTTCCGATTCTATTCCGGGGATCCAGGGACGACGCCTAATCCGGGGGACGCTCAAGTTTTCGTTGCTTCGATGAACGTGACCTATGCATTTGCTTTGGCGATTAGTTTCATCCCGCTGCTGACTTCGATAAAGAGCAGGAAGATCAGGTGACGGCACTCAAAATGCGCCCCCACTCTTCTTCAATCGTTATCTCCCGACTAACAACAGGATACCCGCCAATAGCGCCAGGATTCCCGTAACGCGAGACGGTATTGGAAAGCGCACGAGCGATGACAGACCCGTTAGGATAAGCCAAATTGCCAGAAGTAGCATTCCAATCGAGACCACTCCGATTGTCATATAACTTCTCCCTTCTCATTTCACCCAATCCTCTATAGCGAGTTTACCTCGCGACCGAACGATTTTCAGCGAAGCTTTTGCAATGCAGAGCCAGGACCTCTATCTTCTAAGCCCGACGTGAAGATGGTGTCAAGGAAGCAACTAGTGAGGGCTCTGCGGCAAGACCTACGGTGGGCCGCGGGGCAGATGACGAACTCTTGCACAAAGATTAAGCTAGGAATAGTGAAAGAAAGTAAACAGCAAATTATGAGGAATAGATTCATGACACTTAACAGGCTAGCGCTCCATGCGTTCGAGCAAGTCACTTTGGTTGGGCTCATAACTATTTTTGCGACGCCAGGTGCATTCTCCCAAGCAGACTTCTACAAAGGGAAAACGATCAAGATAATTCGCGGCGGCGGGCCCGGAGGTTCTGGAGAGTTTCAGACGCGAGCACTCGTGCGGTTTCTCGAAAAATATATCCCGGGAAAACCGACTTTAATGGTTGAATTTATCGAGGGCGCTGCGGGAAGAAAGGCTGCCAACGTCATTTATAGTTCTACCCGTCCCGACGGTCTCACTATAGGATCGATCGGCGCAGGTTTGGTTGTAGGGCCGATCTTGGGCCTACCCGGCACTTCCTATGATTTGGATAAATTTATTTACCTCGGATCTACGGATTCGGGTGATCCCTACGTCTTCTACACGAAAGGGGATAGAGGTTTAGATACTCTTGACAAGCTACGGGCTGCTAGAGGCCTCAGGTTTGGCGCTCACGCGGTCGGGCATCCGGTCTATGTCACGGCGCGCTTCGTCGCATACCTGCTCGATTTAAAAGAGCCGAAGTTCGTTACCGGTTTTACCGGTCCTGAAATCTACGTCGCTCTTAGCCGTGACGAGCTGGACGCCCACGCCACCGGAGCCGCTCGCTTCGTTATAGAACAGCGTGAGTGGCTGGAAAAGAAAATGGTCCATCTCCATACGACACTGACGGTCCCAAAGGGCCGTCATCACCCCTTATTTGCGCACCTGCCCGAGCTCGGGACCTTTGCCAAATTGGATAAGGAGCGCAAGCTGCTTGACATGTTTCGCGCGTTTCAATACCCGCGCTGGCCCTACATCTTCCCTCCCGGCACACCGAAAGAACGCGTACAGGTGATCCGTGAAGCGATGCGCAAAGCTTTTGCCGATCCGCAGTTTCCGGTGGAATACAGAAAGCTCATGGGCGACGATCCCGCTCCCTTGGGAGGCGAAGAACTGGAACGTGTCATAAAGGAACTGCCGCGCGATCAAGAAGTGGTTCAACTGTATCAGAAGCTTGCCGGTCCCGATCCTTTTCCGACGCGATGAAGCAGGCTGAGTAATCAGCGCGCCATTGTAGCGCCGGTCTGAGATTGCGATCAGGCCGCTCATGTGCGAAAGCAGCTCCTTTCGAATCCGGCTCTGACCAATACAAAGGTTGCGTTTAAGATGCTTTCCGCCCCCATCCGTGTTAGGTGAAAGTCTGGCCTTGTAGAACTCGAATCACTCCCGCGGGATCTTTCTTTTGTCCAACAAAATAACCGGACTCTTCTACGGCTGGCGCATGGTAGCTGCCTCTTGTGCGCTACGGGTGCTCGGCGCGGGACTTCATAGTTTCGGCTTTACGGTATTTTTTCTTCCTCTCAGCCAAGATCTAAGCCTTAACCGAACCTCGACGTCGCTGGCGTTTTCCCTGGCGCGCGCAGAAGGTGCCATTGAAGGACCGATCGTCGGTCATCTGCTCGATCGATATGGCCCAAAGCCGATAATGCTGGCCGCCGTTTTGCTGATGGGAGTCGGCTACCTGCTGCTCTCCCAGGTCCACAGCTACACGACTTTTTTGATTGTCTATCTGGGTGTTATCTCCCTCGCTCACGCAGGCGGATTCATGCATGCGCCCATGGTGTTGATCAACACGTGGTTCATCCGCTATCGCGCCCGCGCGATCACTATCAGTAGCGCTGCATTCGGGCTGGGCGGAGTTCTAGTCGCCCCTATCCTGAGCGTCATCGTGCAAGCGTGGGGATGGCGCTGGGGCGCCGCGATTGGGGGGATCTTGTTCCTTTTGATCGGCCTACCGCTGAGCCTGACCATCCGCCGGTCGCCGGAAAGCATGGATCTCTTGCCCGATGGTGCTGAACCCGCTCGGGAAACTGCGAAAGACCGCGCCGTTCAAACGATCAAATCGAATGCCGACGTCACTGTGGCCGAGGCATTGAGGTCCTTCGCTTTCTGGGGATCGGTGCTGGCAGCGGGTGTTCGCAACGGTTCCTACCATGCAATCTCCGTGCATTTCATACCGCTCATGGTTTGGAAGGGACTCAGCCAGTCGGAAGCGGCTTTACTGCTGAGCGTCTACGCGTTTCTCGGCATGGCGGCAACGCTCATCTTGGGCTGGTTTGCCGACAAGACAAATAAGCCGTTGCTTACCGCGTTCGTCTTATTTGCCGCAGCCGCCGCGATGTTCCTGCCCATCGTCGGTAATTCGCTGTGGTCACTGTCCCTGTTTACGATTTTCTTTGCCGCCGTGGAGACTACTTTTCCACTTGGCTGGGCAGTCGTTGGAGACTTATTCGGGAGGAAACATTACGCCAAGATTCGCGGCTACATGACTTTGTTCTACACATGGGGAGGAGTTCTCGGTCCGGTGATCGCCGGAGCGATATTCGACCGGTGGGCAACCTACGAGCCGCTGTTGTGGTCCCTCGTCGGTCTGTTCGTCATGGCGGGATTTTTCTTCGCAAGCCTCAACCAATCCTGGCAGAAAGCGACGGGTAGGCGATGACTCAACTATGCACCGCATCCGGAGAAATAGTCGAGAATCTATGAGCTCTCAATTTTAGCAGTGTAAAGATGTGGCCGCATAAGAATCTCTCTTGTCGCGAAATTTAGACAAAAAGAAGCATTCCGTCCGATAAAAGCTACAAGCGATTAGGCGACGCACCAGGATCGGCAACGATTTTAGGTGACAATTGTTCTCGATCGTCCCCGTCGCGGCGTTCTTCGGAAGCCATTTCCATGGCACAAGTCTTGCCCCTTTGGTCTATTGGATCTGATCAAGACCACTCTCCGGGAGCGAAGCTTCGACCCGATCGGTAACCGTATAACCATGACGCTAAAATCCGTTTGGCAATTCGTAAAAGATGTCGTTGTGCAATGGATTGAAGACCAGCCTTTCCCTTTAGCTGCCGCGCTATCGTATTACACGCTTTTTTCTCTGGCACCGCTGCTGATCATTGTCATCTCCATAGCGGGATTCGTCTTTGGTCAAGAAGCGGCGCAGAACCGAATAGTTGAAACTATCCAAGGTTTGATCGGCTATGAAA
>Ga0114129_10012085_pt1 | contig 12290 bp, 13 predicted proteins | sample RhiMetdeltSRZDD1_FD_80071 | JGI IMG/M metagenome (GOLD analysis project Ga0114129, IMG submission 80071) | Populus rhizosphere microbial communities from Tennessee, USA - Rhizosphere MetaG P. deltoides SRZDD1 (version 2) (version 2) | ecosystem: Host-associated > Plants > Roots > Rhizosphere >...
ACGATGTTTCACGTGAAACATTCGGCCGTTCGGACCGCGACTCGGCCTGGCCCGCCCGGCGGCAGGTGAGCCCGCGAAGAGCGGCGAGTGAGCCACGGTTGACCCGGCGGTGAGTGGCGGCCGTCATGATCGTGAACACCCGCCAGCGAGCCGCTCCGAACGGAGGAAAGCCGCTTCCAATGGTAGAATCGACATCCGTGGATGACCGCCGGACGTGGGCCTAGTGGGCCAGACGATCGCCTGTGCCAACCAGAAGGGCGGCGTCGGGAAGACCACCACCGTCATCAATCTTGGGAGCTATCTGGCCCTCGCCGGCGAGCGGGTCCTCGTCATTGACCTTGATCCCCAGGGAAACGCGACGAGTGGCCTCGGCTGCGACCGGCAACACCTCGACCGTTCCGTCTATGACGCGGTCGTGGACGCCATCGACCTCGACCGACTCATGGTCGAGACCGTCGTCCCGGGCCTGTGCCTCATTCCGTCGTCCATCGCACTCGCCGGCGCGGAGGTCGAGCTAGCGCCACTCGAACAACGCGAACGGCGGCTGGCTCGGTTGATCGATCCGGTCCGTGCCTCGTTCGACTACATCCTCATCGATTGTCCACCCAGCCTCGGTCTTCTCACCGTCAACGCCCTCACGGCCGCTGACAGCGTGCTCGTGCCGCTCCAGAGCGAGTACTACGCCCTCGAAGGGCTCAGCCAGCTCCTCGCGACGATCGAGCTCGTCCGAGATCACCTCAACCCGCACCTCACGATCAAAGGAGTCGTCCTGACGATGGTCGATGGCCGAACCAAGCTCTCCGCGGACGTCGAGCGAGAGGCTCGACGCCATCTCGGTGGGCAGGTCTATGCGACCACGGTCCCGCGAAACATCCGGCTGTCGGAAGCGCCGAGCCATGGCGTCCCGATCCACCGCTATCGCCCGTCATCGCCCGGTGCTGCTGCGTACCGCGCGCTCGCCGCTGAGATCCGGGGGCGGGACGGAACGACCGAGGTGGTCGCCCAGGAGGTGGTCGCCCAGGCGCCTGAGGTGACCGAGTCGAATCCGCTCGTGCCCGTCATGGCGTCTGCAGACGACATCGACGGCCACGAACAGCGCGAACCCACGATCGAGACCCCTGAAGCGCCCAGCTCGCGAGCACCCGTAGGAGTGGCGGACCGATGACCGAGACCTTCGAACGCACGAGCGGCCTGGGACGCGGCCTCGCTGCGCTCATCCCGACACGGCCCGGCGGCGCGGTCGGGCCCGGGCTCGCGAGCGAGATCCCGATCGCCAGGATCGAGCGCAACCCGTACCAGCCCCGGCAGCGAATGGGTGCGGCGGAGCTCGAGACGCTCGCGGAGAGCATCCGCGCGCACGGCGTCATCCAGCCGATCCTCGTGACCGAGACGCTCGACGGTTACCGGCTGATCGCCGGCGAGCGACGCGTGCGCGCCGCGGAGATGGCCGGCCTCGAACGGATCCCCGCGGTGATCCGCCAGGCGGCCGATCGCGAGCAGCTCGAGCTCGCGCTCGTCGAGAATCTCCAGCGCGAGGATCTCGGGCCGATCGAGGCCGCGCGCGCCTACCGTCAGCTCATCGACGAGTTCGGCCTGAGCCAGGAAGAGATTTCCGCACGGGTCAGCCGCGCTCGATCAACGGTCGCGAACACCCTGCGGCTCCTCGAGCTGGACCCTGCCGTTCAGGCAGCGCTCGACGATGGTTCGATCACCGAGGGCCATGGACGGGCGCTCGGTGGCCTGCCGGCAGACGCGCAGCCGGCTGTCCTGCGAGCGATCCTCGATCGCGAGCTGACCGTGCGCGACGCCGAGGAGCTCGTTCGCCGCCTTCGGGCGGCCCGTGAAGCGAGCGACGCAGAACCGGCAACGACCGCCCAGGTGCTCGCCCGAGACCCGGAGATCGAGCGGCTGGAGGAAGACCTTCGACGGGCCCTCGGGACGAAGGTCACGCTGACGCCAACGCGTCGCGGTGGTCGGATCGTCATCGACTACTTCGGCGACGATGAGCTCGGCCGGATCTACGAGCGCCTCACCGGCGGCGGCGCATGAGCGAGGAGAAGGTCGCGATGGCGGCCAGCAGCGGCTCCGCGGCGACGGCTCGGTCGACCGCGGGCGGCAACGGCAGCGCCACACCTCGGGCCACGCGCAAGCGCGGCGGCTCCGATTACACCGCCGAGAGCATCCAGGTCCTCGAAGGACTGGAGGCGGTGCGACGCCGACCGGGCATGTACATCGGCTCGACCGACCTGCGCGGGCTCCATCACCTCGTCTGGGAGGTCGTCGACAACTCGATCGACGAGGCGATGGCCGGCCACGCCACGCGGATCCGCGTCACGGTCATGGACAACGGCGTTGTCGAGGTCGAGGACGATGGCCGCGGCATCCCGGTCGGACGCCATGCCACGGGCAAGGACGCCCTCGAAGTCGTGCACACGGTCCTCCACTCGGGCGGCAAGTTCGGTGGCGGTGGCTACAAGGTGTCGGGCGGCCTCCACGGCGTCGGCGTAAGCGTGGTGAATGCCCTGTCGTCGAGCCTCAAGGTCGAGACGGCGCGTGATGGCGCCATCTGGACCCAGGAGTACAAGCGCGGCGACCCGACCGGCAAGGTCCGCAAGCTCGGTCCTCAGGGTGATCGGCGGGGGACCCGAACCCGGTTCCAGGCCGATGCGGAGATGTTCGAGAGCGTCGACTTCTCGTTCGACACGATCAGCCAGCGGCTTCGCGAGTCCGCGTACCTCACGAAGGGCGTCTGGATCACCCTGATCGACCAGCGCGCCGACCGCGAGCGGTCGTTCTACTTCGAGGGCGGGCTGCAGTCGTTCGTGCGCCACCTCAACCGGAACAAGGAGGTCCTGCACAACCGGCCGATCTACGTCGACCGGCGAGAGGGCGGGACCGCGGTCGAGGTCGCGCTCCAGTACAACGACACGTACACGGAGAACGTGCTCGCGTTCGCGAACAACATCAATACCGTCGACGGCGGAACGCACGTGACGGGCTTCCGAGCGGCCTTGACGAGCTCCCTCAACGATTGGGCCCGCAAGGCCGGCGTCCTCAAGGACAGCGACACGAACCTGAGCGGCGACGACGTCCGTGAAGGTCTGACCGCTGTCATCAGCGTCAAGCTGACCGACCCGCAGTTCGAGGGCCAGACGAAGGCCAAGCTCGGCAATGCCGAGGTCAAGGGTCAGGTCCAGACGGCAGTCACGGACAGCCTGACGCAGCACCTCGAAGAGAACCCTGGCGACGGGCGTCGGATCATCGAGAAGTGCTTGACGGCTGCTCGCGCGCGCGAGGCGGCACGCAAGGCCCGCGATCTCGTCATCCGCAAGGGCGCCCTCGACGGGCTCTCACTTCCCGGCAAGCTCGCAGACTGCCAGGAACGGGATCCCGCGAAGAGCGAGCTCTTCATCGTCGAGGGCGATTCGGCCGGTGGCTCGGCGAAGCAGGGCCGCGACCGGCGGATGCAGGCGGTCCTGCCGCTCCGCGGAAAGGTCCTGAACGTCGAGAAGGCCCGCCTGGACAAGATCGTCGCGAGCGAGAACGTCCGGCCCCTGATCATCGCCCTCGGGGCGGGCATCGAGGGCATCGGCGACAGCTTCGATCTCATGAAGCTGCGATACCACCGGATCATCATCATGACCGACGCCGACGTCGACGGGGCCCACATCCGAACGCTCCTGCTCACGTTCTTCTACCGCTACATGCCCCAGGTCATCGAGGGCGGCTACCTGTACATCGCCCAGCCGCCGTTGTACCGCCTGAGCACGGGCAAAGTCACGAAGTACGCACACACGGAGCGTGAGCGCGATCGGGTGCTCAAGGAGTTCACGACCAAGAACGTTTCGGTGCAGCGCTTCAAGGGCCTCGGCGAGATGAATGCTGACCAGCTCTGGGACACGACGATGAACCCTGAGACACGCGTGCTGCTGCGCGCCGAGATCGACGACGCCGCCGAAGCGGACGCGATCTTCACGATGCTCATGGGCGAGAAGGTCGAGCCGCGCAAGGACTTCATCAAGGCCGAAGCGCGCAAGGTCCAGAACCTTGACGTCTGAGGCCCCCGCGCGAGCGCAGGCGACGATCGACGCCGTCCGCGAGGACCCGAGCGGCATTCGCGTCGGTGGCCGCCGGTTCGAGCTGACGCCTCACCACTGCTTCGCCTGCGGCGAGCTGAACGAAGGTGGGATCCAGCTCAAGCTCCACGGCGATGAGAGCGGCGTCTGGACCGAGCTCGCGCTCGACGACCGCTTCGAGGGCTGGCAGGGGATCGCCCACGGCGGGATCCTCGCGACGATCCTCGACGAGGTCGCAGCCTGGTCCGTGATCGCGAGGGGCGGCTGGGGCGTGACGGCGCGGATGTCGATCGACTTCAAGCGGCCGGTCCAGGTCGGCCGCCGCATTCGGGGCGAAGGCCACGTCACCGCGAACCGCCGGCGGGTCTACGAGACGGCGGCGCAGGTCATCGACCCGCAGGACGGCACGGTGTTCGCGACGTCGACCGCGACCTTCGTGGCGGCCAATGCCGAGCAGCGCACCGAGCTGGCCGCCCGCTACGGGATCCAGCTGGCCGATACCACCGGACCGGTGGACCAACCCCAGAAGTCGGCGACGGGCGCCGGGGACACCCGATGAGCCCGACAGCCACCCTGGACCGGCCCCAGAGCGCGATCACGGCTCGAGCGGTCGAGTTCGTGGCGGCCCGCCGCGATCGGGCCGAAGAGATCGGCCGTGAGCTCGCCGAGGAGGTCCAGAACCCCGACGCCTTCGCCGCCCGCCTGGCGGACGGGTTCCGCGAGCTGGCCGATCCCGACTATCACGAGGGCGAGCACCGGATCGCACCGGGCCTCGGCAAGACGTTCGGAGTGCGCTGGCCGCTCATTGCCGCGGTGGAGCGCGGCTTCCGAGGCCTCACGAAGCGCGAATCGCCGACGACCTGGCTGTTCCTTGCTGATCGCCTGTTCCAGGTCGAGGAGCTCGAGGCGCGCTGGTTCGCGTTCGGGCTGCTCCGGCGGACCGTCGAGGTCGATCCCGAGCGCACGTGGCAACTCCTGCGCCGCGCCGCCCGCGAGGCGGCCGACTGGATCACCGTCGACACGCTCGCGCACCCCGTCGGCCACGGGATTGCTCGCGAGGCATATCGCTGGGCCGAGCTCGAACAGCTGACGCTGTCACCGAGCCGCTGGGAACGCCGCCTCGTCGGTTCGACGATCGCGACACTGCCGTTCGAGGACCGCAAGGCCGGCCGCACACCCGAGGTCGCCCGTCACGGCCTCCAGCTGATCAGCGAGCTCATCGGCGACGCCGAGCCGGACGTCCAGAAGGCTCTCTCATGGGCCTACCGCGGCATGCTCGTCGTCGATCGGGAAGCCACGACCACCGCGATCGAAGCCGAAGCGGAGATCGCCGCCGGCACCGACGACGGCCATCGGGCGTGGGTCGTCCGCGACACGCTGATGAAGCTCGATCCCGAGACCGCCGACCGCATTCGAACCCAGCTCGACGGCATCCGCCGCAGGCCCGGTGCGCCGTCGACCTCGAGGGCTGCCGCCACGAGTGCCCAGTTCGCCGCAATGGGCCTCGGGACGACGATGCCAGAGCCGCCGCTGACATGACCGCCGCTCAAACGAACCGCAGGAGCAGCTTCGCGTGACCGACAACCCCGGCTTCGTCCGCTCGATCCGCATCGAGGACGAGATGCGGACCTCGTATCTCGACTACGCGATGAGCGTAATCGTCTCGCGGGCGCTGCCCGATGTCCGCGACGGCCTCAAGCCCGTGCATCGACGAATCCTCTACACGATGGGCGAGATGGGGCTCTCGAACACGAGCTCCTTCCGCAAGTGCGCCGCGATCGTCGGCGAGGTCATGGGCAAGTACCACCCGCACGGCGACGTTGCGCTGTACGACGCGCTCGTCCGGCTCGCCCAGGACTTCTCGATGCGCTACCCGCTCGTCGATGGCCAGGGCAACTTCGGCTCGGTCGATGGCGACGCGCCGGCAGCGATGCGCTACACGGAAGCCCGCCTCACCGCGATCTCGGCCGAGCTCCTGGCCGACATCGACAAGGAGACTGTCGACTTCGCCGATAACTACGACGGCACCCAGAAGGAGCCGACCGTCCTTCCGGCGAAGCTGCCGAACCTCCTGATCAACGGCTCGTCCGGCATCGCCGTCGGGATGGCGACGAACATCCCGCCGCATCACCTCGGCGAGATCGTCGACGCCACGGTCGCCATCATCGACGACCCCGAGATCACCTCGGACGACCTCTGCCACTACGTCAACGGCCCTGACTTCCCGACCGCCGGCACGATCTTCCGCTACGAGCGCCAGCGCAACGCGATCACGGGCGAGCAGGAGACCGTCGACGCGATCCGACACATGTACGCCCACGGCCGCGGCCGCGTCGTCATGCGCGCCCAGGTCGCGTTCGAGGAGGTTCGTGACGATCGGATCGCGATCATCGCCACGGAGCTGCCGTACCAGGTCAACAAGGCGGCGCTCATGGAGAAGATCGCCGACCTCGTCAAGGAAAAGAAGATCGATGGCATCTCGGACCTGCGCGATGAGTCGGACCGCGACGGGATGCGCATCTACATCGAGCTCAAGCGCGACGCGAACCCGCACAAGGTCCTGAACAACCTGTTCAAGCACACGCCGATGCAGGCCGCGTTCAACATGAACATGCTCGCGCTCGTCGACGGCCAGCCGCAGACGCTGCCGCTGAAGTCCGTCCTCCAGCATCACGTCGACCACCGCCGCGAGATCATCCGGCGCCGAACCGAGTTTGACCTCGGCAAGGCCCGCGACCGGGCCCACATCCTCGAAGGCCTGAAGGTCGCCCTCGATCACCTCGATGCGGTCATCAAGACCATCCGCGAATCCGCTGACGTCGACACGGCGAGGACCAACCTCGAGACCCGCTTCAAGCTCACCGAGCGCCAGGCCCAGGCGATTCTCGACATGCGCCTCGCGCGCCTAGCCGCCCTCGAGCGCAAGAAGATCGAGGACGAATACCTCGAGGTCATCCAGCTCATCGCCGAGCTCGAGGACATCCTCGCGAGCCCGGCCCGCGTCCTCCAGATCATCAAGGACGAGCTGCTCGAGCTGAAGCGCCGCTACGCGGGCGAGCGCCGGACTCGGGTCGCCGAGGACTCCTCGCGCGAGCTCACCGACGAGGACCTGATCGCCGACGAGGACGTCGTCATCACGATCAGCGGGCGCGGCTACATCAAGCGCCAGCCGGTCGACACCTACCGCCGCCAGCACCGCGGCGGCAAGGGCATCATCGGCCACGTCACGCGCGAGGAGGACGCCGTCGATCGGCTGCTCGTCGCGAACACCCATGACTGGGCGCTGTTCTTCACGAACCGTGGCCGCGTCTTCAGCGCGAAGGTCCACGAGATCCCCGACGCCAGCCGCCAGGCAAAGGGCGTCCCGATCATCAACCTGCCGGGTGTCCAGGTCGAGGCCGGCGAGCGGCCGATGGCGACGCTCTGCCTGCCGAACTTCAACGAGGGCACGTACCTCGTCCTGGCGACGAGGAGGGGCATCGTCAAGAAGACGCCGCTCGAGCAGTTCGAACGGGTTCGATCGACCGGCATCCGGGCGATCACGCTCGACGAGAAGGACGAGCTCGCCTGGGTCGACGTCTCGTCCGGCGCCGACGACGTCATCATCGCAACCGCGCAGGGCATGCTCGCGCGGTTCGCAGAGGGCGAGGTCCGGGCGATGGGCCGCGACGCGGCCGGCGTCATCGGCATCCGGCTCCTCAAGCGCGAGGGCGACGCCGTCGTGTCGATGAGCGTCGTCGAGCCCGACGCTGACCTGCTCGTCCTCACCGAGACGGGCTACGGCAAGCGCGTGGCGCTGTCCGAGTTCCGCCGGAAGCACCGCGGCGGCCAGGGTGTCCGGCTGATCGCGCTCGAGGGCCGCAAGACCGGCGTCGTGGCAGCGGTCCAGCAGGTCACCGAGAACGACGAGGAGCTGCTGCTGATCTCCTCCGGCGGCCAGGTCGTCCGGACCGAAACGAACACGATCAACCGCTATTCGACCGGTGCCCGCGGGGTCATCGTCATGCGCCTGAACGAGGGCGATGCGGTCGTCGGGATCGCGGCGTTCCGGCCGGGCTTGGCAGAGGCCCGCGAGACCGGCGACAATGACACCCCGGACGGCGGCGGATGAGGCGGCGCTGAGCGCCCGGGGCGGACGGGAGATCGCCGTGTACGCGGACCAGATCGAGATCTACCACGGCAACGCGAACCCGGATCTCGCCCGGAAGATCTGCCAGTACCTCGGCGTGACCGCCGGGCGGGCCGAAGTCTTCCAGTTCGCGAACGAGAACATCTTCGTCAAGATCCTCGACAACGTCCGCGAGAAGGACGTCTTCCTGGTTCAGCCGACGTGCCATCCGGTGAACCAGTCGATCATGGAATTGCTGATCATGATCGACGCGTTCAAGCGGGCGAGCGCGGGCCGGATCACCGCCGTCATCCCGTTCTACGCGTACGGCCGCTCCGACAAGAAAGACCAGCCGCGCGTCCCGATCACGGCCCGGCTCGTGGCCGACATGCTCCAGGTCGCGGGCGCGGATCGCGTCCTGACCCTGGACCTCCACCAGGGCCAGATCCAGGGCTTCTTCAACATCCCCGTTGACGAGCTGACCGCCGTCCACCTGATCTCGAGCTACTTCATCCACAAGCACCTCGAGGACCTCGTCGTCGTCACGGACCTCGGGTTCGCGAAACGCGCACGGGCGTTCGCGGAGCTGCTCGAAGCTCCGCTGGCGATCATCGAGAAGCGGCGGATCGGGAACCTCGACCGGGCCGAGCTGATGAACGTCATCGGCGACGTCCATGGCAAGCGGGCGATCATCGTCGATGACGAGATCGACACCGGTGGCACGCTGATGGAAACCGTCCGGGCGCTCGAACGCGAGGGCGTCGAGGAGATCTACGCCTGCGCCACCCACGGCGTGCTGTCGGACCCGGCGACCGATCGAATTCGCGACAGCTCGCTGAAGGAGATCGTCCTGACCGACTCCGTGCCGCTGCCGCCTGCGAAGCGCCTCTCGAAGATCACAACGCTCACCGTCGCGCCGCTTATCGGCGAGGCGATCAAGCGCATCCACAGAGGCGAATCCGTTGGGGCGCTGTTCAGCAGCGAGCTCCCGCTCGTCCAGGAGATGACGTTCTGGGGCGAGGGCGTCGAACGGACGCTCGACACCCGGGCCGAGCCGCACGAGGCGAAGCCGGCCGATGACTCGCCGCTCGACGGCGACGACGACGTCCCACTCGAGCCGCTGATCCCGGAGCGCGAGCGATGAGCCTCCAGCTCCACAAGCCCGACGGCCAGGGCGGCCTCGAACCTCGGCGCGCGCCCGAAGCCTCCGACTGGCGAACCCAGCTTCGCTCCTCCCGCTGGGGCGCATCGCTGCCGGGCGGCAAGCTGCCGCGACTTCGCAATCCCGAGATGAACCCGACGCCCGTCTGGCTGGCGGTGGCGTTCTGGGGCGGCCTCGCGTTCCTGACCTTCGTCATCCTCGTCATCGGTTACGGGGTCGGGTTCTGGCAGCTGCCCGGCTGACCCGGGGAGAGGCGCGGTGATGGATCTCGAGGATCCGCGCTGGCCAGATCTCGAGGGCGGGTATCGGGCCCCGTTCGATGCGCGGCCACTCCTACGAAAGCTCGAGGCTGGCGATGAGCGCTCGACGATCTGGCCTGAGATCTGGCAGGAGCTGTATCACCAGGGCGACGTGGGCGTCGCCTCCTACGCTGCCGTCCCCCAGCTGGCCAGAATTGAAGCAACAAGAGCGGAGCCCGATTGGGAGACGTACGCACTAGTAGGCAGCATTGACATCGCTCGGGACGGGCCAAGAACGAACCCCGAGATCCCGGACTGGCTCCTGACGTCGTATCGGGCTGCCATCGAGTCGCTCGCTCAAACAGCGCTTCGCCACCTCGCGAAAGCGCACGATCCACTCACGTCGCGATGCATGCTCGCGATCGTGGCTCTGTGGACTGGACACCGAACGTATGGCCGCCTCCTGATCGACTTCGAAGAGGACGAGGTCGCCGCCCTCGAGCAGGCGGCGTTCGGGTGACGATCACGATTCGCCGCCTCGAACGGCCCGCCGAGCTGGGCTGGGCGGAGGAGGTGCTCGAGCACGAGTTCGCCGGCCGCATGCAGGCGCGCCGCGGCGAGCTCATGGACCCGCTCGAGGGTGAAGCGCTCGTCGCCGAGGTCGATGGCGCGCTCGCGGGGCTGATCACGTACCACGTCTCCGCGGTGGGCACGCTGCCGGAAGCGGAGATCCGATGTCTGGTGGTTGCGGCGGCCGCACGCCGGCAGGGCGTGGGCACAGCGCTGCTCGACTCGGCTCGCGGCGAGCTTCGCGAGGAGGGCGTCCGTCGGGCCTGGACGGTGACCACGAACGACAACCTCACCGCGATCGGCTTCTACCAGCGCCGCGGCTGGCACCTCTCAGCTCTCCGCCCGGGCGCCGTCGACGAGGCCCGGCGAACGCTCAAGCCCGCGATCGGGGAGATTGCGGCGAACGGCATCCCGATCCGCGACGAGCTCGAGCTCACGCTCGACGTGTGATCAAATCGAGCGACCGTGCTACGGGGTCTGTGGCTAAGCGATTGCTAGGCTGAAATGGTGGACGGCGACGAAGCGATCTCCGCGGCGATCAGAGGCGAGTTGGAGGAAGGCCTTCGATCTCTGGCGAGCCGCCGCGACTTCGAAGGCCGCGTCACTGAGTCTACAAACGACAACTTCGGGAGAACGACCTTCGAGCTTGCTGGTCGATACGCGGAGTTTCCGGACAGGGAAGTCATGCTCGTTGTGGAACTCGACCCGGCGAGGAAGGGGTGGCGGCTCGACGCGGACCTGTACGAATACCCCGACAGCGAAGACCAAGTGCAGCTCTTCCGGGGCCTCGGAGGTTCGCGCGACATCTACGTCGAGCTCGCAATCGAGAGTGGTCGGGGTCTCGCACGAGCGGGGTGGGCTGCGATGCTCCTATACCCGACCCGTCACAGCGAGTGACATTCGCGAACACTGACCGATTCGCGTGACAGACTCCGCGCATGAATGTCAGCGAGACCGTACCCGGCGACGATGGCTTCCAGCCGTTCGTGGAGCTGTTCGAGCAGTACCGAGCCCACTATGGACAGGCAGGCGACCCAGACCGGAGTCACGCCTGGTTGACCGATGCGACGACCACCGGCCCAATGCGCGCCTTCCTCGCTCGCGTTGACGGGGAAGCGGCAGGCATCTGCCTGATTGCCATCTGCCCGGCGTCGCTGAGCCTCGGCGAGTTCTGGATGGTCCGCGACGTATTCGTCGATCCGCGATGGCGGCGCACCGGCGTGGCTCGGGCCCTCCTCGACGCGGTCCGAGCGGCGGCCGAACACCAGGGCGCAGTGCGCCTGACAGTACAGACCGAGGACGACAATGCCGGCGCACTCCAACTCTACGAGCGGTACGGGTTCGCCCCCGTGACGGGACTGCGACAGCTCGCGCTGTCTCTCGTACCAGGTGGCCATGAGACGGACTGAGGCGAGCCGCCGGGCCCGGCGAGCGCCCGCTCTCACTAGCATTGCGTCATGAGCGAGAAGCGAACGACGGCTCGGGCATTCCACGACGCCGACGGAGTCGAGGACTGGCGGATCCTGTTCTCCGGCGCACACGCCTTCTTCCGGGTCGGATCGTTCGCGGAAGCAGCACAGTTTGTGGCAGCGATCGCCGAAGTCGCGGAGGCTGTGGGCCACTTCCCCGACGTGGACGTCCGACCCGAGGGAGTCACGGTCCGGACCGCCTCCGGCGAGTACGGAGCGCTGAGCCAGCGTGATGTCGAGCTGGCACGTCGGATTTCGGTGGAAGCTCGGAAGCTGGGGCTTGAGCCGGACCCCTCCCAGGTCCAGGTCGTTGGTATTGCGGCGGCACAGGACGCGGGCAGCGACGTCGGTCCGTTCTGGGCCGCAGCTCTCGGGTACCGGAGCCTTGGACCGAAGGAAGACGTCGTCGATCGGCACCGACGCAACCCCTACGTCTCGTTCCAGGGCCTCCGCCCTCCCAAGCCGGGGCGTGGCCGGACCCACATCGACGTCAGCGTCCCGGCCGATCAGGCCGAAGCACGAGTCGCGGCAGCCCTCGAAGCTGGCGGACGCCTGGTGGACGGCACGCATGCGCCCAACTGGTGGACGCTCGCCTCGCCCGAGAACCACAAGGTCGACATCGCGGCCTGGCCGGACTTCGAGGACAACGCGGACGACTGAGCCGGA
>Ga0114129_10012088_pt1 | contig 12289 bp, 7 predicted proteins | sample RhiMetdeltSRZDD1_FD_80071 | JGI IMG/M metagenome (GOLD analysis project Ga0114129, IMG submission 80071) | Populus rhizosphere microbial communities from Tennessee, USA - Rhizosphere MetaG P. deltoides SRZDD1 (version 2) (version 2) | ecosystem: Host-associated > Plants > Roots > Rhizosphere >...
CACCTCCTCGGTGGCAATAGCCTCCCTCGGGGCCTGTTGAAGCGGTCATGTCACTTGCTCTCGAGAGCGGTCAGATGATGTGCTCCCAACATCCAGGAGGTCCGCCCCCTTGACATCAGGGTGCGCGGAGCTCGATCATCCGCTGCGGACGAGGAGGTGGGCCCGCCGAGGCCCCTCCAAGCATGCCGGGAAAGCGAATTCTGGTTGTCGACGACGATTCCGCGACAGTGCTCCTCTGCAGCCGACTTCTCCAGAAGGCCGGGTATGCCACCATCATCGCGCGCGATGCGAGTCAGGCGGTGACCCAGGCGCACCGGGACGAGCCGGCGCTCATCGTCACGGATCTCATGATGCCGGCCGGCGGCGGCGTCAGCGTCCTGGAGCGCCTAGCCATGTCGTCCAGGACCAGCACCATCCCGATCATCGTGGTGACGGGTAGCGGGGACGTAGAGCTAGAGCGTCGCGCGGCGGAGGCTGGCGCGGTCCGGATCCTCAAGAAGCCCGTGGAACCGACCGCCCTCCTGGACGCCGTGCGCGAGGCGATCGGCGAGCCGGCCTGACCGCCCGGTTGTCACGGCGAAAGTCAGGGAGCTCTCACCAAGGGCTGGGCGGCCAGGAATTCGGTGGCGCGCCCAAGCTCCCGCTCGAGCTCGCTGGCGACGGTCGCCAGCCGGTCCGAGTGGCCGTCCCGACTGAGCGTTTCCAGCTCGGCCGCGAGCGCCTGCGCCGTCGTCGCCCCCACCGCCCCGGCCGAGCCTTTCAGCGCATGCGCGATCTGCCTGATTCGCGCACAATCGGCGGCCTGAGTCGCGTCGCGCAGCTCGGTCTGGTGGCGCTGGCTGCTCTCCACGAATATCGCCGCCACCTCGGCCCGGAGCTCCTCGTCCCCGGCTGCGAGACGCAGGGCGACCTCGAGGTCGACGGGCGGTGGCGCGACCGGCTTCGGCGGCGGCCGGGTCTCCCGCGGGAGCAGGCGTTCGATGGCGGCCGCGAGCTCGGCGGGCCGGATCGGCTTCGTGACATAGCCGTCCATCCCGGCTTCGAGACAGCGCTCCTCGTCCCCCCGCATCGCGTGCGCCGTCACGGCGACGACGGGAATTCGCCCTCCGGCGGAGAATGACGAGCTGGCCGACGGCACCCACGTACCGCTCGATGCGCGGGCCTCGAGGTCCCGAATCGCTCTGACGGCCGCGAGCCCGTCCATGTCGGGCATCTGCAGGTCCATCAGGACGAGATCAAAGCGTTCGCGTTCCAGGGCCTCCAACGCCTCACGTCCCGTACCGACCACCGCGACGCCATTTCCCTGGCGTTCCACGAGCCGCGCGGCCAGCCGCTGGTTCACGAGGTTGTCCTCGGCCAGGAGGATCCGGAGACGATTTCGCCGCTCCCGGAGCACATGACGCGTCACGAGGGCCGCTGGCTCACTGCGCTGCGACGGCGCACCGACCGCCGCCAGGATCGTGTCCAGCAGCTCTGCCTGCGTGATCGGCTTGGTGAGGTATCCAGCGATGCCAATGGCGCGACACCGCGCCGCGTCACCGGGCCGGCCGGCGGACGAGAGCATGATCAGCGTGGTGGAGGCGTGGGCGGGATCGGCCTTGACCCGCTCGCACAACGTGAAGCCATCCATGACCGGCATCTCGGCATCGGTCAGGACTAGCGCCACGGGCGCACCGGCGAGGCGCGCGCTCTCGAGCGCGGCCAAGGCAGCGCTTCCGTCGTTCACGGCGGTCGGCGCGAGCCCCCAGTGAGCCAGCATGTCCAGGACAATGCGCCGATTGACCGCGTGATCGTCGACCACCAGGACGGGCAGGCCGCGGAGGCTCTCCAGGGACCGGGGGGCCGCCGCGACCCCGGGACGGGCGAGACCGAACCGCACAGTGAAGTGGAACGTGCTGCCTTGCCCCACGACACTCTCGACCCAGATCCGACCTCCCATCATCTCCACCAGACGCCGCGCGATGGCCAGCCCGAGTCCCGTGCCACCGTAGCGCCGGGTCGTCGAGGTATCGGCTTGCTCGAAGGCCTCGAACACGAGCGCGTGCTTCTCCGGAGGAATCCCGATTCCGGTGTCGGCGACCGTGAAGTGGAGCTGTGCGACGTCTCCCGCCTCCGCTTCGGCCGTGACGCGCACGACGATCGATCCGACTTCGGTGAACTTGAGCGCGTTTCCGACGAGGTTCAGAACGATCTGCCGCAGGCGGCCGGGATCCCCGATCAGCGCGTCGGGCGCTTCCCAGGCGACGTCGACAACGAGCTCCAGGCCCTTCTGATGGGCGCGGAGAGCCAGTGGCTTCAGCGCGTGGCTCAGTGAAGCGCGGAGGGAGAACTCCGCCGAATCCAGCTCGAGCCTGCCCGCCTCGACCTTGGAGAAATCGAGGATGTCGTTGATGAGGTCGAGGAGGGCGTCGGCTGACGACTTGACCATCTGGAGATACTCCCGCTGCTCGGCATCGAGCTCGGTGTCCAGCAGGAGCTCGGTCATCCCCATGATGCCGTTCATGGGAGTCCGGATCTCGTGGCTCATGTTGGCTAGGAACTCGCTCTTCGCCCGGCTCGCCGTCTCCGCCGTCTCTTTCGCCGCGCGGAGCTCGGCGGCCGACCTGGCGTTCTCCAGGGCGAGGGCGGCCTGGTCGGCGAACACCTGGGCCAGGCGGACCTCGTCGTCCTCGAACGCTGCGCCTCCCGGCCGTCCGATTGAGAGGGCGCCGATCGCCTCGTCGCGGTAGAGGATGGGGACGGAGAGCACGACCCGGATCCCCGTTGCCTCCACGCGCGCCCGCACCTCGGAGGGCATCGAGAGCCGCGAGTCGCCGAGCAGGTCGTCGGTCGTCACCGACCGCCGCTCGCTCACGGCGAGGCCCGCCGCGCTGGCGCCGCGGGGGAGGATCAGCCCGGGATGCCAGTCAGAGCCTACCTCACCGGACACGGCGAGCAGAAGCAGGTCGCCTGTCGCGCCGTCGACGCGATAGAGTGAGGCCACACTCGCATCGAAGAGACCTCGGACACTCGCGACGATCCGGTCCGCGACCTCGCGCGGGTCGAGCGATTGCGAGACGCTGCGGCCGAGCTCCGCGAGGGTCTCCGCCGCCCGTCGCCGGCGCTCGGCTTCCTCGTACAGGCGCGCGTTCTCAATCGCGATGCCGGCCTGCTCCGCCAGGTTCGTGGCGAGGGCGAGCGCGGCCTCGTCGAATCGATGTCCCCGCTCACGGTAGATATTGAGAGTCCCGAGGATCCGTGACCCGACCCGGATCGGTAGGCACATCTGCGCACCGGTCCGATCGCTCAGGACTCGCGCCCGGTGCTCGGGCAGGAGCCGAGAATCCGCGGCGCTGTCGGCGGTGACGATCGGGTCTCCCGTCGCGGCGACCCGGCCGCTGATCGACTCGCCGACGCGGAGTCGCTCCCTCGCCATGACTCCCGCGGCCCCCGGTGTCACGGCCCCCCGGACGAGGAACTCCCCCTCGATGAGCCGGAAGCCGGCCTCGCCGTGGAACAACTCCGCCGCGGCTTCCGCGATGCCGCCGAGGACCGTATGCAGGTCCAGCCCACGAGTCACGCGCTGCGTGACGGCGACCAGCGCCCCGAGGTCGCGGCGCCGGGCGTCCGACTCGTGGAATAGCCGTGCCCGCTCGAGCGCGATGGCGGCGTGCGCGGCGAGGATCGAGAAGAGCTCCACCTCGGTGGGCGTGAAGTTGTGAGGCATCAAGTAGTGACAGATGAGCACGCCGTGAACCACCTCGCCACTGGTGACCGGCACGGCGAGATAGGCCCGGGGCGCCTTCGCCCGGACGAGGGCCTCCGTGTCCGGGGTGTACTCGAGCGCGGCGTCGGCCTCACGGTCCCGTGTCCACACTGGGCGACGCTCGGCGAATGCGCGGCCCACGACGCCCTCCCCCGGCCGTAGCACGATGTTCCGGCTCAGCTCGGGATCGAGGTGAAGCCCGCGCCGGACGACCAACCCGCCCCGGGTTTCGTCGTACGCGTAGACCCCCGAGGCGTCACAGCTCAGGAGCTCGAGGATCGTCTGCGTGACCCGGTCCAGAACCAGGTCGACGTCGAGCGTGGAGGCAAGCTGGCCTGCGACCTCGGAGAGCTTGGTGGCCTGGCGGGCTTGGCGCTCCGTCGCCTCGTGGAGCCGAACGCTCCGCAGGAGCGTCCCCGTCTGCCGTCCGACGGTCTGGAGGACGGCCACCTCGGACTCTTCGAACCGGCGGCGTGCCTCCCACCACACGAGGTAGAGCGTGCCCATGACCTCACCGTCGAGGACGAGAGGGATGATCAGTCCGGACTGATGCGGAAACGCGCGGAACAGGGGGAACGTGAAGCGGGGGTCCCGGGCGACGTCGTCGCTCCAGACGACGCGGCCCTCCTCGAACACGGTTTCTCGGAATCCTTGATCGGCCAGTGGAATGGGGCTGGCCGCAAGCACCTCGAGGAGGTGCTTGGGCACATGGTAGGCGGCGATCGGCTCGAGTCGGGTTCGCTCGGTGTTGACCAGGTGGGCGGCCACCGTTCCGGCGCCTGTCAGGCGGGCCAGCTCCCGGCAGATGCGGCGCAGCGCCTCGTGAAGATCCAGCGTGCCCCCGATGACCCGGGCGATGGCCAGAAGCGCCGCCGTCTCGCCGAGCCGCGTTTCGAGCGCGCCCTGAGCCGCGGTCAGCCTCCCGAGCATCTCCTCGAAGGCGTGGGCGAGCCCGGCCACCTCGCGCGAGCCGCCCTGCGGAACTCGACGTGTCGTGTCGCCCGCCGTTATGGCCTCGGCCGTATCCCGGAGGGCCGCGACGGGGCGGGACACGCGGGTGGCCACGACGACGGCCAGGGTCACGGTCGCGAGGAGCGCAAGGAGGGTCCAGCCCACGGTGCGCCGGTAGGCCGCGTTCAACTCGGCCTGGACCTCGGCGCGCGCCTGGGTCACCCACACCTTCCATCCGACGTCGGGAACGGTGGCGAACCCCGCCAGGCGCTGGTCACCGAGGACGCCCGTGTACAGGGGGATCTGGCCCGAGTCCGCCGCCGTGACGAGCGGCCAGAACGAGAACTGGGAGAAGTCCTTGCGCTCCCGGACGTACTCCTGGTTCCTGTGCGCGAGGATCGTGCCCCGCGCGGTCGTCGCCTCAGCGAACCCCGTCTCGCCGACGCGGAAGCGATCGGCGAGGGCCTGAATGGCGCCCAGCTCGAGCCCGGCGGTGACCGCTCCTCGGAGCGTGCCGTATCCGTCGAGGATGGGGGCGCTGATCGTGATGGTGAGGCCCTGCCGGATGCGATGCACCCCCACATCGGCGTCCACGACGAATCGGCGGCTTCGCACGAGCTCACGGAACCAGTCCTGGTCCGAGACGTCGATCTCGACGGTGCTCTGACCGTCCGGCGTCGTCGAGGGATCCGACACGACGATGTGTCCAAACGCGTCGACGATCGCGATTGCCCCGAGGGCGGGATACCTAGCACGGGTCCGGGCGACGAGCGGTGCGACGCTGCGCTCCCCGAAGGCGCGGTACTCCTCGACGTGGTCTGCCAGCGTCCGGACGGCCTGCCGGTGCGAGCGGAGGAATTGGTCGTACTCGGAAGCCAGACCCTTCGCGAGGAGCTCGTACCTTTCCGTGGCCGCACGGATCACGGAGTCGTGGAGGGACCCGACCAGCGCGATCTCGACCAGCACGGCCGGAATCATCGCCGCCAGGATCGCGCCGCCGATCAGGATCGTTTTCAGGCTCAGGCGTTGAAACATCGTGATTCCGGTGAGAGTCTACCGCCCTCCTGGGAAGCCACCGCAATGTTGCCTCACCGGGCCGTAGCAACATTAGTGCCAGGCAGAGTCAGTATGGAGGTACGGTGGGAGGGACGAACAGGTCGCCGGTCAGGTCAGGCGGGGAAGAGCTTGCTCCAGAGCGTCATCGCCGCGATGCAGAGCGAGAGGAGGCCGGCTCCGAATCCCGCCGCCCCCCGAAGCATCGATGACACCGAGTCGGGCTCAGCGGGGACGACCCGGCGGAGGCCCGCCTCCCGGAATTCTGTCAAAGCGAGGGCTGCCGCGTCACGAACGCTCGCGACCGTCGCCAGCTTCTCCGTCACCATCGCGCCGCCTCCCGCGTCGACCCGGACGATGTGCTCCCTCTCGATCTGGGCCAGTCGCTCGAGGAGGGACTTCGCGCGGACCAGCGCTTGCCGTTCATCGCCTTCCCTCGCGGAGACCTCGAGTGTCTCGATGCTCCGGCGGACCCTCGACATGCCCTGCTCGAAATCGAAGCGGTCGGAGAGGAGGCCACCCTTGCCGAAGTCACGCAGGGCAAGGGCGGCCTGGCCGAGCGTGACCTGGACGCCGACGATGATTTCGGCCGGGACCGTGGGCGGAGGAGGAGCGGGGGCCTCGGCGGTGAAGTACGACCACCCCTGCCATGCAGTCAGGATCAGCGCGGCTGCGATCATGATCCGGGTCACGAGGCCGGTCAGCCCTGGCCTCGCCGATTCCCTCCGCGCGTCGGCCGTGCCGAGACGAGACATCCGCCCGATGGCATGGACTGGGGACTGAGCAAGTGTTGCCATGACTCGCTGCATGAGCAACCCTGATGCCACTGCGAGCTACGGTGACCGAGGTGTCAGGGAAGTGCTGGAAGTCTAACGGCTTATTTGGGTGTGCTAACGACGCGTGGGCTGGTGGAAAGCCCGCCTGGTTCTGGAGGCCCCACCAGGCTCCCTGGAGGCAGCACCAGGGCCCCAACTCCAGAGGGGCTTGCCGGCAGAGTTTGACTTGGTCGCCGGCGCCTCCTTACAGTTCGACTCGATGACGGCTGGGCGCGAAGGTCCCACCATCCTGGTTGTCGACGACGACGCCGATGCCCGCGCGATCCTCAAGGACGTCCTGGACGAGCACGGGTTCACGTCGGTGCTGGCCGCGGACGCCCGGAGCGGGCTGGACTTGGTCAGACGGCGCCCCCCGGCTGTCGTGCTGCTCGATCTCGACATGCCCGGGATGAGCGGCCTGGAAGCGCTGCCCGAGATCAAAGCGATCGATCCTGAGATCCCGGTGATCATCCTCACGGGCGAGGTGAGGGTGCCCATCGTGGTCGAGGCGATGCGGCGAGGGGCGTACGACTACCTCACCAAGCCCTGGCGCCCCGAGGAGCTCCTGCTGCGGCTTCAGCGGGCGCTCGAGCGACGGACGCTGGCGGAGGAGGTGCGGTCGCTCCGGCAGAGGCTCGAGGAGGCCGCTCCCCTTCGCGAGCTGATGGGATCCAGCCCAGCCGTTGCCGACGTCGTGCGACAGGTGGAGCAGGTTGCGGGCTCCACCCTGACGGTGCTGCTCCAGGGCGAGACGGGAACGGGGAAGGAGCTCGTTGCACGGGCCATCCACGCGGACAGCGCCTACCGGGAAGGCCCGTTCGTCGCGGTGGACTGTGGCGCCATGCCGGAGACGCTGATCGAGTCCGAGCTCTTCGGCCACGAGAAGGGGGCCTTCACGGACGCACATACGCGGAAGCCGGGGCGCTTCCAGCAGGCGGCGGGGGGAAGCCTCTTCCTCGACGAGATCTCCAATCTCTCGTCGGCCACGCAGGCCAAGCTGCTGCGGGTCCTGCAAGACCGACAGGTCCAGCCGCTCGGGGCCACCGTAGCCCAGTCCGTGGACGTCCGGGTGATCGCCGCCGCCAACGTCCCGCTCGAGACGGAGATACGCGCCGGCCGGTTCCGGCAGGATCTCTTCTATCGAGTTGCCGAGTTCATCATCGCCTTGCCCGCCCTCCGGTCCCGCCCCGGTGACATCCGCCACCTCGCAAATCGGTTCCTGGCGGAGACGCGCATGGAGCTGAAGCGCCCCGTCCGCGCGTTCTCCGAGGAGGCGATGGCGCGGCTGGAGGCGCATCACTGGCCCGGCAACGTGCGTGAGCTCCGGAACGTCGTGCGGCGCGCCGTGCTGCTCAGCACGGACCTCATCGGCCCGGAGGCACTGGGTGCCCTCAGCGACGGCGCGCCGAGCGCTTCCGACGTGCGCGACGGCGCCGCGGCGCCTCGCCGGACCCTGAAGGAAGTGGGAGAGCAAGCCGCCACCGCGGCGGAGCGTCAGGCCATTCGCGACGCCCTGGCCGCCTCCAGGGGGAACAAGACCGAGGCTGCCCGGCTGCTCCGGACCGACTTTAAGACCCTTCACGTCAAGATGAAGCGCTACGGTCTGTCCGACTCGCCCCGCCCCTAGAGGGAAGGGCTCCGGGAGGCCCTGGTCAACCTTGTCGAGAACGCCGTGAAGTTCACTCCGAACGCCGGCGGCCGCATCACTGTGGCGTCGCGTCGGGAGGGGGCCGCGGTAGTGCTGTCGGTAACTGACTCGGGGATCGGCTTCGACATGCGGTATCACGATCGAATCTTCCGGCTCTTCGAGCGCCTGCACACGCAGTCGGAGTACCTGGGCACCGGGATGGGGCTCGGGATCGTCCGGAAGGTAGCCGAGCGCCATGGGGGGCGAGCCTGGGCTGTCTCGGAGCCGGGTCAGGGAAGCACCTTCTCGCTGTCCCTGCCCGTGAACGGCGGAGCGACCGGATGAGCGGCTCCTTGCCGATCCTGCTGGTCGAAGACAACGAGGCGGATGCCGAGCTGGCCCTTCGCGCCTTCCGGCGGCGAAAGCTCTCGAATCCCGTGTACGTGACGCGTGACGGAGAGGAGGCCCTGGACTACATCCACCGACGCGGTAGGTTCGCCGAGGACGCGCCGGTGCCGAGCGTCATTCTGCTCGACCTCCGAATCCCGAAGGTCGATGGCCTCGAAGTGTTGCAGCAGCTGAAGCAAGACCCGGTCTACCGGAACGTTCCCGTCGTGGTCCTGACGACCTCGGCCGAGGACCGGGATGTCCGCCGGAGCTACGAGCTGGGCGCGGCGAGCTACATCGTGAAGCCGGTCGAGTTCGAGAAGTTCCAGGAGGTCGTCGAGCGGATCGATCTGTACTGGATGGTGACGACCCTCCCGTACCCGTTGGAGCGTCGGGGCCGATGACCCGAGCGGTCGAACGCCTCCGGATCCTCTACGTCGAGGACGACCCGGCCGACCAGGCGCTGACGCGGCGCGCCCTCGGGAAGTCCGCGTTGAACGTCGAGCTCACCGTGATCGGGACGGTGCAGGGTGCGGTCGATCGGCTCGAGCAGGGCGGCGTGGATCTCGTGTTGTCCGACTACCGTCTCCCGGATGGCACCGGTCTCGATGTGCTCGAAACGGTCCGCGCGCGTGAGTGGGCGGTTCCCGTGGTGCTCGTCACCGGGTCCGGGGATGTCGAGGCCGCGGTCCGGCTTCTCAAGGCCGGGGCGGCGGACTACGTGGTGAAGCGGTCGGGCTATCTGGACACGCTGGCGGCAGTGCTCGACGGGGCCTACCGCTGGTTCTGGGCGGCGGAAGAGGTCCGGCGGATGCCCATCTCGGTGCTCTACGCGGAGCACGATGCGGAGGACGCCCTGCTCATGCGGCGCGCGTTCGCGGCGCATGGACGTCATCTCGCGCTCGAAGTCGTCTCGCGTGGGCGTGATGCACTCGAGCGGCTCCGAGCCGTTTCGTACGACCTTCTCCTGCTCGACCACCGGTTGCCCGATCTCACCGGGATCGAGGTGCTGAAGAAGCTTCGTGAGGAGCGCGCTCACGTGCCGGTGGTCATGGTCACGGGACAGGGGGACGAGGAGACGGCGGTCCAGGCGTTCAAGCTCGGGGCGGCGGACTACGTCGTCAAGGCGGGGGGGTATCTCTCGAAGCTGCCCGACACCGTCGAGCATGTGCTCGCCCAGCATCGCCTCGTCGAGGAGCGAGAGGCCCTCGTGGTGTTGAATAGCGTTCCCCGCATGCTGGCGGCCGTGCGGGAGATCGATGAGCTGGCACGTCGCGTCGCCAAGGCGGCAACCGAGCTGCTCCACGCCGACGGTGCTGTGCTCTGGCTCGTGGATGGAACGGAGCTGCGGCCGGTGGGGTTGGACGGCCTCGACCAGGCCGCGCTCTCAGAAGCGAGGCTCCGGCTGGACCTGAGCCGGGTCGAGCGCGTGGGGACGAGCCGCCGGCTCGGACTCCCGAGGTTGCTCCCGGCCGACGCCGCCCCGGGGGATGGGGCTCTCTTCCTGCTCGAGCAGGGCGGACCCCCGTTGGCCTGTGCGCTCGAGAGCGGCGGACAGCTGCTCGGGGTGTTGGCGGTCGCCAGCCGACGGGCCCGTGAGTTCCGTGCCGCCGAGGAGCGGCTCCTGGTCGTCCTGGCGGACCACGCCGCCGTCGCCATCGAGAACGCAGAGCTCTACGGGCGCCTCCAGAGCCAGCTCGAGGAGCTGGGGCGGGCTCAAGCCCAGCTCCTCCAGACGGAGAAGATCGCCGCCATGGGCCAGCTTCTGGCCGGTGTCGCGCACGAGCTCAACAACCCGCTGGCGGTGGTGATGGGTCGGGCGGATCTCCTGGCGAAGCAGCTCGGCGGGGGACCGCTCGGCGCATCAGCCGACAAGCTGACCGCCGCCGCGGAGCGATGCGCGAGGATCGTGAAGAACTTCCTGGCCCTGGCGCGCCAGCACCCGCCCGCGCGAAGCCTCGTGCACCTGAATTCCGTGGTGGGCGAAGCGCTCGAGCTCCTGGCCTATCCCCTGCGGACTGATGGTGTCGAGCTGACGCTGGACCTTGCGTCCGACCTCCCGCCCCTCTGGGCCGACCCCCACCAGCTCCACCAGGTTCTCGTCAATCTCGTGACGAACGCCCACCAGGCCATGCGGGAAACGCCCCCGCCGCGCCGACTCACGATCACGAGCGCCATCGATCGGCCCCGTGAGCGCGTAGTGCTCCGGGTAGCCGACAGCGGGCCGGGGATACCCGCCGACATGCGCACGCGGATCTTCGAGCCGTTCTTCACGACCAAGCCGCCGGGGCAGGGAACCGGGCTCGGACTCTCCCTTTGTCAGAGCATCATCGAGGGCCACGAAGGTTCGATCTGGGTCGAACCCGGGGTGGGAGGCGGAGCGCAATTCGTGGTCGAGCTGCCCGTTGGGGTGCGCGGGGAGACCGGCGGCCCCGACGAGCCATCCGGCTCTGAGCCCGCGATACGAGACAAGAGGATCCTGGTCGTCGACGACGAGCCCGAGATCGGCGTCGTCCTGGAACAGATCCTCTCGACCGACGGCCACAGCGTGGACTGGGCGAGCAATGGCCTCGCCGCGCTCGAGCGGCTCAGCGAGCGCGCCTACGATCTCATCGTCAGCGATCTCCGCATGCCTGAGATGGACGGCCCGACGCTATACACGGAGGTCCAACGGCGGTATCCGGCGCTCGGCGCCCGCTTCGTGTTCCTCACGGGCGACGCGCTCGGTCCGGTCATGGAGTTCGTCGCCCAGACCGGGGCGCCGACGCTCGGCAAGCCCTTCGCGGCCGGCGACGTGCGGCGCATCGTCCAGCGGACGTTCGGCGGATCCTGAGGACTTCTTCGCGCAGCGTCGGCCGTCAAGGCAGGCGCTCGATCGATCCGACCTCCGCGTATCCGCTCGGATACGGTCATGGCCTAAGGACGCCCTGATCCGCCAGCATCGCAAGCGAAACCGTGACACACTGGGCGGGCCGGATGTAGCATCAGGCGCAGGCGACTGGGTGGTCGGTGGATCCCGACCGGTGGGCAGGCTCGCTCCGTTGCGGTGAGGGGCACACCGTGGGTGACGCAACTGTGAGGGAGGCCCCGGACTCCAAGCGCAGCGGAGACGGAAGGCCGGCCAAGGAATGCAAGGCCGCCGAGTACCTGGTCGAGGCCCTCGCCGACGCGGGCGTGAAGCACATCTTCGGCGTGATCGGCGGAACGGTGTTTCCCTTCTTCACGGCCACCGTGGGTCGGCAGGCCCAGATCGTGATGGCGAAGCACGAAGCCGGGGCCGCGTTCATGGCCGACGGCTACGCGCGCGCGAGTGGCGGGCTCGGGGCGTGCGTGTCAACGTCCGGCCCTGGCGCCACCAACCTGATCACGGGCGTCGCGGCCGCGTACGCCGATTCCGTCCCGATCGTTGTCATCACGGGGCAGGTTGCCACGAAGTCCTTCGGTCGAGGGGCAATGCAGGAGTCCAGTACCGAAGGTGTCGACATCGTAGACGTCTTCAAGCAGGTCACGCGATACAGCACCCTCGTCTTCAGGGCCGATCGCCTTCCCGCGGTCTGGCACAAGGCGCTCCGCATGGCGCTCGGCGGTCGGCCGGGCCCGGTCCACCTGAGCCTCCCCGCGGACGTGCAGGAGCGGCCGATCGAGAGGCTTGGAAGGTTGACCCCGGTTGTCCATCGGCCCCAGACCCACGACCGGGCCGCGATCAAGCAG
>Ga0114129_10012089_pt1 | contig 12288 bp, 11 predicted proteins | sample RhiMetdeltSRZDD1_FD_80071 | JGI IMG/M metagenome (GOLD analysis project Ga0114129, IMG submission 80071) | Populus rhizosphere microbial communities from Tennessee, USA - Rhizosphere MetaG P. deltoides SRZDD1 (version 2) (version 2) | ecosystem: Host-associated > Plants > Roots > Rhizosphere >...
ATCATTCGACATTTTTCATTTTCCATTTGCGGACCTCTTCAGGGCGCTTTGAAATGACAAATGGAAAACGTCCAATGATATATGGCAAATGATTCCTGCTCCTGCCTGGTGCCGCTGCTCCTGTCTGTGTAATCTGTGGATACTCTCTTAACTCTGATAATCGGACTCACCGCTGCGGCATCAAGGTCAATGTCTCCTTAGTCGCGTTAGCCACAGCCGCTTCGGTAAACGGAAACGCTCTGGGAGTGACTGCGCGCCAATCGTCCAACTGATCTTTCCAATGTGAGCTGCTCGGAATACCTGATTCGCCCAGTGTTATCCCATGTTGCGTCTGATCCCAATTCGACGGATCAGCAATGAGCCGCATCGAGACCGAAGCGCCAACGTTAACAGTCGCTCCGAGCAGACCTCCTGTGCCATTTTGCGGGAACGGAGGAATCGTGAACTGCGATCCGATCAGGGGTGCCGCCGCGAGTGGATGCGGAAAACGCGCTTTCACCATCTCGCCCCAAGTCCATTTGGATTCATCTGCACCGAGTGTGCGAGTCAATGTCTTCACCGCATCGTCGTAACAGGCGCGGAGAAGTTGCGCGTAGTCCGTAAATCCCTTCGGCAACCAATCTGATGGCTGAGCTTGAATCACGCGGTCGAGAGTCGTATCAAAATTCGGCCACCCATAACTTCTTACTAACTCTTCGCCAAGGGCGGCGGTGAGAAGGCGCGAACGAAACGCAAGCCGCATTTGCGAAACAACAGGCGCAACGCGCGATTCCGTATTAAGTTGACCATCCCATTTCTCAAACTCGTCAAGCCGGTCGTGCAGCTTTTGATCGGCGGGCGTCAACGTCGGGCGTAGTGTCTTCACAACCTGGCTTGCAAACAAAACGCCTGCGATTGAATAAACATCGCCCTGGATGCGCCGGAAATCCTGCGCACTGAGTTTTGGCTTTTCATTCAACAGGTCAAATATCCGACGAGCTCTATAAGGTTGGGCCCACACATGTGTCAGGAAGAAGGGATAATCGCTTCCGACTATTCGCTGGTTTGCAGTGACGATTAGTCCGCTCGGCGGATCGTAGAGTTGCGGCAATTTCGAAATTGGAATATAGCTGGTCCATTCACCGGCATCAGTTGATCCGTCATACGGCAGACTGCCATCGCCCGATTTTCTTATCGGAACCATTCCGGCAACGTGGTAACCAATATGCCCGTCCACATCTGCATACACTACGTTCTGTGCCGGAGCAGTGAACGACTCGAGCGCCGTTGTGAACTCCTTCCAGTTTCGTGCGCGATTCATTCGAAACGTGACGTCCGGGTTGTTCAGTTTTGGATCCAGGGCCGTCCAGCGTAAAGCGTAGCGTTTGTTGTCTCGCTCGAGAACAATTGGGCCATGACGGGTGACCGTCACATCAAGCCCTACGGTGTCAGTATCAGCAACAGCAATCCCTTTTCTGACTTTGATCTCCTCGTGACGGACTACCGCATCCTGCCAGCCAGCCTGAGTCATGTAACGCTTTGGATTAGCCGGATCGAACTTTTCAATGTAAACATCCTGGACGTCGGGGCCGACATTCGTGAATCCCCAAGCCACATGATCGTTATGCCCAAGCACGACACCAGGTAGACCAGGAGCTGTGACTCCAGCCACGCGCACACCTGGCGCCGTCAGATGAACCATGTGCCAGATTGGCGGCGCGCTACCTGCGAGGTGCGGATCGTTAGCGAGCAAAGGCTTGCCGGAGGTCGTTCTTTTTCCGCTGACGACCCAATTGTTGCTTGCTGCTAGTGCTTCCGCATGAAATCCAATTCGAGCAAGAGCGTTGGATAGAATGTCTTGAGTCCGCGTGAGTTCAACTAATGTTTCGGCAGAGATCGGTGTGCGATAAGAGGCGGTAGCGGATTTTGATGTGTTTTTAACGTCCTTGCCTACGACCAGAACATCGATTGGCGAGACTTCCGGCAACAGTGCGACTCGTTTTTCTGACGGTAACGCGGCGAGCGCTTCACGCATCACGTCTAGTCGCCACGAGTTTGATAGCGCTTCGAAAAAGATTTTGACAACGATCAGAGAATCTGCAGGTGTCCAGGGACGCGGTTTGTATTGGAGGATCCGAAACTCCGGTGGCAGAGACTTTTCGTCTAACGAATTGATAAACGCATTCACACCATCCGCATAAGCTTGCAAAACCACACGCGATTGGGGTGAGGCCTGGGACCACTCAGCTTCAACTGTTTGTGAAAAACCAAGAATCCGATGTTGCTTGTCTTGCTCCAGGGCAACGTTGTTAGGTCCAGCAGTAAGAACTTCCGCGAGCTCGCCGCGTGCCGTGCGACGGAACAGATCCATCTGCCAGAGTCGATCACTTGCAGTCGCATAGCCCTGAGCGAAATAAAGGTCGGCATCATTTTTCGCATCGATATAAGGAATGCCACGTTCGTCACGCCGGATGATTACCTGCTCAACCAATCCTTTTAGTTGGACATTCGTCGCTGCGGTATTCTGCGCGTGTGATAAGGAGGAATTGCGGCAAGGGAAAAAGCCGGCGGCGATTGCTGTGACTAACAAAATCGCGGATAGACGCTTCATAAGTTGGACCTCTTAGCAAGATCGTTAGGGTGGCGGCGAGATACTAGCACAACGGTAAAAAGGGGAAGAGGGAAGGAGGAGAGAGGGGAAAAAGGGGAAGAGGGAAAGAGGGAAAGAGGGGAAGAGGGGAAGAGGGGAAGAGGGAAAGAGGGGAAGAGGGAAAGAGGGTAAGAAGGAAAGAGTTTTCTTCCTAACTATTGACGTTGAGTATGTCCGAATTTAGAATCCGACTCGTTCGTCTAGCTTTTCACGTCGATATTCGAAATGCGGAACACTTTTCAGCTCGCCGGGCGCTTGGCGCTAGTAATGGTTATCTTGGCCTTCTCGTGCGCCATCGTGAATGCGCAACAACGCCCTCTGATCACCGAAGACGTTGACATCATCCCACCAGGCACAATCCGGATCGAAGCAGGCATCGATTTTCTCCAGGGCGCGAAATTCCCGGTCTCGGGACTAAAAGGAGACCTAACTCGCGTCGCCGTGATCGGGGTCCATGTTGGGATGGGCCCAAACGTCGAGTTCCAGGTGGAAGGGGTGGCTCAGAACGTTCTGAGTATCAACTCCCGTGGCCCTTCAGCTATTCCACTAACACTTTTGCCGGGTGCCAACTCGACCAACGACGTGGGTGACTTCATCGTCTCCACCAAATTCAAGTTACGCAATGAAACCCGTCGCAGTCCATCGCTTGGTTTTCGATTTGGTGTGCATTTACCTAACTCGGATCAAGCGAAGGGAATTGGCCTCAATCAAACGAACGCTTACGCATCTTTACTGTTTGGAAAGAAGTTTGGCCACGACGGTAGGTTCAATACGTTTGGAAATTTGGGTCTCGCGATTTTGACAGCTCCCACCCAACTCTTTTCCCAGAATGATGTGATTACTTACGGCGTCGCAGGAATCTATCGCGTGAACAGGCAATTCAGCATCGCGGGAGAAGTGAACGGCCGCGCGAACACCCGACCAGGTGATGGGCCGCTCGGCACGGAATCGCAAGCGGAAGCGCGTCTCGGAATGCAGATCAGGGCATCGGGCCTTCGATTTGATTTCGCGGGAATAAAAGGTCTCACGAACTTTACTCATAACTCCGGCTTCACTGTCGGCGTCACGTACGACACGCCAGTTATCTTCGCACCTGTCCGGCAATAGTTAACACAAAACCTCTCGTTCCCCCAGGCTTTTGCCAGATTCGTACTCACAGGCATTTCTCCTCTTATGCCAACGCAGCGTACATTAGGTATGTATGTTTGATTGGTTACGAGCAATTGCGCGCTGGCTGGAACATTATGTAATTGGGATGCCGCTTTATCTGGCGGCTCCGGCGATGATCGTTGTTGGCGCTCTGGATTCGTCGCTGCTATCGCTCCCGGAGATCAACGACTATCTTGTCGTTGGTCGCTGCATTAAAAATCCGTCCGCTGTCTTCTATTTTCCTCTGTTCGCCGCCGCTGGATCAGTTCTCGGTTGTTTGTTGCTGTACACTATCATGCGCCGCGGTGGGCAAGCCGTCCTGCGAAAACGGTTTAGCATTCAAAGCATACGGCGAGTCGAACGAGCCTACGCGCGTTTCGGTTTCCTAGCCATCGCAGTTCCGGCCATATTGCCACCGCCACTACCTTTCAAGATATTCGTGGCTACGGCGGGCACGCTCGAGTATCCGCGTTGGAGATTTTTGTTGACTGTGATGGTGGCACGGTCGTTTCGATACTATGTGGAAGGTATACTTGCTGTTTTTTATGGGAGACGTGTGCTCACGTTCTTCAAAGACAATGGTCTAGTAATCATAAGCATCGTCGCGGCGCTTGCGTTCATCGGCGTGGTCATCTACTTGCTAGTGAATCGAGGGAAGCGAAAGGATGAGCAGGCTGAGGAGTTCGAAGACCGCGACGGTTTCATGGACGAAGAAGGAACCTACTGATTGAAGCTATCAATTACAAAAAGTCTTACTCGGCTTTCAGAATATCTTGTCACTTACGGTGCGTTCGGATTGTTTACCGTCGCGCTACTCGATTCGACATTTGTTCCGCTGCCAAGCAGTGCCGACGCCTTGATGCTGGTGTTATCCACCGAGCATCCACGCTGGATGCTGTTGTATGCGTTGATGGCAACATCAGGATCAGCACTCGGTTGCTATATCCTCTACCATATTTCCCGTCGCGCGGGCTCTCGTGCTCTAAAAAGATTCTCGGAAGCTAAACAGAAACGCGTGAAAGAACTGATTGAGCGTTACGACATGTTTGCAGTGCTCGTTGCGACTCTCCTACCACCACCGTTTCCCTTCAAGCTTTTCGTCGTCACGGCCGGGGTTTTTCGCTTCAGCATTCTGAGATTCATGATTGCCATCATCGTCGGACGCACTTTTCGTTTCTTGCTTGAAGGCTTTTTTGCCGTCCGGTATGGACAGGATGCGAAGGTCATCCTCGCAAGGTATTACCCATGGATCGGGTTAGGACTGGCCGCCGGTATCCTACTATTGATTTTATTCCGCCGGCTGTTCAAGCGCGAAGTGAAAGAAGTTGTAGAGGAACTTGCTGATGCTTCCTTAGTAGAGTCAGTTCCCGAACGGCGGTTAGAGGCTGGGAATTAAGGCAGCGTTCTAATTTGTAGAGGCGTCCCTCCCTGCGCCCTAACGACAATTAGCTGCAACAAACAGGGCGCTACAAATTAGACACGACCGGAATTAAAGGTGTTAATTCTGTGGAAGGTTCGGCGGCAGGTTTCAGCTCGATGAATTGAAAGTTGCGCGCTGCCGCAAGATCTTTGATGTCATGTTCGGTTTCCAGTTTCGATAGCAGCTGCAGAAAGATCTCAGCGGTTGCCAGCGCATCACTCCCCGCCCGATGTCGACTAATAATCGGAATAGAGAAGTGGCTGGCAATTGTGTCCAGGCGATGATTGGTCAGCTGCGGCAAAACTCGTCGTGACAATCTCACGGTACAGAGGTGCGGATTCACCATTCTGTGGCCGGGATAGACTCTCGAGATCTCGTGATTTAAGAAACTGGTGTCAAACGGTGCATTGTGTGCAACCAACACCGAATCACTTACGAAATCGAGCCAACGTGGCGCAACATCAGCAAAGACAGGTGCAGACCTAACCATCTCGTTCGTTATTCCTGTCAGCGCCATCACGAAACGTGGAATGGGAATCTCTGGATTCACCAGCGACAGAAACTTGTCGACAATGCGCCCGCCTCTGATCCGGTAGGCGCCCAGTTCGATCAGCCGATTCGGCGGAGTCTTCGCGCCCGTGGCCTCCACGTCAACCACAACGAAGTCGAGTTCGCTGAGCGAGCGCGACTCCCAGCCGTCTTCTTGTAACTCCACGGTGTTGTTTTCGATGAACTTGAATCGGCGGTCGTTTCTGACGAGATCGGCGACAAGCAATCCAGCAAGATCGTCGTCGATATGAGAAAGTTTGAAGACCGCGTCGACAATCGTTGAGGCGTGGGCGCGTCCCCCAAAATCGATTAGAAGATCGATTGTGTCTTGAACCAGAGTGGAGTCAGAAACTAAATTCGGATAAGGCGGCATGTTGCAACCTGAGCGATTGTAGCAGCTAAACTTCCAGAGGTGAACAATTGAATTCCGAGCAAGTCATTGAAGAGTTCAGAAACAGTGGTGCCCTGCTAGAGGGGCACTTCAAATTATCAAGTGGTCTGCACAGTCCAATGTACTTGCAGTGCGCGCTCGTGTTGCAGTTTCCGAACAAGGCCGAGTTACTCGGTCGCGCCATCGCGGAACAGTTCAAGGGCAAGCAAATTGAACTGGTTGCGTCGCCAGCGATTGGTGGATTGATTATCGGACATGAAGTTGCGCGAGCGCTGGGTGCGCGGTTCATTTGGACCGAAAGACAAGACGGCGAAATGACTTTGCGTCGCGGTTTCTCCGTGCAGCCCGGAGAGAAAACACTTGTCGTTGAAGATGTAGTAACAACCGGAGGTTCTACCCGCGAAACCATCGTTGCGCTGCAGAATGCTGGAGCCGAAGTTCTCGGCGCAGCATCAATAATTGATCGTTCATCAGGTGCGGCAGATGTCGGCGTCCCCCGCATCGCCTTAGCCACACTCAATGTGACATCGTTCGATCCGGCCGAATGCGAGCTGTGTAAAGAAGGTGTGCCTGCAGTAAAACCGGGAAGCCGGACAACCAGGAGGCAGGGGCAGTAGGCGTGGAGGGTGGAAGGCACTCGTCCAGAGACCAAAGTCCAAAGTCCAAGGTCCAAAGTCCAAAGACTCACACAACATGAATTTCAAACTTCTCGTCCAGTATGACGGCACGGAATTTCATGGATGGCAGATTCAGAATGGGCTGAGAACCGTTCAAGGCGAACTTACTAACGCTCTTTCTTTGATCGAAGGTCGTGAGGTTTCGGTGCATGGCTCCGGGCGAACTGATGCGGGTGTTCATGCCGAAGGCCAGGTAGCGAGCGTAGTTCTGGAACGTGAAATATCCCCGGAGAAGTTGCGTGCAGCGATTAATGGAAATGTTGGGAAGGACGTCCGCATACTTACCGCCGAGGCCGTGCCTGACGATTTCCATGCCCGCTACTCGGCGATCGAAAAAACCTACGCCTACCGAGTAATTAATGCCGCAGTGATGTCGCCGTTTTGGTCTCGGTATGCGCACCACGAGGCGCGACCGCTTGACGTCGCGAAAATGCACAACTGTGCGAAACTTTTTTTGGGGGAACACGATTGGACAGCGTTTTCCGCCGCGCAATCAGACGTAGAGAATCGCGTTAGAACAATAACCGCTCTCGACATTGAAGCATTTCAGGATAAACGTGCGTGTGGCCGCGTTATTCAGATCAAAGTGACTGCGAACGGCTTCCTGCGTTACATGGTCAGGTCCATTGCCGGAGCACTGCTTGCGACCGGCAGGGGTGAAATTGACATGCAACTGATCGCCGATGCAATCGTGCTAGGCAAGCGTCCTTTAGAAGTTGTAACAGCGCCCCCGTGCGGCTTGACACTTGTTTGTGTTAGGTACGATTGAAGACACGTGAGTTGCGCAGTCGGCAAGTGTGACCCGTACGGTAGTATCCCGCAATCATGTAATCCTGTAATCCTGTTAAAGATTCACAAAGCCTAACAGGATTACATGATTTCAGAATTACAAGATATGGTCTTTGGTTTTTGTTTGACACAGCTTTCTCAACCGACAAGAATGATGCGGATTCATGATCTAGCCACGATACGTCCTGACCTATGCTTTCTGACTTCTCCGGTATCGTAAAAAAAGGTTCTCGCGAGGAATCGTTGCTCGCGTCCGTCGCCTGGGACCGGTTGCCGCGGCATGTCGCCATCATCATGGATGGCAATGGGCGCTGGGCAGCTCAACGTGGCCAACCTAGAATCGCCGGACATCGTGCCGGCGTTGAAGCTGTTCGCGCGGCCGTCGACACCGGAGCCCGACTCGGGCTGCAAGCTCTTACTCTGTATGCCTTCTCCACCGAAAACTGGAAACGACCTAGATATGAAGTGGACGCACTGATGCGCATGTTGCGGCGTTATCTGCGACTTGAGCTGGACGAGATCGATAAGCAAAACATCAAGTTTCAAACGATCGGGCGCACCGGCGCGCTTGCCGACAAAGTGCGAAGTGAGGTTGCGCGAGCGACAGAGCGTACTTCAAAAAACAAAGGTATGGTTTTGACAGTAGCTTTGAACTACGGCGGTCGTGCTGAGATCGTAGACGCTTGCAAAGCGGCAGTGCGGCGATTACTCGATGAAGGCAGTAGGCCTGACGAAATTACGGAAGAGCGTATTGCAAACGAGCTCTACACACGCAATCTTCCTGAGCTGGATCTACTCTTACGAACCAGCGGCGAATTAAGGATTTCAAATTTCCTGTTGTGGCAGAGCGCCTACAGCGAGATCTATGTGACGGATACTCTATGGCCCGATTTTCGTCGCATTCACCTGCTTGAGGCTGTCGTTGATTATCAACGACGCGATCGACGCTTTGGTGGCCTCAAGTTAGTTGTTGGAAATCGGAAGTAAGAAGGCAGAAAGCAGAAGGCAGAAGGATAAAGGACAGCCCCATCACCGCAGATAACTCCAAAAAGCAAACGACAAAGAATTCCGGGCTCACGCGCATTATCACGGCTGTAGTTGTGCTTCCGTTTTTAATCGCTTCCATAATCATTCCAGCGCTTTCATGGCTCTTCATTGCGCTTGCCGCCGCGGCATTAGGTCTTGCGTTGTTTGAGTTTTACCGTCTTGCGAAACGACGCGACATGAAACCTAATCTGGCCGCAATGTACGTGGCCGGCGCGGCGATATTCACCATCGCCCTCTACAGCGAGCCAAATGAATTCGTGAACGTACTGTTCATGCAGCTCATATTACTGCTCTTGATAGTCGGCACTCTCGTCGCAGCAACACTTCAGGAAACCAATTTCGAAAAGATGATTGCCTCTTGCGGCGCAACGATCCTCGGTGTTTTGTACATAGCACTCCTTGGTAGTCATCTTGTCGCGGTTCGGACGGGTTTCAAGCAAACCGTTTCGACGCATCTGCTCGCGTTCTTCTTCCTGGTGTTAATGGGTTCAGATATAGGCGCGTTTTACACGGGTCGGTTAGTGGGGAAACACAAACTCGCTCCTAAGATTAGTCCAGGAAAAACGTGGGAGGGTGTTGGCGGAGGAATTGTCGCTGCTGTCGCAATGGCGGCGCTTGCACACTTCTGGTTTTTTCGCGAGTTATCTCTGAAGTGGGCGCTATCGATCGCAGCGGTGATGGCTGTTCTAGGCGTGCTAGGTGATCTAACTGAAAGCGCCTTAAAGCGCGGTGCGGGAGCCAAAGATGCAGCGAACCTTTTACCCGGCCATGGCGGCATACTCGACCGATTAGATAGCTTGCTCTTCAACGCACCGCTCATCTACTATTTTGGTCGCTTTTATTTCAACAGCTGACAGACGTCGAAGAAAGCTGATGACCACCCGAAAGATCGTCCTTATTGTAGGCGCGGTTCTCGTCGCCGTCGGTTTTCTCGTGGTGATTTTTGTCGGTGGAATCGTTGGATTCGCTTTTTACAGCGTTGGCAAGAGTGAAGCTGCTACAACCGCTAAGAACTTTTTGCGAAACAGTGCGTTGCTGAAGAAGGACATAGGTGACGTTCAGGACTTCGGTACATTTGTCACGGGCAGTATCAATGTTCAGAATGACGATGGCGAAGCCAAACTGAATTTGAAAGTAATCGGCGCGCACAAAACGGTTAACGCTTCCGTCGGTCTCGCTTACACTCACGGCAATTCCTGGCGAGTCAGTTCAGCCTCCTATGTCAACGACCGTGGCGAAACAATTAACTTGCTAGATCCCTACGATTCAAAAAGGTTCATCCCCCTCCTCGTGGCTTGAGCCACGGTCTACTTATGAAGCCAAAAGGCGTTGCCATTCTCGGCTCAACCGGTTCAATCGGATGTAACTCCCTGCGCGTCATCGAATCGTTAGGCGATGCGAGATTCCGAATTGTCGCGCTTGGAGCCGGAACTAACGTTGAGAAGCTTGCGGACCAGGTCGCGACTCACCTGCCTGAAGTCGTGTCTGTCGACAACGAGGGCGCCGCGCACGATTTGCGCGCATTGTTGTTCGAACGAAACGTAGACCTGCCGCGGATGGTTGTTGGAACAGAAGGTCTGGTCGAAGTCGCTACCCACGAGCAAGCAGACTGCGTCATTTCGGCGACGGTTGGGGCCGTAGGCTTCTTGCCGACATTGCGAGCTTTAGAGGCCGGCAAGCGTGTTGCCCTTGCCAACAAGGAAACGCTTGTCATGGCGGGAGAATTGATGACCAATGCCGCGCAAAAGTCAGGCGCGGAATTGTTGCCCGTGGATTCGGAACACAACGCTTTGCATCAATGTCTTCGTGGCCAGCGGCGCGAGGAAGTTCGACGCATAGTGCTGACTGCTTCCGGTGGCCCATTCAGAACGAAGAGCAGCACTGAGATGAAAAAGGCCACGGTCGCTGAGGCCATGCAGCACCCGACTTGGAGTATGGGGGCGAAGATTACGATTGATTCAGCGACATTAATGAATAAAGGACTCGAGGTCATCGAAGCGCACTGGTTGTTTGGATTTGGACCCGATGAGATTGGCATTCTCGTCCATCCTGAGTCAGTGATGCATTCGATGATAGAAATGGTTGACGGTTCTGTCATAGCGCAAATGGGAGTGACAGACATGCGACATGCCATCCAATACGCTTTGACGTATCCGGATCGGCATGAGTGTGAACTTCCGCCATTGGATCTAACTGCAGTATCGGCGCTTCACTTTGAAGCGCCTGACATCGAGCGATTTCCCTGTGTCAGCCTCGCATACCGGGCGCTCGCGGCCGGGGGAACACTTCCAGCGGCTATGAATGCGGCCAATGAGGAAGCTGTAAACGCATTCATAGAGGGCCGGATCAGCCTCACAGAGATCCCTGAAATCATCGAATCAGTGATGAATCTCCATTCCAATCAGCCGGTTCGTGACATTGAGACGGTCCTCGCCGCTGACAGGGCAGCGCGCGTAATCGCCGCGGCTGAGATCGAAAAGTTATCAGCTCACGCCAGTCACGCGATCTAGGAGACGGGGAGACACGGGGACACGGAGACGCGGGGACACGGAGACGCGGGGACACGGAGACGCGGGGACACGGAGACACGGAGACACGGAGACACCAAGACATACGCGCGTTTCGCGATCTCCGTGTCTCCGTGTCTCCGTGTCTCCGTGTCCCCGCGTCCCCGCGTCTCCGTGTCCCCGCGTCTCCGCGTCTCCGTGTCTCCGTGTCCCCGTGTCTCCGTGTCCCCGCGTCTCCGCGTCTCCGTGTCCCCGCGTCTCCCCATCTCCCCGTCCGCATGCGCACTTAAACTCTTTCTGATCAACTTGTTTGACGCATCGAAGGGCGACGCGTAAACTCGCCTGTGCAACGCTTCTTGGATCCTCAGTGTCCAATAAAGCGGATGGCGATCTGGAATATCGAGAAAAGGTTGGCGAATGAGTACTTATTTAATCGGTTCCTTGGCGTTCATCTTCATACTAGGTTCCGCAGTCGTTCTTCACGAGTTTGGACACTTCATAGTCGCCAAGCTATTACGAATCCGGGTTGAAACGTTTTCAGTGGGATTCGGGCCAAGGCTTTTTGGAAAGAAATGGGGACACACGGATTATCGCGTTTCGGCGATCCCCCTTGGTGGTTATGTGAAGCTCGGAGGCGATGAATCGAACGCGCCGTTGGAAGGTCAGGGAGCGACGGATATTCCTCCCCAGGAGATGTACAACCTCCGACCACGTTATCAACGCGTCATGGTCGCTCTCGCAGGCCCAATCATGAACATCCTCACTGCTCTCGCCATACCTTTTGCGGGCGGTTTGATATACGGCGTGCCTGCAACACCCTCTCCGACAGTCAGCTATGTTTCTCGCGGTGGAGCTGCTGAGGCGGCGGGCCTGAAACCCGGAGATCGAATCGTTTCCTTTAATGGAGTAGAGAATCCGAGCTGGGATGCCATCAGTGGTGACGCATTGTTGTCGCCCGGCCAACCTTTGCCCGTTGTCGTTGACCGAAACGGAGAACGCCTCAATCTCACAGTCAAACCGACAGTCCGAACGGAAAATGGGGAGACTGCCGGCACGCTTGATTTTATTCCCGATTACGGTGGTTTACCGGTGGTCGTGGAAGGCGTGGGTGTGAACTCACCCGCGGAGGA
>Ga0114129_10012090_pt1 | contig 12288 bp, 10 predicted proteins | sample RhiMetdeltSRZDD1_FD_80071 | JGI IMG/M metagenome (GOLD analysis project Ga0114129, IMG submission 80071) | Populus rhizosphere microbial communities from Tennessee, USA - Rhizosphere MetaG P. deltoides SRZDD1 (version 2) (version 2) | ecosystem: Host-associated > Plants > Roots > Rhizosphere >...
AAAGGCTCGAGTTGGGGTATCCGACGTTTTCCACGACCGCCAGCCGGCCGGCGTCCCAGAGGGACTTCAGACCGGTCATCACGGGGTTGAATCCGAGACGGGCATCGAGCGGCAGAATCGCGTTCGCCGCGACGCCGATCCGCGATCGGAGTTGGAGATAGAGGGCGTCCGTGTAGGGCACCACGGTGTTGAGGTCGTCGTTGCCCCCGGCGAGCTCGAGGACGACGAGCGTCCGGCTCGCGAAATCCGCCGCGACAGACTCCTCGAAGAATTTTGCGCCCTTCACCGCCCAGCGCGGCACCATCGCCGATACCGTCACGAAGCCGGAGGTTCGGACGAGGAAGTCGCGTCTGGAAATGGGCATTCGATCCCTAGGCGAGGTGGAACGCGGGCCCCGTCAGCATCAGGTGGACGAGACCGCGCACTTTCCTGTCGACGTTTGCCGCCGTGTTTGTCCAGTTCCCGCGGGAGCCGTCGTCGTTCGCGTTCATGTACTCGACCCACGCGGCGCGAACGCGGGGGGAGACGTCGGCGACGTTGAAGCGGTCCGCGAGGATGTCGACGACCTTCTCCGCGGTCGAAGCGTCGCGGCCCGCGAGAAGACGCCCGGGATCGAAGCGGCTACCGGAGCTCCCGCGGTTCGTGCAGATCGTATTCACCATCGTGGACCGCGCGAAGAGCGTGCCGGTGTTCATCCACGAGGCGCCCCAGTCCCATCCCTTCGCGTCCTCGGGATTGAAGAGGATCTGTCCCATCGTCCCGAGCTGGCGCGCGGCCACGTCGAAGTCGCTCGTCGCCTCGATCATTCGGATCGCCGCCACGCCGTACTCGGCCGGGCTGCGGACCCACGTTTTCCGGGTGTGCGCCTCGTAGAACTCGGGGTGGACGAGGATGCGCCGCACGACCTCGCGAATGGAGTGATCCGACGAGACGTAGACGTCGCGGAGCTCGTCGACGACGTACCGCGGCGGGTCCTCGTACGCGAAGAAGGTCCACAGTTTCGCGCCGAGGAAGCGCCCGGAAACGGACCCCTCGGAGTCGCCGTGACCGAGGATGATCCGGATCGCGTCGGCGCCGTCCCAGCTGCCGGTCTGTCCGAGGATCGTCTTCGGCCCGAAGTCGTGAACGGCCGGGTTGTCGACGAAGGTCGCCCCGTTGTAGTCGTCGCTCTGCCGGTAGTTCTGGACGGTCCAGCCCGTCAGCGCACGGGCGACTTCGCGCACGTCGCTCTCCGTGTAGCGTCCGATGCCGAGGGTGAAGAGCTCCATGAGCTCGCGCCCGTAGTTCTCGTTCGGTCGGCCCGCCCGGTTCAGCCAGTTGTCGAGCCAGACGAGCATCGCCGGGTCCTGCGAGATCTTCAGCACGAGATCGTCGAATCGCGCGACCGCGAACTGCCGCTCGGTCCGGTTCTGGTTCAGGATGAGCGTGACGCCGCGGACCTTCGAGATGCCCGAGGTCCAGTGAAGGTTCCAGAAGTACGTCATCTTCTCTTCGAGCGGGCGCGGAGAAAACGCCATCCGGTCGAGAAACCACTGCTGGATGCCCCGGAGGCTCGTCAGGTTGTAATTCTTCGCGGCGAGGGCGGTCTCGTACGCCGCAAGACTGACCGATTCGTAGTCGACGAGCCGCGAGACCGCGCCTTCGAGACCCCGCCCGTACAGTTCGTCGATTTCCGCGGGTGTCCCGCCGAACCCGGCCCGCCGGACGAGGTGCGCGGCGGCTTCACGGGTCCAGGAAATGGTGGTCAGGGGCTTCCTCCCGGTCTACTGGGAGGATAGACGAGTCAGACAGAAGGGTGGTTTACCGAATCGGTTCTCGATTCCGGAGTCGAGAACCTGGACCGGGAACCTAGAAAACCGGCAGCGGTATCCCGTTCGTCCTCGTCGTTCCCTCGACGCGGGCGTCCCACCGCCCGGGAACGGGGCGCTCGCACTTCGGACACGCCCCGGCGACGAGGCGGTTCCTTCGCACACGAAAGCCGTAGCGTTCGATGACCGTCGTACCGCACTCGGGACAGCGCGTGTCTTCCCACCGGCCGACGCGGCCCGGGAGGTTGCCCGCGTAGACGTACCGAAGCCCTTCCTCCGTCCCGATCTCCGCGGCGCGGACGAGGGTCGCCGCCGGAGTCCCTCCACGGTCGGTCATCTTGTAGTCGGGGTGGAACGCCGTGACGTGCCAGGGAACGTCCTTCGAGACGGAGGCGACGAACGCCGCCGCCCGACGGAGCTCGTCCTCGGAGTCGTTGAAACCCGGTATGACGAGAGTCAGGACCTCGAGCCAGATTCCGCGGTCGTGGATTCCCTGGATCGTGTCGAGCACGTTGGCGAGGACTCCCCCGAGCTCGCGATAGTGCTTATCGTCCATCGACTTCAGGTCGACCTTGTAGAAGTCGATCCACGGCCGGATGTAATCGAGCACCTGAGGGGTGCCGTTGCCGTTCGAGACGTAGGCCGTGTAGAGGCCGCGGCGCTTCGCCTCGGAGAAAACTCCGACCGCCCACTCCGACGTGATGAGCGGCTCGTTGTACGTGGAGACGACCGTCGGCGCGCCGCACTCGGCCGCGAGCTCCGCGAGCCCGGCGGGGGAAACGTCGCGGGGCGGAGCGACCGCCTGCGGATCGCGGATCGATTGCGAAGTGAACCAGTTCTGGCAGTAGCCGCAGTGAAGGTCGCAGCCGAGCATCCCGAAGGAGAGCGCGTCCGACCCGGGCAAGGCGTGGAAGAACGGCTTCTTCTCGATCGGATCGCACTGGATCGCGCCGACGTAGCCCCACGGGACTTTGAGGACCCCCCCTTCGTTGTAGCGGACCCGGCAGACGCCCTCCCGACCTTCGGGGATGGGGCACCGATGTCCGCACGAGTAACACTTGAGCCGCCCGTCGGGGAGCCGTTCGACGAGCTCGGCAGCGGCCGCCACCGTGCGCCGGGCGAGGACCCGGGCGACGGGAGACTTCGACGCGGGGACGCGGGCGGCCATCGTGAGAACGATAACGCCGACGGAAGCGGGCGGATTCGCCCCCCTCACCTCAACCCTCTCTCCGCAAGCGGGAGAGGGAGTGCGGTGTGGGCTCCTCATCACTCTCACATACAAGAAATGTCCCTTGCAGACCGCAGGTTATGATCCGCCGATGCCCAAATCCCTTCGTTTTGCGGGCCTCTGCGTCGCCGTCTCTCTCTTCGCGCCGCTTCTCGGAGCCCAGACCGACAACCCGACGACGATCGCCACCGGGAGCGCCTACCAGACCGAAAAATCGGGGGTCGTGAGCGGGGTTCGGGTGCAGGTTCAGCCCGATGGCTCCGTCTGGTTCCTGATCCCGGCCCTCGACCGGATCGCGGTCCTCCAGGGCGATCAGATGAAGCAGTGGGCGATCCGCGACGACAGTCACCTCGGGGCGAACCCCGTCGATTTCGAGCTCGACGGAGACTTCGTGTGGTTCCTCTGCAACGGAGAGAGCCAGATCGACGCCGGCCACTCGATCTTCGGGCGCCTCGACACGCGGACCGGAGAGGTCCGGGAGTGGGAGGTTCCCGGCTCGCGCCCCGCCGGTTTCTATCGCGCGCCCGACGGGAAAGTCTGGATCCCCCAGACGGACCGGACGCGGGGGCTTCAATCGTTGAATCTCGAAACTCTCGAGGTCGTCGACCATCGATCCGGTAACACCGACGGTACCGGAACGCAGACGATCGCCTATTCGGACATCGTGCTCGGCCCGGACGGCGCCCTCTGGATGACGGACTTCGGCAACAACCGGCTCGTTCGCTACGTGCCGGATGCATTGACGGAGACGTCCTGGACGTTGTTCGATCCGGCGCTCGCGATTCTCTCTCCGTCCCAGCTCCAGTTCGACTCGCAGGGGCGTCTCTGGATCTCGCAGTTCACGGGCGCCCGCGTCGACCGATTCGACCCGACGTCGGACGAGCTCGTCAGCTACATCGGTTTCCTGCACCCGATTCACTTCCAGCTCTTCGGCGGGCGCGTTTACGTCTCCGAGGCGGCCGGGGGAAACGGGCAGATCGCCCTCCTCGATCCGGCGCTCGCGACGGCTACGTCGCCGCGGACGATCGTGCCGGAGACGCTCGAGGTCCATCCGCTCGCGAACGCTCGCAAGGCCATCGTTCGGGACCACACGGTGACGCCCACGACGTTCACGAGCGCCGCCGAGGCGATCCCCGAGGCCGACCTGAAGGTGGCGGCCGGGGCGCCCGGTATCCTGAGGACCGAGATCCCCTGGCAGAACGCTTACGGGATCGACGTGTCGGGAGGCGAGGTCTGGGTCGGGACGACGGGCCGGCTCGCGCGCGTCGTGCCGCAGACGGTCGGGACTGCCTCGGACCTGATCGCTCCGGCCGCGAGCCAGCGCGCGGGAGCTGCCGACGCAGAGGTACGAGTCGACCTCGTGCTCCACAACGCGAGCGACACGACGATCTCCGGCGAGGCGCTGTACCTCTTCTCTCCCGGCTTCTTCGCCGCGCGGAAGACGTTTGACCTCGCGCCCGGCGCGACGTCTCTCGTCTCCGACGCCTTCGGAGACCTGGGATTGGCGTCGACCACGGTCACCGGCCCGCTTCGCCTGCACGTGACGTCCGGGCCGGCGGATCAGCTGGTGGCGACCGTGCGGAGCGCTCAGGGCCGCGCGGACGGCGGGTCGTACGGTTACGCGACGCCGGCGTTCTCGCCGTCCGAAGGCCTCGGCGCGGGAACGAACCGCATCCTCTTCACCGGCGCCCGCGAGACCGACACCTCGATCTTCGGCTTCTTCACGCCGTCGGGCGCCGAGGCGGTCTTCGCTCTCGTCGCTCCCGACGGGACGGTGCGGGGAACCCTTCCGATCTCGCTCACGTCGAACGTCGACCAGGAGTTCGAGCCCGCAGCCTCGGCGTTCGGAGTCGCCGCGGAGCCGGGCGACGTGATCCGCGTCTCGGTCGTCTCCGGGACGGTCTTCCCCTACGTCCGCATCGTCGACGGGGGCAGCGGCGACACCGCGCTGGCGCTGCCCGCGAACGCGTCGGGCAGCGGGCTCTTCCCGAATGCCGGTACGGCGGTGGGCATGTTCGACACGAGTTTCGTGTCCGACCTGTTTCTCTCGAACGCAGACGTCGCGGACGCCGCCTCGGTCACGCTCTCGTACTATCCCCTCGAACCCTTCCAGCCCTCTTCTTCGCGCACGCTCTCGCTCGGACCGGGAGAGAGCCGGGCGGTCGCGGACGTGCTTCCGACGCTCTTCGGGATCGAGGTCGGCCAGGGAGCTCTTCTCGTCGAGTCGGACGTCGCGGTCGCATCGTCGTTGCGCGTCGCGGCGCGCAAAGAAGAGGGCGACTATGCCACGCTCGCTCTCCCGATCGGGGAGGGCGGCAACGTTCCGGGGGGCGGATCCGCCTACGCGATCGGTGCGCCGCAGACGGCGACCCGCCGCACGAACCTGCTCCTTCACAACCGCGGCGCCGCCGGGTTCGTAACCGTCATCGGTTACAACGGCAACGAGGACGAGATCGGCCGCCTCACGATCGCGATCCGAGAGCTCCAGACCGTGCGCATCAACTCGATCACCGCCCGGCTGGGCGCCGAAGAGGAGACCAACGCCCGAATCGTCGTCCAGGCCTCCGAAGGCATGGTCCTCTACGCGTGGACGGCGGAGGTGGACGGCCCCACCGGAGACGTGGAGATCCAGGCGCTGCACCAATAACTGCCGCGGGTCTGATCCCGCAAGGGTCTGATCCCGCCACGTCGATAGTCCCGGGTCCGCTGAATATGATCTCTTCCGCAGTGGCTCCTCCGACCACGGTGATCCGCGGGTCCGGCATGTTCGTTCCGGACGGCGTCGTGACCAACGAGCGAATGTCGCTCCTGATGGACACGAGCGACGAGTGGATCCGGCAGCGCACCGGCATCTGCGAGCGCCGCTACGCGCGGAGCGGGACGTCGTCGTCGGACCTCGCCCTCCCGGCGGCGCGGCGGGCGCTCGACGACGCCGGACTCGAAGCGGGTGATCTCGACTTCATCGTCTTTGCCACGATGACGCCGGACCACTACTTCCCGGGCAACGGCGGGCTGCTCGCCAGGAAGCTCGGTCTCGAGACTACCCACGCCCTCGACGTCCGGATGCAGTGCGCGGGATTCCTCTCCGGCCTTCAGGTGGCCGACGCGTTCATCCGATCCGGGACGTACCGGCGGGTTCTGCTCGTCGGCGCGGAGTGCCACGCGTCGCTCTACCCGTGGACCGACGCGGAGTGGGCCGTGATGTTCGGCGATTCGGACGGACCCGTTTCGCCGGAGGTCTACGCCTGGGGCACGGCACAGCGCGACCGCGCGGTCATCTTCGGAGACGGAGCCGGAGCATTCGTGCTGGAAGCGAATGAGTCGGAGGACGGCCGCGGATTCCTGGGGTTCGAGATGCGCACGGACGGCGGACACTGGGACAAGCTCTACGTCCCGGGCGGAGGCTCGGCGAGCTTTCCCTACTTCTCGCCGGAGATGTTCGCCGCGAACCGCACCGTGCCGGTCGTGGAGGGCCGGCAGGTCTTCCGCCTCGCGACGACGATGATGCCGGAGATCGTGCGCGAGGTGCTCGGCAAGCACGGGTTCTCGGTCGACGACCTCGACCTGCTGCTCATGCACCAGGCGAACCTCCGGATCAACGAAGCCGTCCAGAGACACCTCGGGCTGCCCGACGGAAAGGTCTTCAACAACATCCAGAAGTACGGCAACACGACGGCCGCGACTCTTCCACTGGTTTTCCACGAGGCGAAGCAGGCCGGAAGCGTGCCCCCGGGCTCCCTCGTCTGCTTCACGGCGCTCGGGGCGGGACTGCACTGGGGCGCGGGACTCGTTCGGACGTGAGAGCGCGAAGCCCGGGTCATCCCGGGCGAAGCGAGGGATCTCTTACGAATTCGTAAATAACCGATTGGACGAAGACGCGTGGCTATACTCCGCCGCGTCGTGAAGCGTCTCGCGGTGTACGGGTTTCTCCTCGCCTGCTGTCTCCTTCCCGGCGGATGCGGCGACGAAAAGGCGCTGCCGACCGAGCCGGGCTCGGGTCCCGGCCCGTCACTGCTCGCGACCTACACTCGAGTGCAGGACGAGGTCTTCACCCCGAAGTGCGCTCTCTCGGGCTGTCACCTCGGTCCGGCCTCCCTCGCGCAGGAAGGCATGGTCCTGTCGTCCGGCGTCGCCTACGACAACGTCGTGATGGTCCGCGCGAACCAGAATTCCTCGATCTTCCGGGTGACTCCCGGTGACCCGCAGAACTCGTACCTGTGGCGCAAGATCACGCCCGGTCAGCAGATCATCGGAGACCGGATGCCTCAAACCGGATCGATTACCGAGGCGGAGCGGCAGCTCGTGACGGACTGGATCCTGAGAGGAGCGCCCAGAGATTGAAGTCCCAAGTCTCGAGTCCCAGGTCCCGGGTAACGCTGATCAGTCTGTCGGTGCTGCTGTCTGCATTCGGCGCGGCGGCGCAGGACGTCACGGCGCCGGAGCGCCCGCGGCCGCCGGAAGGGGTGCGCATCATCAATCTGCCGTCGGCGGACGTGCCGGCGAAGGGGACGCTCGGCGTCTTTTTCACGCATCGTTTCTCGCAGCCGCTCGCCGATGCCGACTTCCACTCGTTCTTCTCTTTCGACTCGAGCGCGGCGATCGGCCTCGGTGTGTCGTACGCGCCGGTCGACGGACTCGACCTCTCCCTCGACCGCTCCTCGAGCGAGGACGACTACGAGCTCGCGGCCAAGTACCGATTCTTTCCGGTCGCCGAAGGCCGGCCGTTCGCGCTGTCTCTGCGGGTGGGGGGAAACGCGAGAACCGAGCAGAGGATCGACGATCGCTACGCCTTCTTCGCTCAGGGAATCGCGTCGGTGTCCATCGGGCCGCGGGTCCGCGTGACGGCGATTCCGACTTACGTCTCCAACACCGCGTTCTTTCGCGACGTGTTCAACGTGCCCATCGCGATCTCGATCGGGATCACCCGCACCGTGAACGTCCAGGGGGAGTTCTACCCGAAGAATGGCGACTTCACGGAGCGGGCCGGACGGAAGACCGCCGCGGGTTGGATCGTCGCCCTCGAGAAGACCGTGCTCCGCCACCGGTTCGCATTCACCGCGGGGAACCTGCGCGCGACGAGCGTCGACCAGTACACCGCCTCCGACTTCGGCGGCGGGATCCCGAAGCGCGACGTGTACATCGGTTTCAACCTCGTCCGGCAGTGGAAGCTGAAGTAGCCTGACGGCTACGGACGAGACCGCGCTCCCCTGCCTCGACGTTCCGCTCCTCGGTCCGACGGACCGCCTCGTGTCGCTGCCGCCGCAGGTACTCCGCGACGCGACGACCGGCGGGCCGCCGCGGTTACGGACTGCGGTCCGCGCCGGGGTGCGGGACGGCAGGCTGATCGTCCGGTTCGACGCGCGCGACGACGGGATCGTCGCGACGCTCTCCCACCGCGACGACGCTCTCTGGTCCGAAGACGTCTGCGAGGTCTTCCTGACGCCTCTCGATCCCCCCGTCGCGTACTTCGAATTCGAGATCAATCCCCTCGGAGCTCTTTTCGACGCGCGGGTCGAGTCGCCGGACCTGGTTCGGGCGACGATGAAAGTCGACGTTTCGTGGAACCTGCCGGGCCTCTCGGGCGTGAGCCGCGTGCGGCCGGGTCGTTGGGCGGCGGTCATGAAGATTCCGCTCGCGCCTCTTGTCGGCGACTCCCACGGCCTCATCCCGGCCCGATCCCGGCGAGATACGGAGCAGACAATGCCGCGCCCGTGGCGCGCCAACTTCTATCGGGTGGACCGCGGCGCGAAGGACGAGTTCTCGGCGTGGGCGCCGACCGGAAGAGATCCCGCGGACTTTCACGAGCCCCGGAAGTTCGGCCGGCTCCGTCTCCCCGAGGTCCTCTAGGAGCGCGCGCTCGCTCCTTTCTCGAAATCGACCCCGATCACCGCGAGCCACTGCTCGGCCCGCTCGCGCGCGCGCCGCTCTTTGAACTGGAAGAATCGCGCCTCCTCCCGCGGATGGCGCCGGAGGGCGTTCCGATACGCGGAGACGAAGTCTTCCGCGGCGAGCGCGGCGGTGAGGTCGCGGCGGCACGCGCCGTCCTCGCACCGGGCGGCGAAGTCCTCGAGGTCTCCCCGAGATCGCTCTCCCGCGTCGCGCGGTACGGCGACGAATCGCGGGTCCGAGGTCATTGCCGCGTGACGCGCGGCGTCGCGTTCCAGCACCGGGATCACCTCGCCGCTCTCGCGGTCGAAGAAATGGGTGATCTGACTCGACCGACTCTCGAACCCGACCACGAGACCTTCCCAGTCGACCTCGAGCCGCGGAGGAGGCATAAACCGCTATGATATGGAGTTTGAGGTAGTTGTGAAGAAGATCGCGACGTTCGACGACTGGATCGACGCCTTCCGGGAGTGGCAGAAGTCCATCGGTCTGACCCTGCCGAAGTACTCCGACTACCAGTTCGAGGCCAAGTACGGCGACCTGAAGACGAACGAGATCGAGTTCGGCGACTTCAAGGGTCGGAACAAGTGGGACCGCGTCACCCAGATCCCTCACCAGCCCATCCGCGACGCGCTGCTCAACCTGATCGTCTACCAGGGGGACACCGAGTTCGCCTCGGTCGAACAGCAGAGAAACCTGCTCAAGACGTCGCCCTCGGAGTACGACACCGACAGCGTCTGCCGGATCATGGTCGAAGAGATGCGGCACGGCTGGCAGATGTGCCACCTGCTCGTCAACGACTTCGGCGAGACCGGAAAGATCGAGGCGCGAAAGCTCCTCGAGCGGCGGTCGTTCGACAACAATCGCCTGCTCGGATCATTCAACGTCGACGTCGACAACTGGGTCGACTTCTTCACCTACACCGAGTTCGTCGACCGCGACGGCAAGTTCCAGCTGAACATGCTCTCCACGTCGGCGTTCGCTCCGCTCGCCCGCTCCATGGGACCGATGCTCAAGGAGGAGGGTTTCCACATGGGCACCGGACACATGGGGTTGCAGCGGATCGCGAAAGCGGGCCGTGTGCCGGGGCCGCTCTTCCAGAAGTACATCAACAAGTGGCTCTCGACCGCGTACGACCTGTTCGGCAAAGATCACTCCTCTTCGGCAGAATGGTTCTACGTGTGGGGCCTGAAGGGCCGATACGACGAGCACCGGCACGCCGCCGAAGCGGATCGCGAGCGCTTGAACGAGCTCTCGCGCGACATGTACAAGCAGGAAGTCGACAAGCTGATCGAACAGATCAACAAGTACATGCCGGCCGGCGCCCAGCCGATCGTCGCCCCCGACATGAGATATCACCGGGGGATCGGCGAGTACGCCGGCAAGACGTACTCGGTGACGGGCGAGCTGCTGACCTCGGCCGAGTATGAAAAGCACCTCACCGAGACGCTCCCGACCCCGGAGGAACAGCAGTTCGTCGCGCAGCTGATGCACGAGCCGGGGTGGATCGCTCCCCGCGAGTCGCTGACGTCCGCGACGTAGCCCCGGTTCTCCGGCGGGCGCTCCTCGGCTGGTTCGACCGGGAGAAGCGCACTCTTCCCTGGCGCGAAACGCACGACCCCTACCGGATCTGGGTCTCGGAGGTCATGCTCCAGCAGACCACGTTCTCGGCGGTCTCTCCCCGCTTCGCTCCCTTCCTCGATCGTTTCCCGGACGTCGGCTCGCTCGCCTCGGCCACGGAGGACGACGTCCTCGCCGCCTGGTCCGGCCTGGGTTACTACGCGCGGGCGCGCAACCTCCGGCTCGCCGCGCGACGGATCGTCGGGGAACACCGGGGCTTGATCCCCCGGGATCCCGCGGCCCTGGAGCGGCTCCCCGGATTCGGCTCGTACATGGCGTCGGCCGTTGCCTCGCTCGCCTTCGGCGCGCGCGTCCCGGCGGCGGAGGCGAACGTCGACCGCGTCCTCGCGCGCGTTTTCGCGCTTCCGGGAGTGGCCGGATCGGGAAAGCTTCGCGAGCGGGTCCTCGCACGCGCGGCGACTCTCCTCCCGGCGCGCCGCCCGGGGGATCTGACCGCCGCTCTCATGGACCTCGGCCAGACGATCTGCCGGCCGCGCCGTCCGCTCTGCCCCGCCTGTCCGATCGAACCGCACTGCGCGGCGCGGCGCCGGGGCGACCCCGAGCGCTTTCCGCGCCAGCGCCCGAAGCGCAGCCCGGTCCGGCTTTCCCTCGCGGCGGCCGTCGTGCAGAGGAGCGGCCGCGTTCTTCTCGTCCGGCGACGCTCGACCTGGCTCGACGGGCTCTGGGAGTTTCCATCGGCGGAGGGAGCGTCGGTCGCGGCCGCGAGACGGAGGCTCGCCCGCCGGATCGGGGAACTCGGTCTCGAGCTCGAGTCCGGGGCTCCCGTCGGGACCGCCCGCCACTCCGTCGTCGACCGCCGGATCGAGATCTCGATCTTCCGCGCGCGCCGGGGTCGCCGCGAGACGGGGGCGACGGGGCCGGACGCGCGGTGGTTTCTGCCCCGCGAGCTCGACGGCGCCGCCGTTCCGACCCTGACCCGCAAGATCGCCGTGGCGGGTTTGCGGCCGGGTTGCGGTTAAGATCCGGGACAGGAATCGTCGAGATGCGCATCGAGTGGAACGGCAGCCCCGCCGAGGTGCGAGAGCTCGGCAGCGGGCCGGCGGTCATCCTCGTCCACGGCTATCCGCTCGACGGGGCGATGTGGTCCGGAGTCGCCCGCGCGCTCGCTTCCCGGTTTCACGTTTTGAAGCCCGACCTGCCCGGCCGTGGACACACCGAGGCGCCCGCGCCCGGGTCGATCGCCGGCTACGCCGACTTCGTCGAAGCGCTCATCTCCGAGCTTCCGGCGCCGGTCGCGCTCGCGGGCTTCTCGTTCGGCGGATACATCGCGCTCGAGGTCATGAAGCGGCGGCCGGAAAAGGTCCGGGCCCTCGCGCTCGTGGACACGCGCGCGTCGGCGGACGATCCGGCCGGAAAGAGCAAGCGCGACGAGACGATCGCGGCCGTGCGCGAAAGCGGAGTACGGCCCGTCGTCGAGTCGATGCCCGCGAAGCTGCTTTCGCCGGAGTCGCTCGGCCGGCCGGACCTGCTCGAGCGCGTCCAGCGGATGATCTCCCGGCAGAAGCCGGAGACCGTCGAAGCGGACCTGACCGCGATGCGCGACCGCCCCGACTCGACCGCGTTCCTCCCGGAGATCACGGTGCCCACGCTCGTGGTCGTGGGAGGGCAGGACGTTCTCACGCCTCCCGCGGACTCCGAGAGGATGGCCTCCGCGATCCCGGGCGCACGCCTCGTCGCGCTCGCGGGCGCCGGACACCTGACGCCGATGGAACGCCCGAAGGCGGT
>Ga0114129_10012094_pt1 | contig 12286 bp, 7 predicted proteins | sample RhiMetdeltSRZDD1_FD_80071 | JGI IMG/M metagenome (GOLD analysis project Ga0114129, IMG submission 80071) | Populus rhizosphere microbial communities from Tennessee, USA - Rhizosphere MetaG P. deltoides SRZDD1 (version 2) (version 2) | ecosystem: Host-associated > Plants > Roots > Rhizosphere >...
CCGGCAGGACCGGCGCGAGGCCATGCGCGAACTCGACCATCAGCGCGTGCCGCCGCGGCGCCTGCGTGACCCTGATCCAGCCGGTCGCGTCGCCCAGCCGCACGGTCCGCGCGTAGGCCTGGCCCGAGACCAGCTCCACCCCCTTGAGCGCGCGCGCGCCCAGAAACGTCAGGATGCCATTCCAGTCGTACGGCGGCCGATACGAGAGCTGGAGCGTGGAGGTCTCGCTGGCGGCGATCGCCGCGCTGTCTTCGGTCGCCTTCCTCCGCAGCCGCGTTGGTGGCATGCCGTAGCGGCCGTTGAAAGCATCGTTGAACCGGCGCAGGCTCGAGAAGCCGCTCGCGAACGCCACCTGCGTGATCGGCAGCGAGGTCTCGGTGAGGAGCTGCTTGGCCAGCAGGAGCCGCCGGGTCAGGAGCAGCTGGATCGGCGGAACGCCCAGCTCCTTCTGCACGATGCGCCGGATCTGCCGCGAGCTGAGCTCGAACTGATCGGCGATGGCTTCGAGGCCGGCCCTCTCATCCATCTGGCCTTCCTCGAGACGCTGCACGATCAGGTGCGCGATCCGCTGGGCATCGTCGACCGGCGCGCTCCCCGGCGCCAGCTCGGGGCGGCAGCGCAGGCACGGTCTGTAGCCGGCCTGCTCGGCTTCCTGCGGCGTCTGATAGAAGCGGCAGTTGACTTCCTTCGGCGTGCGGGCAGGACAGATCGGCCGGCAGTAGACGCCGGTCGACGTCACCGCGACGAAGAACAGCCCGTCGAAGCGTCGATCGCGTGCGCTCAGCGCGCTGTACAGCCGGCGGCGGTTCGGGTCCATGCGTCCACGATACGGCGAGGTTCGCTGGCAGTCTAGCCATTTTCGGACATCATACCGACGCGCCCGAGGTCGTGTACGGTCTTGGCTCACTGTCACGCTGCGAACTGTGTCCACGGGTGCGCTGCGCGCATGCACGACGGAACGACGACACGACGACACGACGGCGCCTTCGGCGCGAAACACGGAGATCACGGAGCTAACGAAGCTCACGAAGAAATGAATGTGGCCAATCACTTCGACGGACTCTCACCGTTGCTGGCGCCGCGCTTCGCGCGGTGGCTGAAGTGAGGGGTCAGCGATCACAAGCAGCCCTCGACCATCCTGGCTGCTTGTGATCGCTAACCCCTCACTCCAGCCAACGTCGGCCCAAAGGGCCGGCGTCGCCAGCAACGGCAGAACCGCGGGAGCGTGGCCGGTCTCCGTTGATCTCCGTTGTTCTTCGTGGCTTCCGTTTCTTTCTTAACGTCGTGCTCGTCGTGTCGTCGTGCCCGTCGTGCCAGCGCGAAGCGCACCCGTGGACACAATTGCAGCGTGACAGCAAACGCCGCTCGAAGCTTGACCACGAGGTGCCCTCGGCGTCTTCGAACAAACGATTGGGCTATAGTGCCGGCACGTGTTTCAGCCGGGTAAGTTCGCGCTCGTGCTCGCCGTTCTCGTCGGCGCCCTGACTGGCGCCGGCGCGTACACCTTTCATTACGGCGAAGGACTCAGCTACTTTTCCACCGATCCCCGCGCCTGTCGTAACTGCCACGTCATGAACGATCAGTACGCGTCATGGGCGCACGGCCCGCACCATGCCGTGGCCCGGTGCGTGGACTGCCACCTGCCGCATGCGTTCGTCTCGAAGTACCTGGCCAAGGCCGACAACGGCTACCGGCACTCGAAGGGCTTCACGTTCATGGATTTCCATGACCCCATCATGATCACGCCGCGCAACGCGCGGACGCTTCAGGAGAACTGTCTTCGCTGCCACGGCGAGCTCGTGCACGACATCGTGAGGGGCAGCACGACTCGGGAGGATGCCGTACGGTGCGTGCATTGCCACCGCGGCGTCGGCCACGGCGCACGGCCTTGAGACGTTTGGTGAAAACGTGACGCCGACAAGGGACAAGGGACAAAAACAGAAGGCAGAAGGCAGAGGGCAGAAGAGAGAACTTTCACGGAGGTAACGGATGAGTGAAGGTCCCGCAGGCAGCCGGCGGCGGGTCGCGGTTCTCGCGGGGATCGCTGTCGCCTGCGCGCTGCTGGTCTTCCTGGTCATTGCCCTGCTGATGTCGATCTTCGAGCGCAAGCAGGAAGCCAGGAACCCATACGTGCGCCTGGTCGAAGTCAACGAGGAGACCACGGACCCGGCGCCGTGGAGCGTGAACTGGGCCCGCGAGTACGACGACTACAGGCGCACCGCCGAGCAGACCCGCACGCGCTTCGGGGGCTCCGAGGCGCTGCCGGCCGAAAAGGCCAAAGCCGACCCGTGGCTGACCCGCATGTTCGCCGGCTATGCCTTTGCCCTCGACTATCGCGATCGGCGCGGCCACGCCTACATGCTGCAGGACCAGGAACAGACCAAGCGGGTGACCGAACGGCCGCAGCCCGGGTCCTGCCTGCAATGCCACTCATCCGTCATGCCGACGTACCGCCGGCTCGGCGGCGGCGACGTGTTCCGCGGCTTCGAGGCCCTCGGCAAGCTGTCGTATGGCGAGGCGCACGCCGAGGTCGTGAAGACCGGATCGTCGAACCCTGTCGCGGGGGGCCCCACGCAGCGCTTCCAGCACGCCGACGGCGCGCACCCGGTGAGCTGCGTCGATTGCCACGATCCGCGGAGCATGGAACTGCGCGTCACCCGGCCGGGGTTCATCCGCGGCATCCAGGCGCTCGCGGCCGGCCAGGCGCCGACGCCTCATCTCGAGAGCATCGAGCGATGGCGGCGCGGGAACCGTGCCGCGCCCTACGATCCCAACGAAGACGCGTCGCGCCAGGAGATGCGCTCGTTCGTCTGCGGCCAGTGCCACGTCGAGTACTACTGCGGACCCAAGGTGACGTTGTTCTATCCATGGAACAACGGACTGAAGGTGGAGCAGATCGAGGAGTACTACGATCAGTACAAATTCCCGGACGGGCACGTGTTCTACGACTGGACGCACGCCGAGACCGGCGCCAACGTGCTCAAGGCGCAGCACCCCGAGTTCGAGACCTGGAGCCAGGGCATTCACGCGCGCAGCGGCGTCGCCTGCACCGACTGCCACATGCCTTACAAGCGGGAAGGGGCGATGAAGGTCTCCGATCACTGGGTGCGCAGCCCGCTGCTCAACGTCTCGCGCGCCTGCCAGGTGTGCCACCCGTACTCCGAGGAGGAGATTCGCGGGCGCGCGGATGCCATCCAGGCTCGAACGCGCGCGCTCATGGATCGCGCGGCGGCCGCCCTCATCGACCTGCTCGACGCGTCAGCCGCCGCGAAGAAAGCCGGCGCCACCGAGCCGCAGCTGGACGCCGTGCGTGCGCTTCAGCGCAAGGCGCAGTGGCGCCTGGACTTCGTCGCCGCCGAGAACTCGATGGGTTTCCACGCGCCCCAGGAAACGGCGCGGGTGCTCGCCGAGGCGATCGACTACGCGCGTCAGGGTCAGCTGGCGGCCAGGGCGCCGGCCCTTGTTCCGGTTGCGGCGCACAAATGAACGGCGCCCGTGAACGGGTGTTCCTTCGATGTCCGAAAACGGCGAGATCGCATCCGCCGCGCCTCGTATAGTCACGGGTAGGCCCGCCCTTCAGGGCGGGCGTGCTCGGATCCGCACGGTGTACGCCCGCCCTTCAGGGCGGGCGTGCCCGAATCAGCAACGCCGGGAATGACCGGACGCGAACGGAGCATCCAATGCCAAAGGCAGCAGCACGTCACTCTTGTAAGGTGATCGACTCGCCCGTCGGGCCGCTCACGCTGGTCGCCACCGACCGCGGCCTCTCGGCGATCCTGTGGAAGAACGATCGCAAGGGACGGGTGCGCGTGACCATCGACGCTGAAGACCACGCTCATCCCGTGCTCGTCCGTGCCGAGCGGCAACTCACGGCGTATTTCGCCGGACGGCGGAAGACCTTTTCGATCCGGCTCGACGTCGCGGGCTCGACGTTTCAGCAGAAGGTCTGGAACGCGCTTCGCACTATCCCGTTCGGCGAGACCCGTACGTATGGAGAGATCGCCCGGCAGATCGGCCATCCCGCCGCCGTACGAGCCGTCGGCGCGGCCAACGGCAGGAATCCCGTCGCGATCGTGGCGCCCTGCCACCGCGTCATCGGCTCGACCGGCGCGCTGACCGGCTTCGCCGGCGGCCTCGACGCCAAGGCGCGGCTGCTCGCGCTGGAACGCGGGAGATGATCCGAACGTGAAGCTAGGGCAAAGGCAGAAGGCAGAAAGTTCTTCCTTTTGCCTTCTGCCTTCTCCCTTGACACGCGGGCGATGAACTCGGCTGCGCTTCAGCGCCCGCCCGGTCCCGGCGGGAGCAGGCTGGGCACCGTACCCTTCGCCTCCACGAGCCGTTTGGCCAGATGGTTGACCACCACCGCGTCGCCGCGGGCCGCGGTGAGATACGCCGTGCGGAGCAGCTGCTCGCGGCGCGACCGGAGCGTATCGGTGATGCGCTCTTTCACGCCCGGCGTCGAGAGATCCCGCTGTCCCGCCGGTTCGTGGGCGACGACCAGCACCAACGTGTAGGCCCCTCCGGCGGCGGCCACGTTGACGGAGCCCGGCGACTTGCCCAGCACCGCGTTTCGCAGTTGCGGCGGCGCCTGTTTGAGCCGCGAGATCGGGACGAAGCCGAGATCGCCCCCGCGCGGCGCCGACTCGGGGTCCTCCGAGTAGCCTGCCGCGAGATCGCGGAATGACGCCCCCCCCTTCAGCCGCTCCATCAGCATGCGCACCTTCGTCGCCGCGGCCTCGGGCGTCGCGGCATCGTCGCCGGTCCCGTTGGCCGTCTGCGGCTCGCGCACCGGCGTGACCACGATCTGGGCGATGTGGTACGACTCCTCGGCCACGTTGAACTGCGCGCGGTTGGCGGTGAAGAAGTCGTTGACCTCCTTGTCGGAGACGGAAATCTTCGATCCCACTTCCTGTTCGATGACTTTCTGCGCGAGCAGCTCGCGCCGCAGCCCTTCCCGCATGTCGGCGGCGCTCAGGCTGCGCTTCTTGAGCTCCTGCTGGAACGCGTCGTCCGGGATGTTCTTCCTGGCGTTGTTGTAGGCGTTGTCGAGGTCAGCCTGCGGGACCTCGAGTTTCAGCGCCGCCGCCTTCGCCAGCAGGATCTCCTGAACGATCATGTCGTTGAGGAGCGTGAGCTTGGCGGTGAGCGCCTCCTCTTCTGACACCGGCTGCGACTCGTCGCGCACCCGCCGGTAGGCCTTCTCCACGTCGTCCCGCGTGATCTCCTTGCCATCGACGACGGCCCACGCGTTGGCGGAGACGGGTGGCGCCGCCGCCGGCGCGCCAGGTTTCGAGCCGCACGAGGCGATGACACTGCAGGCTGCCAGCACGCCGGCCGCGAAAAACGCGGACGGCCGGCAACGGGAAAGCGCGGTCGGAGCGTAAGGCATATCGGGGCAGCGTACCGCCGGATTCCGCGGCGGACAAGAGGCAGCAGGCCTCGGCCGGTTTACTTCAATCCGCGCACGAGGAACAGCTGCGAACTGAGTCGCGTGTAGCTGTAGTAGTAGGAGTGGCCTGACGGCGTGATCTGGAACTCGATGACAGAGTACACGCCGGTAGTGTCGGGAGGCACGAGCGTTTTCCACAGCGTCTTCTGTCCCGTGGCGATATCGAGGCGGTAGACGTGCGCGGGCACCTCGCCGCGCCGGAACAGCCACAGCGATCGCGCGTCGTCGCTCCACGCCACCGGGCGGTCCTCCGGCGCCGATCCCTTGACGTCCTGCAGCCGCGTGCCGGCGATCGACCAGAGAGAGATGCCCTTGGCCCTGCCGATGGCGGCGATGGTCTGGCCGTCGGGCGAGACCGTCAGTCCCCACGTTCCCACGGGCGTGATCGGCTGCGGATCGCCGGCGTCGACGTTCTGGACGTACGCGCGAAGCTCGCCGTCCGCTCCTCCTCCCGTGATGAGGATGCGCTGTCCGTCGGGGAACCACCTGACGCCGTGGTAACTGGCGATCCCCGAAGCAGGCAGGACGCGTGGTGAGCCGACGCCGGTTGGAATGACCACCAGCTTGCCGTCCGAGCTGGTGCCGATCGCCCGGCTGGCGTCCGGCGAGATCGCGTCGGCAAATCCGTCGTTCCACTCGAGGTACTTCGGCGGCGCGTTGTCGGTGGTGCGCAAGTAGACACCGAAGCGATTCCTGCCCAGCAGGAACCGGCCATCCCGCGACAGATCCGCCACGCCATCGTCGTCCAGCCAGGAATAGTCGCGTTCGCCCGACGATCCCGGTGCCACGCCGACGACGGCCCGCCGCTCTTCGTCACGACTGAGAAGCGCACGGCCGTCGGAGGCCACGTCCCAGAGCGTCAGCGAGCCGGGCGCCTCGAACAGGACGCGCCGCTTTCCGTCGAGTTTGACGGCGTGCAACACCCGGTTGGATCGAACCGGGCCGGCGGTGAACCAGATTTCGTCACCGGCGGGAGACCAGGCGAGGCCCCGCACGCTCGCCCACTTGTCGGTCAGCGGGGTCACGTCCCGGCTCTTCAGGTCGATGACGGCGATCCGCCCCGACACGCCGCGGTTGGTGTCGTCCTCGACGAACGCGAGCCGCTGGCCGTCCGGCGAGAAGCGCAGAAACCGGATCGAACTCGACGAGCTGTAGATCGCCGTTCCCAGCGGATACTCGATCGCCGTTTTTCCGTCGACGTCGCCGGTCGAGTGGGCGACGGCGAGGTCGGTGCCCCGCGGATTCCAGTCCGCGTCGTCGACGTTGTAGGCCACCTCGCGAGGCGACCCGCCACCGATCGGCGCCACGGCGAGGGTGCCCACGAACCGTTCGCCGAGGACGAAGCGGCGATCCTTCGAGAGCGCGATCTGTCCGGCCCGGGTCGCGAGGAGGTCGCCGCCCCCGGGGTAATCGAGCGAGCCCGATGCGGGGCCGTCGCTGAGGTGAATGCGCCACACGTCGAGCGTGTTGCCGTCGCGGGCCTCGCTGTACATGACCGCCTGTCCTGCGGACGCGAACCGCGCGCCGCCGATCCGGCTGCGGCGAAACGTGAGCTGTTCGAACGTCGGCGCGGCGTGAGGCCGATACAGGAGCAGTGCGAGCGCGGCAGCCTCGGCGACGACGGCCGCCGCGAGCGCTGCGGTCGTCAGCCTCCGCCATCGCCGTGGGGCCGGCGTCGCGAAAGCGCCCGACGATCCGGTCAGGTCCCGAAGCTGTTGCAGATCGAAGGCGAGATCCCGCGCCGACTGGAACCGCTCCTCTTTGTTCTTCTCGAGGCAGCGCAGCACGATGGCGGCGGCCGCGGGGTGAAGCCGCGGGTTCACGCTCAGGGGGTCGGGCGGATCCTCCTGGAGCACGGCCGTCATGGTCTGAACGGTCGAGGCCCGGTGAAACGCGCGCACCCCGGTGAACATCTCGTAGAGCACCGCTCCGAGCGCGAAGATGTCGGTGCGGTGGTCGACCGGATGTGCGAGCACCTGTTCCGGCGACATGTAGCCGGCGGTCCCGCGAACGATGCCGGCGTGGCTCTCCTCGACGGTCGATTCCTGCGCCGCATCCCGCGCTTCGCGCTCGGTCAGTTTGGCGATGCCGAAGTCGAGCAGCTTGACGCGGCCGTCCGCGGTGATGAACGCGTTCGCCGGTTTGACGTCGCGGTGGGAGATGCCTCGGGCGTGCGCCGCATCGAGGGCCTGGGCGATCTGCACGCCATACTCGACCGCCTTCCTGAACGGCAGCGCGCCCTTGTCCAGACGGGCGCGCAACGTCTCTCCCTCGAGGACCTCCGTCACCACGTAGGGCACGCCGTCGTCGGTGCCGACGTCGAAGACCGCGACGATGTTCGGATGATTGAGCCCGCCGGCGGCGCGGGCCTCGCGGATGAACCGTGCGAGATTGTCCGGATCGGCCGTCGAACGGCGCAGGACCTTCAGCGCGACGTCGCGTCCCAGCCGTGAGTCGTGCGCGCGGTAGACCTCACCCATCCCGCCCGCGCCGAGCAGTTCGACAACGGTGTAGGGGCCCAGGCGATGGCCCGGCGAGAGCGACATGAACCCTTCGGCCAGTTAGTTCTTCTCGATCCGGTAGATGGCGCCAGCCGACAGCCGTGGGAAGGCGTCGGTCTGGCCCTTCGGGATCACGACATCCAGCTGCACGCTGACACCCCAACCATGAGACGACTCGCCCTGGGTCATGGCCGGGTGCGGGACGTATTCCCATCCACCTCCGAATGCGCCGGCGATGCCGTCGTGGCTGACGCCATCGTCTTTGGCGTTGACGCCGCCAACGAGCCCGTGCACCTCGAACTTGTGGTGAGGTTTGGACGTTGGAATCGTGAGCCGCACCCCTCCCATGAAGGCACGGCGCTTCTCCTCCCTGTCCCCGTCGAAGTCGAACTCGTTGAAGGAGAAGTCGGCGAGTGCGCTGAGCAGGTTCTTGCCGTTGATCTTCACAGGCAAGGTCAGACCCAGGGCGACCCGCGGACCGACAATGTGGCTTCCCTTCTCATAGCAGAAGGCCAGGTTGATGTCGGCGCGGTGATCGTCGGCGTGAGCGACGGCCGGAACCAGCAACAACAGGAGTGCGGGCCAGCGGAGCGTGCGCATCGAGTTTCCTCCGGCTCCGGCCGCCGGGTCTGAAGACCCGGCGCGACTTCGACAGGACTGTTTGGGTGGACCGCGGCAATTATGGTCGTGCCGCTCAGTTTGTCAAAGGTCCTCGCACCAAAGTCGGTCATCTACGGCCGGGCTGGCGCCAACACTGTAAGAGGCGTAGGACAAAGGCGGACGAGCCAGCTCTGCACTCGGTCTTCCGCGCCGGATTCTGCGTGAAAATTCGCAAAAAAACCTTACTGCTGTGCTCGAATTTTCTGCTCTGCCGTGCGATCATCTTTCTCGTTGCGACGGGGGAAGCGTCGCTGCCCAATCACACCCCACATCTTTAATCCACCAGGCGCTGTCTAGCCGAGCTGCGACCGGTTGAACACGCTCTGAGCAACCGCGTCGTCTGCGTTCGCCCGAGCGGCGGACGTCAATTGTCTTCACGGGCGTGAAGACGCTGGAGAGGGAGAACTGTCCATGCCGGCCCGCGCCGCACTGCCGTCCCGCGGTCACTCGTCGATTCTTGTCGTGCTGCTCCTGTGCGTTGCCGCCTCTCAGTCTCCAGTCGGCGTGCGCGCAGCCTCCGACAACGGCCGCAAGATGGGCCCGCTGGCCAGCGGGCGCGCGGCCCTCCCCACTGGACAGTCGAGGGTCATCCTGCGCGCGGCCGATCGCAACGCGGCGCGTGCCGCGGTGCTCGAGGCCGGCGGCTGGCTCGGACGCACGCTGCCGAAAATGAACGGCCAGGTGGCCATCGTGCCGAACGCGGCCCTGCCCGCGCTCGCGGAGAACCCTGCGATCGAAAGGATCTCGCTCGATCGCGTCGCGGTGGGCGCGAACGAACGGACCGGCGCCACGGTCGGCGCAACCGCGGTCCGGCAGGAGCTCGGCCTCGACGGCGCGGGCATCGGCGTCGCGATCGTCGACTCGGGCGTGTCGTACCACGACGATCTCGCCGACGCGAGCGGGCCGCAGCGCGTCGATCGGTTCGTGGATTTCGTCAACGGCCAGTCCACGCCTTACGACGATTACGGCCACGGCTCGCACGTCGCGGGGATCATCGCCGGCAACGGCCACGACTCCGGCGGCCGGCGCACCGGCATCGCGCCGGCGGCGCGCCTGGTCGTGCTGAAAGCGCTCGACGCCGGCGGCGTGGGCCGCATCAGCGACGTCATCGCCGCGATCGATTACGCGATCGACAACCGCGAGGCGCTGAACATCCGCGTCCTCAATCTCTCCATCGCGTCCGGCGTGTACGAGTCGTACGAGACCGACCCGCTGACGCTTGCCGCGCTCCGCGCGGTCCAGGCCGGCATCGTCGTCGTCGCGGCCGCGGGCAACAACGGCGTCAGCCCTGCGGGCCTGACCCGGTACGGCGGCATCACCGCGCCGGGCAATGCGCCGTGGGTGCTGACGGTCGGCGGCACGACGCACATGGGCACGGCGAGCCGCAGCGACGACAGCGTGGCAAGTTTCAGCTCGCGCGGTCCGACCGCGATCGACGTTGCCGCCAAGCCCGATGTGGTCGCGCCGAGCGTCGGCATCGAATCGCTGGCGGCGCCAGGCAGCACGCTCTATGCGTCGCGGTCCCCCTACCTGCTGGAGGGTACGGTTCCCACTTCTGCGATGCCGTACCTGAGCATGAGCGGCACGAGCATGGCCTCGCCGGTCGTGGCCGGAACCGTCGCGCTGATGCTGCAGGCCAACCCGCAGATGACGCCGAACGAGATCAAGGCCGTCCTGCAGTACACCGCGGAAGTGGACGCTCACGCCGATCCGCTGACGCAGGGCGCGGGGTTCCTGAACGCTAGGGGCGCCGTGGAGCTGGCGAAGTTCCTGGCCGCGCCGGCAACGACCACGTATCCGTCGACGACCGGCTGGGGCCGGCGGCTGATCTGGGGCAATCACCTTTTCAAGAACGGCCGCATCACCGGCGACGCGAATGCCTGGGGCACCGACGTCATCTGGGGCAGCGCGCTGGTGTCGGGTGCAGCCGTTGAATGGGGCGTGCTCTGCACCACGAGCACCTGCGAGACGACAACCGGCCCCTGGGCCTGGACCAGCTCGGCGCGCAACGTCGTGTGGGGAAACACGTGCGCCGGCGGCGACTGCGATCAGGTCTGGAACCTCAATACCGTCAGCGGCGCGAACGACGGCGACACCGTCGTCTGGGGCACGACCGATGACGGCGACACCGTGGTGTGGGGAACCATCGACGGCGACGGCGAGACGGTGGTCTGGGGAACGTCGGACGACGCCGAGACGGTGGTGTGGGGCACGAGCTGCACGAGCGAGCTGTGCAGCCCGACGATTTGGAGACCGTAGCGATGCAGACGGTAGCTTTGTCGGGATCGATCGAATCCGCCGCGGCCCTGGACGACGACGATACCGTCGCGGTTCCGCGCCGGGCCGGCCTGGCCTGGAGCCAGCTGCCGCGTATCGCGCAGGCGTACGTCCTGATCGTGACGATAGCGGGCGCGTACGCGGTCGCGCAGGCGATACCGCGCCCGGTGCCCGAGCCGCTTCTGTTCTTCGGCCTGCTGATTGCGGCGTGTCTGACCTCGATCTGGAAGGTGACCCTGCCGATCTCGCTGAGCAGTGGGTCGACGCTGTCGGTCTCCTACGCCGCCGACCTGATGGCGCTGCTGCTGCTCGGACCGAAGCCGGCGATCGTGATCGCCGTCGCCGGCGTCCTGGCGCAATGCACCATCAAAGTGAAGGCGCAGTACCCGATCTATCGAACGCTTTTCAGCATGGCCGGCGAGGCGCTGTCGATGACCGCGACCGGTCTCGTCTACACGTGGCTGGGCGGCCCGACAACGCCCGTCGATTTCGCTCTCCTCGCCAGGCCGCTGGTCGGCGCCATCGGTACCTACTTCGTCGTCAACACCGGGCTCGTCGCCGGAGCCATCGCCGCATCGTCCGGCCGGTCGTGGTGGAACGTCTGGCGCATCGAGTTCCTCTGGATCAGCGCGAGCTTCATGGTGGCCGGGACCGCCGGCGCGGTGGCCGCGGTGGTGATTGCACGCGGTGAGCACTGGAACGCCGTGCTGCTGCTGGCGCCCGTCTATCTGACGTATCGCACCTATCGGGTCTTCGTCGGCCGGCTCGAGGATCAGAAGCGCCACATGGCTGAAACGCGGCGGCTCCACCAGGCCACCGTCGACGCGCTGGAGTCGGCGCGCTGCGCGGAAGCGGCGCTCGCGGGCGAGAAGCAGCGGCTGGCCGCGACGGTTGCGGAGCTCACCCGGCTCGAGCAGGCCCAGAAGCAGATGATCGCGCGCGAGCAGGCGGCGCGCGCCGGCGCCGAAGAAGCCAACCGCCTCAAGGATCAGTTCCTGGCCATCGTCTCTCACGAGCTGCGCACGCCGCTCAACGCCGTCGTCGGCTGGTCCGACATGCTGCGCAGCGGCAAGCTGCCGGCGGGCGACCGGGGCAAGGCCACCGAGGCGATCTACACCAACGCGCGGCGGCAGGCGCGGATGATCGACGAGCTGCTGGACGTCGCGCGCATCACGTCGGGCAAGCTGCGGCTCGAGCGCTCGGCCGTGAACCTCGAGCAGGTGGTCCGCGATGCGCTCGAGGTCGTGCAGGTGGCCGCCGAGTCGAAGGGCGTCCACATCGACACCGCCATCGACCCGTCCGTCGGCACCATCTACGGCGACGGTGGACGTCTGCAGCAGATTGCGTGGAACCTGCTCTCGAACGCGGTCAAATTCACGCCGTCCGGCGGCTGCGTGCG
>Ga0114129_10012095_pt1 | contig 12286 bp, 6 predicted proteins | sample RhiMetdeltSRZDD1_FD_80071 | JGI IMG/M metagenome (GOLD analysis project Ga0114129, IMG submission 80071) | Populus rhizosphere microbial communities from Tennessee, USA - Rhizosphere MetaG P. deltoides SRZDD1 (version 2) (version 2) | ecosystem: Host-associated > Plants > Roots > Rhizosphere >...
ATCGAGGAAGGACGATATCTGGTCCGCGCCGCGAACACGGGCATCAGCGGCATCGTCGATCCGTACGGCCGCGTGCTGACGCGCACCGGGATCTTCCAGTCGGCGGTCGTCGTCGGCGAGGCGCGGTTCCTCGCCGTCCGGACTTTGTACGCCCGCTACGGCGACGTCTTCGCGTACGCCTCGGTCATCGCGACTGCGGCCTTGCTGCTGCTCGCGCGCAAGGTAAAATAGTTGGTGCCTATGCGTACCGTCGACGAGTTGATGCGCCGCTACGAGGAACTCCACAAACGCGCCGCCGATCTGCGGAGCTATCTTTGAGGCCGCCCGCCCGCAGGACGAACTGACCCGCCTCGAGGCGCGCGCCGCCGCGCCCGATTTCTGGAAGGACCAGGCCGACGCGCAGAAGGTACTGCAGCGCCGCCGCCGGCTCGAGCAGGATCGCGATCTGGCCGACTCGCTCCGCAAGAAGAGCGACGACCTCGCCGTGCTCGCCGAGTGGGCCGAGGCGGGCGAGAACGTCGACGCCGAGTTCGCGCAGGCGCTCGAGGTGCTCGACCAGGAAGTGCAGGCCGGCGAGATCAAGAAGATGCTCGGCGGCGAGCACGATCGCAAGAGCGCGATCGTGACCATCCATCCGGGCGCCGGCGGCACCGAGTCGCAGGACTGGGCGGAGATGCTGCTGCGCATGTACCTGCGCTGGGCCGAGCGCCGCGGCTTCAAGCGCGAGGTCATCGACTACCAGCCCGGCGAGGAAGCGGGACTCAAGAGCGCCACGGTCACGGTGACCGGCGAGTTCGCCTACGGGCTGCTTTCGGCCGAGGCGGGCGTCCACCGGCTGGTGCGCATCTCGCCGTTCGATCAGGCGGCGCGCCGGCATACGTCGTTCGCGTCGCTGTTCGTCTGGCCGGAGCTGCCCGAGGACGTGGACGTCCAGATCGAGGACAAGGACATCCGCATCGATACGTACCGATCGAGCGGCGCCGGCGGCCAGCACGTCAACGTCACTGATTCGGCCGTCCGCATCACGCACCTGCCGACGGGCATCGTCGTGTCGTGCCAGAACGAGCGATCGCAGCACCGCAACCGCGATTCGGCGATGAAGGTGCTGAAGGCCCGCCTCTTCGATCTGAAGACGAAGGAGCAGCAGGCGAAGCTCGATCAGATCGGCGGCGCGAAGAAGGAGATCGCGTTCGGCAGCCAGATTCGCAGCTACGTGCTCCATCCGTACCAGCTCGTGAAGGATCACCGCACGAAAGAGCAGGCCGGCGACGTCAACCGCGTCCTCGACGGCGATCTCGACGCGTTCATCAAGAGCTATCTGATGAAGAAGTCGAGCGGCACGCTGGGTGAGCCGTCCGCGGCCGACGAGGATGAATAGATCCGCGGCCCTCGTGGCGGCGGGGATTCTCGCCAGCCGCGCGACCGGTCTCGTCCGCCAGTACTTCTTCGCTCGCTACTTCGGCCTGAAGACGGACGCCGCCGACGCGTTCAGCGCCGCGTTCCGGATCCCGAACTTCCTGCAGAACCTGTTCGGCGAGGGCGCGCTGTCGGCGTCCTTCATTCCCGTGTACGCCGGGCTGCTCGCCCGCGAGCGGCGCGACGAAGCCGATCGGGTCGCAGGCGCCGTCGCGGCGCTGCTCGCCCTCGTCGTCTCGGCGCTGGTTCTGGCGGGCGTCGTCGCGACGCCGCTGCTCATCGAGCTGATCGCGCCCGGCTTCGTCGGCGAGAAGCGCGCGCTGACGATCGCGATCGTGCGCATTCTGTTTCCGGGCGCCGGGCTGCTCGTGTTCGCGGCGTGGTGCCTCGGCGTCCTGAACAGCCACCGCCGGTTCCTGCTGTCGTACAGCGCGGGCGTGATGTGGAACGCGGCGATGATCGCGACCCTGGTGCTGTTCGGCCGCGGCACGCCGCTGCCGCGCCTCGCCATCGTCCTCGCGTGGGGGTCGGTCGTCGGCAGCGCGCTGCAGTTCGGCGTGCAGCTGCCGGTCGTGCTGCGCGTCGCGCCGCGTCTGCGCCTCGCCATCGACGTCGCATCCGAGCACGTCCGCGCGGTCGTGCGGAATTTTCTCCCGGTATTCATCAGCCGCGGCGTCGTCCAGTTGAGCGCGTACATCGACACGGTCATCGCGAGCTGGCTGCCCACGGGCGCCGTCGCCGGCCTCGCGAACGCGACGCTGCTGTACACGCTCCCGGTCAGCCTGTTCGGGATGTCCGTCTCCGCCGCGGAGCTCCCGGCGATGTCGGGCGAGGCGTCGGTCGACGCGGCCGGCGCGGACGCGGTCCGCCGGCGGCTCGACGCCGGTCTGCGGCAGATCGCCTTCTTCGTCGTCCCGTCGGCGATGGCGTTTCTCGCGCTCGGCGACGTCCTCGCCGCCGCGCTGTTCCAGAGCGGCCGCTTCACCGCGTCCGATGCGCGGTACGTGTGGGGGATTCTCGCCGGATCGGCCGTCGGCCTGCTCGCGTCGACGCTCGGTCGCCTGTACTCGTCGACCTATTACGCGCTGCGCGATACACGAACACCGCTCCGCTTCGCGCTCGTGCGCGTCACGCTGACGACGGTTCTCGGGTACGCGTGCGCGATCTGGCTGCCGCCGGCGATTGGCGTGCCGCCATCATGGGGCGCGGCAGGGCTGACCGCGTCGGCGGGCGTGGCGGGTTGGGTGGAGATGCTGCTGCTGCGGCGCACGCTGAACGCCAGGATCGGGCGGACCGGATTGCCGGCGGCGTTCGTCGCCCGGCTGTGGATCGCGGCCGTGGGCGCCGCCGCCGTGGGATGGGCGCTCGCGCTCGTCGTGCCGCCCGACGCGCATCCGATCGCGCGGGCCGTCGTCGTGCTCGGGGCCTTCGGCGCCGCGTTCGTCGCGGCGGCGACGGCACTGCGCGTGCCGGAAGCGGCTAGTGCGCTGGCACGCTTCGCGCGGACTTCACGTAGATGAAATCGCCGAGCGCCGAGTCGTCTTCGTTCGACGCGTTGCCGGCGATGTTGAACTGAACCGGTCCGGCCGGAACCGGAGCGATCCACTCGACGGTCCAGGTGTTGGCCCCGGGCGACGACGCGCGCGATCCGAGCAGGTTGTGCTGCACGAACAGCAGCGTCGGATCGATGGTCGATCGGATCAGCTGAAGGCGCTTGTCCGGCAGACGCCACTCGCCGGCCTGCTTGCCCTTGAGCTTCCCGTTGACGAAGCGCGCGACAATCTCGAACCCGCCGCGGTGCAAGTCGTTCCGCGCAATCGTGATGGTGATCGGATACTCCTGTCCGGCGGCGTAGGTGGCGGGGATGCCGGCAACCGTCAGCTGGCCTCCAGCCGCGTTGAGCGGGTTGTCGAAGTGACACGTCCGGCAGTTCTTGTCGCCGAAGCCGCCCGCCATGTTCGGAAACGGCCCTTCCTTGTACGCGCGGGCGGTCAGCGTCGCGGCCGCCACAAGGACGAGGGCCGGGATTAGAATCCGCATACGGAGGCAGACATGCATTCAAGCTTATCCCGGCGCGTTCTGAACGTGGCGGTCCGACACGGTCTGAAGACCGCGGCCTGCATGGCGCTTGCGCTGACGGTCGTCGCGCTCGTGCAGGCGGCGCCGATCGCCGACACGGTCGACGTGAAGATCGACGAGTGGCTGACGCCGAGCAACCCGCCCTATCCGCACGATCCCGCGGTCGCGCCGGACGGGTCGATCTGGTACACGGGCCAGCGCGCGAACGTGATCGGCCGCTTCGATCCCGCGACGCAGCAGTTCAAGGAATTCGCGCTGCCGACGCCGAACTCCGGTCCGCACGGCCTGCAGCCCGACAAGGACGGCAACATCTGGTACACGGGGAATGCGGCCTCGCTCATCGGCAAGGTCGACGCGAAGACCGGCAAGGTGACCGAGTACAAGATGCCGGATCCGAAGGCGCGTGATCCGCACAGCCTCGTGTTCCTGAAGGACGGCACGCTGCTCTTCACGGTGCAGGCCGGCAACTTCGTCGGCAGCCTCGATCCGAGGGCGCCGAACGGCAACATCAAGCTGGTCCCGGCGCCTACGGCCAACGCGCGTCCGTACGGCATCCGGCTCGACTCGAAGGGCATCGCCTGGTTCGACGAGTTCAACTCGAACAAGATCGGCAGCATCGATCCGAAGACGATGAAGATCACCGAGTTTCCGCTGCCCGATCCGGCGGCGCGGCCCCGCCGCATCGCGGTCGCCAAGGACGACACGGTCTGGTACGGCGACTACGCGCGCGGCTACCTGGGTCATCTGGATCCGAAGACCGGCAAGGTGGAGGAATTCGCCTCGCCGGGCGGCGATCGGTCGCGGCCCTACGCGATCGACATCACGTCGGACGGCGCGATCTGGTACGTCGAAACGGGCGACGACACGAACAACAAGCTCGTGCGGTTCAACCCGTCGACGAAGAAGTTTCAGAGTTTCCCGATTCCGAGCGGCGGCGGCACGGTCCGCAACATGGACGTCGCCAGGGGCGATGTGCTGTGGCTGGCCGAGAGCGGCGTCGGCAAGATCGCGCGCGTGACGATCAAGAGCGCGGCGATTACGCAGTAAGGAAAAAGGAAAAAGGCAAAAGGAAAAAGGGAAAAGTCAAAGTCAAAAGTCAAAGTCGGAAGACGGAAGTCGGAAAGTTCGCTACCTCCGACTTCGTACTTTTGACTTTGTACTTTTGACTTTGTACTTTCGACTTTTGTACTTTCCCGCCGCTACGGAAGAACCGAGGCGGCGTCCTCCGGCTTCGTGTTGACGTTCGATGTCATCCCGCCGTCGATCTGAATCGTCACGTACGGCACGTCGGGCGACGAGCAGATTTGCGCCGTGCCTACGTGCAGCGTGCCGGTCGGATCGCCGCTCCACGTGCCGAGGCCGGTCAGCGTGATCGTGTCGAACTCGCCCGGCCGCGACTTCGCCGTGCGCGAGTTCAGGAAGCCCACCCACGTCGGCACCCGCAGCGTGAAGACGCCGTTCTGCGTGTGGTTCGTGTACTCGAAGGTCGGCTTCTTGCCGGATCCGACCGCATAGCGGTACGAGAACTCGTCGCCGGTCGACGCCTTCACGCGGCTGGCGTTGCCCGATTTCGCGGGCGTCGTCGCGGCCGGCACGTCCATCGCCTGCAGCCGGACGAACGGCTCGAGCCTCGAGTTGGGACCCACGGCATACACGCTCTTCAGATCGGGCTTCGGGAACCCGAATCCTTCGGGGAACGGAATCAGCAGGCCGCTGTTGTAGCGGAAGACGAGCTGCCCGTTCACGCCGTGCTCGAACGACGCCGGCCCCCGGAACTGGAACGTCGCGCGCGGCGTGCGCGTCTCGAGCATCACCATCGCGAGCAGCCAGTTGGTCGTGATGAGGCCGCGGTGCAGCAGATCGCCGACGACCTGGCCCGTCGCGATGTCGATGACGCCGTGCGAGATGTCGAGCGGATCGGCGGCGAACGACACGCTGTCCATCGTGTAGGTCTTCATCGGGAACTTCAGCAGCTCGTTGTGGCCGTACATCCCGTTCGGGATCGGCTTCTTGAACGCCGCCGCGAACGGCGTCTGCGGCAGGTTCGCGATCTGGCCGCCCGGCGGCATCACCGAGACGACGAACGGCACGCGGCCGTCGAACTTCGCGCCGAACTGCACCTGGACGCGGCCCGCGAGGTGCGAGCGGCCGGCCGCCGGTCCGCCGAGGTCGTCGACCGTCAGCGAGATGTCGTCGCCGAACGAGTTGTTGTGCACCGAGGCGACGAACTCGCGCACGGTGTTAGTCGGCACGTCGACCGGCGCACCCGACGCTTCCGGCGCCCGCGTGCTGAGGCGGATGTGCGGGTGCAGCGCCGACCCGTTCGACGGCACGCTGGCGAACGCCAGCGACTTGGTGAAGAAGGGCAGCGGGAACCGCGCGGGCGCGCCGATGATGCTGAGCGGCACGAACGTCGTGCCCTGGAACGTGAAGTCGAGCAGCCCGTCGGGTCGCTGCTCGAACTTCGCCGCGCCCGTCCCGTACTGGCCCGGGAACGTCACCGGCACCTTCGGGAACGTCGGGTTGACGGTCACGAGCGCGAACAGCGCCGAGTTCATGAACATCAGCGAGTAGGTGAGGTTCGTCACCTCGCCGGTCTTCAGGTTCAGGTCGCCGCTGCACGGCGCGCCCGGCGCGTCGCCCAGCAGCTGCTGGAAGGTGGGCAGCTGGAAGAACTGCGGCGCCACCAGCCGGCCGTCGTCGAGGCCCATCAGCCCCGCGCCGTGCGTCACCTCGAAATGCGTGACGTCGTTCTGCGGCTCGGAGAACTTGATCTTCAGCGTGCCGCCGAGGCGCGAATCGACCATCGCGAGGCCGCCGAAGAGCAGGTTGCCGGTCAATCCGTAGAAGGCCTCTTCGGGATCCGTCGTGTGCACCGCACGGATCGCGTCGCCGTAGTAGCTGCCTTCGGGTGAGACACTCAGCTCCTGCTCGAGTCCCGGCGGCAGCGTCAGCGGCAGCGACGGCGCGCTCGCGCGACCCTTCTTGCCGCGCGGCGCCGGCCCGTTCGAAATCGGCGCGGGTCCGTTCGACACCGGCGCCGGTCCGCTCGATGCGGCGGCGGCGGCGAGATCCTCCATCGTGAATTCCGGACCCTGCGGCTGCTGGTAGTCGGCCACCGGATCGCCGGCGGCGATCGACTCGAGGTTCACGAGCGGGAAGCTCGTGCCGTACGTCCGGTTCAGCAGCGTGAGCAGCTCGTTCGCGAGCGCGGCCTGTCCGGTCTGCCCGGGCGTGTAGCCGTTCATCGAGTACAGCCCGCCCAGGAACTCCTTCGTCAGCTTCCGCGACCCGATCGTCAGACCGTCGGCGGCGACCTTCCGCACGAACGCCGCGCGATCGTAGACGAGCGCGCCGCGCTCCTGAGCCGCCCTGGCGATTTCGGCGTTCAGCGCGGCCACGCCCTTGCTGATGTCCGCCGCCACCGCCGCGCGGAGGACGTGCGCCTCGCCGAGCGGCGCCATCTTCTTCAGCCCGAGCTGGCAGCCGATCTCGATGAGGCCGTTCACGGTGATGCGGTCGTCGGGCTGCAGCCCGTACGCACCCATGAGGATCGGCGGCGGCAGTTTGACGACGTGCGACGCGGCGTCGAGCGTCGAGAAATGCGCCGTGTCGATCGGATCCGGAATCGTCGTCACGACAACCTTGGCGGTCGCGGACAGCGCCGACAGGATCTGACGGTACTGCGCGCCGAAGCGCGCCGCATCGGGAATCCGCGACGGATCGCCCGACGTCGCCGCGTCGAGCGCTTCGGCCGATCCCAGCGCGACGACGGCGAGCGTCGGCTGGCGCGCGGCGGCGATGTCGAGCAGCGTGGAGGCCGGCGCCTGGCCGTCGAGCAGACCGGGCAGGCCGAAGATGAAGTTGATCGCCGTCTGCCGCGCGTCGCCGCGATCGATGAGCGGCAGCGTCGGCCGCCGCGTGACGACGTCGGCGACGGTCAACCCCGGCACCGAGAGGTTCGACGCGGGCTTGCGCGGCGGGAACTCCGCGAGGACGGTCGTCTGCAAATCGTGCGGCGGCGAGACCGGAATGCCCGGGAATCCGTGCGCCTCGCCGAGACCGGGCCCCTGCAGGAGCGGCAGCGTGAAATCCGCGCCCATCTGCCGCGCCATCACCGCCGGAAAGCTCGCGCGCTGATCGACGGCGATGAGACTGAAATTGGTCAGGCCGGCGGCCAGCGAGTCGCCGAGCGCGACGAAGGTCGATGTGTCCAGCTTCGCAGTCATAGGGGCCTCCCGATCTTTCTGCTCGATGGATGGCGGACCGATTTCGCCGCCGTAGGGCCGGCCCGACGCGCGCGCCCGACGGATCTCGTCGACGAACTCACCGACGATCTGTTCGAAGCCTTTTGGATGCGTCATCAGGACGAGGTTGGCCATCGGCAGAAACTCCGTGCGCATGTCGCTGCCGCCGTCGGTCGTCCAGTCGTCCTCGAAGATGACGCCGTCGGGCGCGGATCGCGCCCGGATGCTGAAGTGGCCGCCGAAGAGCCGGTTCTTCGTCAGATACCGGAACGTGACCAGATCCGACGTCCGCTTCTCCTCGCTGATGTCCCACGTGATCAACCCGAGCGTGCTCCCCATCGCCCCGGCCATCGTGCGGCCGGAGAACGCGCCGATGTCGCCGGCATAGCGTCCGTACTTCTCGAGCTCGATCGTGAACGGATTGAACACGAGGTGCCGCGTCCGGCGCGTGCGGCTGTAGCTCTCTTCCTTGATGTCCATGAACGGCCGGTAGTTGCCGAACAGGACGCCAATGCAGGCCTCCTCGAGCGTGACGCCCGTGACCTTGTACTGCTTGAAGAATTGCATCTGCTTGTGGACGAACGGATTGACGAGCGGGACGCCAAGCGGCGTCTGAAACGGGACGCCCGACTGGCCGATCCAGCGGATCTCGCGTCCGTAGTCCGTGACGTTCACCTGCGAAGCGGGAGTCGGTGCGGGCATGGGCATCTCTTCCGTATGAAAGGCACAATAGGAACGAAGCGCGCATTATAGGCGAGAGTGGGTCCCCGGGCGAGAAGCCTACTGCGGCCGTGTGAAATTCGAGCCGCCGGGCTGCGTTCCGGAGATGAACGCTTCTGTAATCGCGCCCGGCGCGTCCGGCGGGAGGGGCACGCCGGCGGTCTTGTCGACCGTCATGAACACGATATTGCCGGGCGTCTCGAACTGCGGCGGCTTGTCCTTGTCCGCGCGGCCGTCGATGTACGCGCGCATGAACTCCATCCACATCGGCAGCGCCGCGAACGATCCCTGCTCGGCCGAGCCTAACGACTTCTTTTCATCGAACCCGATCCAGACGCCGACGGTGAGGTCGGGATCGAAGCCGATGAACCACGCGTCGGTGTTGTCGTCGACGGTGCCGGTCTTGCCGGCGAGCGGCCATTCGGTGGCGAGGCTCGCGGCGCGGATTGCCGTGCCGCGCAGCAGCACGCCGCGCAGGAGGTTCGTCATCACGAACGCCGTGTCGGCGCGGATGACGTCCACCGGCTCGCTGCGGTTCTCCTCGAGCAGGTTGCCTTCGCGGTCCGACACCTTCAACGCCGCGAACGGCTTCATGCGCACGCCCTGATTCGGGAACACCGTGTAGGCGCTCGTCACTTCGAGCAGTGTGGCGTCGCCCGCGCCGAGCGCGATCGGCAGGTACGGCGGGAAGTCTTCGTCGAAGCCGAACCGCTTCGCGTAGCCGAGGACGTTCTTCGGCCCCAGCGTGTCCATCATCCTGATCGCCGGAATGTTGCGCGATTCCTCGAGCGCCCAGCGCAGCGTGATGGGTCCCTGGAACTTGTGATCGTAGTTGTGCGGGCTGTAGACCTGGCCGCTGCCCGACGGATAGCTGACCGGCGCGTCGACCAGTATCGACGCCGGCGTAAACCCGCGGTCGATCGCCGCCGTGTACACGATCGGCTTGAAGGTCGATCCCAGCTGGCGATAGGCCTGCACCGCGCGGTTGAACTTGCTGCGCGCGAAGTTCCACCCGCCGACCATCGCTTTGATCTGGCCCGTGCGGTTGTCGATCGCGACGAGCGCTCCTTCGACGAGCGGCGTCTGCTCGAGCGACACCGACGCCGTGCCGGCCGCCTCGTCGAGCTTCGTGATCAGCACCTCGACGACGTCGCCGATCTTGAAGAGGTCGGCGGCCGACTTGCGCGTCCAGGCGTATCCCTCGCGCGTGAGATCCGCGTGAAGCCGCCCGATTCGCAGCCGCACCGCGCCGGCCGGGGCCGGCTTTCCGATTCCCGCCACGACCGCCGGCACGATGTCGCCGACGGCCATGGGCCGGTTCCAGCGATCGTCCTTGACGTCGTCGACGCTCAGGCTCTCGGCGATGACGTTGCGCTTCGGCCGGCGGTAGCCGTGGCGCTTGTCGTAGGCGCGCAGGCCGTGCTCGATCGCGCGATTCGCGATCTCCTGCAGCTTCGGATCGAGCGTCGTCGTCACCGAGAGACCGTTCTCGTAGAGCACCTTCGCGCCGTACTGCTTTTCGAGGTGCTTGCGGATCTCTTCCACGAAAAACGGCGCGATTCCCGGCGGCCGCGTCGGCTGCCTCGTCGTGACGATCGGCAGCTTCTTCGCGGCGTCGGCCTGCTCCTGCGTGATGTAGCGCTCCTCGGCCATCCGCTGGAGCACGACGTTGCGCCGCTGCACGGCGCGGGTCATGTCCACGAACGGGCTGCCGCGATCGTTCAGCTTGAAGAGGCCGGCGAGGAGCGCCGCCTCCTCGAGCGCGAGCTGTTTGTTCGACTTGTTGAAATAGAGCCGCGACGCCGCCTCGATCCCGTACGCGCCGTGCCCGAGATACATCTGGTTGCAATAGATCGTGAAGATCTCGTGCTTGGTGTAGCGCTTGTCGATCTGGATCGCGAGGATCGCTTCCTTGATCTTCCGCTCGAGCGGCACCTCGTTGGTCAGGCCGAACTCCTTCAGGTTGCGCGCCAGCTGCTGCGTGATCGTGCTCGCGCCCTGCGCGTTGCGCAGCGACCGCAGCTCGAGGATGTCTTTCATCGCGGCCGCCGCGATGCGCAGCGGGTTGATGCCGACGTGCTTGTCGAAGTCGGCGTCCTCGGTCGCGATGATGGCCTGGCGCAGCACGGGGTTGATGTCGTCGTAGCTGACGATGATCCGCCGCTGCGTGGCGAACTCGCCGATCACCTGGCCGTTCGCGGCGAGCACGCGCGTGATCGTGCTCGGCGCGTAGTCGTCCAGCGTCGAGATCTTCGGCAGATCGCCGGAGTACGCGAACAGCACGCCGCTCAGGATGCCCAGCGATGCCGCCAGCACGAACAGCGCGGCGATGCTCGCCTGGCGGGCGACGCGGATGACGACGTGGGTCATGTGGGAGGCGATCCCATTTTACCCTCGGGATCGTGCGGCGGCCGCCCGACGCGCCGCGCCGCCGGCGGGATCGGGCGCGGCGCCGACGTTGACCGTTGGCGCCGGCCTCTGCGGGCGCCGTGTCAGGATCTCGCATTGACAGCAAGTCACTCAGGTTTCATACTAAAGCTGATATCACCTCTACGCGCGACGCGCGGCGAAAGGTTCAACACTCATGAGCAAAATCATCGGCATCGACCTGGGCACCACCAACTCCGTCGTCGCCGTCATGGAAGCCGGCGAGCCCGTGGTCATCACGAACCCGGAAGGCGGACGCCTGACGCCCTCGGTCGTCGCCTTCACCAAGACCGGCGAACGGCTGGTCGGCCAGGTCGCCAAACGCCAGGCGGTGACCAATCCCGAGAACACCATCTTCTCGATCAAGCGGTTCATGGGGCGCAAGTACGACGAAGTCAATGAAGAGATGAAGATGGTGCCCTACAAGGTCGTGCGCGCGGGCAACGGCGACGCCCGCGTCGAGTCGAACAACAAGGAGTACTCGCCGCCGGAGATCTCCGCGATGATCCTGCAGAAGCTCAAGCAGGCCGCGGAGGAATACCTCGGACAGCCGGTGACCAAGGCCGTGATCACCGTCCCCGCCTACTTCAACGACGCGCAGCGGCAGGCGACCAAGGACGCCGGCCAGATCGCCGGCCTCGAGGTCATGCGCATCGTCAACGAGCCGACCGCGGCGGCGCTCGCTTACGGGCTCGACAAGAAGAAGGACGAGACGATCGCGGTGTACGACTTTGGCGGCGGCACGTTCGACATCTCGATCCTCGAGGTCGGCGAGGGCGTCGTCGAGGTGAAGGCCACCAACGGCGACACGCACCTCGGCGGCGACAACCTCGATCAGCGGATCATCGACTGGATCATCGCCGAGTTCAAGAAGACCGACGGCATCGATCTCGGCAAGGACCGCATGGCGCTGCAGCGCCTGAAGGAAGCGGCGGAGAAGGCGAAGATGGAGCTCTCCACGGTGATGGAGACCGACATCAACCTGCCGTTCATCACGGCGGATCAGACCGGCCCCAAGCACCTGCAGATGAAGCTGACGCGCGCGAAGTTCGAGCAGCTCGTCGACGATCTGCTGCAGAAGACGGTCGGGCCGACCAAGCAGGCGCTCGCCGACGCCGGCCTCGACCCGTCGAAGATCGACGAGGTCGTGCTGGTCGGCGGATCGACGCGGATCCCGAAGGTCCAGCAGATCGTGAAGGAGATGTTCAGCCGTGAGCCGCACAAGGGCGTGAACCCGGACGAGGTCGTCGCCGTCGGCGCCGCGGTCCAGGCCGGCGTGCTCGCCGGCGACGTGAAGGATCTGCTGCTGCTCGACGTCACGCCCCTGTCGCTCGGCATCGAGACGATGGGCGGCGTGATGACGACGCTGATTCCACGCAACACGACGATCCCGACGC
>Ga0114129_10012096_pt1 | contig 12285 bp, 9 predicted proteins | sample RhiMetdeltSRZDD1_FD_80071 | JGI IMG/M metagenome (GOLD analysis project Ga0114129, IMG submission 80071) | Populus rhizosphere microbial communities from Tennessee, USA - Rhizosphere MetaG P. deltoides SRZDD1 (version 2) (version 2) | ecosystem: Host-associated > Plants > Roots > Rhizosphere >...
CCGGGCGTCGGGGGGCCGGTGGGAAGATCGGGTCGCGGCGGCTCCGGCAGAACGGGCGTCCGCGGAGTCCTATCCAGCTCGGGCGCCGCGCCCCCGAATCGGAAGGAGTATCCCGCCAGGACGATGAAGTCCGGGAAGGTCGCGTCTCCGGGGTTCCCGGTGTAGGGATTCGGCCGGCGATTGCGCACCAGCCCTTTCGGGACGTACAACGACCAGGTCGAGCGGCTGGTGGAATAGATGATCCCGGGCTCGACGAAGGTCTCGTAGCCCGGCCGCCGCCAGCCGTGGCTGTCGCCGAACAGGTCGTACCGGGGCAGTCCTTCGATCCGGAAGCCGAGGCTCAGAGTGAGCTGATCCTTGACGACCGGGAAGGCGGCTCCCACACGGGCGACGTACTGGTCGGGGACGGAGTTCTCGATGATTCCCGCGAAGGCCGGGTTCGCTCCGAATCCGAGCCCGACGATGATCGACGGCGTCCCGTTGGTGTCGCGCGGGTTGGCGAGATAGGTTCCGGATCCGTAGAAGGTGACGTTCTTCAGGCTCTTGTAGGCCTGGAGATCGAACAGGATTCCCCACCCGCCGTCTCCCGGCTGAATCGATTGGTCGACCGCCTTGACGGTGTTGTTCGTCCCGTTGATGTTGGGATACTCGTCCTCCGCGTCGTAATCCCCGGTCGGCGCCTTGATGCCGATCCCGGCGGCGATGTTGCCGCGCGGATGCTTCGGCGGGCTGAGAAGCCAGAAGCGGGCCATGGCACTGGCGTCACCGATGCCGCTCGCGTTCTGCTCGCGCCGGGGGCCGAGCGGGGCCGTCGTCGGCTCCGGGATCGACCAGGTGGCGTTGACGATCGGCAGGCTGCCGAAGACGCTGAACCGCTGGGTGAAGTTGTACGACGCGCCGAGGTCGTAGAGCTGCTGGGTGTTGAGGACGAAATTGCCCGAAGACTTGCGCTGGTATTGGAATTTGGTGCCGTTGTAGTGGTCGTTGGAGCGCAGCCCGCGATAGTTCAGCGAGAGCTGCCATTCATGGGGAGTGAAGACGATCGACTCGGACGCGCCGAACACGGGCGTGTTATTTCGGATGAGGACTCACCCCTGGGCCCAGACCGGCTTCCCGGGAAGAAGCGCCGCCAGCGCGCCGAGGGCCGCCGGCCCGAGAAGCCGAAGCGCGCGCTGAATGAGGCGTCGAAAAGCCGTTCCACTCATGCCGTCACCCCCAAGATCGACTGATCTGCTGATGAATGGCGCAATTGGCAGCAAGACCCAGGCCAGGGGAGCTCACGGTTCAGCTTCCCCTGTCTCGATCGTCTGAGCGAGGCGCCTATTTGATTCACCATCAGTGAGTTGAGTCATTTCCTGCGCCGAGATGACCGGCCGAGCCGAGGCTCGACGAAGCCGGGCCTGTCATGGGTTGAATGATGTTGTCTTAGCAAGTATGAAACGGGGCGCGAACCGGAGACCCAGAAAGGCCGCTGGGTAGATCGGCACAAGGCGCCGTCTTCATGTAGAATACGCACTCCGCGCCTTGTCAAGAGAGTTTCCATGCGCTCGGACGCTCCACGACTTCGCGGGTCAGCGCAACCCAATCCACATGTATCCGAGGAGCCCGAGAAGGACCATGACGACGACCAGGACCGCCACGGCAGACTTCATCAAGCTGGAAGAGGAATACGGGGCCCACAACTATCATCCGCTCGACGTCGTCATCGAGAAGGCGCAGGGGGTTTGGGTGTGGGACGTGGAAGGGAACAAGTATCTCGATTTTCTCGCCGCCTACTCGGCCGTCAATCAAGGGCATTGTCATCCCCGGATCCGCAAGGCGTTGGTGGAGCAGTCCGAGAAGGTGACGCTGACCTCCCGAGCGTTCCGCAACGACCAGCTCGGCGCCCTCTACCGGCAAGTCGTCCAGCTCACCGGCTACAAGCGGATGCTCCCCATGAACTCGGGGGCCGAGGCGGTGGAGACCGCGATCAAGGCGGCCCGCAAGTGGGGATACAAGGTCAAGGGGGTTCCGGACGGCAAAGCGGAGATTCTCGTTTTCCGGGGCAACTTCCACGGCCGGACGACGACGATCGTCGGCTTCTCGGACGACGAGCAGTACCGCGACGGCTTCGGCCCCTTTACCCCCGGTTTCACGCTCCTGCCTTACGGCGATCTCGAAGCCATTCACGCCGCCATGAATCCGAACGTAGTCGCCATCCTGGTCGAGCCGATTCAGGGGGAAAGCGGCATCGTCGTTCCTCCCGCCGGATACCTCCGCGGGATCGCGGAGCTCTGCCGCAAGCAGCGCGTCTTGTTCGTGGCCGATGAGATTCAGTCGGGTCTGGGACGGACCGGAAAGCTGTTCGCGTTCCAGCACGAAGAGGTGCGGCCCGACGTCGTGATCATCGGCAAGGCGCTCGCCGGCGGCTTCTATCCCGTCTCGGCGATTCTCGCCGACGACGAGGTGATGGAGGTCTTCAATCCGGGCGATCACGGCTCGACCTTCGGCGGGAATCCGCTGGCGGCGGCCGTGGCGCGTGAGGCGCTGCACGTGCTCCTCGAGGAGAAGATGATCGAGAACTCGGCGGAGATGGGGGAATGGTTCCTGGGACGGCTGCGTCAGATCCGCGACCCGAGAATCCACGAGGTCCGGGGCCGCGGCCTTTGGATCGGCCTGGAGCTCAAGCCGGCGGCGCGCGGAGCCCGGCGCTTCTGCGAGGCGCTGATGAAGAAGGGCCTGCTCTGCAAGGAGACCCACGCCAACACGATCCGGTTCGCCCCGCCGCTCATCATCACCCGGCCCGATCTGGAATGGGCGTGCGAGCGGGTGGAGCAGGTCTTCCGCGAGCTGAGCTGAAGCGCTACCCTCCGAACTGCCGCCAGAGGAGCGCCGCGGTCACCGCGAGGCCGATGATCACCACGGCCGCGCGGGCCCGCTCCCGCTCCATGCGGCGGGCCCAGCGCGCCCCGGCGTAGCCTCCCCCGATCGCCCCCGCGATCATCACCAGCGCGACCGGCCAGTCGACCGCCCCCTGGATGATGAACCAGGCGGCCGCGACGCCGTTCATGCACATTGCGAAGAAGTTCTTCACGCCGTTCGCCGCGTGGATGTCCCCTAGTCCGAGGAAGCCGAGGACCGCGAGCATCAGGATCCCGATTCCGGCCCCGAAATATCCCCCGTAGACGCCGATTCCGAGCTGCAGCAGCCAGGCCACCGGGAGCCGCTTCGACCGCGGCCCTCCCGGCGCTTCCCGCCGGCGGCGGCGTGCGACCGCGCCCTGGATCATGAAGAGCGTGGTCGCGAAGAGGACGAGGAAGGGAGACATCCTCTCGAAAACCGCGGGCGGCGTTCGGAGGAGCAGAGCAGCCCCGACCGCCCCGCCGAGCAGGCTCGGCAGGAAGAGGAGCTTGAGCCAGCCGGCATGGCTTCTCACTTCCCGGCGGTAGCCGTAGAGGCTGGCGGCGGCGCCCGGCCAGAGGGCGACCGATGACGTGGCGTTGGCGATGATGGCCGACTCTCCCGCGAAGAGGAGCGCGGGGTAGGTGAGGAGCGTTCCGCCTCCCGCCATGGCATTCATCATCCCGCCGCCGATCGAGGCGGCGAGGGCCAGAGTTATCTGCGGAGCGTCCATCGGTCGGTTCGTCTCTCCGGTCCCGAAGCGGTTCCCGCCGAGGCTCCGGCGCCGGGCCGGCGGAGGGGTCGCTTAGAATACCCCAAGCGCGACTTTGCCGAAGGACCCTCCCGGTCCGCGGGCGGACTGCCCGCAGGGAAAGGACGGAAAGGATCGTGCCCGAGCTGCCCGATATCGTGGTCTACGTCGAGGCCCTGGAGCGGCGCGTGAACGGTCGCGAGCTGCTGGAGGTCCGGCTGGCGAGCCCCTTCCTCCTGCGCTCCATCGATCCGCCTCTGGCGGCGGTCCGGGGACGCACGGTGACGGGAGTCCGGCGCCTCGGCAAGCGCATCGTTCTCGAGCTCGAGCCGGATCTCTTTCTCGTCCTGCATCTGATGATCGCCGGAAGGCTTCATTGGAAGAAGCGCGGAGTGAAGATCCCGCGCCGCTTCGGCCTCGCGGCGTTCGACTTCCCCGACGGGACGCTCCTGCTCACCGAGGCGGGATCCAAGAAGCGCGCCTCGCTGCATGTGGCCCGAGGCGAAGCCTCGCTCGCCGCTCTTTCACGCGGCGGGCTCGAGGTCCTCGAAAGCTCTTCCGGCGAATTCCTCGAGACGCTGCGGCGGGAGAGCCACACCCTGAAGCGGGCGCTTACCGATCCCCGGCTCTTCAGCGGCATCGGGAACGCCTATTCCGACGAGATGCTCCATCGGGCGCGCCTCTCTCCGGTCCGGCTCACCCGCCGCCTCACCGATCAAGAAGCGGAGCGCCTGCGCGAGGCGGCCGTCGCGACGCTTTCGGAGTGGACCGACCGCCTGCGCCGGGAGGCCGGCGAGAACTTCCCCGCGAACGTCACCGCCTTCCGGGAGGAGATGGCGGTGCACGGGCGGTTCGGCAAGCCCTGTCCCGTCTGCGGCACCGTGGTCCAGCGCATCGTCCATGCGGAAAACGAGTGCAACTACTGCCCGCGATGCCAGACCGAAGGGCGCCTCTTGGCCGACCGGGCCCTTTCCCGCCTTCTCAAAGAGGACTGGCCGAAGACGATCGAGGAGATGGAAGAGAGGCCGGGGATGGGGAATCGGCGGGGAGGGCCGAAATAGGCCCTTTTCTCATCCTGCCCCGCCTCTTTCCCTCAATCATGGCTCCGTCCCCGGAATTCAGCAGTTCGTCTGGCCTTTCAGCAACTGGTCACAAGCCGGGCCGGCTCCGGCCAACTCCGGGCCATACTTTCGCTGGCGGCATGGGCTCCGCTCCTCCTTCGAATAAGCCGAGAGGGAGAAGCAACCGCCACTTCCGACTTGATTGGCTGGTGTATGCCTCGGCGCGAGATCAAAAGCGAATCGTCTATTCGGAAAACCAGTGCAACTGCTGCCCGCGATGCCAGACCGAAGGGCCTCCGGCCGACCGGGCCCTTTCCCGCCTTCTCAAGGAGGACTGGCCGAAGACGATCGAGAGATGGAGGAGAGGCCGGGAATGGGGAACCGCCGCTAGATCCGTTCGCTGGCTCGATCGGATGAGGGGGGAGCCAGGAAGTGCAGCAGGTGGTCACTCAGGGAGGATCTTCGATCAAGCGGTCCGTGACACGTCGAGCGCCGACGCCCTTCATTTTTCCATTCTCCGGGTATTCCCAGCGCATGAGAAGTAACGAGATGTCTCGCGGGGAACCCGCGCCGATCTCCCGTGCGAACGAATCCAGCTCGGCCGGACCGTGGAACTGTCCCACCTTGCGGTCGTTGATCTCCTGAATGAAGTCTCCACGCTTGAGACCCATCCGAGCCCCGGGTCCGGTTGCGCGTACTTCAAGGACAACGTAGCTGAAGCCGCACGCGATTCCCAGCAGACCGTGCATCGAATCACTTTCCTCGAGGAGCACGGCGACGAGCTGGTCGGTATAGGAATCGGCTCGCGGGTCGTGCTTGAGGATTTCGAGGACTGCCTTCTGCGATGTCGCGGCGACGCGCATATCGGCCGTAAAGGAGCCTAGATCGCTGAATTCCTTCAGGGGTCGGCCATTGAAGGCCAGGATGAGATCCCCCGGGCTCAAGGAGAGGCTCTCGGCGACCGAACCAGGTTCCACCCGGACAATGTGGGCGACGCCAGCCCCCCGGATGCCGAGCAGATCGTCGATGCCGCTGGAAAGCGCCGCAGAAACCTCGGTCGCGAGGAAGAGCGAAGTGAAGAAGAAACTTGCCGCGAATCGACGAAGAAGCGTTGAAGCCATGATCACTTCCTGAGCGGATCTCAGCTTTCAGGAGACATGTTAGATCAAAATGAACGCACGGCAAGGAACCTTTGCGAACCGAGCGGCGCGTGAGCAGCTTCAGCTAAAACGGCTGATCCTGAAGCGGGATCTTCGTGGATCGGTTCAGGGACCAGTCGTAGTCGAGGTAGGAGAGGGGAGGGGAGCCTCCCGCGGAGTCGATGAAGCGGGCGACTTCGTCGGAGGCGTATTTGCGCAGATACGCCGGAAGGCTTGCCTCCGCTCCGTGGAATCCCGGAGTGACGAAGTCGGAGCCGTACCATTCCAGAAGCTTCGCCACCTTCAGCTTCCCGTCCTCGATCCGGACGTAGTCGGGCGAGGAAAGAACGCCGCGGGCGGCGTACTCGAGCTGTGATTCGAGCTGGCCGCCTTTGAGCGCCTCTGAAGGAAGCGGCGGGCAGCTGATGGAGGCGCAGTTCACCACGAAGTGGATGCGCGGATCCTTGAAGAGCGGCCGCAGGAGGTTGTGCTCGATGTTGTTCAGGCTCAGATCGAACCCTCCGACCCGATGCGTCGGGTTGTCGAAGACCCCCGGGATGTCGCGGATGCTCTTCACGCCTTCGGGCCGCGCCGGCGTGAGTGTTTCGAGAATCGACTGGATCGTGTAGGCGTTGTAGGCGTTGACCAGAAGCGCCGCCAGCTCGTCGCGGCCGAGATCGGCGAGGCGCGCCTTGCCGATCTCCTCGAGGTAGAGATCGAGATCCTCCGGATGTTTCTTGAGGCCCCGGTAATCGAAGCGCCTTCCCATTTCCAGCGCGTGCATCCGCAGGACGCGATCGAAGGCGCCGTGGTGGATCGCCCCTTTGCCGGTTTCGATTCCCTTTCGGATCGCCTCGGCGGCGCCTCCCTGAAGCGCGACGGCCTTGGGGGCCTGGCAGGCGGCGTGTCCGGGTACGAGCCATAGAACCAGCGCGAACCGCAGCCCGGGGCGCCATCGCACGGGCGCTCGGCCGCGGTGCAGCTCGGGACTGTGGAACAGGACTGGCGCGCTTTGCGATTCGTCGCGGCTCATCGCCGTTCCTCCGAAAGGGCTCGCCGGGCGAGCCGCGTCAAGTAAAACGTAAGGAGCAACGTGGCAGCCAGCCCGACGCTCCAAAAGATCGCCTCCCATCCGTTGCCGATACCCGGCCCGGTCGCCGTCCTGGCCACGGCGCGGCCCGCGACGCCGAGATAGACGTAGAGGACCGTCCCGGGAAGCATCCCGATCCAACTGGCGGCGAGGTAGGGCCAGAAACCGACGCGCGTCAGGCCGAACAGGTAGTTCAGGAGGTTGTAGGGGAAGAGGGGGCTGAGCCGCGTCAAAAGGACGATCCGCCCGCCTTCCCGGCCGACCGCCTGGTCGATGGCGGCGAACTTCGGATTCTCGGCCGCCCAGCCCTCCACCCGCTTGCGCGCCAGGTACCTGCCGATCAGGAAGGCCGCCCCGGCGCCCAGCGTGGCCCCGACGCTGACGGAGACCGTTCCCCAGAGCAAGCCGAAGATCGCTCCCGCCCCCACGGTCAGAATCGAACCCGGAAGAAAGAGGACGGCCGCCACGACGTAGACGAGTACGAAGACGGCCATCCCGGGGAAGCCGGTTCCGGAAGCCCAGGTGAGAAACCGATCCAGGTACTCCTCGATCGGGAGAAAGCGGATTCCGGCGACGACGGCGGCGATCAGAAGCGCCGGAACGAGGATCCGCAGGAGCAGCTTCGAGCCTTTCACGGTATTTCCGCCGATCGGCGCTGCCGCGCGTAGAGCCAGGAGAACGCCCGGCGGGCGGTCGCGGTCAGACGCGTCTTCTGGTAGGCGTCGCCGGCGCGCTGGATCGCCTGCGACAGAGCCGGGTAGAGGTGGATGGCCCCCGAGAGCGCCCCGAGGCCGATGCCATGGCGCATCGCGACGACCAGCTCGTGGATCATCTCTCCGCTTCCTTCCCCCACCAGGGTGGCGCCGAGGATCCGGTCCTTTCCCGGAGCGGTCAGCACTTTCACCCATCCGGTGTCGGCGGCATCCAGGATGGCCCGGTCGAGCGACTTGAAGTCGAAGCGATGGACGTCGTGGGGGATCCCTCGCGCCCGCGCCTCCTGCTCGTTCAATCCGACGCGCGCCACCTCCGGCTCGGTGAAGGTGCACCAGGGAAGGACGAAACCGTCGGCCCGCGCGTGCAGCAGGCCGAAGGCGCGCGGCAGGAGCATGTTGCGCACGACGATTCTCGCCTGGTATTCGGCGAAGTGGGTGAACTGATGGCTTCCCGCCACGTCGCCCGCCGCGAAGACGTTCGGGCGCGTGGTGCGCAGCCAGCGGTCGACCCGGACGCCGCGATCATCGAACGCGACGCCGGCCGCCTCCAGGCCCAGGTTCTCGACGTTCGGGCGGCGGCCGGCGGCGAGCAGGATCGCGTCGGCCTCCAGGCTCTCCTCGTGACCCTCCCGCTCGAGCCGCACCCGGTGCGCCGCCGCGCCTGGCTCGATCCGCGTCACGCGCGCCCCCAGGCGAAGATCGACGCCGTCGCCTCGCAGCGACTCCTGCAGGACCTCGGCGGCGTCCGCATCCTCCTGGTGGAGGACTCGATCGCCGCGATCGAGGAGCGTGACGTGCGAGCCGAGCCGGGCCATCGCCTGGGAAATCTCGCACCCCATCGGCCCGCCACCCAGGATCGCCAGCCGGCGGGGAAGCGTTTCAGTTTCGAAGAACGTCTCGTTGGTGAACGGGCGGGCCTCCGGCAGTCCCTCGATCTCCGGCACGGCGGCGCGGCCGCCGGTAGCGATGACGACGTGGCGGGCTCGGAGAACGCGGTCTCCGACGCGCACGGCGTGCGGCGATTCCAGGCGGGCCTCGCCGGCGAAGACGTCCACGCCGAGCGACTCGAAGCGCTCGGCGGAATCGTGAGGCGCGATTCGCGCCCGCGCGGCCTTCATCCGCCGGACGACGCGAGCGTAGTCCGCCTGAGGGTCGCGGGGCTCGAGGCCGACCCGATCGGCGTGCCGGATCCGCTCGGCGAGGCGGGAAGACTGGATGATGGCTTTGCTGGGGACGCAGCCGTAGTTGAGGCAATCGCCGCCCATCTTGCCGCGCTCGACGAGAGCCACGCGGGCGCCGAGGCCGGCGCTTCCCGCCGCCGTCACCAACCCCGCGGTCCCGGCGCCGACGACGACCACGTTGTAGATCCCTTCCCCTCGGGCGGTCCCGTCGCTGGACGATTTGCTCATGGTCCTTCCCGGCCGGCGGTGAAGGGGGAGGCCGGACTGAAGAGGTCCGGATAGTAGCGTCGCGCCAGACGATCGGGATGGGCGCCGGCGAGGTAGAGCGCCGTGAGCCAGATGTTTTTCGCGAGCCGGCCGAGATTCCCTTCGTCATCGAAGCGCCGGCTGGAGGCGACGACTTCCTGCGACAAGAGCAAGGTCTTCCCACGGCGCCGCATCCGCCGGGAGAACTCGAGATCCTCGAAGAGGAGGATCTCCCGGAATCCGCCGAGCTCGAAGAAGGCGCTCTTCCGGACGAAGATCGCCTGATCCCCGAGAAAGACTCCGATCCGGCGACCGCGGAGATTGGCGAGCTGGCAGCCGAGCCGCAGCAGGCGCGAAGGCGAATCGAAGCGTCTCCGGAAGGCCCCGCCGAGGACGCGGGGATCGCGGAGAGTCTCCCGGAGCTCGCGATAGGCCTCCGAGCCCAGCCGCACGTCGGCGTGCAGGAAGACGAAGACGTCGCCGGTCGCCGCGCGGGCGCCTTCGTTCATCTGCCGCGAGCGCCCGCGCCGCGTGGCGCGCAGGAATCGCGCCCCGGAAGTCCGCGCCCGCTCCGCGGTGCCGTCGGCGCTTCCGCCGTCCGAGACGATCACTTCGGGCGCCGGAGAGAGCGCCAGGCAGCGCCCGACCTGCGGCCCGATCCAGTCCTGCTCGTCGATGGTCGGGATGACGAAGGAGACTTTCATGTTCCCCCCGGAAAGCGATTCTAAACCGGGTTCGCCCCATCGGGCACGCCATTCATTCCGAGCGCCCCGTTGACTCGGCCCGGCGTCTCGCGAGCGGGTCGGCGGGAAGGGGCTCGACCTTCTCGAGCAGGCGGCCGAACGCCACCGGGTCGGTGGTGGGAAGGCGGCAGACCCGCTTCTCGCATACATACGCGGTCGTCTTCCCGCGAAGGGCCGTCTTTCCTGCGAGGTAGGGGACCAGCTTTTGCTGTTCCTCCCGATCTCTTCCCTCGGCCGCCACGACCAGGACGCGGTTGGGCGCATACACCGAGGCCAAGCGGGTCAGGAAGGCGGCGGCGTCCCGCCGGCTCGCCGGGACGATCAAGACGATCTCGCGGGGAGTATCGAGAAGAAAATCGGCTGCAAGCAGCATCTCCGACAGGGCGGCGGGGGAGTCGGCAAGAAGCTTCGCCTGCGACCTCAAGGCGCGGACCGCCCTTTCCCGGAATCGATCCTCCGTCGTGAACTCATGGAGACGGAGAAGGTTCATGACCGCGACCGAGTTCCCCGACGGCTCGGCGCCGTCATAGGCGGGCTTCTCCCGGGCCAGGAGCTTCTCCCCGTCGTCGGCCGTCAGGAAGAAGCCGCCCCGGACGGGGTCCTCGAAGTGCTTTTGCAGGACCGCATCGAGCTCGAGCGCCTGGCGAAGCCGCCGTGGCTCCCCCGAGGCTTCGTACAGATCGAGGAGGCCGGCGATCAGGAAGGCGTAATCGCTCAGCGTGCCGGCGCGCGGCGCGCCCGCTTCCGGGACGGCGCGCAGGAGCCGGCCGCCGCGTCGGGCGCTTTGCAGCAGAAGGTCGGCGCACCGCGCCGCGCGCCGGGTCAGGGCGTCCTCCCCGAGGACGAGGCCGCCGCGCGACAGGGCGGAGATCATCAGCCCGTTCCAGGCGGTGAGGATCTTCTCGTCCCGAAAAGGCGGGGGCCGCTTCCGGCGCGCCGCCTCGAGCAGCTCCTTCGATGTCTCCACCTCCTCCCGGGCCTTCTCGGAAGAGATCCCAAGGCGCCGGGCCACATCCTCCAGAGGCATGGCGACGTGCAGGACGCTCCGGCCCTCGAGATTCCCGCGTTGCGTCACGCCGTAGTAATCGCGGACCAGGTCGCCGCGCGCCTTTCCGACCGCGGCGTCGATCTCTTCCGGGGTCCAGGTGAAGAATCGGCCCTCCTCGCGCCGTCCGCCGGGGCCGGGGCTGTCGGCGTCGGTCGCGGAATAAAAGCCGCCCCGCGGCGAGGACATCTCCCGCTGGGCGTAGGCCAGAATCTCCCGGGCGAGCCGCGCGAATTCGCCGCGTCCCGTGGCCTGATAGGCCTCCAGCGCGTCGAGCGCGATGAGAGCGTTGTCGTAGAGCATCTTCTCGAAGTGCGGGACGAGCCACCGCGAATCGGTGGAATAGCGATGGAATCCTCCACCCACCTGATCGTGGATTCCCCCGCCCGTCATCTTCTGGAGAGTCAGGACCGCCATCTTCAGGAGAGCTGCGTCTCCGGTGCGCCGGTGATGGCGCAGCAGGAATCGGATGGGCAGCCCGCTGGGGAACTTCATCGGCCCGGCGAGCCCGCCGTTTTCCGGGTCGAACCGGGCGCGATAGATTTCCGCCGCCCCGCGCAGGAGGCGGGGGCCGGGAAGATCTCCCGGGGAAGAGGCGGCGAAATCGGCCTGCAGCGTCCGGGTGACTTCATCGGCCGTCCGCACGAGGGAATTCCCGGGCGTGCGGTAGGCCTCGGCGAGCTTCTCGAGAAGGGTCAGGAACCCGACGGCGCTTCCGCGATCGCCGGCGCGGGCGGGAAAGTACGTCCCGCCGTAGAACGGCTTCCGATCCGGAGTGAGCCAGACGGTCATCGGCCAGCCGCCTCGCCGGGAGAGGGACTGGATCGCCGCCATGTAGACTCCGTCCACGTCGGGGCGTTCCTCACGATCCACCTTGATGGCGACGTAATGGGCGTTGAGGAACCCGGCGATCTCCTCGTCCTCGAACGATTCCTCCTCCATGACGTGGCACCAATGGCAGGTGGAATAGCCGACGCTCAACAGAACGGGCCGGCCCATCGATCGGGCGGTCTCGAACGCCTCGTCGCCCCAGGGATACCAGTTCACGGGATTGTGGGCGTGCTGGATGAGGTAAGGACTCGCCTCCAGGACGAGGCGGTTCGTATAGACGGCCGATCCGTCCCGATTCAAGTGGCGGGATCGCGGCCGATAACCTGGCCCGCGGCTGGCGACCGCCGTCTGAAGCCGGTGGATCAGAGAGGGCTCGAAAGGCGCAGCGCCCGGGAGATCCTTCCATGCCCCTCGGAAAGAGGCGCCTGCCGAGAGCGCACCCTCGCATCCGAACAGGAAGAGAGGCAGCAGCACAAGCAGCGGACGGACGGGACGAATCGGCACGATCTCTCCGGAAGTCCAAGATGCAGTCTACCTTCTTTGAGCCGCTGGGGCGGGCGCCGCGGGCGAGCGGGGGGCGTCCCTGCGCGCCGCGCCGTCTTTCC
>Ga0114129_10012097_pt1 | contig 12285 bp, 15 predicted proteins | sample RhiMetdeltSRZDD1_FD_80071 | JGI IMG/M metagenome (GOLD analysis project Ga0114129, IMG submission 80071) | Populus rhizosphere microbial communities from Tennessee, USA - Rhizosphere MetaG P. deltoides SRZDD1 (version 2) (version 2) | ecosystem: Host-associated > Plants > Roots > Rhizosphere >...
AAGCTTGGGCTTGAGTCTCTGGTCGAGGTTCACTCAGGCGACGAAATGAGACGTGCGGCGGAAGCGGGCGCAGCGATAGTCGGCGTCAACAATCGCGATCTCACCACCTTCAACGTTGACCTCCGCACATCGATCGAACTAGCGGCTGACGCCCCGAAAGGCGCAACTCTTGTGAGCGAAAGCGGCATCAACACCGGATCTGATATTCGGCGGTTGAGGTCCGCTGGCTTCAATGCATTTTTAGTCGGTGAGCATTTGATGAAAGCAAGCGAACCTGGCGAGGCGCTTAGGCGATTGATCGACGAAGCCGAGGTGTGATTGGGTTCATGGGCACGGTTAAGACAAAAGTTTGTGGCATTCGAAGCCTCGAAGAAGCGGAAGCGGCGATCGATGCCGGAGCTGACGCGCTGGGGTTCAACTTCTGGCCGCCGAGCCCTCGCTACATTGCGCCCGGCGTCGCGCGCGGATTGATCCGCAAACTCTCGCCGGTGGTATCGGCCGTAGGAGTATTTGTTAACGAAGAAGCCAGTCGCATCGCCGACATTGCTTCAGAGCTTGGTTTGACCGCTGTCCAGTTGCACGGCGATGAGTCGCCGGAGTTTTGCGCGGCGCTCGGCTCGCTCAAAACAATCAAAGCGATCCGCGTGGGGCAAGACTTCGATCTGAGTGTGATCGAGGCTTATCCGGTTAACATGGTGTTGTTGGACTCGAACATAAAAGGCAACTACGGTGGGACCGGCCAGAGATTCGACTGGCGAATCGCGATCGAAGCGAAACAATTAGCCCCGATCATTCTGGCAGGAGGACTGACGGCTGAAAACGTTTGGGATGCGATCACTCATGTGAGACCTCCTGCGATTGATGTATGCAGTGGAGTCGAAGCCGAGCCCGGTCGAAAGGATCTCGACCGGCTGCGAAAGTTCATGTCAATAGTCGCTCAAGCAAACGCACTGATCGCAAGCGAATCGGGAGGCGTCTTCGTTCGAGCGGGGTTCCTCCAGTGAGCAAAGTCGAAAACACGGAGTCATATCAGATGCCCGATGCGCGGGGGCACTTCGGGCCCTACGGCGGGCGGTTCGTCCCTGAGACGCTGATGCATCCGCTGGAAGAACTAACTGCGGCTTATGAAGCGGCGAATCGCGATCCGGACTTTCGCCGAGAGCTTGATAATCTGCTGGCGACCTACGCCGGGCGGCCGACGCCGTTGTTTTTTGCTGAGCGGCTCACGAATCATCTTGGGGGCGCGCGAATCTATCTCAAGCGCGAAGACCTCTGTCACACCGGGGCTCACAAGATTAACAACGCGATCGGGCAAGCGTTACTAGCTCGTCGAATGGGAAAGAATCGAATCATCGCCGAGACCGGCGCGGGTCAACACGGAGTTGCGAGCGCAACGGTGTGCGCGTTGATGAACTCGAAGTGCGTCGTCTACATGGGCACGGAGGACATGCGCCGGCAGGAATTGAACGTGTTTCGAATGCGCTTGCTCGGCGCTGAAGTCGTCGGAGTCGAATCGGGCAGCCGCACGCTCAAAGACGCGATCAACGAAGCGCTGCGTGACTGGGTGACCAACGTCGCGGACACATATTACCTGCTCGGCTCGGTGATGGGTCCGCATCCTTATCCCGTGATGGTTCGCGACTTTCAATCGGTGATCGGCCGCGAAGCTCGAAAGCAGATACTCGAAGCGGCAGGACGACTGCCGGATCGGTTGATCGCGTGTGTCGGCGGCGGCAGCAACTCGATCGGCCTGTTTTATGAATTCATTGGCGACTCTAATGTTCAGATGATCGGCGTTGAGGCGGGCGGCCGCGGATCGACGCTCGGCGACCACGCCGCGCGATTCGCAGGAGGAAGTCCCGGGGTGCTTCAAGGGACTCGCAGCTACATTCTTCAAGACGAGCACGGCCAGATATCGACGACGCATTCGGTATCGGCGGGATTGGATTATTCGGCGATTGGCCCCGAGCACGCTTATCTGCACGACACTGGGAGAATCAGCTACTCGAAAGCGACGGATGATGAAGCGCTCGAAGCGTTTCAGCTCTTGGCGCGTCTTGAGGGAATCATCCCGGCGCTTGAAAGCGCTCACGCGATAGCCGAAGTGATGAAGGTGGCGCCTTCGATGCCGAGAGATCAGATCATCGTCGTGAATCTCTCAGGTCGCGGCGACAAGGATGTCGGCACGATTGCGGCTGCGCTGCTGCCCACCCCCTAGCCAAGTTGGTCCTTTGGTGATATGGTTTGTGTCTGCAGTCATCAGGAGTTTGGCCTGTCGGCAACAATCACATGAGAATGAAGTTCCTACCCGTCTTGATGGTAGCGCTCGGTATAGTCCTGCGGTCTTCCACAGGGGTAGGCGTCGCTTCGACCCGAAGTTCTGCAAGTGCTGCTATCATCGACAGTCAGATCACACTGTGGGAATCACTGGCTGGTGCTGAGGCTCCCGCTAGCATTACGCAACAACTGCGGATAGTGAACGTCCGCTATTACTCTTTCGACGGCTTACTGCATCAAGGTCAATTGGTGGTGCACCAAAAGCTGATGACAGATATTATCGCGATCTTCCGAGATATCGAGCGAAGCAAATTCCCAATATCAAAGGTCATTCCAATTTCAAAGTACAAGTTTTCGGATACACAGTCGATGCTCGACAATAACACCTCCGCATTCAACTATCGGTCAGTCGGTGTGACAACTGTACTCTCTAAGCATGCTTTAGGTAGAGCCGTTGATGTTAACCCCTTCCTCAATCCAATGATCCGACGAGGGGTGATCGAACCTGAAGGTGCCAAATACGATACTAAGGTAAACGGTACGATTGTCGCCAAGGGTGTTGTAGTGAGGGCGTTCAAGAGAAGAGGATGGCGGTGGGGCGGAGATTGGAGAAGTTTGAAGGATTACCAGCACTTTGAGAAATAGTCAGACGTGGGTGTTGCGGAATGCAGCGACTATAGCGATTGGTGCAGCTCTAAGGTTTACATCGCAACGAGAGGGCCCAATGGACTACGGTCCCCTTGTCGATAGAAGGATACACGATCTCAGTCGGGATGTTCGCCTGTCGTTGGTTTTGTTGATAACCCTGCCAATCGCGGGCATCATCTGGATGGCTTGCGGTTTCTGGTTTCTGAGCAACAACAGTGTATGGATGCAAATAGGGCCACTTTGCATCACCACTGGCGCATCAGGTTTCGTATTTAACCTATTTGTAGGTGCTCGTAGGCAGATGGGGTCTTTATTATCGATGCAAGCAATCCGGAACAAAATTACTAACGAAAGCGACCTACAGGAATGGATGAGGGTTTTGGAGATCATCCTTAAAACTGGTTGAGCTATGGAAAAGATAGAAGCAGAACTGAGCCACCTGTTCTCCGAATTGCCCGCAAAAGAAAGGCGAGCCAGAAGGTGGAGCCTCGTGTACACAGTGGGAGTATTAATGGTTGGCCTCCTTTGGATGACCGGCGCATATCGCGAGGTCCGAAGTCTCAAAGAGGAAGCCGCGTCGCAGACTGATAAGCTGGCAAAACTTGAGGACGATAAGAGAAGGAAAGAAGAGGAAATTGTCACTAAGACGCACGAGATTGATGTTCTTAATCATATTCTAGAGAACACACGCTTTTCAGGTAAGATTTCAACGGACGAGCTGGAACGTGTGAAGGTAGAGAGCGATAAGGCTCAACAGGAGCTTACAAAGCTCGAGTTTCTTAAGCCCGAACGGCTCCGGAGATCCAACATTGCTGTACAATACTATTCCCGAGTAATCGATAAACAGTATCTCGAAAGTGCAATGACCAGACTTGGTGACGATTACGGCTTTAGGACGTTGCCACCGCGACCTGCTTCCTCCCCTAATACCCCAACAAACGCGATTTGGATCAACAGAAGTGGCCTCACCGACGAGGATGTTAAGTTGGTCGCCTACCATCTTATTCGTGCAGGAGTTACCGTACGGTATATCGGACCGCCAACCTCTACCTGCGATAAGTTTAAAGGGTCGTACGTTGCTATCATTGTAGTAGCAGAGCCCAAGGTTAGTGATAAAAAGCCGTTGGGAGTTGATACGATACGTGGATTGTCGTTAAAAGAAATGAAGGCAGGAACCACGAAGGTTGATTGTCATTAGATTGAATCGTGACTACTCCACGGCGTTTGATGTAATCGCAGACGCGAAGCCAATGGATGTTGAGAATGAGCAAATTCGATGACCTGCGCCGCAACGCTTTCATTGCGTACATCGCCGGGGGCGACCCTCCTCTCGAAGCGACCGAGCAGATTATTCTCGAACTCGACGCGTGGTGACGACATCATCGAATTAGGCGTGTCGCTCTCCGTTCGGATTGGCCGACGGGCGATTCAAAGTAGTTCGGAGCGGGCTGTCGCGAATCGTGTGAGCATGCGTGAGTGCCTCGAACTTTCGCGCCCGAGATCACTCGAAGTCGACATTGTCGCGTTTAGCTATCTGAGGTTGAATTCCCATCCTGCTCCAAGTGACCTTAAGATCAGCGTATTCGCCTGATCATCTCAGCCGGAGTCTCAAAGACTAATTGTTCGATCAAGGGATGGTCCAGAATGTAGTTGACCGTTTGGTCCAGGTGAGATTTTTGATCAGCGTGGAGAGATACGTCGCTCCTCACGACGAGGGCTAAATATGGACTGTCGGAACTCGTCAGCAGAGTGTTTATGATTCTACATAAAATCCATGGGTTGAACGCTAAGTTCAACGTCAGGTATTCCGCACCGTTAGCCTCGCACCCGGAGAGCTCTTTTGGAGAGTTCTTCAGATAGGAATCGGTGCCTGCTACCTTTACTTGAATCGAATGCGGCTTTCCGTCCTTCAACCAGGTGGGAACGGGGACGTTGAAGGAATGCTTACCGTTACCCTTGCCGGCCGCTAGCAGATCCTGTCTGAAGGTAGCGGCGATGGCCGTAGTCAGAGGATGGTCGCCGTCGTATATTTCCACCTCAATGGGCATTTCGGGCCGGCTCTTATCATACGTCCAACCCGAAATGAACTCGCCATCAGTTCGGTCCAGATATCCTTCATAGATTCCGTTTGGATTATGTGGCTTGGAACGAGAATCTCGCGGAAGCGGCGATCCTTCTTGAGGGTTGATATTCTTTGAGCTTTCTCTCGGCTCAACATCGGCCGATGTGGCCGGCCAATCAGCGGTACCGGCGCTCAGCGGGATCATCCATAGTCTTCGTTTCAGGTACTCTCCAGGTTTTCTAAAATCAGTTCTGGATGGGCGATAGGGACGTTGCGGAACCTGTGAATAATCCAAGAAGTCGCCGGTGAAGGGTTCGGCAATGTGCCCTCCCGTCTGACCCGGCTCCAGGGTCAAGTCAAAGCGCGCCCCAAGCTTTTCTATCAGTCTTAGAGTCGCATTATTCATCCAGTGATCGCCGAAGCGGAAGTATAAGCAACGTTTATTGAGCGATTCGCGGAAGGACTCAAAGCCCATACGCAAGCAGGAGTTAATCCAGTCCTGATTTGCGAGGTCGACGGTCCACTTACTTAAGCTCTCATTCCACCGCCATGAATGCGTGTGCAAACCAATCGCATCACCGGACCGTTTGATACCCTTCATTAACGAGTGGTAGCGCGTCACCGCCCACGAGGCTCGTCCGTAGGTGCTTGCTATCTGTGGGTCCATCCGAAAGAACCATGAGAAATGCGCGGGTGATCCCGTTGCAGCCTCGAGACGAGGTCTAAGCTTGCTGAAGAGTTCATAGGTGGCTTCAAAACCACTCCAGTCCTTTTTAACAGTGGATCAATCAGACGCTCGTCCGGTTCGACATCAATGGCCATGATCACAGGGATCTTTTTCATAGATAGTGAACCGACCAAGTGCATCTGCGACTCAGGCTGACCGTCGATGTCGCTGACAAAACCCGCCTGACGGATATCTCTATCAAATGAGGCGTCTCAAGAACAAGCGGACGTTTTGCTCAAGACTGAGGTATAGTGAAAATCGAAATACCAATCGTTCGAAAGTGTTTCAGCGTTCCGTTCGCCCAGCAAGCCGGCGTTGGGAAGAACAATCCAAGAGATAATGAGCCGAATCGAAACAAAGTTCGACGACCTCGAGCGCAAAGGGCGCAAGGGTTTCATTCCATACATCACCGCCGGCGATCCTTTTCTCGAAGCGACCGAGCAAATCATTCTCGAACTCGAACGCAATGGGGCCGACATCATCGAACTGGGCGTGCCGTTCTCTGATCCGATGGCTGACGGGCCCGTGATTCAACGAGCTTCCGAACGCGCGCTCGCCAATCGCGTCAGCGTCAGTGACTGTCTCGATCTAGTTCGTCGAGTCCGCCGGCAGAGCCAGGTCCCGATAGTCCTGTTCACCTACCTGAATCCGCTTTTCTCGATCGGGATCGAGCGGCTTGGGGACGAGCTTCGAACCGCAGGCGTTGACGGAGTACTCGCGACGGATCTTGTGCCTGAAGAAGCCGATGAGTTTCGAGCTGTGATGCGAGCGGCGGACATCGACACGATCTTCCTAGTTGCGCCGACCAGCACCGACGAACGAATCAAGCTCGTAGCTGAAGCCAGTAGCGGGTTCGTGTACGCCGTCTCGCGTACCGGAGTAACCGGCGTAAGGCAAAGCTTGTCAGAAGCTGCCGCGAATCTCGTTCAGCGAGTCCGGCGATTCACCGACCTGCCTGTGGCCGTCGGATTCGGCGTTTCGACTCCCGAGCACGTTGCCGAAGTGTGGCAGCACGCCGACGCGGCGGTGGTTGGCAGTCGCATAGTCGCCGAGATTGAAAACCACGCAGCGGATCCAGATCTGGTTGAAAAAGTTGGGGCGCTTACTCGCTGGCTGGTTTCATCTCGCCCTACAAACTGATAATCCTCACATTTCGACCGTTGTCGCCGGCTTATCATTGCCGCTTTAGCCTTACGCGCATAAACTAGACTACTCCGACCTGACGGTGGTGCCGTGAAGATAGAAGACTGGCGGGACGAAATCGATCGGCTTGATGAGGAGTTGGTCAAACTGCTCAACTCTCGCTCGCAGTGCGCGATCGAGCTCGGGCGGATAAAACGCGAGCTTGGACTGGCGATCTATTCGCCGGATCGAGAGAGAGATGTAATCGCCCACGTCACAGGCATCAATCACGGGCCGCTGGATCGCGACGCGGTGCGCCGCCTGTTTGAGAGGATCATCGACGAGTCGCGGCGCATAGAACGAGTGACGGTTGAGAAGGAAGCGAAGGCGGGAACGAAGGTTCGCGCAAGGACGCCAAGAACCGCAAGGATTGCAAAGAAGCGCTGAAGGAGAGGCTTAGAATGGTCATTGTAATGGATGAGACTGCTACTGAAGAGCAGATCTCCGGCGTGATAGACAAGCTTGTACGGTTAGGGTTCGACATACATCGCTCGACCGGAGTGCGGCACACGGTGCTTGGAGCGGTCGGTGATCACACGATTGACTGGCGGGACATCGAGCTGCTCGAGGGCGTGAAAGAAGTCCTTCGGATAACCGCGCCGTACAAGCTCGCGAGCAAGAGCTTCAAGCCCGAAGGCACACTCGTGAAGATCAAAGATGTCGTCATCGGCGGGAAAGAGGTTGTGGTGATGGCTGGGCCGTGCACCGTCGAAAGCCGCGATCAGGTGATGGCTATAGCTGAGATCGTCGCGCGAAACGGAGCCAAGGTGCTGCGAGGCGGCGCTTTCAAACCACGCACGTCGCCTTATTCGTTTCAGGGACTCGGGGAGGAAGGTCTTAAGTACTTAAGGCAGGCTGCTGATCGTCATGATTTGCTTGTCGTGTCCGAAGTCATGGAGCCTTCACAAATTCCGTTGTTCATTCGTTACGTCGACATACTTCAAATCGGCGCGCGCAACATGCAGAACTTCAATTTGCTTCGCGAGGTCGGACGAATCAACAAGCCGGTCCTGCTCAAGCGCGGTCCGGCGTCGACTATCGAAGAGACCCTGCTAGCTGCGGAATACATAATGTCGGCTGGAAACCACGAGGTGATAATCTGCGAACGCGGCATCCGCACGTTCGAGCCTTATCTGAGAAACACGTTTGATGTCGCCGCGATTCCGGTCTTCAAAAAGCTGTCTCATCTGCCCGTGGTCGCCGACCCCAGTCACGCAACGGGACGGCGTGACAAGGTGCCTCCCGTTGCGCAAGCGGCTGTTGCGGCCGGCGCCGACGCCTTGTTGATCGAAGTTCATAACGATCCGGAGAACGCGCTTTGCGACGGCGCGCAATCGCTCTTACCGGAGCAGTTCGAGCAGTTGATGCACCGCTTGCGATTGATTGCAATCGCAGTGGATCGAGTGGTTGCGCCCGGCGTGGCGGAAGCGGCAGTGAAGTGAAGGGGAGAGAGACGGGGCGACACGGCGAGGGCGACGGGGAGAAAGGGAGACGCGGAGAAAGGGGAGACAGGGAGAAGGGGAGACGGGGCGACCCGGTGACGGGGCGTCTCGGAGATGCGGGCATCCAGTCTTCTGGATTCTCGCCCCCTCGCCTAGTCGCCCCGTCTCCCAGTCGTGTTTTCTTTTATGCAGTTCAAGCACATCGCAATCGTAGGAGTCGGGTTGATTGGAGGATCGTTCGCGCTTGCCGCGCGGCGAGCAGGGATCGCTCGGCGCATCACGGGCTGGGACAGTCCGGAGGCCCTGGACAAGGCGCATGCTCGTGGAGTGATCGATGGCGTGGAAGAGTCATTCAATCTGGGGCACGTCAGTGAGGCCGATCTTGTATACCTTGCCGCACCGGTTGGAGCGATCCTGAATTTTCTGCGCACGCGAGGTGAGTCGCTCAAACCCGGGGCGATCGTTACCGACGCCGGCAGCACGAAGCGTGAGATTTGTCGCGTCGCACGAAAGGCCTTGCCACGCGAAGTCTTTTTCGTCGGCGGCCACCCGATGGCCGGCCGCGAAAGATCGGGTGTTGAATTCGCGGATGCGGACCTGTTTCGTGGGGCTGCCTACGCCTTGATCGCAGACGAGAGTGTGAATCGCGATGCGCTGAACCGGGTTTCCGAAGTCGTCAATAGAATTGGCGCGACGCCGATCGCATTAACGGCCGAGGAGCATGATCGAATAGCCGCGCGCGTCAGTCACGTGCCTCAGATGCTTTCGATCGCGCTCGCGTTAGCAGTCGCTAGGAAAAGCGAGGCCCAGACTCTGCCTCTGGCGGGGAGCGGTTTCACAGAGATGACGCGGCTTGCCCAAAGCCCGTGGCGAGTGTGGGAAGATATCTGCCGCACGAACGCAGACGAGATCGCGTCCGCGCTTGACGAAACGATTGCGGAGATCGAAGCTGTTCGAGCTGTTATATCGGGTGGTGACTTCTCGAGTCTCGGTGAAATGTTTGAAAAGGCCGGCGAGCTTACCCGTAATGTTCACGATTTGAGAAGACAACCGGATTGATTGAGAGTCCGTAAAGGAAGCGCGGTTCAAAATCAGATGCCGACATACGTCATAGGCGACATTCACGGACGATCGAAACTGCTCGATCAGCTCATCTCCGACGTCCCCTGGGATCTAGCTGCGGACAAGCTTGTTTTTCTCGGCGACTTGATCGATCGAGGTGACGATGCGCCCGGCGTGGTCGATCGAGTTATGGAACTTGTTAAAAGAAACCCGAACGTAGTCGTGCTGCGCGGGAACCATGAGCAGATGCTTTTGGACTGCCTGGACTACGGCGATCTGCAGTGGCTGATTCCAGAAAACGGCGGCCTCGCGACACTCTCTGCTTATGGTTTTGAGCTTGACCAGTTGAAGGACGTATCCGACATAAAGATTCCCCACGAGCACGTCGAGTTCTTGAGAAGCTTGCCCTTCTATCACGAGGACGAGCAGGCAATCTACGTTCATGCCGGCCTGATCCCGGGGGAGCACCCGTCTGATACCGACGCGGATGTGCTGGTCTGGACCCGTGACCTCGATTTCTTCAAAGGCTACGACGGCAAGCTGTGTTTCTTCGGACATACTCCCACCGCTTTTCTTCCGCGCGAAGGCCGAACGCGGCGCTGGGGCATTTACATTCATCAGAGTTGCGTCGGCATCGACACGAGCGGCGAAGATGCAAGCCCGCTTTCCTGCGTTCAAGTTGAGACATTCACACTCTTCCAGTCCTATCCTTCAGGCACAACCGGAGTCGAGAGGCTAAGGAACCGCAAGCCGGCGACTTCCGACGCTCGAGTATCGCCGTGACACGCTGATGATGACGTGGCTAAAGCATCAGCACCCGCGTCTCAAGCTCCTGATTAGAATTTTCGCGCCTGGTTTCCTCTGGGCTACGACAATCGTGCTGAGCGGCTGTGCGAATAGCGTGCTGCTTGACGAGCGCTTCCACGATGAGCGGCTTATTAATTGGACGGTCGTTGACGATCCCGACGTGATCGAAGGACCCTCGAACTGGCGCGTCGAGGCGGATGGATGGGTTCATCAACGAAGTAATATCTGGGGTCTGCGAGGCGATTTCATCGGACGCTGGTATGGAACTTATTTGATCGCCGGCGATGTTGACTGGGAAGATTACACACTCACGGTGAGGGCAAAGCCGACAGATGATGACGGGTTTGGAGTGGTGTTTCGTTACCGGGACGCGGCGCACTTCTACCGGCTTTTGTTTTTGCAGGATGGTATGAGCGGCGGTCCGCTCACCAGGTTGGACAGGCGAGAAGGCGCCGATTACACTGAGGTTTGGTCGGACACCAAGGGCTATCGTCCAGGCAAAGAAATGCTGATCGAAGTCGCCGTCGAGGGTGATGTGATCAGAGCGGCAGTCGACGGAAGACAGTTGTTCGAGGTCAGAGATGGGGCGCTTTCACGCGGCGAGATTGGGCTGTTTTGTTATGCGCAGAACGGCCAGGCGTTCGATGATGTGAAAGTCATTAGCCAATAGTCAGTCGTCAGTTAAGCAATCTTGCAGGCGAACACAGAGAGCCGACTAAGCGCGACGACTGAGGGCGGGGGTGTTATGTCCAAGGCAGTCATCGTAAGCGGCGTGAGAACCGCGATCGGATCATTCGGAGGTGCGCTTGCTGACGTTCCCGCGACGGAGTTGGGTCGCGTTGTGATCCGGGGCGCAATCGAACGCTCGGGCATCGACGCCTCCGAAGTCGACGAAGTGATAATGGGCAACGTGCTCGGGGCGGGCGCCGGCATGAATCCAGCTCGCCAATCGGCGATAGCCGCAGGCATTCCAGACATTGTGCCTTCGTTCACAGTCAACAAAGTGTGCGGGTCGGGACTGAAGACGGTTGCTCTTGCCGCGCAAGCGATCGCCGCCGACGATGCGGAATTGATAGTCGCAGGCGGGATGGAATCGATGAGCCGCGCGCCTTATTTGCTGAAGAAGGCGCGATGGGGCTACAGGCTCGGCAACGACCAGATGGTCGATTCGTTGCTGAGCGAAGGACTCACATGCGTAATGGCGGGCTGTCATATGGGGGTGACCGCCGAAAATGTAGCGGCTCAGTGTGGTATCTCGCGTGAGGCGCAGGATGAATTTGCCGCCGAAAGCCAACGACGCGCTGAAGCTGCTATCTCAGCAGGGCGCTTCGATGAAGAGATCGTTCCCGTTATGATCGCGCTGAACAAGGGTGAGCCCCTCGCATTCAAAGTCGACGAGTACCCGCGCAAGGGAACTACGACCGAGAAACTCTCCGCTCTCAAGCCCGCCTTTCAAAAGGAAGGGTCCGTAACCGCAGGCAACGCATCGGGAATCAATGACGGCGCAGCCGCCGTCGTAATCGCAAGCGAGGAACGCGCGCGGCTGATGGAGCTGTCGCCGATGGCGAAAATTGTTTCGTATGCGACGGCTGGAGTTGATCCGCGCTACATGGGATTGGGTCCGCTGCCTGCGATCGAGCGCGCGCTCGAGAAGGCCGGTCTCACGCTCGCGGACATCGATCTGCTCGAGCTCAATGAAGCCTTCGCTGCGCAGAGCCTTGCCGTTGTGAGTAAGCTGGGTCTGGACGGCTCGCGTGTTAACGTGAACGGTGGGGCGATTGCCCTGGGACATCCGATTGGCGCGAGCGGGGCTCGAATCCTGGTGACCTTGCTGTACGAGATGCGTCGGCGAAACGCGCGGCGCGGGCTTGCGGCGCTGTGCATCGGCGGAGGGCAGGGAATCGCGATGATTGTCGAGAGGTAATCGAATCCGAAAAGAAAGATTGAAAATAGAGAATTGCAGAGCCTCTTGCAAAACCCATTCAACCTGATGGTTTTTGTTAAAGGGAAAAGACACGGTGATGAATCTATTGTCTGTTAGAATGACGGTTCTTACACGATCATCACAGACAAAGGAG
>Ga0114129_10012098_pt1 | contig 12285 bp, 10 predicted proteins | sample RhiMetdeltSRZDD1_FD_80071 | JGI IMG/M metagenome (GOLD analysis project Ga0114129, IMG submission 80071) | Populus rhizosphere microbial communities from Tennessee, USA - Rhizosphere MetaG P. deltoides SRZDD1 (version 2) (version 2) | ecosystem: Host-associated > Plants > Roots > Rhizosphere >...
GGGCTGAGCGTCTTAGCCTTCGGGTCGTCTTCGGCTGCGGCGTCGAGCACCAGTTGCATGCCCTTAACCGTCGGTTTCCCGTCGGTCGGCAGGGTTTTTCGCCGCAAGTCGAAACCGATTTCCCCGACCTGCCGGTCGTCAACTTTCAATAGTTGCATCGATTTCCTGACGGCCTCGTCCTTGTGTGAAAAATAGTAACGGATGGAGTCAAGAAAGGCGCGCATGAAGCGCCTGGCCGTGTCGCCCTGAGACTTGAGATAATCGGTGCGCGAGCCGATCCCGACATGCTGGTACTCAATGCCTTTATCGACAAAATCCAGTAGCGTATTGAAACCCAGCTTTCGGCCGATGAAGGCGACGTCAGGGGTTAACACCGTGGCGTCAACAACCCCGCTCTTCAATGCCACCACTCGCGCGTCCTGGCCTCCCGTCTGCACAATTTGAATGTCGCTCTTTGGATTGAGTCCCAACTGTGTCGCGGCAAGCTTGACGACGAAGTCGGTGTTGCTGCCGAAACGGCTAATGCCGACTTTTTTGCCCTTCAATTGTTCCGCGCGAGCGATGCCCTCCCGCGCCACGAGAACATAGGGCAAAAGGTTGTTGACGCCGCCGATCATACGCAAATCGGCGCCCTTCAATTGCGCATAAACCAGGGGCGTGCCGCCGGCCAATAGGAGATCGAGGCTCTTGCCGATGAGCGCCTGCATCGAAAGGGAGCCACCGGGAATATAAATCAGCTCAAGCTCAATACCGTGTTTCTTGAAAATCCCGACTTCTCGGCCAAGATAAAATACGCTCTCGTCTGAGAAGCCATTATGACCAACTTTGACCGAGGTCAGTTGGGCAAGCGCACTGCTCGCGATGATGAGTAACGTTAATAAAGGAGAGACGAATAGGATAAAACGCGATCGCATGATTCCTTCGTTAAAGTTTACATCTAATCCCTTATATCCTGCAAAAACCAGTCGGTAGGAATCTGCTGTCCCAGTCCGCGCCGTTTGGCTTCGCGCACGACGTAGCCGGCGGTCGAAGCGAATTGCAGCCCTTGCGTGCCGCTGTTGACGAAGAAGGTCACCTGCTGCGCATCGGTCCGGCCTTTGAGTTTACCGGACATGATATCAGTAAGCAGTGGAAACTCCGCGGAAAAAATGTCGACTTTGGGATTCGCAATGCGCTTGATTTCTGCCGCATTACCGGCGACCACGGCAGCCTCGCCGCCGATGCGCATTTGGCCCACGTCCAAGTTCAACGTTGGTCGCCCCATCTTGATGACCAAATCCGCTGACTTGACGATATCGGTATTCCATTCATTCGCCTTGACGCAGGTGAGATGCATGCCCGGTTCGATCCAGTCCGGGTCATTGACGACGACTTGAATCGAATCCGTGCAGGTGGCGACGATGTCGCAGCCGCGCGCGGCTTCTTCCGGGCGTTCCACAGGCAGGACCTTGATGCCCAGTCTTTCGGCCATTTCGTTGGCATAGCGTTCACGGTTTTGCTTGGTTGGACTGTAAACTTTTACTTCGCGAATCTTGCGCACTTGATTAAAGGCGAGCAGGTAGGTGCGCGCCATGCCGCCGGCGCCATAGATGCCGACCACGGTCGAGTCTTCGCGCGACAAATACTTTGCGCCGAGCCCGGCGCAGCCGCCGACGCGCATATGCTGTATGATGCCATCGTTAATAATTGCCAAGGGCTCGCCGTTGCGCGTCGAAAAAACCATCACGACGCCGCAAAACGTTCCGGGTTCGATGCAATATTTTTCTACGGTCTTGCCTTCAGGCCATTCGAGCATGTCGGATTTCATCCGAATCGCAAAGGTCTCGAACGAACGAGAAGCGCCTTCCATCGTGCCCCAGCGGTACATTAATTTCGGATCGTCGTTGGGCACGAACAGATCGTAGCGGCCGCGATAGGCCGCGCGCTCATTGATGAGGTCGCGGTAGCCGATTTCGAGCGCCTCGATGCAACCCTTTATATCCAGAATTTTCGCGACGGTTTGGTTGTCGATCAAAAGCATGTTGCTTCTCCATTGCGGGACTCTTGGCGCAATCACGAAAATACCGGGATGTCATTGCGCCACAGTCGCTTCGATAGGATGGTGATTCTATTTCGTACGAGCGCGCTCAATGCGAGCTTGCTGCAACAAAACGCCGGCTCGGGGCGGTGCTTGAATTTTGCGGGGGAAACTTGCTTCGCGGGACGAAAAATCGACTCCCGCGATTTAGCTGTCGAGTTCGGGTTTCGGCAGGGCGGCAAACGGAACACCTTCTTCGACGAGCTCTTTGGTTTCTTGCGTCGTCGCGGTGCCGTGGATGGGACGCTCGTCAGCTTTGCCCTTGTGAATCTGGCGCGCTTCTTCGGCGAAACGCGGCCCGACGTCTTCGAAATTCTGCTTGACGTAATGATGCACGCGAATGAGCATCTCGTTGAATTCGGTGGGCGAAAGCGACGCTGCTGGTGTTGGCTCTGGTTTTTTCGCCGGCGGCGCAGGCTGTTCCTTCTTTACATGGACGGCGCAAGCGTGGGGCACTTTCTCGACCTTGGTCGTGCCGCAGGTCGGACAGGAGATGAGCTTCTTTTCCGCTTGCTTCTGGAAGTCCTCAAAGCTCGGAAACCAGCCCTCAAAGCCGTGCTTCTTTTTGCAGACAAGGTTGTAGATCACCATGGTTGAGTAATGAATAAGATCACCGAGCGGGGTTGTCAAGAGGAAGCGAAATGCGGTCGTGGTTCGGTTTCGCAAACATTTGCAGGGGCGATCCCCCGTGGTTGCCGTCCCAGAGGGCGGACACAGGGGTCTGCCCCTACGTGGAGAATCATTCCTGATCGGAACACCCTAGCGATTCCCCGCAAAAGTTTGATGGAATAAACACTCGTGCTAAGATCGCTTTATGACTGACGCCGTGAGTCTACGAATTGTTCAGAAGATCGCGGAGGTGCCGCGCGAGCGTTGGGACGCTCTGGTGGACGGGGCGACGCCGTTCATGAAATGGGATTGGCTGGATAGCTTGGAGCAGTCCGGTTGCGTCGATGAGCAAGCCGGCTGGTTACCGCACCATGTCGTTGTCGAAAAGTCTGGGAATCTCATCGCTGCGTGTCCGATGTATTTAAAGCTCCACAGCATGGGCGAGTTCGTCTTCGATTATGAATGGGCCGAAGCGGCGCATCGGGCGGGAATTCAATATTATCCGAAAATGCTGATCGGTGTTCCTTTTACGCCGGTGACGGGGCATCGCTTTCTTACCGCTGGAGGTGAGGAGCGCGAACAGCTGATTTCTTTCATGGGGCAGGCGTTGGCGAAAATCGCCGCCGACAACAAGATTTCTTCGGCCCATGTGAACTTTTGCCTGCCCGACGAGCGCGCGGCGCTGGAACGGGTCGGTTTCTTGCCGCGCACGGGAATTCAATTTCACTGGCAAAATCGCGGTTTCAAATCATTCGAGGATTATCTGGCCAGCTTTCGTAGCGACCGGCGCAACAAGGTCAAACGCGAACGGCGTGAGATGGCGCAACGTGGTATCACCATTCGCGCGTATGAAGGAACGGAGCTGACGCAGCAGCACCTGCGCACAATGTTCCGTCTCTACAAAGGCCATGTCGACAGACTCTATTATGGTCGCCAGTACCTGACGCAGAAACTCTTCGACGAATTGCATCGACGTTTCGCCGCCAACGTTTGCCTCATGCTCGCCGAGCGCGACGGCAAGATCATTGCCGGCACCTTTAACGTGCGTGATAACACCGCCCTATACGGACGCTATTGGGGCACCTTCGAAGAGCATCCTTTCCTCCATTTTAACGTTTGTTACTACTCTGCTATCGAACACTCGATTCGCTTGGGATTGGAGCGCTTCGAAGCCGGCGCCGGCGGCAGCTTCAAACAGCTGCGCGGTCTGGACCCCGAGCACACGACCAGCATGCATTTTTTCGTCGATGGCAAATTCCGCCGGGCGGTGCAACGCTTTTTGACTCAAGAACAAGAAATGATTCGGCGCAAGCGCGAAATGCTGCTCGACCAGAGCCAGTTAAAACGAGATCACGAAGAGCCGTAAACTGTTGTCCTCGCCTCACTTTCCTTGACACATCCAGAGCTTTCCATTAACGTCGGCGCGGAGTAAACCGTGAAATTTTCCTGGAAGAATGCCGCCGAGCCGATTTTATTTTTCATTGCCCTCTTGGTGCTGTGGGAAATCCTTGTGGAGGTGATCAAAGTTCCTGCCTTCATCCTGCCCCCGCCGCGCGATCTGTTGACGGCTTTCCTGAAAAAGCTGCCGATTCTCGGCAACCACGCGTTTATCACTTTTATTGAAGCCTTTGGCGGTTTTGTTTTGTCTTTGGTTTTGGGCGTTGGCTTCGCCATCTCGGTCGTTTACTCGCGCCATCTGCAAAATACTATTTATCCGCTCATCGTCATTCTCTACGCCATGCCAAAAAGCGCCTTCGCGCCGCTGATGGTCATCTGGGTGGGCTATGGGTTGCTTTCAAAAATCGCCATCGCTTTCCTCGTGGCGTTTTTCCCCATCGTGGTGAACACGGTAGTGGGGCTCAAGGAAGTCGAGCCGGAACTGTTAGAATTGGCGCGCATCAATCGTGCCTCGGATTGGGACGTGTTTGAGAAAATTCGCTTGCCCAACTCGCTGCCCTATATGTTCGCCGGCATCAAAGTCGCCATCGTGCTCTCTGTTACCGGCGCCATCGTGGCCGAGTTCGTCGCGGCGAACGAAGGGCTCGGCTATTTGGTCCTGCAAGCAAATTATAATTTGGACACCGCCTTCGCCTTAGTGATTTTGCTCATTCTAGCGGTCTTGTCATTGTGCTTGTTTTGGCTGGCGGAGATTTTACAGCGAAAACTGGCGCCGTGGAGCGCCGGTGTGCGCGAGGTCGAAGGCTCGTTCTAATTTTCTACCGGGGAGGGTGCATGATGATTCCGCTTAGACAGTGGCGGCGAATTGGCGTGGTGGCCCTGCTCACCGTCTTTAACTGCGGCTTTGAGGTGCGGGCCGCCGAGCTCAAGCCGGCGAATATTCGCATGGATTTCATCATCGGTGGCAAGCACGCGCCCTGGTTTGTCGCTTTGGAAAAAGGTTTCTACTCCCAGCGCGGCTTGGCGGCGACGATCCAAACTAGCACGGGTTCGGCCGACACCGTGCGCACCATTGGCTCGGGCGGCGCGGATTTCGGTTTCGCCGATATCGGCACCATGATGGTCGCCAAATCACGTGGCGCACCGGTGCAGGCGGCGGCGCAATTCGGTTACGTCGGCGCGACCATCGTCTGGCGCGACGAAGGCATCATCAAGGGGATTAAAGATCTCGAAGGCAAGTCGCTGGCGATCAGTCCCGGTCAGGCGCAGTGGTATCTCATGCCGGCGTATTGCCGGATTAACAAGATCGATTTCAAATCGATCAAGATTCAAGAAACCGCGGCGCCGATCCAGCCCGCGGCGTTGGCGACCAAGAAGGCCGACTTCATCATTATGTTCCGCGCCTCCAACGATGAAATCGCCGAACAGGCCGCGGCCAAAGTTGGCGTCAAGCTGTCGCGCGTGTTCATGAAAGATACCGGCCTGGGTATCTACGGCACCAGCCTGATCGTCAAGGACGAGGACGTCAAAAAGCGGCCGGAGTTCGTCCGCGCCTATGTAGAGGCGACTTTGGAAGGGTTGCGCTACGCGCGCGATCATCAAGAGGAGTCATTAAAGATTTTGCTCAAGCACAAGCCCGAGCTCGATGCGGCGCTGACCACGCTGCAGCTTAAAAATGCCCTAACCGAAGTTTTCTTGCCCGTGGAATCAGCGAATGTCGGAATGGGCTATATGAAGCCGGAAATCATGGAAAAAACCGTGAATGTGACTAACGAGTATTTTGACGTCGGCCGGAAAGTCGCCGCCAAGGAAGTGTACACCAACCAATTCATCAAACGCTAAGATCGCCCAGTTTCCAAGGTTTCGTAGTGCCGCCGCTGATCGCCGTCGAGAACGTCTCCAGAGTTTTTACCGGCGGGGTCAGGACCGTCACGGCGCTTGAACATATATCTTTCGAGATTCAAACCGGCAATTTTGTTTCCATCGTTGGTCCGAGTGGGTGCGGCAAGAGCACGCTGCTGAAGATTATTGCGGGACTGCTGACGACCTCCGCGGGAACAGTTTTGGTCAACGGCGAAGAAGTCACTCGCCCACTCGAAAACGTCGGGATGGTGTTTCAAGCGCCGGTGCTGCTCAAATGGCGCTCGGTGCTCGGTAACATTTTGCTGCCGGTGGAGTTCGCCAGATTGGACATAGCCGGCCATTTGGATAAGGCGCGGGCGCTGATTAAGCTTGTCGGTTTGGACGGGTTCGAGGAGATGTATCCACACGAGCTCTCCGGCGGCATGCAACAGCGAGTCTCGCTTTGTCGCGCCTTGGTTACCGATCCGCAGCTTTTGCTCATGGATGAGCCCTTCGGCGCGCTCGATGCGATGACTCGCGATGAATTGGACATAGAACTCCTGCGCATCTGGGAAGAGCGCAAGAAAACGGTGCTGTTCGTTACTCATAGCATTCAAGAAGCCGTGTTTCTCTCCGACACCGTGGTCGTCATGTCCGCTCGGCCGGGGAGATTGCTGGAACAAATCGCCATCGGCCTGCCGCGGCCGCGCACGATCGAAATGATGAGCGCGGTAACGTTCGGCGAGTATACCTTGAAAATTCGCGCGCTACTGGCCGCGGCCGGCGGCGTTCCCGCCTCAGCCGCGGGCTCGACCATGTGAAATTGATGGTACACTGCGCTATGATGCAGGAAGAGGCCCATGGCGATACGGCGCACCTCTCCTACGGTCCGAAAAACCAGCTTAAATGGTGATCAAGCAAGGATTAACTTACGCAAAGGCGGGTGTCAGCATCGAAGCCGGCGATGCGCTCGTGCGCCGCATCGGCCCTGTTGCAAAGAGAACGAATATTCCCGGCGTGCTGGCGGGCGTCGGCGGGTTTAGCGCGCTTTTTGATCTAAAAAGTCGCGGTTATCGTCATCCGATTTTAGTCTCTTCTACAGACGGCGTTGGAACCAAGCTCAAGATCGCGTTCATGAGCGGAATTCACGACACCGTCGGCATCGATCTCGTCGCCATGAGCGTGAACGATATCTTGACCCAAGGGGCGGAACCGCTGTTTTTCCTGGACTACTTTGTTTGCGGTAAGCTCGATGTCGAAATCGCCGACGCCGTGGTGCGCGGCATCGCCGCCGGTTGTCGCGAGGCGGGATGTGCGTTGATCGGCGGCGAAACCGCAGAGCACCCAGGCGACTTCCCCGATGGCGAGTACGATCTCGCTGGATTCGTCGTCGGGGTGGTGGAGAAGGACAAAATCATTAACCCTGCCGCGATCGTCCCCGGCGATATATTAATCGGTCTTCCCTCGAGTGGACTGCACAGCAATGGTTATTCATTGGCGCGGAAGGTGTTATTCGAGAAGGGACGCCTGAAAGTCGGTCAGCGAATTGCCGAACTCGGCCGAACGCTGGACGAAGAGCTGCTCGAGCCGACGCGGATTTATGCGAAGGTTACCCGTGAGTTGTTTGCCAAACATGCCATCAAAGGGGCGGCCCATATCACCGGCGGCGGAATCACCGGAAATCTCCCGCGCGTGCTGCCCGAGGGTCGGCGGGCTCTCATTGAGCGCTCGAGTTGGACTGTACCGCCGGTATTCAATTTGATTCAGAAGATCGGCGGCGTCGCTCAGCGCGAAATGGACAACACATTCAACAATGGCCTTGGGATGATCCTCGTGGTCGGCAAAAAGGACGCCGATAATATCACTCAGACCCTCAAAAAAATCGGTGAGAAATTCTTTATCGTCGGCGAGATTCAAAGCGGATCGCGGGGAGCGACGATTCGCTCGTAAGAGAACTACTATGGCAAGGCAAGTTTCCATCGGGGTGCTGGTTTCCGGCAACGGCACAAACCTGCAATCGCTCATCGACGCTGTCGAAGCAAAGAAACTCGACGCCAAGATCGCGCTGGTGCTGAGCAACAAGGCGGGCGCCTACGGACTGGTACGCGCGCGGAACCACGGCATCCCGACCGAAGTGTGGGAGCACAAGGAATTTCCGAGCCGGGAAGCCTACGATCAAGCGGTCGTCGATCTGCTCCGCGGGCGGGGCGTGGAACTTGTCGTGCTCGCGGGCTTCATGCGGTTGCTATCGCCTGTGTTCGTTAGGGCTTACTCCAACCGGATCATGAACATTCACCCGGCTCTGTTGCCGTCATTTCCCGGTCTCCACGTGCAGAAAAAGGCGCTAGACCATGGCGTGCGCTTTTCCGGCTGCACCGTGCACTTCGTCAATGAAGAGTGCGATGAGGGGCCGATCATCATTCAAGCCGTTGTGCCGGTATTTCCGGACGATACAGAGGAAAGCTTGGCGGCCCGAATTCTCAAGCAGGAGCATCGGATCTATCCGCGCGCGATTCAGCTCTATGCTGAAGGACGGCTCCACATTGTTGGGCGAACAGTGTTGGTGGATCGACTCGAAAAGAACGATGCGCAAGTGCTCATCGAACCGTCACTGGAAGGATGAAAAAGGCCAAACCCGTTATCATCTTTCTCATCAAGCTTCTCGTTAGCGGGGGCCTGCTCGCGTATTTTCTTTCGCGTATCCACATCGAGCGGTTCTTTCACACCTTCGCGTCGGCGAAGTTTTCTTATATTGCACTGGCACTCGCGATTTATCTGGTGGCGCAGGGCATCAGCGCGGTGAGATGGGCGGCTCTGGCCCGACCGATCGGCATCAAAACACCCTTTAAGGATATGGTTCGTTACTATTTGATCGGCATGTTTTTCAATCTTTTTGCCCCGGGCACGGTCGGCGGAGACGTGAGCCGCGTCTATTATCTTGTCAGAGACGAGGAAGCTCACGCCAATGGGCGTGCCGTCACCACCGTGCATGCGGCGATGTCGGTTCTCATGGATCGAGCAGTTGGTATGGTAGTCCTGGTTTGGCTGGGAGCGGCCGGACTCTTGCTGTTTCCCGAATATCCGATTCCCGCCCCCGCCAGAACGGCCACCTGGCTGCTGGCGCTGGCCCTCCTCATCGCTGCTTTGGCAGTTCCGTTGTTGCGGCGCTTGCTGCCTGAGGACGGACATCAGCTCATCATCAAGCTGCGCCTCGCGCTACGAAGCTATCGAACCCACTGGCACGCGCTTGGCGCGGCGACTGCACTTTCCGTGGTGGTTCATTTGATTCAGGCCGGGATGCATGTCGCCATGGGACGGGCTCTCAATTTGGAGTTGCCGTTTTCGTTGTGCATCATCATCTATCCGTTGGTCGGCACGTTTGCCGCCATACCGATCAGCGTCAACGGTCTCGGGCTGCGCGAGGGCGGTTATGTTTTTTTACTGGCGGGCATCGGTATCGGCACGGAGAAAAGCATTGCCTTCGGGATCTTGCTATTCTTGGTGGTCGCGCTTGACAGCTTGATCGGCGGGCTGCTTTTTTTGCTCCAGAAAAGTCCCACGCCGAGCGCCGTCACGTCGGAAAACGCCGGCTAATCGGGATTATTCACGGCAAATGATTCGAGTCGAGTGACCTTCTTCTTGGCGTTCATTGCGGCTTTGCGGATAACCGTTAGGGATTAGGCGCCAGGGGCTTCTCGATACCCTGAACTTTCACGTCGAATCGGTTCAGGCGTTCTCGTTTTTAATCAAAGGCCAATCGCGAGAATTGTCTAGCGGTCCTTTCTCGCCGCGAACCATGCGAGCTAAACTAGATAATGGCGGAAAAGCGTGGCGAGCCCGAGGAATGACAGAAAGCCGAAGGCGTCTGTGAGTCCGGTGACGATGATGCCGGAGCCCAATGCGGGGTCGAACTTGAACGCCTTCAAAAGCAACGGAATTGCGGCGCCGGCAAAACCGGCCATCAAACCGAGATTGAAAATCATCGCGCTCGCCAGCACAATCCCGAGGAAAGGATTGCCTTTCCATAACGTGGCGCCCAACGCGATCATGCCGCCGGCGGCAAGGGCGATACAAATATTCACGGAGACCTGTTTAACAATCGCTTTCCAGGCAGAAGCAAATTCCAACTCGCCAAGCGCGATCGCACGAATGATCACGGTGGCGGTTTGCGTTGCACCGTTGCCGCCGACGCCGGCGATGACGGGCATGAAAGTCACCAGCGCGATAATCTCGTGCAGCGTGCCTTCGAACAGGCCCACCACCGAGGCCGCCAGCGTGGCGGTGAGCAGATTCAAAATCGTCCAGGGGAGGCGCATTCTGACCGATCGTGAAATCGGCGTGAACACACGATCTTCCTCGGCCAAGCCGACCATCTTGTACATATCCTCAGTACTCTCTTGGTTGATGATATCGATGACGTCGTCGACGGTGATAATGCCTTCCAGATGGCCGGCTTCGTCGACGATCGGCAGCGCCAAGAGCTCGTACCGCGACACGAGTCGAGCGGCCTCTTCTTGATCCATAAAAACATTGGCTTTGACCGGGTCGGCGATCATCATCTCGCTGAGCGTGCGGTCGGGCGGAGCGATCACCAGATTTCGAATCGGCACCACGCCGACGAGTTTGCCGGCGTCATCGACGACGTAGAGATAGAAAAATGTTTCCAACTCGCCGCGCTCGCGAATTTTGTCGATGGCGCCCTGCGCCGTCGTGTCGGGGGAAAGCGCCATGAAATCGGTGGTCATGATTCTGCCCACCGTACCTTCGGGATAATTGATCAACTCGCGCACGGCGGCTTGGCGCTCTGGATCAAGCAGGGCTAAAACTCTCTCACGCCGCTCTTCCGCCAGGCTGTCGATAAACGTCACGGCGTCGTCCGGATCGGCCCGGACGATCAAGCGCCCGACTTTTTCGTCATCGATCAAGGCCAGAACGTCGGGCAGGAGTTCAGGCGGAAGCTCTTTCAAAGTCTTGGCGGCTCTGCGGGATGAGAAGAGAATGTCGAAGAGCTGGCGCACCTCGATGGGTTCCAGGCCTTTGAACAAAAGCGCAATGTCGGCAGGATGGCTTTTGCCGATGAATCGCAAGACCCGATCCGGTGTTGCCGTGCGCAGCATCTCCCGGACGGTGTCGTAATCGATGGGGGCCGGTTTCATGTCGTTCCACAAGCGAAAAAGGTCGTTTCTTCATAGCCATTGACCCGTGGATTTGCAAATGTTCTGCGGCATTTGAGCCGCTTTAAATCCATCAGCAAAATTTGCTAGTGTATGAGCGTGCTGACCGAGGCTGGAAATGTGAATGGACGAATGAATTGCGCGACACGGAGATCGCTTGGGTCTGGTTTGAGATGCGGTTTAGGCTTCGTCGTATTCTCGTCGCTGGCGATCGTGCCGATCTCAAGCGCGGCAAATCTCGCCGCATTGGAGGCCACTCGGCCACCGTCGTTTGCCGCCATCGCCAAGAAAACCATGCCGGTGGTGGTCAACATTTCGACGAGCTCGCAGCGCTCAGGGCGCTCCGGATCCAACGATCCGATCGAGGATTTTTTTAACCGCTTCTTCGGTGAAACGATTCCCAAGGAGAGTACCCAACGGAGTCTCGGCTCAGGCATCTTGATCAGCAAGGACGGCGAAATCTTGACCAACTACCACGTCGTACGGAGTGCGGACACGATCAAAGTTAAATTGGCTGATCAGACCGAATACGAAGCGCGGCTGGTGGGCAAGGACGATCGCACCGACATCGCATTGATCAAAACTCGAAAATCGCCCGGCAATCTGCCGTTTGCCAAGCTCGGCACATCGAGCCAACTGGACGTCGGCGATTGGGTGATGGCGATCGGCAACCCGTTCGGTTTGGAGCACACGGTGACGGCGGGAATCGTCAGCGCCAAAGGACGCGTGATTGGCGCTGGTCCCTATGACAGCTTTATTCAGACCGACGCGTCGATCAATCCTGGAAACAGCGGCGGACCGCTGATCAATGCTGTGGGCGAAGTTATCGGCGTCAATAGTGCGATCTTCAGTCAGACCGGAGGCAATGTCGGTATCGGGTTTGCGATCCCGATCGATCTAGCGAAGAAAATCGTCGAGCAGTTGCGCAAGAATGGCCGCGTAGTGCGCGGCTGGCTCGGCGTCCGAGCCCAGGACGTGACCGCGGCGATGGCCTCATCGCTGGGGCTTACGCGCAACCCGGGCGACATGGCGGTTGTGACCGAGGTTACCGAAAATAGTCCGGCCGCCGAAGCCGGGGTCAAGACCGGCGACATTATCGTCGAGTTCAACGGCAAGGCCGTGCCCAAGAGCCACGATTTTCCCGGCGTGATCGCCGATACGCCGCCGGGGCAGAAGGTGACGCTA
>Ga0114129_10012099_pt1 | contig 12285 bp, 15 predicted proteins | sample RhiMetdeltSRZDD1_FD_80071 | JGI IMG/M metagenome (GOLD analysis project Ga0114129, IMG submission 80071) | Populus rhizosphere microbial communities from Tennessee, USA - Rhizosphere MetaG P. deltoides SRZDD1 (version 2) (version 2) | ecosystem: Host-associated > Plants > Roots > Rhizosphere >...
AGGCGCTATTCTCCGATATCGCCTTTCTACTTTTTTCTCCACCCAGCGGGGGCCTGCCTGATCGCCTACAGCATCTTGCGCTCTACGTTCGTCACTCTGTGGCGTGGCGGTGTGGTGTGGCGGCGGACCACGTACCCGCTGAAAGCCTTGCGGCGAGGCACGGTTTAGGACAACGGATCAGTTTCTGAAGGCCTATGTGCGACGTAGCGGTAGCTGCTACGTAGGCTAGCTTCTTCAGCCAAATTACGGACGGCGATGCGAGTTTCCCGCACCATCAGAGTCGAGCCTCGTACCAGGCTCAGCACTGCGAAGGTTCCCGTTGCGATCGCCGCCAGAGCCGCAGCGCGAAAGATGAGATTTTTGCCGTAGAAGGCGGCCACCCCGCCAATTACGGAAACCAGGGATGCCGCCGCGAACGCTCCCAGAGCGGAGTAGAACGCGCGCAGCGCTTTCAGCAGGAGCTGTGCCCGAACCTGCAAACCCTCGAGTTGATCGGTGCATGCCTGAGAAGCAGTACTGCCGCGCTCGTGGCTGCTGAGCTCTGAGGCCACGATCCGAGTGCGATCAACAACGCGTGCCAACCGGTTGCTGGTCCCCAACGAAAGCAACGCGCAGGCATTGGTGAGAATGGCGGGAGCGACAACCGCGGTAAGCACCGCGAAAGGATTATTGCCGGCATAGTTTGGGTCTACAAACATGCTGGCTTAGCTATTTCGTCGGTTCCATGCGGAGCGCATCGTTGAAGCGATTGAAGTAATTGAACAGCCCGATGGCGGCCAGCAGCTCGATAATTTCGCCTTCATCGAAGTGGTGCCGAAGCTGCCGCCAGAAGTGATCGTCAACGCTGTGGGCATCGTGGGTAACTTTTTCGGCGAGCCGCAGCGCAGTTTTTTCCTTCTCACTGAAATCGTCGCGGGCCTCGAATTCCGCCAAATGGGTGATCTGATCATCCGTCCAGCCCAGCCGCCTTGCCAAGACGGTGTGTGAGGCCAGTCAATACTCGCAATTATTGATCTGGCTGGTGCGAACGATTACCAGTTCCTTGAGCTTCTTAGGGACGGTCCCGGTGTTCATGACCGCGCGAAAGTGCGCCACCATGGTGCGCATGATCTCCGGGCGATGGGCCGCGGTGCGAAACATGTTGGGGATATTGCCGCGCTCGCGCAGAAAATCGTCGAAGATTACCTGCGAATCACCATCTACCTGCGATTTATCTAAGCGGGAAACGCGCGTATCCATGACGCTTACATCAGCGGCCATTACTTCTTGAACGACCGAATGGCGGCAAGCTCATCATCCTTCACATCGAAAACCGTGTAGAGCTTGGTGATCTGCAACAAGTCGTGGACCTTCTTGGTAAGCTTCAGCAGCTTGAGCTCGCCGCCTTGATTGCGCACGCTGGTGAAGGCGCTCACTAGTTCGCCTATGCCCGAGCTGTCAATGTAAGTGACGTCGCCCAGATTCAGCAGGATCTTCTTCTCGCCCTTGCCGATCAGGTCACGTACGGTTTCGCGGAGTACAACGCTGCCTTCGCCCAGGGTAATCCTGCCGCTCAAGTCGACGACGGTAACGCCGTCCAGTTGGCGTGTGCTGGTTTTCATTGTCACTTTGCCTCCTCAATTCGATCCGCATCATTGCGGACGTGCTTAATCAACGTAATCTCAGTGCCCGGCTGTAACCGGCGGAACTGCACATCATCCATAAAAGTGCGCATCAGGAAGATTCCGCGGCCCGACTGTTTCAGCAGGTTCTCCGGAGCCAGCGGATCAGGTATGTCTTCCACCTTTAGCCCGGCGCCTTCATCCGCAATCTTGATCACCAGCGCCTCGCCGGTGTTCTCGAAGGAGATGCGGAGTTTCTTCGTGGGGTCGTAAGTGTTGCCGTGCAAAACAGCATTTACCGCTGCTTCGCGCACGGCCATGGAAATCCGGTCACGGTCCTCGTCGGCAAAGCCGGCCTTGCCGGCCATTTGGGCGGCCGTTTCTTCCGCAGTATTCACGCTGTCGAGCGTGGAGTCGAGAGTGTAGGAGACCCGGTTGCCCGTGGTTTTCAAAGTGTCATACCAGCCGAACAGTGGGAAAGCGCCCCCACAGCCCCTTCGCCGCAGGTAGCGGAAAGTGGCAAGTGTGCCTGTGGGAGAGGTGAAAAGTCAACGCGGAGGCCAATCGGGACACGAACCTCGAAAGTAACCGGGCCGCCACCCCGGCGGAAATTCCTGGGCTAAACTTCCGGCCATGGAAGAGAAAACCAGCACCCTCAAAGCCCTATACCGCGTGTTTCGCTGGGTGCTGTTGATCGTCTTGTTCTTCGTAATTTTCGCCTTTCTGCGTAAGCCCGCTCCTGTGGCGCCAGAGACTCCGCCGGAAACCGTCCAGGTACGTGCACAGGAGTTTGACGCCAAGGTTCAACAACTGGCCGATGCGCATGGGCGTGGCGAAAGCAGCGAAGCTCGATTCAGCGCTGACGAGGTGAATGCCGCCATTACTCGCACAATGCAAGAGCCAGCACCGCCGCAGAATGTGTCTGCCCCGAGCACTTCAACGGAGAGCCAGCCACAACCAAACTTGCCTCCGGCGACGGCGGAGGCGACCCCTGGCACCGCGGGAGGAGCGCCTATCCGCACCGTCCAGGTGGCCTTCCAAGGGGATGAGGTGACGGGACAGTTTGCAACCGAGCTCTACGGCAAGCAGATGTACATCACCTTGGCGGGACGGCTGGGCAGCAAGAACGGCTATGCCACATTTGATTTGACAGGCTTCAAAGTAGGCAACTTTAGTGTTCCCATCTCGCTGGTCGGGGAAACATTTCAGCAGAAGCTGGCGGAACCCGAAAATCACGAAAAGCTCAAACTACCCGACTTCATTGCCAGCTTGCGGGTTGAGAACGGTGAACTAGTGATCACGCAAAAATAATGTTGCGTGCCGGCATACGTTTTCTAAAAAGCGACTCCTGGAGCGCTTTTCCTCTTGTATGCTCAAAAGTATGGGGCATCTCGCACTTTCGGAGCTGCTGGGATCAACGGTAATCGATCCCACGGGAGCGGTTGCAGGCCGAGTGCGAGAGTTGGCGATCGCGCCCCAGGAAGATCCCACCCGCATTGCCGCGGTGGTAGTGCGGACGCGAGAGGGCGACCGGCTGCTCCCACGCGAGGCTCTGGAAGCGGTGCAAGAGCGCAGGTTTCGCAGCAGCATTCGCCTGAGTGAATTTCCCCTGTTTGCCAACAATGCCGAAGGCTTGTTGCTGCTGGAACGCGATCTGCTGGATCAGCAGATTATCGACGTCCACGGGCGCAAGGTGGTGCGGGTCAACGACGTCGATCTCGAACCTCACGCCGTAAATCAGCACATTGTCTTAAGGATTTCGGGCGTTGATGTTGGCGCGCGTGGCGCCATTCGCCGCCTGCTGCGGGGAGTTGTCCCCCGCATAGCCTTACGGACCCTGCTGGATCAGATTCCGCCGCGCATCATCCCCTGGGAATTTGTGGACCTCATCGAGACCGACCCGGCGCGCCGGATCAAGCTGCGCATCGAGCACCAGCGGCTGTCGCGACTGCACCCCGCCGACATCGCCGACATCGTGGAGGAACTCGCACCCGCCGAGCGCGAGGCAGTCTTCGAAACTCTGGACGAGGAAGTGGCGGCCCACGCACTGGAAGAGGTGAGTCCCAAGCTGCAGGTCTCTATTGTCGAATCACTCGATTCCGATCGCGCTGCCGACATCGTGGAGGAGATGAATCCCGACGCAGCCGCGGACCTGCTGGCTGACCTGCCCCAAGAGACCTCTGAAGGAATTCTCGAGGAGATGGCGCCCGAAGAGCGCAAGGACGTGGAAGACCTGCTGGAATTTGGGGAACACACGGCCGCCGGCCGCATGACCACAGACTTCCTGTCGTTTTCCCCACATGCCACCGTTGCCGATGCCATTGAAGCCCTGCGCGAGTTCAGCGGAGGCGCCGAAACGCTGAATACTTTGTACCTGGTAGATAAGGAAGAGAAGGTAATCGGCGCTGTACCACTGGCCAGCATCGTACTGGCGGAGGGTGATACACCACTTGAAAAGCTGGCAGTGGAGCCGTTGATCACCTGCCCAGCCTCGGCCAACGAGAGGGAAGTGGCCGAGCTCTTCGATAAATACAACCTGGTAGTGCTTCCGGTGGTCGACAAGCGTGGCGTTTTGGTCGGAGTGATCACGGCAGATGACGTTATTGCCATGCTGCGTAAATTGCTCTGATCAGCAGTCCATCCTTTACCTTCCAGACACCCAACCCTAGCAGGTGAGCAGAGTCGTTGTTATTCTGTCGCCGCACTGTCTCGCAACTGACTCCTGAATACTGACGGCAATTAATGAGATGGCTCAAGCTGTGGAAGCTGCGCATCCTGCTGTTCTTCGCTGTAGTAGGACCCGGCTTCATTACTGCCAACGTGGACAACGATGCCGGCGGCATCTACACCTACTCGTTCGCCGGCGCGCAGTTTGGCTACGCGCTGCTGTGGACCATGGTGCCCATCATGATTGCGCTCATCGTGATTCAGGAGATGTGTGCGCGGATGGGTGCGGTGACCGGCAAAGGCTTGAGCGACCTTATCCGCGAGGAGTTCGGACTGCGCATCACATTTCTGATGATGTGGCCCTGGTGGCAACCAATTTCGGGAACGTGATGGCGGAGTTCGCCGGCGTCGCCAGCAGCCTTGAGCTCTTCGGCATTTCCAAGTACATCTCGGTGCCGATCTCTGCGCTGCTGGTGTGGCTGCTGGTGGTCAAGGGAACCTACAAGAGCGTCGAAAAAATCTTCCTGGTCGCATCATTTTTCTACATTGCGTACATAGTAGCTGCGGTGCTGGCCCGGCCCTCGTGGATGCAGGCCGCGCTGGCCTCCGTAACGCCGCCGAGTCTGGCCGACCTGAGAAACTCCGCGTACCTGTACATGATGATCGGCATGATCGGGGCCACGATTGCGCCCTGGATGCAGTTCTATCTCCAGGCCTCGGTCGTGGAAAAAGGCGTGACCGCCAAGCAGATGGGAACGCTCCAGCTTGACGTGATCACCGGCGCCATCTTCGCGACCATCGTGGCTGCCTTTATCGTGATCGCCTGCGCCGCGACTATCTACATGGCCGGGCACCGCACCATCCACGACGCCACAGACGCCGCAGTAGCGTTGCGTCCGCTGGCGGGCGAGCTGGCGGCAATTCTTTTCGGATTCGGCTTGTTCATCGCTTCCTTGTTCGCGGCATCCATTCTGCCCCTCTCCACTGCCTACACCGTCTGCGAAGGCCTGGGCCTGGAAGCCGGTGTGAACAAGAAATTCAGCGAGGCGCCGTTCTTCTACTGGCTTTATACCTCGCTCATCGCAGCCGGCGGCGGCGTGATCTTGATGCCCAACTTTCCTCTTCTGAAGATCACAGTTTTATCGCAGGTGATTAACGGTTTGCTGCTGCCATTCGTGCTGATCTTCATGCTGCTGCTCGCCAATAAGCGTGAATTGATGGGGAAGCACGTTAATTCCAGGTTTTATAACCTGGTGGCGGGAGTCACGGCGGCGGTAATGATTGTGCTCTCGGCGGTTTGGATCTATATGACTTAGGAACAGTACCCAGCACTCAGGACCAGTTAGATCTGACAACTGGGTACCGGCTACTGGGTACTAAGTACTGCGGCTAAAGAACTGCCCCTGCCGCAATCTGCTTCACCAGCTCCACATCGCCTTCCAGAAAGTCGTATTTCGGAAGCTCTTTGCGCGGCACCCAGCGCACATCACGGAAAATGCGGTTCTCCACCTCGCCGGCGAATTCCGTGACGCGAAAGAAACGCAGTTCCACGATTTTGTCCTTGTATTCGTGGTGAATGCGCGAAACCTCGTCGCCAATTTTCGCCGCGATGCCCAGTTCTTCCTCGAGCTCGCGCCGCAGCGCGCTGCGTGGTTGTTCGCCAGTCTCGATCTTCCCGCCGGGAAACTCCCACTTGAGCGGCAGGCTTTGGTGCTTGGTGCGTTGGCAGATGAGCACGCGCTGCTCGCGGATAATTAATGCTGCGACCACGCGAATCGTGCTACGGCCCAGCTCGCGGAGTTTCATGGCCATGATCAGGTAAGCACGACTTGTTCAACTGAGGAAATGCGGCGCAAGCCATCCGCGGTTTCGCCGAAGATTTCCGGATGAATGGCCGAGGCCAGCGCACGTAAGCCTGCGAGCAACGTATGCGCCGGCGTATTGAGATATTCGTCGTTGATGCAGAAGACTCGCCCAGTGCGAACAGCGCGCAAGGACTGCCATCGGCGTTGCGCAACCAATTTCTCGAGCGGCACGCGATCGCCTACACCACACCAGGAAGCGATGATAACGTCGGGGTCGGCCGCCTCAATCGCGTCGACGGTGGTTTTACTTCCGGGCGTTCCGACAAACTCACCTCCCGCAGCCTCGATCAGCTCGGCTACCCACGCTTGCGAATGAATCACCGGCTTTCCCCACTCTTCGCAAAACACCCGGGGCCGGCTGCCATTCGAATGGCGAGCCGCACGAGATCTGACATCTTCGATGGCAGATTGCATCTCTTGAACCAAGACAGCTCCTCGATCTTTGACTTCCACTACCCTGGCGATGAGCAAGATGTCGGCGTATATGTCGGCGAGCGATTTAGGAGCTAACGCGATGAAGGGCACGCCTGCCTTCAAAATCTGCGCGAGGGCTTCCATCTGGTAGGGCACCGAGGCGATGACCAGGTCAGGGCTGCAGGACAGAATTTCGTCAGCTTTAGCGCTCCAGGAGTCGGAAACAACTATGGCTCCCGAGTTTGTAATCTCCGGACAGACGTCGCGACACCATTTGGTGCAGGCCGCAACTCTGCCAAGTTGGCCAAGGCGGACCAATGTAGCTGTGGCGCTGGGCTGCAAACAGGCGATACGCCGAGGAATGGGATCTGAGAAGTCCACGAATTCAGTTTAGCTTATGCAGCGTGGCGGGTCTGCCACTTCAGGACAGCGCAATGAGAGAATATGAATTCGATGTTTGCGCCCGAGCTGTTAGATCACTTCCGCAACCCCCGCAACGTTGGTGAGCTCGCCGATGCCGACGCCTCCGCCCGCGTTGAAAATCCGGCCTGCGGCGACATCATGCAGCTGATGCTGAAAGTGCGCGCCGGGCGTATTGATGACGTTCGCTTTCGCACCCGCGGCTGCGTGGCGGCAATCGCGTGCGGGTCATTGCTGACGGAACTGCTCCACGGAAGCTCTCTCGACAGCGCCCGCGCCCTCGAGCGCAACCAGTTGGTGGCGGGAGTAGGCGGACTGAGTAACGAATCCATGCACGCCAGCCATCTCGCCATGGACGCCCTGCGAGCTGCGCTTGCGCAAGTGAAGGCCTAACCCCCGGCCAGCTTCTCAGCAACTTGGCGTGCAGAATGAGGCCAGTAAATCTGCCAGCCGCTCTGTTGCGCAATCTGTTCCAGGTCAGGATTGGGATTGATCGCAAACGCATGCGACGCAAGCTGCAGCATGGCGGCATCGTGAATGGAATTTCCAAAGACAAGGTCGGGACGACGGCGGACGTGTTTGCGTATGGCGAGGGCTTTGTCCTCGTCAGTGGGTACCTGAATCAGACGATCGGTGGCCAATCCGTCTCGCACCTCAACACTGGCCGCTAGCACGCGTTCGCGGGGAATGCCGAAGCGACTGGCACCCGCAGCGATTACCCATTCGTTGGTCGAAGACACCGCCCATAGCTCACAGGCGGAGGCCAGGAGTTTTGCGGTGAGCTCCTGCATTTCCAGAAAAATTCTTGGCTCGAGAACCTCTACGAAGAACTGTTCGGCTGCGCGCTCGATCTCCGCAACCGGCAGGCCGGCATGGATAGTGACCATCTCGCCGCACATCTGCTTCTCTTCGACTTTGCCCTCGCGGTAGTCGGCGTAGCGGGGCACAGCCCAGCGCTCGACCTCGTCGGCAATCAGTTTGTGGGCAATTTCCCAGTAGAAGAAATCCTGGCCGCCATCGCCGGACCACAGGGTTCCATCGCAATCAAAAACCGCCAATCGCGGAGCCAGCGCCAGCACGGAATCGATGAATTTCGCCGAATTGTGTTTCTGCGGCCGGCTACTCGCGCGAGGTTTGGAGTTGGAGTCGCTCATAGTCTTCGGGAGTGTCAACGTTCATCACCACGGCGGGGTCCTGCACGGGGAAATAATCGATGTGCTTCTGCACAGCATGCTCCACGTCCCGGGCAGTTGAAGTGCTGGGAGCCTTGAGAAAGGCCTCTATCATTTCGCGTCCAGCGATGATGGGATGTCCGTGCTTGTCCGCGAACTCCGGCACTACCGCCCAGCGTCCCTGCTCATAGACGATCAGAAAGCGCTCACGCAGCAAGGCGACAGTCACGCTCTTGCAGGGCGGGCGATCCACTAGCGCTATTAAAGCAGCGTCGCGGCCGTGGTTGAGAACTTCGCGCAATCCGGTTTGCAGGGAACTGAATTGTCCGAGTTCCGGAGTGGGATTGGTAACCAGAAAAGCGCCGGCGGCGTACACCACCGGCTCCAGAAATGCCCGATTCTTGCCCGCAACTACGATCACCAGTTCGCTGTGCCCGTTCAAAAGCTCAATATGCGCCTGAAGAAAAGTCTTGCCGTGCCAGGGGAGCAGAGCCTTGTCGCGGCCCATGCGTGAAGACTCTCCCGCCGCTAAAAGCACTCCGGCAAAGCTCGGCGCTCGCATGCAGCGAATCTAACAGAGGTAAACCAATCGCGAAAGGAAATGCCACTCTGCATAGTGGCCGTGGATTAAGCGTCGGGCGATTTGACGCTGGAAACCGGAGCAGTGCAGTCAGTACCACCCTTGCGATCGGCCGACAGCGCACCCGTTGAGGAGCCGCAAAAGCCGCGATGTCCGCTCCGGCCTACCGATGTAGGAACCGCGGTGACGCGGAAGGTAGTGACCGGCGGGCCGTCACTCTGGTCAATCCGTAGGCTGTAGCCATCTTTGGCGCACGGTTGCATAAGGCAACCCAGTGTGGAATCCAGCAGGCCGGCACGTAACGGTCCAATGGAAGCGCCTGGATCAGGAGGGCCCAGTTTGCTCAAGCTGTCCGCAAAGCCCAGTGCTGGATAACTGGTTGCATAGGCCACCTGCATGCTGTAGATAAGGCGCACGCTCGAGACCGCTGAAGCTTCGTTGGCGGATGCCTTGGATTCGATCAGATTCGGAATGGCAATGGCTGCGACCGCGAGCATTACTGCAATCACCAGGACTAGCTCGAGCATTGTGAATCCGCCATCGTTGACAGGCAGCACAATAGGCGCGCCCGGTCGTTTGCTCGGAATCACATCACTTTGGTGTTTTCGGACCATTTCCACCTACCTACAAAGCAGCCTGACGGGCCATACCTGAAGTCGTGGTCACTGACCTTGACGCCCCGGCAACTTCCAAATCGCCTCTATTGGTCGCGCAAAGCGAGACGCAGCGTCCAAGCGGCGCGACAGGGAATTCGCCGCTTGCGATCAGGAACCCTGCGAAAATTACACAAATTCGCGATGATTCCGCAACGGAAAAGTAGAGGCGTAGGGATTAGGAATTGGGGGGCAGCCGGTTAAAGGCGCAGGCGAGCGCAACGGAACCCTGCATTTGGGAGGGCAATCGTAGTATTTTAAGAGGGTCAATTCAGGGCCCCCAATGCCATCTGCGTCCGCGCAACGACTAACTTCTTACGGCGAAGCCGCCCGCGACTTCCACCCCACTCTTCTGCTTATCCAGGGCACCGAGCAACGGACGATTCCGGTACAGCGATTTCCGTTCACCATCGGCCGTCGAAGCGACAAAGACTTGATGCTGCCAGACGTGCGCGTTTCACGCGACCACGCCCACATCGACAAAGATAATAGCTGTTTTTACCTGGTGGACGAAGGCAGCAAGCACGGCACGTTCATTAACGGGGCCCGCATTATTCGCCAGCAGCTCGTGCCTAACGATCGCGTTGTTTTTGGGACGGACGCTACTACCGTAATTTTCAGCCCCGAACAGGCGCCTTCCAGCACGGCCCGTGAGTTCCTAAGCCAAATTATCGCCACTCCGGTGATCAGTGCCGGCTCTGACCTCGAGAAGCTGACTCTGTTCCTAGAGGCCGCCCGCAAACTGAACACCAGCGGCCTGTTGAATGACGTTCTAGTGACTTTGATTGAAACCACCTTACGTATCACCCAGGCGGAACGCGGATTCGTTTTTCTGCGCGCGCAGGATGGCTCATTGCGGCTGGCCGCCGGACAGGATGCGAAAGGGAAGCTGCTGAAGGATGACCAAACAATTTCGCGTTCACTCTTGGAGGAAGCGGTATCGAGCGATTCTGAGTTCCTGGTGCAAGACGTCCGGCAGCTCACCAGGCTGGCGGCTCGGCAGAGCATCGTGGCCAACGAACTGCGCAGCATTATTTGTATTCCTTTGCGACGAATGCAGGTGCGCGACATAAGCGGCGAGGACCTCACCGTGAGCACTGCGCCGGCGATCGCCGGAGTCTTGTATCTCGACAGTCGCTTCGCAGCCGCCGATCTTTCGCACACCGGCCACGACATTCTGCGGGCAATCGCCACCGAAGCGGCGGCGTTGCTTGAAAACGCGCACCTGGCGCAGGCGGAAGAGGCTTCACGCAAAGTACAGCAGGAGCTTGCCATCGCCGCTTCCATCCAACAGCGTCTGATGGCGGTCAACATTCCTGAGCTCAGCTACGTCAACATTCGCGCCCGCAATGTTCCTTGCCGCGACATTGGTGGTGATTTCTACGACGTAGTGATGACTCCGCAGGGAGTGGGGCTGGTGGTTGCCGACGTCTGCGGCAAGGGAATATCGGCAGCCCTGTTGGCTTCGATCTTGCAGGGCATGCTGTATTCGCAGTTGCAAAACAGCGTCCCGTTGGTAGAAGCGGTAACCGTAGTTAACCGGTTTCTTTGCGCCAAGGATCTGGGAGCAAAGTACGCCACCCTCGTGCTGCTGCTGGTCGGCCCCGACGGCAACGCCGAGCTGGTCAATTGCGGTCACATACCACCGCTAATCATCAGCCGCACGGGGGGCCAGCGAACGCCCGCTTGCAACGTCCCGGTGGGCCTGCTCCCGGACGCCACCTATGAAAGCACGCGCTTGCAGCTCTTGCCCGGCGACCGCGTGATAGTGGTTACTGACGGCGTGACCGAAGCGGAAAATCCGGCGGGTGATTTTTTTGGTGATGAAAACCTGGAGGCGGCTGCTGCCGTCGAGAACCCCTTTGAGTACCTCCTTACGCGAGTGCATGAGTTTTGCCACGGCCGCTCCCTGAACGATGACTGCACCGTGGTTGATCTGCTCTATTGCGGTTCTGCGGAACCACAGTAACCACTCACGCCGGCATCATCCCCTTTTGGCCCGCGATATAATTTCTACATCGTGATCAAGTACAGCATCGTGGTTCCCTTCCACGACGAGGAAGAGAACGTTACGGAACTCTATGACCGCTTGAAAGCGGTGATGGAGACTAGCGGCGAATCTTTCGAGCTGGTGTTTGTGGACGACGGCAGCCGCGACCGCACTTTCAGGCTGCTCGAGGACATTGCCGCAGTCGATAGCCGCGTGGTGGTGGTCAAGTTGCGCCGCAACTTCGGGCAGACTTCCGCCCTGGCAGCGGGTTTTGATCATGCCCAGGGCGAGTACATCGTCGCCATGGACGGCGACTTGCAGCACGATCCCGCCGACATCCCATTATTTTTGGAAAAGCTGGCCGAGGGCTACGACATCGTCAGCGGCTGGCGTAAGGTGCGCATTGATAATTTCTGGCTGCGGCGCCTGCCTTCGCGCTGCGCTAACTGGCTCATGGCCCGGCTGAGCGGCGTGGACATTCACGATTTTGGCACCACCTTCAAGGCCTACCGCCGCGAACTCATACACCTGGTGCCGCTCTACGGCGAGCTCCACCGCTTTATTCCCGCGCTGGCCTCCTGGCACGGCGCCAGCATCTGCGAAATTCCCATCAAGAACATCAACCGCGAACGCGGTGCCTCGCATTACGGGCTGTCGCGTACTCTGCGGGTTTTCTTCGACCTCATTACCATACGGTTCTTGCTTCGCTATCTTTCGCGTCCGCTGCATTTCTTCGGCACCGTCGGTGTGGCCGGAATCCTGGGCGGTGGCGGGGTTGCGATTTACCTGCTGATTGACAAACTGTTGCACCACACCAGCGTCATGGATCAGCACGGGCCGCTGATGATTTTCTCCGCAGTGCTCATCATCTCTGGAATTCAACTGCTGGCGTTGGGGCTGCTGGGGGAGATGCAGGTGCGGCA
>Ga0114129_10012101_pt1 | contig 12285 bp, 12 predicted proteins | sample RhiMetdeltSRZDD1_FD_80071 | JGI IMG/M metagenome (GOLD analysis project Ga0114129, IMG submission 80071) | Populus rhizosphere microbial communities from Tennessee, USA - Rhizosphere MetaG P. deltoides SRZDD1 (version 2) (version 2) | ecosystem: Host-associated > Plants > Roots > Rhizosphere >...
AGCTCGAACACCACGTGCTGGTCGCCGCGGTCGCCTCCGCGGAGATCCGGCAGGCCCTGGCCGCGGAGGGGCACCACGTCGCCGTGCTGGCTGCCGGCGGGAACCTTCACGCGCTCGTTCCCGTTCAGGGTGGGCACCTCGAGCTCGCCGCCCAGCAGCGCGGTGGTGACCGGCAGCTCCACGCGGCTGACCAGCTCGGTTCCCTGGCGCTCGAAGCGCTCGTCGGGGACGACCCGCACCTGGACGTAGAGGTCGCCCTGCGGCCCGCCGGCCTCGCCCGCGTGCCCGGCGCCGGCGATCCGCACGCGCTGTCCGTCCTCGATCCCAGCCGGTATCTCCACCTCCCAGTTGCGCTCCGCGGTGATCCGGCCGGATCCCCCGCACTCCTTGCAGGGCTCCTCCGGGATCTTGCCGTCGCCGCCGCAGGTGTCGCAGGGCATCGCCCGGATCACCTGCCCGAAGAAGCTCTTGGTCACCTGCCGGATCTGGCCGGTCCCCTCGCAGGTCTCGCAGGTCACGATCGGGGTTCCCGGCTCCGCGCCGTTCCCCTTGCAGTGCTTGCAGACGCTCACCGCGTCGAACGTGAGCGAACGCTTGGCGCCCGTGAGCACATCGGCCAGCTCGATCTCCACCACCGCGCCGACGTCCGCACCCGCCGCGGGCCCCCCACCGAATCCGGAGGCGAATGGGTCGCCGCCGAAGAGCGCCTCGAAGATGTCCTGGAAGTTGCCGAAGCCCTGTCCCGGCGTGAACCCGCCGGAGCGGAGCAGCCCGTCGTGGCCGAAGGTGTCGTAGGTGCGGCGCCGCTCCGGGTCGGAGAGCACCTCGTAGGCCTCGGCCGCCTCCTTGAACTTCTCCTCGGCCTCGGGATCGTGAGCGTTGACGTCGGGATGCAGCTCCCGGGCGAGGCCCCGGAAGGACTTCTTGATGTCGGCGTCGGACGCGGACTTCTCCACGCCGAGCACCTCGTAGTAGTCGCGCCTCGCCATCTCTGTAGGGCTACTCGTCGTAGACGGTCTCGAAGAAGCGCGAGAGCTCGCCGGCCGCGCCGCGCACCGAGGCGATTGCGGTCGCGTAGTCCATGCGGAGCGGGCCCATGATCCCGACCGCCCCCAGGTTGCGATAGCCGAGCCCGTAGTTGGCCCCGACCACGCTCGCCGAGCGCAGCTCCGGTTGCGGATTCTCCTCGCCGATCCAGACGAAGACCGAGCGCTGGTCGAGCGCCGAGCGCAGGGTCTGCAGCAGGTTCACGCGCCGCTCCAGCGCCCGCATGACATCGTCGGCGTGCGGCAGGTCCTCCGAGTGCTCCTCGGAGAGCAGCCGCGCCGCGCCGTCCACGTAGAGGGTGCTCTCCTCGGACTCGTCCAGGGCGGTGAAGGCGGAGGCGATCTCCTCCAGGAAGCTGCGCTCCTTCGGCCCGAGCTCCTCCGCAGCGATCCTGTCGCCGGCGCTGCGCGCGCCGAGGCCGAGCCCGACCATGCGCTCGTTGAGGAAGCTGGCGGCCCACTCGACCAGGCCCGGGTCGACCTCGTCGTCGAAGGTGAACACCCGCTTGGTGACGCCGCCGTTCGATGCGATCACCAGGACGGCCACCACCCGTGGCTGAAGGCGCAGGACCTCGACGCGGTGGATCGTGGCGGTATTGAGCGGCGGGGCCGTCACCATCGCCACCAGGTCGGTGATCTTGGAGAGGGTCGCGGTGGTCTCGCGGATCGCGTCGTCCACCTCGCGGCGCATGCGGGAGAGACTCAGCTCCTGGGTCGGCGCCGGCGACGGCGCGTCCGAGGCGAGCAGCTGCTCCACGTAGAAGCGGTAGCCGGTCTCGGTCGGGACGCGCCCCGCCGAGGTGTGTGGGTGGGTGAGGTAGCCGCCCTCCTCAAGCGAGGCAAGCTCGGACCGAATCGTCGAGGGGCTCCATTCGATGCCCGCCCTGCCGGAGATCGCGCGGGAGCCCACGGGCCTCCCGTCCTCGACGTAGCCGTCGACGACGGCGCCCAAAACCACCTTCTGTCGTTCCGTCAGCACGGATGCCATTCTAGGAGCGCCGGGATGCGCCGCTCGACAGGACCCGCGAGTCAGTCGATCTGGAGTTCTGCCTCGGCGTTGCGAATCACCTGGTTGTCCCCCTGAGCGGCGACCGTCTCGGTGACCACCCTGCCGTTGGAGGCGTCCCTGACGGTTGCGGTGACCGCCAGCTCCTGCTCGGGGAAGCCCATGCCGCGGAACTGCACGGAGAGGCGCTTCAGCGAGCGGGGATCGCCGCCCGCCGCCTCGGTGTGGGCGCGCGCCACCTGGGCCATCATCCAGAGGCCGTGCAGGATGTTGCCGGGAAGGCCCACCTGCTTTGCGAACTCCGGGTCGATGTGGATCGGGTTGAAGTCGCCGGAGGCGCCGGCGTAGCGGTGCGGCAGGTACTTGTCGGGCGTGACTCGCAGCTCCTGAATCGACTCGCCTATCTCCACGACAGCATCTCCTCCGCTTCGCGTCCGGGGATGCTGGTCAGCTCGGTCATCAGATCCCCCTCACGATGTTGGTCCAGGTGCCCCTGACCACCTGCTTGCCGTCCTGGTTCGTGGAGAGGGACTCGAAGACGTAGAAGCCCTTGCCGTCCTTCTCGTAGATCTCCTTGACGGTCGGGGTCGTCGTGATCACGTCGCCGGAGCAGACGGGCTCGTCCCACTCGAATTCCTGGCTGCCGTGGAGCATCGTCGCCAGGTTGATGCCCACCTCGGGATCGAGGATCACCGGGCCCATGGCCGGAGCGCTGTAGACGACGCAGAACATCGGCGGCGCGACGACGTCGCGGAACCCCGCCTCCTTCGCGGCGTCGCGGTCCTGGTGGACGGGGCTCGCCTCCCCGACCGCGTTCGCGAACTCGCGGATCTTCTCCCGGCCGACCTCGTACTCGGCCGAGGCGAATTCCTTGCCCACAGCGTCTGTTTTCAGCGCCATCGTTGGGGGATCCTATTGCCCATGGGTCTTCGGCTTACCGACCCCGATCCGCAGGGCGGAATGCGCTTCCGGCCCTTCGCCATTCCGCTGATCATCTTCCTCATCGCGGCCTCCGTCTCGGCCGCGATGGCGCTCTCGGGCAGTGCAGGCGCCGGAGTCGGCCTGGCGGTCGGGGCTCTCGCGGTGGCGGCGTTGCTGGTATTCGCCGCACGCGCGAAGCCGCTGGCCGCGATGGAGGTGGCGGAGGCCGACGCCGGGCACAGGGTGCTCGTCCTGGTGACCGCCGAGACCACCCCGCGGGCCGTCGAGCGTGTCGCGGAGATCGCCGGGGACGCCGACGACGTGCGGCTCGTGGTGCCGCTCGCCAGCCGGCGACTGGACCGGTGGCTCTCGGCCGAGGACCCGGCGCGCGCGGAGGCGGAGACCCAGCTCGCCCACGCCGCGGGCGCGCTGACCGCGGCCGGCCTTCCGGTGAGCGGCTCGGTCGGCGACAGCGACGTGCAGCAGGCCGTCCAGGACGAGCTGCGCTCGTTCGCCGCCGACGAGGTGATCGCCGTCAGCGCCGACGCCGAGCAGGTGGAGGCACTGAGGGGGAACCTGGCGCTGCCGCTGACGCGGGTCGACGCCTAGCAAGAACTGGGCATGGACTCGGCCCAGGGTCGCAGATAAGCTCCGCGAGCCCGGCTCACAAGGAGGTAGCAGATGTCACGGAAGACACTTTCAGGGGTTCTGGTCATCGCCGCCACTGCGGCGGCCGCTCTCTCGCTGGCGGTCCCCGCCGGCGCTCTCGAGAACGTCAAGGTCAGCGGCACGATCCAGTTCACGCCGCCGTCGGATTTCCACGGCAAGGTCAACTCGAAGAACGCCGACTGCAGGAACGGCGCCCGCGTGAGCCTGTGGCGCTACGACAACGCCGCCGACACCACCGCCGACAAGCTCGGCACCGACAAGGCGAGCAGGAACGGCTCTTGGGCGATCATGGTGCCCATGGCGCGGGCCGGCGAGTTTCAGATCCAGATCGGCGGCCGGACGGTGGGCGAGCACGATGACCAGGTCAAGTGCAAGCTCTACGTCGGCGCCAGGGTGCAGTTCTAGGAGTCGTCGACCTCGAGCACAGCCAGGAACGCCTCCTGCGGGACCTCCACGGCCCCGACCTGCTTCATGCGCTTCTTGCCCTTCTTCTGCTTCTCGAGCAGCTTGCGCTTCCGCGTGACGTCGCCGCCGTAGAGCTTCGCCGTGACGTCCTTGCGAAGCGCCTTGACGGTTTCCCTGGCGATGACGTTCGCACCGATCGCGGCCTGCACCGGCACGTCGAACTGCTGCCGCGGGATCGTCTTGCGGAGGCGCTCGACCAGGTTCCGGCCCTGGTCATAGGAGGCCTCCTTGTGGACGATCAGCGACAGCGCGTCGACCTTGTCGCCGGCAAGGAGCACGTCGAGCTTCACCAGGTCGGATGGCTTGTTCCCGATCGGCTCGTAGTCGAGTGAGGCGTATCCCTTGCTCTTCGACTTGAGCTGGTCGAAGAAGTCGAGGACGATCTCCGCGAGCGGCAGGTCGTAGCGGATCTGAACCCGGGTCGGGGACAGGTAGTGCATGTCCACGTGGGAACCTCGCCGCGACTGGCACAGCTCCATCACCGCGCCGACGTGGTCGTCGGGGGTGATGATCGTGGCGCGGATGTACGGCTCGAGGATCTCGTCGATCGAAGCGGGGTCGGGCATCTCGGTCGGGCTTCGCACCTCCACCATCTCGCCCCCGCCATCATCACCGAACATCATCTTCACCTCGTAGCGCACGTTCGGGGTCGTGGCCAGCAGCTCGAGGTCGTACTCGCGCTCGAGGCGCTCGCGGACGATGTCCATGTGAAGCAGGCCGAGGAACCCGCAGCGAAAGCCGAAGCCGAGAGCATCAGAGGTCTCCGGCTCATAGGACAGCGCCGCGTCGTTCAGGGCCAGCCGGTCGAGCGCGTCGCGAAGGTCCGCGTAGCGGTCCGCGTCCAGTGGGAAGAGCCCACAGAAGACCATCGGCCTGACCTCCCGGTAGCCCGGGAGCGCCTCGGCGGCCGGGTTCTCCCGGCTCGTCAGCGTGTCGCCCACCCGCAGCTTGGTCACGTCCTTGATCCCGGTGATGACGTAGCCGACCTCGCCCGCGTGCATCTCCCCCGCCGGCGTCATCGACGGCGTGAAGTAACCGATGTCGTCGATGTCGGCCTGCGTCCCGGCCTGCATCGCCGTGATCGGCTCGTTCTTCGAGAAGCGCCCGTCCATCATTCGCACATAGGCGACCACGCCGCGGTACTGGTCGAACTCCGAGTCGAAGATCAGCGCCCGGGGCGGGGCGTCGGCGTCACCCTCGGGGGGCGGGATCCGGTCGACGATCGCCTCGAGCACCTCCGGCACGCCCTCACCGGTCTTGGCGGAGATCCTCAACGCCGTCTCGGGATCGACACCGAGCAGGTCGGCGACCTCGCCGGCGACGGCGTCGGGGTCCGCACCCGGCAGGTCCACCTTGTTGAGGACGGGGATCAGCTCCAGCCCGGCGTCAATCGCCGCGTAGGCGTTGGCGACGGTCTGGGCCTCCACCCCCTGCGCGGCATCCACGACCAGGAGGGCGCCCTCGCACGCGGCGAGGCTGCGCGAGACCTCGTAGGAGAAGTCCACGTGGCCCGGCGTGTCGATGAGGTGCAGGTGGTGGATCTCGCCGCCGGGCGGGGTGTAGGGAACGCGGACCGCCTGCGCCTTGATGGTGATGCCCCGCTCGCGCTCGAGGTCCATCGAGTCGAGGAGCTGCGGCATGTGGGATCGCGCATCGACCGCCCCGGTCACCTCCAGGATGCGGTCGGCAAGGGTCGACTTGCCGTGGTCGATGTGGGCGATGATCGAGAAGTTCCGGATCTTGTCCATCGGCGGGCGCTAAGGGTAGGGGTGCGCGGCTACTCGCCCGAGCGGGCAGCGGCGACCGCCTCATCACGCTTCAGGAAGAAGCGGAACTCGGCCGCCTTGCCGTCCTTGATCCGCCACACGTGGAAGCCCTCCTGATGCAGCTCGATCCCGCTGCCCGCGCCCTCGGCGTGGAACGTCGTGTCAACCACGATGTTCTCGCCGATCGCTTCCATCCGGTGGACCTCGATGGTCTGGCGCTGCCAGACGTCGGGCTCCATGCCCTCGCGGACGGCGTCCCTCCCCTCGAGGGCGGTCTCGACCTCCGCGACGCGATGCCATTGCACGTCCGGGTGGAGGTTCTTCGCGGCGGCGTCATAGTCCCCCCGGTTGAACGCCTCGTAGCCGTCCCGGACCAGCCCTAGAGCCCTCTCCATGTCCTCGGGCACAAACGGCAGTATTGCCCGCCGCTCTCAGACCCGTCTTACGAGGCGCAGGATCTGCTCCCCCTCCGGGACCCTCATCGCCAGGATCGCGCCGAAGTAGACGGCCGCCCCGGCCAGCAGAGCGGTGCCGAGAGAGATGATCTGCGAGAGCGTGTCCCGGCCGAGCGCGTCGTCGAGCACGGACCAGATCCCGTAGCTGACTCCCGCGAGCAGGGCCGCCGCGATCGTGATCCGAACCGCGCTGTCCAATAGCCGGCCCAGCTCGATCCCGCCGAGGTCGCGGCGGAGGATCACGGACTGGGCGATGACGCTGGCGCCGGTCGCGATCGCGGTCGAGGCGACGATGCCGGCGACTCCGAACGGCTTGTACAGCGCCAGCGCGGCGATAGCCGTGATCGCGAGGTTGACCCCCGAGATGGCGCTCGGCACCCAGGGCCGCTGGAGGCTGAAGAAGGTCCGGGTCAGCATCAGGAAGAGCCCATTGAGCGGGAGCGAGAAGGCGAACCAGAAGAGCGCCGTGGCGACGAGGTCGGTCTGGCTCGCGTCGAACTCGCCGCGCTGGTAGACGAGTCGGGTCATCGGCTCGGAGAGCACGAGGATCGCGGCGGCCGCCGGGACGAGCATCAGGAGGATCTGGCGCATCCCGTTCGCCATGGTCGCTCGGAGATGGTCGTACTCCTCCCGCGCGGCGAAGCGGGCCAGGGTCGGGAAGACGACGGTCGCGATGGCGACGGAGAAGATGCCCTGCGGCAGCATGTAGATGCGGAAGGCCTTGTCGATCGCCGCCGGCGCCTCGTCGGAGACCAGCGTGCCGAAGAAGCTGTTGATCACGAGGTTGAAGTTGATGAGGCCGAGGCTGATCGTCACCGGCAGCATCAGCAGCAGGACCCGCTTGACGTCCGGGCTCAGCTTCCACTCGAAGTCCCAGTTCATCTTGAACGGGGTGTGGCGCAGGTCCCAGGCCGGGATCGCGAGCTGGATCGCGGTCCCGACCAGGACCCCGATCGCGTACGCGTAGATCTGGTCCTCCTCGGAGAACTGCGGAGCGAGGGCGACGAGGACGGCGATGATCGCGACGTTCCAGAAGAACGGCGAGATCGCGAACGCGGCGAAGCGGTCGTAGCTGTTGAGGACCCCGACCACCATTCCCGTGATCCCGAGCAGGATCAGGATCGGGAACAGGATCTGGGAGAGCGTCACGGTCAGGTCGAGCAGCTCCCCCTCGAAGCCGGGCGCGAAGATCGGAACGAGGACCGGCGCGGCGAGGACGAAGACCGCGGTGATCGCGCCGAGGATCATCGTCACCAGAAAGATCAGCTGGGAGGCGAGCCGGAAGGCCTCGCGGCGGTCGCCCTGCTCGAGCTTCTCGAGGAAGACCGGAACGAAGGCGGCCTGGAGCGCGGCGTCGGCGAACAGGCTGCGGACCAGGTTGGGGATCTGGAACGCGATCGTGAAGGCGGACATCGGCCCCGTGATCCCGAAGTAGCTGGCGGCCACGATCTCGCGGACCAGCCCGGCGACGCGCGAGAAGGCGGTGGCGATCGAGAAGAAGGCGGTCGAGAGCCCGAGCCGGCCCCCCTCCTCCCCCTCCGTCTCCTCCCATTCCGGCGGCTCGAACGGGCGATCGGGGACCGGCGCGGGAATCGCCATGAACGTCTGGGTGTCCATGGCCATGCGCTCGCGAGTTCGCTCCTCGGTGTCCCGCGGATCCCGGCTCTTCAAGGATTCGAACTCGCGCGTCGTGGGGTCGAAGGGCTCCGGCGGGTCCGGTGGGGCGCTCTCGAGCGGGTCGTCGTCTGTGTGGCGGTCGTCAGGCATGGCTAGTGCGCAAGGGCGTTCATTCCCCTATTCTCATTCGCCGCCCGCCCCGCGGGTCTTTCAATGGCCAACATCGCCTCACAGAAGAAGCGCATCGCCCGCACCGATCGTGAGCGGCACGAGAACCTGCGGTTCGCGAGCTCCGTCAAGACGCAGATGAAGAAGCTGGAGGCTGCCATCGCCAAGGGCGACGACGCAGCGGCGGACGCGGAGCACAAGGCGCTGATCGCGCGGGTTGACAAGGCGGTGCAGAAGGGCGCGCTTCACCGGAACACCGGCGCCCGCAAGAAGGCCCGCGCGGCCAAGCTTCGGGCCGCCAAGTAACCAGCGTCCCTCAGGTGACCGAATAGGTGGGGATCTCCTCCGTCGTGGGGGCGGTGCCGACCGCTTTCCGCAACGCGACGGTGAGCGCCACCCCGTCCTCGTAGTCCGAGCCGCCCCGCGACCAGAGCTCGAGGTCCGCCAGCGAGCGGATCGAGGCGTCGAGGTCGGCGGGCGAGCGGCCCTTGACCTTGGAGACGAGCATCTTCGCCGCGTAGGGATGCATCGAGAGGCCCTTCGCGACCTCGCTCGGAGGGCGCCCCTCCTCGAGCTGCCGTGAGGCCTGCAGCGCCTGGCGGAGTCGCGGCGCCAGCGAGTAGATGATGCGAGGCAGGGCCTCACCCTGGGCGACCAACCGCTCGGCGACCCGCAGGACCTCCGACTCGTCCCCCTCCACCACGGCGTCGGCCAGCGACCAGATCGCCTCCTCGGAGGTGTCGGCGATCATCGCGTCCAGCTCGGCGGCTCCGACCAGGCCGCCGTCGCCGGTCCAGAGCGCAAGCCGCTCGAGCTCGTTGCGGAGGCGCATCGGCCGGGCGCCCAGTCGCTCGACGAGCATCCGGGCGGCCTCCGGAGCCAGCTGGAAGCCGAGCTCCCGGGCCTGCTCGACCAGGTGCTTGGGCAGCTCGCGTTCCTTCGGCGCGTCGAAGGTGAGGAGGTCCCCGCCCGCCTTCTCCACCGCCTTCTTCAGGGGGGCGGGGGGCTTGCCGCGGGCGATGAGCGCGACGGTCGTCTCGGGCGGCAGCTGATCGAGCGCATCCGCGACCAGCTCGGTGTCCTTCTTGCCCCAGCCCTCCACGCCATCGGCGAGGAGGTAGCGCCGCGAGGCGATCAATGAGATCGCGGCCAGCGAGGAGAGCAGGGCATCGGCGTCCGGGGCACGCCGCCCCTCCCCCGCCTCGAACAGCTCAAGCGCGCCGGGGCCGCCCTCCCGCTCCGCCCGTTCGCGGAGGCGGGCCCGGGTCCGGGCGATCTTCGCCTCGTCGGTCCCGGCGATCAGGTAGGCGGACTTCATCTCGGCCACGGGTCGAGTGTATTGGCGGGGCAGACGGCAGCCGCGTACTTCGGCTAGTCATCCACCCGCCAGCCGGTCGCGTCCGCATCGATCTCGATCTCTCCGGAGTCGTCCGTGGTGATCGTCGGGATCTCGTGACCGCGCAGCTCGGCGAGCGTTTCGGGCGTGGGATGGCCGTAGGAGTTCTCGCCGACCGAGATCACCGCCAGCTTCGGGACCGTCCGGTCGAGGAACGAGCCCAGCCCCGCGTCCTCGCTCCCGTGATGGGCGACCTTGAGCACGTCCACCGGGCCCAGGGAGACCGGCGCCATCTCCGCCTCGGCGTCCCCGGTGAGGAGCATCGAGAAGTGCTCCCACTCCGCGAGCAGCACGAGGCTGATCCGATTCGGGTCGTCCACCGCCGCGGCGCTCAGCTCCGGCGGCGGCCACAGCACGGTCAGGCGGAGCCGGCCCGAGTCGATCTCGCCTCCCTCCACCAATCGCACTGGTGCCTCGCCCTCTGCGGTCGTCGCGCTGGGCCCATCCGGTCCGGTCACCACCCGGCCCACGTGAACCGAGTCGAGAACCTCCCCCAGCCCTCCGTCGTGGTCGGAGGCGTCGTGCGTCACCACCACCGCGGCCAGCGAGTCCACGCCCAGTTCGTGCAGGCGGTCCGCCGCCCCCGAGCCCGGCGGCCCCGCGTCGACCAGCACCGGGTCGGCCGCGGGCGGGTCCAGCAGGATCGAGTCGCCCTGGCCGACGTCCAGCACCCGCACCACGAGTCGGTCGTCGGGCTGCGGATCCTCCGACCCCGGTAGATGCAGCAGCAGCCCCGCCAGGAGCGCCGCAGCTGTCACAGCCGCGATTACGCGGACCCGGACCCACGCCCTCGGCCCGCGCCACCGCAGCACGGCGTTTCGGCGGCGCAGCCAGGCGAGGATGCCCTCCGTCCCGCCGAGCAGGACCAGATACGCGGCGGCGACCGCCGAGGGCGATGCGAGTTTCACGTCGAGCAGGGCCCAGTCGGGGCCGGCGAGCCAGTCGGCGACCTGGGCGATGTAGGCGAGGCAGAGGGAGTTGAGCCAGTTGAGGGGCTCGACCGGGAGCAGCGGGAGCTGCCCCGCGATGCCGCTCAGCATGCCGAGCCACATCGCCGGCGCAACCGCGGGCAGGGCCAGGAGGTTGGCCGGCAGGGACGCCAGGGAGAAGGCGTCGAAGTGGTGCGCCATCAGCGGGGCGGTCGCAGCCGTTGCGGCCACAGTCACGGCGATCCCCTCCGCCACCGCCCGGCGCGTCGAGCCGCGGCCCGCTCCATCTCCGGCCAGGGCGTCCGCCAGCCGGGAAGACCAGAGCAGGATGCCGATGACGGCGGCGAAGCTCAGCTGCCACCCCACGTCCCCGGCTGCACGCGGGTTGGCGGCCAGCGTGACGGCCGCCGCGAGCAGCAGTGCGTACCAGCGCGCGCTCGGGCGGTCGGCGAGTGCCGCCACGAGCCCGGCGCCTCCCATCACCGCCGCGCGCTGGATCGACGGCCCCGCGCCGGTCACCGGCACGTAGATCGCCACCAGGAGGAGGACGGCGATGAGTCGGGCGCGCAGGGTCAACCCGAGCAACGCGAGGAACGGCCACGCCAGCAGTGCCAGCAGGATCACGTTCTGGCCGCTGACCGCGAGCAGATGCGCCAGCCCCGAGCGGCGGAAGTCCTCACGGGTGCCCGGATCGATCCGGTCGTCCTCCCCGAGGACGAAGCCGCGCGCGAGGGCGGCCTCGTCCTCCGGCATCCCGCGATCCAACGCCTCTTCCGCACGCACCCGAACCCGGTCCACTCGGCCCGCGAGGCCGCCGCGCCTTCCCGGGACCGGCTCGATCTCGTCCGCCCGCAGGACCATCGCCACGCCGCGGCGGCGCAGCTCCGGCGCGCGCCAGGGCTCGGGCTCCGCCATCGCGCCGGTGGCACGCAGCCTTCCGCCGATGCTCAGGTCCGGGACCGGCTCCGGCGCGGTGACGAGAAGGCGGCCCGCGGGCGTGTCCACGCGAACGCTGACTTCGCCGCCGTAGCGCCGAGGCGTGGCCGCCACGGTTCCGGTCACCGTGACCCGGGTGCCCGGCCCGGCGCGAAGCGCACCGGCGTCGATCGACTCGAGCCTCGCCGCTCCGGCGAGGAGCCCGGCAAGCGCGCAGGCGAGCCCCGCCGGCACCAGCCACATGTTCGAGGCGACGCGCCCCCGATGGGGCCTCAGCGCGACCAGGGCACCGACGGCCAGTGCTGCCGCCGCAAGTGCCGAATGCGACGGGTGCGCGCCTGCGGCGGGCGCCAGCGCGAGTCCGGCGGTCGCACCGGCCAGGCACGCCAGGCGCCAACCGTGCGTGGGCGAAATCGCGCTCACACCGGCGTTCGGGCCGGTTTCACCCATTGGTCACGTGGTACGCGGAACGGAATGCCCAATAACGCGACACGAACGAGGAGGAGCGATCAATGAGCGAGCATCGACACCCGTTTGCCGACGAACGCTTCAACGAGCGCTGGCCCTCCACGTCGGAATGGCAGGATCGGCGGAGCCGCATTGCTGCCGGAAACCGCCGTCGGCGAGTTGAGGCGGGGGCGCACGAGGGCGTCAGGCCCCGTGGCAATCCGAGGGCCGAGGAGGACAAGATCAGGCCCCGCCGGGCCGAGTTCGAGCGCGTGCTCGGTCACTGACCAAAAGCTTTCGGCGGATGGCGCTCAGGGCTGCAGGGCAGCCCTGAGCGCCTCCATCGTCGAGGGACCGATCCCGCTGATCTGATCGAGCTCGTCGACGGAGGAGAGGCCGCCGTGTTGATCGCGGAACTCGATGATGTTCTCCGCGGTGACGGGGCCGATGCCCTCGATCTCATC
>Ga0114129_10012104_pt1 | contig 12283 bp, 4 predicted proteins | sample RhiMetdeltSRZDD1_FD_80071 | JGI IMG/M metagenome (GOLD analysis project Ga0114129, IMG submission 80071) | Populus rhizosphere microbial communities from Tennessee, USA - Rhizosphere MetaG P. deltoides SRZDD1 (version 2) (version 2) | ecosystem: Host-associated > Plants > Roots > Rhizosphere >...
CAGCGCCCGCTGCTCACGCTCGGCAATTTCGCTGCGCTGCCGGGCAAAGGCGACGCCGAGCACATCCGCGGCGCTCTTGATCGCTTCGATTTCAGCCGCCGACCAGACGCGTTCGTGCTCGCAATCGTCAAAGCCGACGAAGCCCCACCAGACGCCGCCGCTGAAGATGGGCGCTAACGCCAGGGAGCGAATCCCCCTTTCTTGCAGACGCGGTTTTTCATCCTCCGGGAAATCACGCACACCGCCATAAAGCAGATGGCCGGTTCCCAGCGTTTGCGCCCAACGTTGTAAGCCGAGGGTGGTATAGGCCATGGTCGGCCAGGGGATGTTCTCGGCGGCGGAAGCCCGGCCCGGGGCCAGCCATTCATGCGCCAACCGCGCGGCCACTTCCCCATCCGCCAGGGTGTAATTTTCAAAGAGATAGGCCCGGCTGACATCCGCCGCGCGCCCCAGGCGCGTGAGCACACTCGGCAAGACTTCACCCATGTGGCCGGGCATGAGCAACCGCTCGCCGGTGTACGCCAGCGCTTCCAGAATGACATCCCGGCGGCGGGTTTTCTCCAAGAGCCGGCTTTTCTCCAATGCCAGGGCGACGGCATCTGCTATTTGTCCCAACAAGGCCAGGTTGCTCTGACCATAACCGCCGGGGTAAGACCAGAGTAGATTAAGGGAACCGATGATTTGCTCTCCCGCGACATGCAGTGGGAGGCTGATCCGCGAACGATAGCCGGCTTCATACAACTCCCGCTCGATGGAAAATTGCAGCTCCAGGTTAAGGGCCGGCGCCAAATGCAGCCGGCCCGCCAGAATATCGGCGGTGCTGGCCGTGGACGACATGGGGAACCGCATTCCGCGATTGAACCTCAAGGTCGAATCCGGATGCGGATCATCTACCGCCAGGACCGAGATGGAGGTTTCATTCTCATCAAATACCGTCAGGCTGATGCGCTCACAGCCGGTGATGCCGCGCAAGTTAGCCGTAATCGCCGGGAAAGCCAGGCTGACGTCCGGCATGGCATTCAGCGCATGTAAGATGTCGCTGGCCGCCGTGACTTCCCGGGCATGGCGATCGGTTTCTTCAAACAAGCGGGCATTCTGCAGCGCGACGGCGACCGGGGCCGCGGCCGCTCTGAGAATGGGAATTTGTTCCGGATGAAAACTTTGCAGCCGGTCGCCGTGCAGGTCAAAGACGCCCACCAATTCGTCGCCGGCAACCAGGGGAATGCTGACGACGGAGCGCACCCGCTCATCGGCGGCCAGCGCGGGCACGGCCTGCCAATGCACATCCTGTGAGACGTCCTCGACAATCATCACCGTGCGCTGCGCGGCGGCCCACCCGGCCAGCCCTTGCCGCAAACGGAGGTTGAGGTGCTCATTCATTTCTTCAATCCGCTGCGGATCCGCGTTCGTCGCCGCCAGCAGCCGCAAATGGTCGGTCCCCGGTTGCGTGATGAACAACAAGCCTTGAAACGCGCCAAAGACCTCGCAGATTTGCTTGAGCGCCCGGTTCGCCACCTCACGCGGGTTCAAGGTAGTGATCAGGTTCTGGCTGAGGTTGTAGAGTAATTCCAGGCGGCGCTTTTCGGACTCTAGCGACTCATACAGTTTGGCATTTTCAAGCGCAATGGCGACCTGGTTGGCAAACGTCACCACCAATGGCAGTTGGCTGGAGAAGGCGCCCGGTCTGGTGCTGTGGACAAGCAGAACGCCCAAGGTGTGGCCGCCGGCTAACAAGGGCACTCCGGCGTAGGATTTAACCCCGCCCGCCATCAGGCTGGGATTGTGGGTTTCATCGTCAGCGCTCGCCTCATCAAAGACGACCGGTTGGTTGGTGGCGAGGATGCGCTGCGTGACCCCGCCGGGCCGGGCTCTGACCTCCAGGGGAGGAATGCCCTCAAAGTTCTCCGCGCTGACATCCAGCGAGCCGTCCTCGTTAACTAGCACGACCGAGGTGTAGACCGAACCCAACACGCGTCCAGCCAAAGCTACAATTAAATCCAAGACTTCCTGCCGATCAAGCGAGGAGATCACCGCCTGGGAGGCCTGATTCAAGCTGATGAGGACGTCGGCGCGTTGCTTGATTTCCCGATACAGCCGCGCGTTTTGAATCGCCAGCGCCGCCTGCCCCACAAAGGCATTGAGGCGCTTGACGTGTTTCGGCTGATAGAAACCCGGCTCGGCCTTGTCCAGCGAGAAGAAAGCCACGACTTCGCCCGTCCGAATAATGATCGGAGCGCCCACCCAACAGCGCACATAGGGAAAAGCCTCCGGCTTCAGCCAACCGGGATAGGCGGCCGTGTCGGGAATCAGGAGCGGCTGTTTGTTCTCCAGCATCCACTGCAGATTGGCCGTCCGCGCAATGCTAAACGAGGCCGCCGCGGCGGCCTGGGCGACCTGTGCGCCAAAACGTTCGTAGCCTTTGAGACGGGCCATCCGCACCCAATCGCCCTCGACCACCATGACATTGGCCGAGTCATACGGCACCACCCGGCCCACCTGCTCTAACAAGCGGTCAAGCACCTCATCCAAATCCAGAGTAGCCCCCAAGATGGTTCCAGCTTCCAGCAGCGCTTCGGCCAGTTCACGTTGCTCGCGCTCGGCCTCCAGCAAGCGCACCTTCTCCATCGCCGTGGCTAACTGGCCGGCGACGGTGACGAGCAGGCGTTCATCGGCTTCCGTGAAGGCGTTGAGCCGGGCGCTTTCCGCATTGATGACGCCCAGGACACGGTCGCCCACCTTGAGCGGCACACACAATTCGGACTGCGTCCGCGTCGAGGCGAGGACGTACGCCGGCTCTTGAGACACGTCCGGGATGCGCAACGGCTGCCCCGTCAACACCACCTGTCCCGTTACCCCTTGGCCGGCCGGGATAATTCCCGGAATGACTTCATTGAACGTATCCCGGTAAGAAGGATGAACGTGCAAGTCACCCGTCGCCTCGTCCAGCAGCAAGATGCCAAAATTAGTTGGAAAAAGCGTGGAAGAGCCGATTGTTTCCGTCGCTTTGTAGATGAGGCTGTCCTCGCTGGTGGCTTCCGTTCCCACCGTCGCCACCGCGTGCAAAACGGTCAATTCCTCCAACTGGTGCTGAACGGTTTGGAAGAGTTCCAGCTTCTGGATATTGACGGCCAGTTGTTGGCTAATGCCCTCGACCACCGCCAAGGCGCGCGGCGTGAAAGATTGGCTGCTCAAGCTGTTGTCCAACGCCAAGGCGCCAATCAGATGATCCCCGTCGCGCAGCGGCGCAATCACCACCGACCGCAGTTCCAGTTTTTCAACCCAGGCGCGCGGCAGTTGACGCTCTAAATCTTCCCGGAGCACGACCCACGGTTTATAGAGCTTCAAGACGTTATCGGCCAGGGGCGCCTCTTTCACCAGGATCGTCCCCAACACCTCGCGCGCGGTTTGGCCCTGCGTCCGAGAGGAATAGCTGTAGTTCAGATTAAATCTTCTCGTCACCTCCTCCCAGAGAAATAACGCACAGCGATCACAACCGATCTGGGCCAGCAAGGGGGTGACCAACGCCTGCATTAACTCATTCGTCGTCGTCGCCGCCTGCGCCGCCTGAGCGACCTCTAACATCGCTCGACTGATTTCGGTTTCCCGGACCTGGTTTTCGTATAAACGCGCCTTTTCCAGCGCAATGACGGTTTGACCGGCAATCAAGGAGAGGAGGAAAAGCTCCGGTTCGCCGCAGCGGCGCGCGGTTCGCCACTGAATCAGGATGACTCCCAGACTGCCTTCACCGGAGATGAGCGGCATGCTTATACCGGAGACGAGGCCTTGTTCCAGCACCACGGCCGGCACGGCAAAGCTTTTTTCGGCGGCATAATTTTCAACGGCGGCCGGCCGGCGGCGCTGAAGCGTATACCACACCTGCGAGTTCGGGCTAGAATCCGCGGCGAGTCTTTCAAGCAGCTCCACCGGCCAGCCCCGCGCCGCCCGAACTTTCAACCGGCCTTCAGAGTCCACCAGCAATAAACTGCTGCAGTCCGCCTGCATGGCCAGGGCGGCCGCTTCGATGGCGCATTCACCGACTTGCTGCTCATCCTCCGCGGCTAACAAGCAGCGGGGCAACTCCAACAAAACGGCCTCGGAATGAGGAGAGGGGGATGACATCCTAAGCAAGTTAGAACTGGAAGGGGAGGAGGAGCGTTGAGGCAAGGCTGCCTCGCCCAGCCTTTCACGTTTAGGCATCTGAATCGATTTTCAATAACTCTTCGATCTAGCTAAACCGCACAGCCCTTTCAGAAGCAATGGGAGTATACCGGCTTTAGGCCTGAAATCGCAAGCGCCACTCCTCCCGCACGTCCTGGCAGAATAGCAAGTGGCAAGTGGCAAGTAGCAGGTGGCAGGTGACTTGCTACTTGCCACCTGCCACTATTGTGCGAAAAATGGTCACTTTTGTCCTAGCCGGTCGTAAAGTTATATCCTATACTTTTGAAAGCGCTTTCAAAAACATTTCTATAAAAGGAGAAATTTAAGGAGACCCCTATGTCACGCAAACTAGCTCTTTTAGCCAACTTAGCATTGTTAGGCGTTTTGGTAATCAGCGTTGTCTTGGCGAGTTCGACGGCAGCATTGGCCGGCAGCAACGCCAAGCCCGCCACGGCGACTCCCAGTGGCCCAACCCCTACCCCAGCTCCGAGCCAACCGATTTCCGTTTACGGCGTTTGGCACTGCAGCAATGACTACTGCATTTGGGGCGCGCCACGGAATACTGCCCTGGGCGGAGACTTTGATTCACAGAATCACTGGGTCATAGATCGCGGTGATGGATCGGGACTTCCCTCAGTGAACATGGTCGTCCTGAGCTTCGTCGAGCCGCTCAAGCTGCTCAACCAGACCACCGATGCGACCACCCTCAACGGCGTGCCGCGCGGCTTTACCCCGGAGATCGTCAACTACTTCAAGAGCCGGGGTATCCGCGTCATGGCCTCCATCGGCGGGATCACGTACGTCACACCTTGGAACACGGCGCTCACCACCAACGGCACCCTACTTGGACAGCGTGCCGCCGCCATGGCCACCAGCCTGGGCATCGGCGTGGAGATTGACTGGGAAGAGAATGCGCCCACTCCCGCACAGATGACCGGGTTGCAGAACTTCATTACCGCCTATCGCGCAGTTCATCCCTATGACCCAACCGGCAATGATCACACGGCGCGGTTGACGATTGACCTGGCCGCCGGCGACCGGTGGCTGATTGATCTAACCCAAAAGGCCACCGCCGATTGGCTCAAGACTGTCAACGTGGGCACGCCGGTGTTGGACTTTGCCAATGCGATGGTTGCCCGCGGCGATGGAACACCGACCACCTGGCAAGAGCACGTAGATGGCAAGCCGCAATACAGCCCGCCCATCCCGCCGCTCGCGCCCGCCAAGTTCACCGGTGGCTTGTGGCTGCATGGCAACAACGCCGCTTGCACGACCTACGCCAGCTCGCCTCAGAAGGCGGACGCCCCCTACGTTCAAACGGTACAGCCCAACGGCGCTGGGACAACTGCCGGGATGCTCGGCTTCATGTTCTGGGCCGCTGAGTGCGAAGGCACCCACTCGACCTGCACGACGCCGCCGAACACCTGCGAAGGTGGCATGGGCGTCGCCGCCAAGACCTTCAACATTCCGATCCCCATGCCGGCCTTGCGCCAGCAGTAAATCAGGGATAGGACGATCGAGTAAAGTTCTTCAGGTCGCTCCACTGAGATAGTTTGATCCGGCCGGAGCACCCCTCCGGCCGGTTTCTTTTTAGTCAGATCTTCTAGAGTAGTTTCCGATTCGATTGACGCTCAGTGAGTCAACGGATGAAACTGATCGAACGGATTTTAAAATGAAATCCCAAAGATCATCCGTTGTATTCGTTCCATCCGTTGACCCAAAAAGACGTAAGAGCAAATGGAAACTACTCTCAAGGACAGGAGTATCACCAAATGTCCTCCCTCTCCAAACATCTCTACAGCACGACGATTGACGATGTCGCCAAGCGCGCCGGCGTGTCCATCTCAACCGTCAGCCGAGTCATCAATCAAACCACGCCCGTGTCTCAAGAGATCGTCTCTCGCGTCCAGGCCGCGATGATGGAGTTGCACTATGTTCCCCGAACCGCGGCCCGCAATTTGGCGTCAAGAAAAACGAATACGCTCGGACTGATGTTAACCGAGATTCAAGGTGACTTTTTTGTGCCGATGTTGAGTGGCATCGAGGCCGTGGCCAGCGAGGCCGGCTTAGACTTGTTGATTTCTACCTCGGGCCGCCGCCAGGCCCGACCGCACCAGGAAATTCCGCTCTCGGTCGGCGTGCACAACGCGGATGGTCTGTTGATTTTTGCTAATAGCCTGAGCGAGACGGATTTAGCCCACTGTTACAACTTGGGTCTACCTATCGTGCTAATCTATCAAGCCTCACCCGCCTCGCTGGAAATCCCGTGCGTCACCATCGAGAACAAAGCCGCTTCCCGAAACATGGTGAACCATTTGATTGAAGTTCATGGCTGCCGCCGGATCGCCTTTCTGCGGGGACCGGAGAGGAATGACGACTCGTATTGGCGGGAGATCGGCTACCGGGAAGCCTTAGCGGCGCATGACATTCCCTTTGATCCGAACTTGATCGCCCAGGGCGACTTTGACCGAAAGTTGGTCGAAGCGGCGGTGAAGAAAATGCTCGCCGCCGGCGTGGAGATGGACGCCATTTTTTCCGGCGACGACGAGGGCGCGATCGCCGTCTTGGACGTTCTCAAAGAAGCCGGCCGGCGCGTTCCCGAGGAGATCGCCGTCGTCGGCTTTGACGATTTGCGCTTGTCGGCCTACCTCACGCCGCCGCTGACAACGGTTCGAGCGCCGACCGAAAAAGTGGGCTACGAGGCCGCGCAACAACTGGTGAAACTGATCCGAACCGGGCAGGCCGATTCTTTGACTCTGCTCCCAACAGAAATTGTTATCCGCCGCTCGTGCGGCTGCGCGTGAGTTCGCGTCCGAAAGATCCAAAGGAGGTGCGCTTATTGAGAGTCATCACTGCCTTCGACAAATTAAAGCCATTTGACTCACCGCTGATGCTTGAAACGCTCAAGATTACTAAATCTAGAAAGAGGAAAGGACATGTTTAAAAAATATTCCGTCTACGCCCTGCTGAGTTACGCGCTCGTTGCCATTTTGGCGATGAGCCTGGCGGCCGCTGCGCCGGCCTCGCCCGCGGCGAAACCGCCGACCAAGACCCCCACCCCCGGTAGCGGCCCAACGGCCACCCCCGCTCCCGGAACGCCGATCTCCGTCTATGGCGCCTGGCACTGCGGCAACGATTACTGCACCTGGACGACTCCCCGCAACACCGCCCCCGGTGGAGATTTTGATACGGCGAATCACTGGATCATTGATCGCGGCGATGGGCAGCCTTCGGCGAACATTGTGATCCTGAGTTTTGTTGAGCCGCTGAAACTGCTCAACCAAACGACCGATGCCGGGACGTTGAACGGCATCCCGCGCGGCATGGACCTCAATGCCGTGAACTACTTCAAGAGCAAGGGCATCCGCGTCATGGTCTCCATCGGCGGGATCACCTACGTTGATCCGTGGGATGCCGCGTTAGTCCAAAACGGAACCCTCCTGGGCCAGCGCGCCGCGGCCTTAGCCACGCAATTAGGCGTGGGCGTCGAGATTGACTGGGAAGAGAACTCCCCAACCGCCGCCGAGATGGCCGGCTTGCACGCCTTCATCAATGCGTATCGCGCCGTTCATCCCTACAACGCAGCGGGCACTGACCACACTGCCCGGTTAACCATTGATCTGGCCGTCGGCAATCGCTGGTTGAGTGACCTGAGCCGGGAAGCTTCGATCAATTGGCTCCAGACCGAAACCCCGGTGCTCGACTATGCCAACGCCATGGTGCCGTTAGGTCAACCGGACACCGTTCAATGGCAGGAACACTTTGACGGCTACCTGATCGGCGTTCCCAAGGCCCCGGCCAAGGTCGCGGGCAGCTTGTGGTTGGTCAAGAACTCCGGGCCGGCGGTACTTCCGGAATGCAACAACTACGCTAACTCGCTCCAGAAGGCATATTCCGGCTACGTTCAGACCGTGCAGCCCAACGGCGAAGGAACCACCGCCGGCATGCTGGGCTATATGTTCTGGGCCGCGGAATGCCAGGGCACGCACTCGATCTGCACCGTGCCTCCGACCACCTGCGAAGCCGGCTTGGGCGAGGGCGCCAAGCAACTCAACGTCCCCATCCCCATGCCCGCATTACGGCAACAGTAATCTTCAGACCTATCAGGTCTCACCAGAGTTGCCCCGACCGGAGCAAGCAGTCTCCGGTCGGGGTTTATTGAATAGGATGAAAAGTCAAGAAAGGACCCACGCTCATGTTTCGACTTAAGTTATCTAAACTCTTAGCTGCCATCAGTGTGCTCGCCATCATCTCCGTTTTCATTCCCACTCCCCTGCCGGTCTTTGCTTTGGACACCGGCTACAAGAGTCCGACCGGACAAGCGGCTGGGCCGGGTGGGCATGGCAACGGCTTTGAGACCACTCCCACGAATGCCTTCGCGGATGGTGGCGGCGTCGCCTTCGACCTCGACAGCGGCACGTTGGGCAGCCTGGTCTGCACCGACCCCAACCGCGATAAGCATGACTTTTACAACTACAGCCTGGGCGTGCCGAGCGGCTCCACCATCAACGGCATTGAAGTCCGGCTGGATGCGTTTGTGGATTTGGTCAAGAACAGCGCCGCGATGTGCGCACAACTTTCTTGGGATGGCGGGACGACCTGGACCGCGGCCAAGACCACGCCCGGGCTGACCACCACTGAAGCCACCTATGTTCTGGGCGGCTCAACCGACACCTGGGGGCGAACCTGGACGAGCACGGACCTCGCGGACGTGAACTTCCGCGTGCGGGTGATCAACATCGCCAACGCCGTCGTGCGTGATTTCTCGCTCGACTGGTCGGCAGTGAAAGTTTACTACAACGGCACCGCCGCAACGGCGACCCATACCGCCACCGGGCCGACGAACACTCCCGCGCCAACCAACACCTCCGCGCCGCCGACGAATACTCCGACCCAAACGAACACCTCACTCCCGACAAATACGCCGACCGTGGGTCCCAGCCCGACGCCGACCCGGACGAACACTCCGGTCGCGGCGACGAATACGCCCACCCGCACCAGCACCCCAACGCGGACCAACACGCCCGGCCCGACGAACACCCCCAGCGCCGGCAGCAACCCCATCACCATCTATGGCGTCTGGCACTGCAGCAGCGACTACTGCATCTGGGGCGCGCCGCGGACGATCGCCGAGTTTGATAGCCAGAACCACTGGGTCATTGATCGCGGCGATGGCTCCGGCCTGCCCTCGGTCAACATGGTCATCCTGAGCTTCGTCGAGCCGCTCAAGCTGCTCAACCAGACCACCGACGCCACCACCTTGAACGGCGTGCCGCGCGGCTTCACTCCGGAAATTGTGAACTACTTCAAGAGCCGAGGCATTCGCGTCATGGCCTCCATTGGCGGCATCACCTATGTGGCTCCCTGGAACACGGCGCTCACAACCAACGGCTACCAACTCGGTCTGAACGCGGCGGCGATGGCCACCAACCTCGGCATCGGCGTCGAGATTGACTGGGAAGAGAACGCGCCCTCCGCCGCCGAGATGGCCGGCTTGCAGGCGTTCGTTGATGCCTATCGCTCGGTGCATCCGTACGACGCCACGGGCAACGACCACGCCGCGCGGTTGACGATTGACTTGGCCGCCGGCGACCGGTGGTTAATTGACATCACGACCAAAGCCACGACCGATTGGCTGAAGACGGTGGACGCCGGCACGCCGGTGCTCGACTACGCCAACGCGATGGTGTCGCGCGGCGATGGGACACCGTCCACCTGGCAGGAGCACGTAGACGGCAAGCCGCAATACAGCCCGCCGATCCCGCCGCTGGCGCCCGCCAAGTTCACCGGCGGCCTGTGGCTGCACGGTAACAACGCCGCCTGTGAGAACTTTGCCAGCTCGCCGCAGAACGCGGATGCCAACTACGTTCAGACCGTCGCGCCTAATGGCGCCGGGACGACGAACGGCATGCTTGGCTTCATGTTCTGGGCCGCGGAATGCGAAGGGACACGCTCGACCTGCACGACGCCGCCCAACACCTGCGAAGGTGGCATGGGCGTCGCGGCGGACACCTTCAACATTCCCCTGCCGATACCGGCCTTGCGGCAGCAGTGAGAAGATAAAGCAAATTACACTTGAGTAGATGAAAAGACCGACGCGGTTTCTGTGAAGCGAAACCGCGTCGGTCTAAAGACTTGCACTAAGAAATCCTGAACATCATTAAGGCGTCACAACCGGACACGCCGTCCCGCCGCTCGTCGTGCAAGTGATGCGGCCCTGAATGGCGGGCGCAATCGGCGTCTTGGCGGCGATGTAATCGGCGGTCACATCATCCAGCGTGTCGCGCGTGGTCGCGCGCGAGAAAAAGTCCGGGAAACCGTCCCCGCCCTTCGCCATGAAGTCATTCTCGGCCAGGGTGTAGTTCGCGGAGGCCGTCAGATCAATCGCCGCGCCGGTGCAACTACCATCGTCCGCCTGGCGCACCGCGCCGGTCACGCGCGATCCGGCGGGCGCTGAGATGTCATAGGTGAAGCACAAGCCGGAAACTTGCAGGAAGCGGCCACTGACTCCCGGCATGGCCGAGACGCCATTTTCCAAGATCGCTTTCAACTCCTCGCCGGTCACCTGAACCGTCACGACCACATTGCTGAAAGGCAACACGCTCAGCACCTGGCCGCGCGTGATCGGATAAGGCGCCGCCGAGTTCGGCGCGCAGAAATCCGTTGGGTTGTCGGTGAGAGGACAGGTCAGGTCGGCGCGTAGGCTGCCGGAATTGAGGACGGCAAACTGGACGCCGTAAGCGGCGCGTTGCGCGTCCGCGACCACATCCCCGACAAGCGATTCGCACGTCCGGCCCGCCTCGTTCCCGCACGCATCCGCTCGAGGCACAATCACACTCGATTGGCCGATGACGGTGTTGAGGGTTGGAGCCAATTCCTGATTAAGCGCGTCGAGCCGCGCTTGAATGTCGGGGTCCGGGGTCACGCCCAAATTCCACGGCTTGTGGAAATCGGCGGTCAGGTAGAGGGTCCCGTCTAAATCGTTGCGCACCAGACGAAGCCGCGTAAAACGAATCCCCTTGCTGCGATTCTCGAAGACGAGCACACCATTGGGGCGCGTTGTCAAAACCTGAAGGTCGGTGTGATCGCCGATGACGGCGTTGACGTTAGTTAACTTGTCTGCCAATTCGATCAACGGGCCGGAAGGCTCCGTGAGCGGGCCGGGGGTTGCGCCCATATGTCCCAGGGCAACAATCCAAGTTGCGCCCTCGGCTTTCAACCGGGAGGACTCGGCATTCACTGCGCCGGCGGGATCAACGACTTGGAATGAACCCAGGTTCCCCGGCGAAACAAGTTGAGGGATGTCCGGGTTTGAGAATCCGATCAAGCCCAGGCGAAGCCCGTTGCCGAAATCGAAGACCTTCGAGGGTGACCAGTCCGCCGGAGGCTTGCCATCCGCATCTACCAGATTCGCGGAGAGGTACGGGAACTTCGCCAGCGGGAGCAAGGTCTCGCGAAAATACGCCTGGCCCCGATCAAAGTTGTGATTGCCCAAACCGTCGGCGTCAAAGCCCATCAGGTTCATGATCTCCACCGTCGGTTTGTCGCCGAAGAAATTGGAGATGGGCGGCGTAGCGCCCACCGCATCACCGGCGGTGACAGTCAGGGAGTCTGTGCCGGCCTCGGCCCGATAGAGATCGAACCATGGTTTGAGGAAGGCCGCACCGCCAAGGGCGAAGCTGGGATTGCTCGCGCCCTCACCGCCGACGTTATCCGCCGACTCGGAGAGCGGTACAAGCTGGCCACGGTAGTCGCTGATGTCCAAAAGAGATACTTCGTGGAAGAGCTGCGAGTTCGGGAGCAGAGAGTACAGAATCTTGCCACGCGCATTTTGCGGGCCGGGGATGCCCAAAAGGAAGGCAACGGTCGGGGCCAGGTCAATCGTCCGGACTTCAACAATCTGCCCCCGACCAATGCCCGGCCCGCTGGCAATCAAGACGCCGTTGAAGGCGTCTTCCAGAATGATGTTCCGGGCCTCGACCTGGAGGCCCGGCAGATAACCATCCTGGCCCAGAAAGCGCGAAAACGCGATGAGTTCGCCGGGCCTGGCTCCATCAAACTGATAGGGCGGCTCCAGCACGACGACCATATCGCCGCTACGGCTGGGATGAAGCGAGTCACTCTC
>Ga0114129_10012106_pt1 | contig 12283 bp, 7 predicted proteins | sample RhiMetdeltSRZDD1_FD_80071 | JGI IMG/M metagenome (GOLD analysis project Ga0114129, IMG submission 80071) | Populus rhizosphere microbial communities from Tennessee, USA - Rhizosphere MetaG P. deltoides SRZDD1 (version 2) (version 2) | ecosystem: Host-associated > Plants > Roots > Rhizosphere >...
ATGACCGAGGCCTGATTAATGACGGAGGTGGGGCGCGCATCAGTTTTGTGTTCTGGCAGGTGAGACCGATCGGGTTTGGCCAGCCGGACAAGGGTCAGTATGATGTGCCCAAGCCTTGTATCTCATGTGGTGGTGCAATGATGGTGCGAGTGGATGTCTTCCAACAGTTGTACGGATTCGATCCGCTCTTCGGGCCATTCGGTCCCGAAGACTTGGATTTTTCCCTGCGACTGCAAAAATCCGGTTATAAGGCAATGTATATTCCTAAAGCGGTGGGATATCATCAGGTCAGCCATACCTTTGGTGAAGGGTACAGTGAGGAATATGCGCGGCATAAGTCCCGTCATTGGCTATTGTTCATGCGCCGCCACGCTAGTCCTTGGCAGAAGATTGCCTTCTATCTTTTCGGAGCGCCGATTCTGGCAGTTCAGGTATTGATCCGCGAGGCGCGCCGGGGCAACCTGCGTGCCATTCGCGGCTTGTTGCAGGGTCTACTACCTTCAAAAAGGCAGGCTGATTGAGTCGTGTGATGCGAGCAGAACTCATAAAAGCTAAGATCGTCGATCTGGCTGGCAAGCCTTGGATGCCATATGTGTGGTTGGGCTTGATTACCCTGCTCGCGGCCGCGCTTCGATTTTATAAACTGGGCGCCTGGAGTTTTTGGATAGATGAGATGCGCACCATCAACCACGCGATGGCGCATTTCAGCACCCCGCAACTCATCATTAAAAACATACCGCCCTCCAGGAATTGGATCCCAATTTCAGTCATGCTCTCAGCGCAAGTGTTCAATGCATGGGCTGTCACTGAGTTCAGCGCACGGCTGGTGGCAGCTATCTTTGGGATCATCACCATACCGGTGCTGTATTTCCCGATCAAAAAAATCTTCAATACGCGGGCGGCATTGATCATGGTCTTGCTTTTAGCGGTCTCGCCCTGGCATTTGGAGTGGTCACAGAATGCGCGCGGATACACTTCGCTGTTGCTGTTCGCCTGGCTGGCAGTGTTCGCCTTTTACTTCGGGCTCGAGCAGGATCGAGCATCCTACTTTATCTGGTTCTTTGTCTTTCTTTATCTCGCTGCCTCCGAGCGCCTGGTCGTGTTATTCATCCTACCTGCATTGGTGCTCTACTTATTGCTGGTGAAACTTTTACAGATAGAAAAACCTGCTGGTCTGCGCGCAAGGAATATGTATATACTCTTAGCGCCTATCCTTTTATTTGGCGTTTATGAGATATACAGCCTGATCCGAAACGGCGAGTCGGTCATCGTGGCGATCCTGACTGAGATCGCGAGCACGTTTTTGGGCAAGCCGATCGAAAATCCACTCACTCAAACCATCTTCCAGGTCTTCAAACTTGGTATTCCGTTGTTCGCCCTGTCCTTGTTAAGCGGAGTTTACGTCTGGAAACAAGGAACGCGAGCGGCGTGGTTGTTCGTGCTGAATGCAATTGTGCCGTTCTTCCTCGTGATATTCGTCACGCTTTTCATGTTTACCGAGGAACGATATGCACTTGTCACGTTGCCCGCCTGGCTGGTGCTGGCGGCGCTCGGAATTGACGAGTTGCTGGTGAGGGTAAAAAAGTTCGAGACTATCCTGGCGCTCGGGCTGTTGCTCGTCCTCTTGGCCGACAGTTTAGGAACGAACCTGTTATATTATCGCGTCAATCATGGTAATCGCTGGGATAACAGGTCCGCATTTGCAATTCTGCAGGCGAATTTGCAGGAAGACGATATGGTCGTGTCTACCTTCCCAGAAATTGGAAATTATTATCTGCAGCGGGACGACGTGGTGCGCTGGGATGATATCAATAAGGAAACCATTGAAAACGGCGGGCGTCGCGTCTGGTTTGTGATCATCCCCGATATGACGTGGTACACAGGCACCCAGAATTTTTATTGGTGGGTCTCGCATAACACACGCATGATCAGGACCCTTTATCTCCGCACGGTGGATAACACCAATCTCGAAATATATCTTTTCGACCCGGATCTCAACACACAAATGGAACAGCTAAAAGATCCCCATTGAAATCGCGACATGCTGTTTGTAGGCCGATTAAGACTCAGCTGAGCAAATAGTCTTTACCACCTTAGTGATGCCAGGACAAACAATTAATTCTATTCATAGGAATGAAAGGTGAATATCGAAACAGCCATGAATGAACAGAATCTATCGACTGATTGGACAAATTTTTTGGAGGTCCGGGCGTATGGCCTTATGAGAAGTGGGAACCATGCAATCATTGAATGGCTACAAAACCAATTCGCCGGTGAAATCACCTGTTTTCTTAACAATGTCAAACATGGAGATCACGATCCGTACAGCACCTATGAACAACGGGTCTTAACCGGCATTGAGAATCAAATAGATATAGAAACGCTCCGTAGGACAAGAAAACGCCTGCTGGTGTATTCATATGAGGATCGTCACGAACTCAAAACTGAGCAGAAAACGTTCCATGAAAGTGTTTTTCAACTGGACTTTGAGAAAAAACGCCGGTTGTATTTGGGTGCCAGTGAGCATCAGATTGATGTATTAATCATTAGGGATCCGTTTAATTTTTTTGCCAGTCGTATGAAGCTGATACAAGATCGGGGCCCACAGGGGGGGGTGAGCGATTTAGCATTAATACTAAAAAATTGGAAAGCCCTAGCGCGGGAGGCTATCAAGTTGACCCAGGCTCCTGAGTCGGGAAAAATTTTGGCCAATTTTAACCGCTGGGTTGCCGACCTGGCATATCGACAAAGCCTCTCAGGATTATTGATGGGAACATTTACGGATTCGTCGATGCGCAGCGTCCCAGAGTACGGCGGCGGAAGTTCGTTTCAAGATTCTGATAAGTTAACAATCCGTATGATCATGGCGCGTTGGCAGGAAGTTTTTAACATTAAACGCTATGCGAGACTTGGCCACTATTGGAAACGACTGATCACGCCTGACAGGAAGGAGAAAGTGTTTGAGCGCTGGAAACATTTGGCTGAGCATGATAAATTTCGAGCATTGTTTTTCGACGGTGAACTGCTGGCACTCTCTGAAGAACTGTTTGGGGAGATCCCGGGTACCCGAGAATTTGTAAATTCTATAAAAAAGTAATTGACTAACCGGTCTGAAGTAGGTCATAGATAAAGGCAGATCTGAATTGACGGAAGCATTTCTGATTTTTTGTATCAGGGAAGCAAAATGAAAGATTTGTCGGACTAGGATTAACTGACGGTTTGCACATGGCAATTTCCACAATCATTCCAACAATAGGAAGGCCTTCTTTATCCGCCGCCATTCAAAGTGTCGTGGATCAAGGCTTGGGTTCTGATGAATTCGAGATCCTTGTCGTCAATGATTCTGGAAAGTCCCTTCCCCCCGCGGATTGGCAGAAACTCGGCAACATCAAAGTCATTCACACAAACCGCCGCAACCGAAGTGTTGCGAGGAATGTGGGCGCAGCGGCTTCACACGGCAAGTATTTGCATTTTTTGGATGATGACGATTCGATGTTGCCGGGGGCGTTCGAAGCCCTGTTGACGGTGGCAGAAAAAAGCAAAGCCGCCTGGACCCATGGGGCATTCCGGATGGTGGATAACTCCGGGGCAACTGTTATTGAGCTTTCCCCAGATGAGACGGGTAATTGCTCAATCCAGATGCTGGCTTGGGAGTGGCTGCCGTTGCAAGCCTCTTTCATCACCTCCGAGGCCTTTTTCGCGGTGGACGGTTTCGCATCCCTGCCTTCGTTGGGCGGGGGGTTCGAGGATGTTCACCTCTCGCGGCAGATTTCGCTCTTGTATGACATGGCACATACCGAACAAACCGTGACGACGATCCGTATTGGGGATGTGGGCAGTACGACCAATTACATCACGATGTTCGACCAGAACCGACACTCGCGCGAAAAAACAATCGAGGCACATCAGGCTTTCCGACGGCTGGTCGCTTCCGCCAAATCGAGTCCATCCCATTCGAATTACTGGTGCGGCAAGGTTCTGTATTACTACATGGCTTCGCTGAAGTGGCAGTTGCAGAACAAACACCTCTTTACCGCCGCTAGCCGTGGGACACACATGCTGGCAGCGACCCTACTGGCGGGATCGCGTCTGCTCTCATCCGACTTTTGGCGTGGTGTGATCCATCCACACTATCCCCGTATGGGCAGGGCGATCCAGGAGGCGGGCGCGGATCATTTATACGCCAATACCCGCCGCGCCATAGATATGGCAAACTCGAAGTCCAAACAGTAGGATGCCGCGCGTGATCTGTACAACGATCATCCCCACTGTCGGACGCCCGATGTTAACGCGGGCTGTGGAAAGCGTTCTGGCGCAGCGTCTCCCCGCGTCAGAGTTTGAGGTGATCGTCGTCAACGATTCAGGCGTTCCGTTGCCCGAAGCGGACTGGCAGAAATCGGATCGAGTTCAAATCGTCGCCACGAATCGACGCGAACGGAGTGTTGCGCGTAATCTGGGAGCATCGATTGCCAACGGCCGATATTTGCACTTCCTCGATGACGACGACTGGCTGGAGCCGTATGCCTACCGACATCTTCTGCAGCTGAGTCAAAGCAGTGAAGCAAAATGGCTGTACGGCATGACGCAACTGGTTGATCGCAAAAATAAGCCGCTGATTCAACTCCGGCACGGATTGCAGGGAAATTGCTTCATGCAGGTCATGGCAGGTGAATGGATTCCCTTACAATCCTCCTGGATAGAAAGAAATACATTTATGAAAATCGGTGGGTTCAACGCGCTTCTCGCAGGGCCTGAGGACATTGACCTGCTACGACGCGTTTTGCTGGTGGAGAAAATTGCCGAAACACGGAACCTCATCGCACATGTCATTATGGGCGGCAATGGAAGTACCACCGATTACTCTCGTCATCCACAAGCGAGCCGCCAGGCGCGTGAACAGATATTGGATTCGTCGAATGTTTTTCACAGAATGCGCTCCTCGGCACTCACCCCATTTTGGCGCGGACGTATGGCGCGAGTGTATTTGACTTCCGCAATATGGAACCTTCAACGGCGGCATTTATTCACCGCCGCCAGCCGCATCTCTCTTTCGATTGCCAGCATCCTTCATGCTGGGAATAGTATCCTCGCCAAAGATTTTTGGCGCGCGATTTCAGGTCCTTACTCCAGCATAGCTTTTGAAGCAGGCATTGGAGAAGCCCAAAGCATAAAATAATTTGACTTCAGAAATATTTTTTTCCTATATCATCCCTACGATCGGTCGCGCGAGCCTGGAAACTGCCATACAAAGTGTATTGAAGCAGGAGTTCTCACAGGCGGACTTCGAAGTCATTGTCGTCAACGATTCCGGTGATCCACTACCAAAAGCAGACTGGCAAGACTCACCGCGAATCCAGATCATCAACACCAACAAAAGTGAGCGCAGTTTTGCTCGCAATAGCGGCGCGGCAGTCGCAAAAGGGAAATATCTTGCCTTTCTGGATGATGATGACTGGATGTTACCTGGTGCGTTTGAGAATTTTTGGAATGTTGCGAAGAAATGTCCCGATGCCGTCTGGCTGTATGGCGGGATACGCATTGTTGACGAACAGATCCGGACACTCGCGGAAATAAACTCAGGTTTAAACGGTAACTGTTTTGCCCAAATCATGGGAGGCGCCTGGGCGCCTATCCAGGCTTCTCTGATTCAGGCGCGCGCCTTTTTCGAGATTGGCGGTTTCAACCCATTCATTTGCGGCACCGAGGATGAAGATCTGTGCCGACGTGCCGCCTATTATGGAGAATTTGCCAACACCCCGCCGGCCGTCGCCTGCTTATATCGTGGCCAAACTTGGACGACTTCTACGAATTACCTGCGCGCGCCTGAGGATACGAAATATTCGCGCGATTTGATTCTTTCCAAACCAGGGGTCTTTCATCGCCTTAGAACATCTGCTGACTCCAGTTATTGGCACGGACGCGTGCTACGTGTGTACCTGAGCACGATTTCCTGGAATTTGAAGAGAAAACGGTTGTTTACGGCTCTTAGTCGGATTTTGTATAGCTTGGTCGTTTTTGCATCGTCGATACCACACATTTTTGCACGTGATTATTGGGCCGGACTAAGAGCGTATCATGTTCCTCAGACGCTCCATTTTGTGATGGAGAAATATGCTCATGAAAGAATTTTTCGGGAGGCTTGAGTTCATGCCAGTACGGCAAGCATTGCCAACTGGTGACATGATGGGTGGATTTGGAATATGAATGGCGAAACAATTAGAAAACAAAAATGGACGCTTTGGATAATGGCAAGGCATCCATTTTTTGTTTAATGGCTCGGTAGCGAAGATCCATCAAGACCGTTTCACCCGCCGGATCTGAGTGCTCTTTAATTCCAGCGGCACCTTCCTCGCTTGAAGAAAATCCAGCAATACCCTTACCCGATCCTGACCGGAAAGTGCTGTATCAAAGATTGCCTTGTACCCCGCAAAGGTACCCTGTTGAATTTCAACGACCTCGCCGGACTTCAAATCTTTTGTCAGATTGCGCTCGGAGGCGTTGAGAAAATCCACATGTTTCTTAATGGCGGAAATCAAATGTTCGGGCACAGGCGCAGGTTCGCCGCCATAGCTCACCAGTCCAGATGCGCCCGGCATCCAATGCAAGTCTGAAGCATTGACTGCGGCCAAATCCACGTGTACGAACAAATAATTGGGGAAGTATGGACGTAACTTTCTAGAGCGTGGATTGACCGGCGTTACGCGAAGACACGGAAAGTAAACCTCAATATTATGTGTCTCAAGCTGTCCAGCCAGAAAACCTTCCTTGTTCGGCTTGCTTCGCATCGCATACCAATTAACAGTCATAAAACTCTCTGAGGAAGCGGGTTACCGACGCGGGCGTCAAACCTTTTGCGCGGTGATTGGAGTGGCATCGCAACAACATATGATTCTAATTATTTCACAATAACGGTTTTATAACAAGGCATGATAACGGAAGGGGAGAAGTTTTTGTGGCAAATAACGAGCAACTATCCATTTTGAAGCAGGGTTTACCCTATCGACCTGGAAGTTTTACCCAATTGAGACTTCCTCGCAAAACACCTATAATAAAACTACAAGTAACACGGTGGGCAGAAGGATCTGCCCGCCGTGTTTGTTTTTGGGGCTTAATCATGAGATGCGCGTTGAAATTTTCGCGGAATTTTCATAGGTAGTTTCTTGTCATATTGCTTCGTGGCGTTTGGTCTGGACTTCTTGCGTCCCGACTAAGAGTGTCACTCAAAATAACAGAAAGGAAAGTGAAATGAGATTAAACAAACGAACAATATATGTAGGGGTGAGCCTGTTGGCTCTTATTCTTGCAGCCTGTGCTCCACAGGGAAATGGAATCCCGGTAACGGGTGAAACGGCGGTTTCTGGTGCAGCTACGGTAGTTGCCACTGTGGGCGTGCCTCCGCAGGCAATCCTGGCGGCGCAACAATGGTTGGCTACACAGCTTAATGTAGTTGCTGAACAAGTGCAGGTTAGCGACGTGGAGCACGTCGAATGGACCGATTCCTGCCTGGGCTTGGGACGCCCCAACGAGAGCTGTCTGCAGGCCGTCACCCCCGGCTGGCAAGCTGTGTTTGAGATCAACGGTCAGCGCTTCGAAGTCCGAACTGATGAAACTGGCTCTGCTATTCGCCTGGCATCCCCGGAGGGAACCTCCGTATTAGAGGGCGGCCTGGAAAATACGTTATGGAATCTGGCCTCGTTCGGTGAGTCAGGAGCGGAAACTCCTCTCGTCCAGGGATCTGCCATTACTTTGTTGCTGGCCGCAGGACAGGCCGCCGGCACTGGCGGCTGTAATGCCTATGGAGGGAGTTATCAAGTAGAAGGGAACAGCATTTCATTCGGCGCGATTACGAGTACTAAACGAGCCTGTGCCGATACACAAGCCACTGAGCAGGAAGGGCGTTATTTCCAGACTTTGGAAACCGCCAGTGAGTATGAAGTGAACGGCGACCAGTTGCGCATCACGTATGACGATGGCAACGGAGTCCTGGTCTTCGAAGCCGTACTGTCGCCCGGTCCTTAACATACGGATACACCGGTGGTTAGATCTCTTTCAATGCGCTTGTCCTAAAACCTTCTCCAGCATTGCGAGTCTGCCGGCGTCCGGGCAGCGCCTTCGCCATTGGGACGCTACCTGGGCTTGCGAAGCGCGCTCGATGCTACGTTTGAGAACGGATTCGCGTGGACGAAGTCAGCCGACCCTGTTCAAAGGGTCGGCTTTTATTCGTGTGCGAAGCGTTAGTCAAATCCGTGGCCAAAAGCTCGCAAGATTAAATTCAGGGTGAGTCATATTGTGTTTGTCCCAGTGATCTGAAACATTTCGCGATGCTTGCAGAAAGTTACCCGCGGCCACCGCGGCAATGAAATTGTAACAAGTTTAGTAATAAATCTCGTATCTTTCGGGGCCATAAACAGTCTGGTAAGTGTGCTTTGCCCAACCAACTCGAGGAGCCATGTCTGGTCTTGGGCGCGAGTAGGAGCACACGCTCGTTTACAGAACTGACTCTCCAAATTTCACGCAAGGCAAGTCCCTCCCATTATTCTTTATTATCCATTCTGCTCATCATCGTTCCCAGTCCCGGAGGCAAGCATGTCGAAAATTTTGGTTCGTTCTTTTTCAGTTGTTCTTATTCTTTCAATCCTACTGGCACAGTTCGGCCTAAAGCCAGCTTGGGCCGCGGCGAATTTCCTGATCAACAGCACCGCTGATGCCGTGGATGCACTGCCCGGCGATGGCCTATGCCAAACCAACGTAGTCGGTGAGTGTACGCTTCGGGCGGCGATCCAGGAGACGAATGCGCTCACCGGGCCGGACACAGTCACGCTCTGGCCCGGGACGTATACCCTCACCCTGGCCGGCGCGGATGAAGACGCCGCAGCGACTGGTGACCTGGATATCATCGGAGACTTGACGATCACTGGTGCTGGCGCAACTGTAACGGTCCTTGATCCCAATGATCTGGATCGGGCCCTGCATGTCGTATCCGGCTCGCTGACCCTCTCGAACCTGAAGGTGCAGAACGGCACGGCCAACCCGGGCGGCGCCCTCAAGGTGGATAGCAACGCTATCATCAACCAGGTCGCGTTCGTCAACAACCAGTCGCCTTCTGTATCCTCTGATGGGTCTGGCGGCGGAATCTACGTAGCCAACTCGGGTTCGGCCGTCATCTCCGAAAGTTCGTTCAGCGGCAATTTGGCTAATTATGGTGGCGGTGCGGTAGCCAGCAGCACCAGCGCTGTCTTCACGATCACTGACAGCACCTTCGATGGAAACTTCGGCGGCTTTGGGGGCGGCGCCTTGTATCCGAACGGCGGCGCCAATATCGTCTCGAACAGTACCTTTACCAACAACAACGCCGATACCGGCGGCGCCATCCACAGTAACGCCGCATCAGTGACTGTCACCAACAGCACCTTCGTCGGGAACTCGGCCAACAACCACGGGGCAATCGATTCGCGCGTAGGCCAGATCACGGTCCAGTACAGCACTTTCTACAGCAACAGCGCCGGCCGCTATGGGGACAGCGTTGGCAGCCAGTCCTTTGGCGCTGGCGGAACGCTGTCGGTGGGCAACTCGATCCTGTATGGCACCAGTTTCGATAACTGTGACACCGCTGACGGCTTCGTCACGGACCTGGGCAACAACCTGAGCTGGCCGTCTGACAATAATTGTCCCGGCGCCCGGGCCGATCCGCTGCTGGATACCAGCCTGGCTAATAATGGTGGTCCCACCCAGACCCTCGCGCTGCTCCCCGGAAGCCCGGCCCTGAATGCTGGCAATGCCCAGACCTGTCCCGACACTGACCAGCGCGGCGAGACCCGTCCTCAAGGCGCTGGCTGTGACATCGGCGCGTATGAGGCTAAGATCGTCAACATCTTCCGAGTGACCAACACGAACGACAGTGGAAGTGGCTCACTTCGCCAGGCCATTTTGAATGCGAACACAACGCTCAACACCGCGAGTGGTCCCGACCAGATCCGCTTCGCCATCCGCGCTGAGGGCATGCAGACCATCTCATTGCTTACCGAGCTGCCTCCCCTCACCGAAGCGGTGGTGATCGACGGCTATACCCAGCCCGGCGCCAGCCCGAACACGCTGGCCCTCGGGAACAATGCTAACATCCAAATCGAACTGAACGGCGATAGCTGCGGCTGTGCTAGCGGCCTGTTGATCAGTGTCGGCAGCGCCGTCAAGGGTCTGGCGATCCGGGGCGGTTTCAACAACGGCATCGAAGTGAACGGCTCGGGGAGCACGATTACCGGCAACTTCATTAGTATCAGGCCCGATGACCCGCCCGAGGGTGTGATTATCTCTGGCATCTACCTCAACAACACCTCCAATAACACAGTTGGCGGCAGCGTCCCCGCGGACCGCAACGTAATCGCCCTCAATGCAGGCACCGGCGTTATCGTCAGTGTGGACTCTGGCACAGGCAACATCATCCGTGGTAACAACATTTTCTCGAATGACAGCCTGGGAATCGATCTCGCGCACGACGAAGTCACCTTCAACCACGCCTTCGACCCCGAGTTCCCCATCTCCGGTCCGAACAACTATCAGAACTTCCCGGTCCTGACTGTGGCCACGTCCGATGGTGAGGCCCTGCGTGTGGGTGGCTTCCTCGAGTCTGAGCCGAACCAGAGCTATACGCTCGACGTTTTTGCCAACACGACCTGCGATCCCTCTTTCTTCGGGGAAGGTGAAAGCTACCTCGGCTCGCTCACTGTGACCACCGACGCGCTCGGTCTGGTCGTCTTTGACACTGCGGATCCCGAGTTTGGTTTCGGGAATCTGCCGGTTGGCGTCCCTGAACCGCAGGGCGTCTCGGTCACTGCCACGGGCAGTAGCGGCACCTCCGAGTTTTCGTACTGTCGCCCGGTGGCCACACCGAACCTGAACTGGTTCGATGCCCAGCCATTCTTGGGCGAAACGCAGACGCAATACATAACCGATATATTCCAGGAAAAGTGGTTCAAGTTCCCGGTCCAGCCTGGCGGCACCGTCACCGTGACACTGACCAGTTTGCCCGGCAGCGCGGTCAGCCTGCACCGCGACCCAAACCCGATCTACGAGTCGCTGACCAACCCTGAGAACGGCGACCTGTTGAGCTCCCAGGCACAGGATGCAGCCTTCCTACCCTCCGGCTCACTGCCCTCGGGTTCGTTGCCTTCTGGCTCTCTGCCATCCGGTTCACTACCTTCTGGTTCACTCCCGTCTGGCTCGCTCCCAACCGGCTACCTGCCTTCTGGTTCATTACCTTCCGGCTCGTTGCCATCAGGTTCTCTGCCATCGGGTTCCCTGCCATCGGGTTCTCTGCCTTCCGGTTCATTACCATCGGGTTCATTGCCTTCTGGCTCGTTGCCTTCGGGTTCATTGCCTTCTGGCTCGCTGCCTTCGGGTTCTCTGCCTTCTGGCTCGTTGCCTTCAGGATCATTACCGTCTGGTTCATTGCCATCGGGTTCCCTGCCATCCGGTTCATTGCCATCCGGCTCATTAGATGCCTTTAGCACAGCGGCGGTTCAAAGCCTCCTCGGCATCTCCATGGACCCGTATGCCACCGTCCAGACCATCGAGCGCAACACGTATGACCTGAACGAGAATCTCTACGTGCGTGTGGTTGGTCCCTACAACCTTGAAACGCCCTTCACCCTTGACGTGACTGTCGAGGGCGGAATCTGCGGTGCCGTGATTCCGGTCCCGAATGGCACGCCCGTCACCTCAGGGATCACGTTCCCGGCCGGTTCTTATCAGACCTTGATCCTTACCGACTCTAACCGTATGCATGGCACCGTCGGAGAAAAAGCGGTTGCGTTGAGCAAGTTAGAAACCCTTGGCCAGCGCAGTGACGTGAACGGTGTCGTGATAGACCTCGCCTCTGGCAACTACCCGCGCGTGGACTGGGCCAACACCGAAGCCGATGACACTCCGGGCTGCGCCTTCGCAAAGAACACGGTGGCCGTCGAGATCAAGCAAGTGATCGAGGCATACCTCGGCCAGTACCCAAGCCTGCAATACATCGTCCTGGCCGGCGGCTCAGACGTGATCCCATTCTTCCAAACGGCGGATGTCTCGGGTCTGGCCAATGAAAAGGATTATGTTCCGCCCGTATCGCCTTCCACTCCCTCCGAAGCCGGTTTGCAGACTAACCTGGTCCAGGGTCAGGATGCCTACGGTTCCAGCATTCAGTTCACCCAGGCCGGATATTCGCTGGCGCTACCAGACCTGGCTGTCGGCCGGCTGGTGGATAACGCCACCGATATCAGCGCGGCGGTCGATGCCTACATAG
>Ga0114129_10012107_pt1 | contig 12281 bp, 10 predicted proteins | sample RhiMetdeltSRZDD1_FD_80071 | JGI IMG/M metagenome (GOLD analysis project Ga0114129, IMG submission 80071) | Populus rhizosphere microbial communities from Tennessee, USA - Rhizosphere MetaG P. deltoides SRZDD1 (version 2) (version 2) | ecosystem: Host-associated > Plants > Roots > Rhizosphere >...
CGGCGAGCCATTCGCTCTACGCCGTGTACGTAAACACCCAGGGCGCGGGCCCCTCGTAGCGCGTGCCTCGCCACTTCGTTGCGGCGGCCGCTGCCCTCGCGTTTGCGCTGGCGGGCCCTCAGGCGCCGCCACCGCCCGCGCCGATTGTTGCACCCGTCATCACCGTGCCGCCGGGATCAGCTGCCGTCGAGCAGACCGCTCAAGGCAGTCGACCTCCGGCCACGACGGTGGCGAGCTTCGACGGGCTTGGCGTGGGCTTCGAAGGACCCCTCGGCACGACGTCCGGTCGCAATCCGTCAGACAACACCCTCGCCGTCGGCCCCAATCACATCGTCCAGATCGTGAACACGCGCACGGCGATCTTTACGAAGAAGGGAAAGAAGTTCGACACCACTGGCCGCGTGCTCTACGGACCTGTCGAAACGAGCAATTTCTTCAAGGGGTTCGGCGGTCAGTGCGAGGCCACCAACAACGGCGATGCAGTCGTTCGCTACGACCAGATCGCCAATCGATGGCTCATCGTGATGCCACTCTTCAGGCGCGGCCCGGTGCGTCCGGATCAGCCACAGGAGTGGAAGAGCGGACCTGGCGCCTCCGTCAGTCCCCCTGGACGCCCCAATCAACCTGGGCCTGCTGCGCCGCTCGTGAGTCCCGCCGCGCCGCCTCCGCCCGCGCAGCCGGGTCAGCGTGGGCGAGGCGCGTCGCCGGGACCGCAAGGTCCGTACTCGATGTGCTACGCGATCAGCACGAGCGACGATCCGATGGGCTCGTACTATCGGTATGAGTTCCTGCGGCCGTTGTTCCCCGACTATCCACGTCCCGCGATCTGGAACGATGGCTACTACGTCCCGACCAGCACCGGCGACGAGGTGATTCAAAAGCACGCCTGCGTTGTCGATCGATCGCGGATGCTGAAAGGCCAGCCCGCTACCGAGCAATGCATCGTGATCGACGGAGTCAACTTCCTGAACAACGCCGACGTCGATGGGAAGGTACTTCCGCCTCGAGGATCGCCGAACGTGATGATGGCGACCGGCGGGACGCAACTCAAAGACGTCTTTGAAGACAGCGTCGTTTATGCGTGGAAGTTCCACGTGGACTGGGACGATCCCAAAAAGACGACGGTCTCGGAGGCGAGCAAGATCGCGGTCGCACCGTATCGATACTTGTGCAATGGGCAGCTGACGAATTGCGTCCCGCAACCAGGGACCGATCGCCGGCTTGACGCGCAAGGGGACAAGATCATGGCGCGGCTCGTCTATCGCCGGATTGGCGATCGCGAATCGATTGTCGCCGTCCACTCCGTGAACACGTCGGCGGGCGGTGGCGGCGTTCGCTGGTACGAGTTCCGCGTCGGCAAAGATCGCCACGTGTCGCTGCATCAGCAGGGGACGTATGCGCCGGACGGTTTTTACCGTTGGATGGCCAGCCCGGCGATCGATCGCGCGGGCAACATCGCGATCGGCTATTCGTTCGGCGGCACGCCGCATTTCGCCGGTCAACGCTTTGCCGCGCGGCTGGCCACCGATCCCCTCGGAACGATGTCGCTTCGCGAAGCCGTGCTGGTCGAAGGCGAAGCGTCGCAAACGACCACGCTGCGCTGGGAGGATTACACACAGACGGCGATGGATCCCGACGACGACTGCACGATTTGGTATGTCGGCGACTATTTGAAGAAGGGCGCGGTCAGTTATTCCACGCGGATTGGGGCGTTCAGGGTGCCAGAGTGCCGGTAGGGTAACGGCGCCCAGCCCATCCGAATCCATAGCTCTACTATACTGCCCGCCTCCCCGGCACCTCAGCCGTGGGCACGCCAAGGAGCGTTCCCGTGAGATCGATTCCTCGTTTCGCGGCGGCCATTGGGTGTGCGTTGTTGTTAGCGCTGGCGGCAGCCTCCACAAGCGTCCAGGCTCAGGACTCCCTCCGGACGTGCGGGAACGAGAACGAGGAAGCCTGCGGACTCCTGCAGCGAGACTCCTTCAACGGAATCTGCGACAGCGGCCTGGGCCCACGGCTCGAGGGATGCGAATGTCTGATCACCGGGTTCTTTGGAAACTGCTTGCTGAGGAGGCCGTGCCTCATGTGCCGGAACGATACGCGGCACCGGCCCCTCACGGCGGCTGTCTTCGCGACTTCATGGGCGAACTGGGCGTTGCGCAATCAGCGCGAACAACTCGCGATCGACGAGCCGATCAACTGGGTTATGCATCTGGGCACGCACAATTCGTTCAACAGCTATTCCGACGGCCATCAGCCGCGCATCGTCAACACGCTCCTCATTCCGATTCTGACTGCCGTGTCGGAGATAGCCGATGCGCCAAACCAGTTTTATTCCATGTCGAGTCAGCTCGATCTCGGAGCGCGGTTTCTCGCGATCGATGCGCATTTCGTCGGTACGCCCAATAATGCGCGACTGTGTCACTCGATGGCGGAGGGCGGCCCGGTTCTGGAAGCCGCGCTCTGTCTCAACCCAAGCCTCGACAACGACGGCGACTTGTTTCCAGGGATGCGCTACTTTGCCAACGGAATCAAAGAGATTGAGAACTGGCTCAGACGCCATCCGGACGCAATCCTCCTCATCAACCTCGAGAATTACGTCGGCTGCGCCGGTGACAAGTGTCAGGGCACGGCTGAGTACATCGCCGACCCGATACGGACGTATCTCGATCGCCGCGGTTGGATTTTGCGGCCGACAGGAACTTCCGCCCCGTTTCCTTCGCGCGCCGAGATGCTGGCGGCTGGCAAACGCGTCGCCATTACGTTCAATGGCAACGTTGCTCCAGATATCGGATTCAGTGAAGGCGACGTCGTCGCGGGCGGTTACCTGTCTTGGCTCCGAAACAACCAGGACTTCGCGAACTGTATCGACAATCGCCTGAGCGAGACCGAGCGTCATGGCCCGGCAAACACCGCTCGGGAGAAGTTCTCGGTCGTGGTAGAAGACCGAACGCTTCAACGAGGTTTCATCGAACTCATACATGAATTGACTGGCCAAGGCCCAGGCGCATTCGGCGAACTTTCCGTAGAGGATTTGCGGAGCGTCGCGCGCTGCAATTACGGAATCGTGGCGACTGATTTCCTTGGTTCCCTGCTCCCATTTGGACGCAGCATGGACGTGCCAGATTTCAGCCGGCACGAAGCCCTCGTGTGGAGCTGGAAGACCGGAGATCGCGGACAAAACGGCGACTGCGCGATGCTCGAGGCATCGTCAGGTCGCTGGGTCTCGGCGGACTGCTCCCAACCGCGGCGTTACGCGTGTGCGCCCCCGCGATCGGAATCTGGCACAGACGATCGAACGAACTGGAGCTCGCGCGAGGACCGATGGTGGATCACCTCGGCCGCCGGCCCATGGAACGGGGGCCAAGCGGCCTGTGCCGCCGAGGCCGCGACGAGAGCTGACACGGACACCGAGTACGTGTTTTCAGTACCGGTGAATGGCTACCAGAATGACCGGCTGAAGGCCGCGAACACCGTGGGCGTCGATGTGTGGCTGAACTACACGGATACGGCGAGGGAGGGGTCGTGGGTGATTCCGCGGCGTCCCAATATCAACGCGAGGCCCGTCGCAGACGCTGGTCTCGACCAGACGATTCAGTGCGGCGGCGAAGTGTTCCTGGACGGTCGCGGCTCGGCCGATGCCGATGGGGATCCTCTTTCGTACAGCTGGAGCGGACCCTTCGACCCTGTGACGAACCCGACGGCGGTCGTTACGTTGCCCGCAGGGGTTCACGTCATCACGCTTACGGTTCGTGACGGCAGAGGCGGCGTTGATACCGACTCGGTCTCGATAACCGTTGCGGACAGCAAACCTCCCAGCCTGGAGGTTTCGGTGTCTCCGTCGACGTTGACGCCGGTGAACGGCGAGTTGGTGAAGATCACGGCCAGCGTTCGGGCTCGCGATCGCTGCGACGCAGGCGACGTGTTAGTCGCGCTTCACTCGATCGTCATCAGCGATCCCGCCGGGACGGCCACCGATGCCTGGACTGACATCCAAGGGGCCGAGCTCGGCATCGGCGATACCGAGTTCCTGTTGCGAGCGACACACGGCAGCGGTGGCCCTGGACGCGTGTACTCAATGACGTATCGCGCGACGGACAAAGCTGGAAACATCAGCGACGTCAACGCGAAGGTGACCGTTCTTCAGAAGGTGACGGCGCCGCCGACGACGACCTCGCCCGCGAAGGCGAAGGCTCCAGCGAAGATTGCTCCACGGCATCGTTCGAGGCGGTGATCCAGCCATGCGCCTGGCGCTGGCGCGTGCGACTCGGCTATCCACAAGGGCTACAGTGCCCGCAGTCGCAGTTCCGTGATCTTGGCCTGTTCCTCGGCCGCCTCGCGGATCTCTATGGCCGGATCGTTTTTGAGTCGCTCGTGCAACTGCTGAAGCATCTCCTCGGCCGACTTTCCCGATGCGCAGATGATGAAGATGTAACCGAACTTCTCCAGATACCGCCGATTCCCTTCAGCCAGCGCGTCGAGGACCTCGTCTGGCGCGGCGGTGACGCCGGCCTGCTCGCGTTCGGACAGATGATGCGTGGCGGGGAAGCGCTGGCGGAGCGCTTCGCGATCGCCGATCGGCGGGTGGTGACTGAATGCCTCGCGCCAGTCGCGCTCGTCGAGCGCGAACCAGATCGTTCGCGCCTGCTCGAGCATGGCCTCACGCGTTGCGAACGGCCGTGCGCGAAGCATCGCTTCGACCCAGCGCGATGAGCCGCAGCAAGTCTGCAACACGCGTCGTGCTTCGTCTGAGGTCGCGACGTTAAACGGCGACGCGTCCATACACCCGAAGCCGGCTGATACCGCCATCCGGAAAGATGTTGAGGCGCACGTGCGAGACGGGTCCGGCCGGCGTCAGCTGGTGCTGGTAGAAATGTCGATGGTGCGCGTGTAGAGGCGTGCGGGGAAGTATCTGGGACCATGCGGCGGCTGCCAGATCGTCGAGCGGTGCGTCAGCGATCGACACGCCTTCGAGCGACGCGCTCTCCGGATAGTTTCCCTTGAAGTGATTCGTGTCGATCTCGACGCGGGAAATCGTGCCCGGCGATCCGAGCCGCAGGATCGCCCAGTCATGACCGGGGCCACGCCGCCGACGTGTTTCCCATCCCTCGCCCATATTGCGCGCCCTCCCGGGCATGATCATGTTGTCGCGCGCCCCAAAATGCATGTCGCTCGCGCCAAGGACCAGCCCGCCATTCTTGATCGACGCGAGATCGATGACTCGTGTACCAGCCGCCTTCCAGTCGACCGTGACGTCCCCGTAAACGCGTAGGCGCGCGACGCCGCCGTCCGGGAAAATGTTGAGGCGGACGTGCGTGCACGGCCGGCTGTTCTGTACTGCGAACAGATTGTTGCTGTTTCCGGTGAGCGGCGATTTCTCGAGAATCGTGGTCCACGGTTGACCTTCGGCGCCGCAGACCGAGGCCGTGGGAGTCCGGTTTGCATCCATCGCCTCGACCGAGCAGTGTGACGGATGGTTACCGGTGAAATGACTTGTGTCGACGTTGATCCCGCGGATGACGCCACGCATGCCAAGCGCGACGACGCACCAGTCGTGGCCTGGCGATCGACGACGACGCGTTTCCCAGCCATCCATCCACTTGCCGCGCGACGTGAACTTGCCGGGAACAAACACCGCCGGCTCCGGTCTAAGCAGGTTGGCCCGCGGCGCGAAGAAATCGTCGTTCGACGCAATCGCGCGACCACCAACGCGTGCGGCGGCCAAATCGGCAAGAGTCGTAAATGCTGCAGTACTATGATCGGCGCTCACTGAACGGAGTTCCTCCAGCATGCTAGTTGAAAACGCTTACGGAAAATCGCGCGTCCGACTGGTCAAGGTCTCCCGCCGCGGCGACCGCCACGATCTCTCGGATCTGACGGTCGGCATCCGCTTCGAAGGCGACTACGACGCATCGTACACGGAGGGCGACAACAGCGGCGTCCTGCCCACCGATACGATGAAGAATACCGTGTACGCGCTGGCCGCGGCCGGAGAGGTCGCGGACCCGGAGTTGTTCGGACTGCACCTGGCCGCCCACTTCCAGCAACGAAATCCGCGGCTCCAGCGGGTCCGCATCGACATCGACCAGCATCACTGGGGACGGATTCCCGTCGGCGGGCGCGATCACGGGCAGGCGTTCATCCGTCAAGGCACTGAAACCCGGACCTGCACCGTGGACGTGGGCGGAAAGAAGCAGATGGTCGGCGCGGGCGTCACAGATCTCACGATCTTGAAATCATCCCGCTCGGCGTTCGCCGGCTTCCTTCGTGATGAATACACGACGCTGCCCGACACGACCGACCGGCTGCTCGCGACCTCGTTGAGCGCGACATGGAAGTATGCCGACCTGGATGTCGACTTCGGCCCGGCATGGCGCGCCGTCCGCTCCACATTGCTCGAGACCTTCGCCGAGCACGACAGCAAGTCAGTGCAACATACCCTTCACGAGATGGCCAAGGCCGTCCTCGACAGCGTCGGACCCGTCTCCGCGATTCGCATCGTCATGCCGAACAAGCACCATCTGCAAGTGGATCTGTCGCGGTTCGGCCTCGAAAATCGCAACGAGATCTTTGTCCCAACCGATGAACCGTACGGACTGATCGAAGCGAGCCTGGTGCGGTAGGCGGGCTTTGCCGAGAATTGATTTGGTGAGGTACTGACTTCGTCACGAGACGCGGATCGCGCGGATCACGTGGATGCTCGGGGCCTGGCCGCGCCGCAGGCGCGGGTGACGAGGGGGCCGCGGCGAAAATCCGCACGCCGGCGAGAGAAGATGGCGTGCGGATTTCCGGCGCGGCCCCCTCGCCACCAGCCTGGCTCCGCCAGGCTGCCAGGCGCCCGCACAGGCCCCAGCGCAAACGACGGGTTCAGATCTCATCCGCGACATCCGCGACATCCGCGAGATCCGCGTCTCGTTCCAACGGTCGTGCACGGTTCTCAGTATTTTGGGCAAAGTCGGTAGGCTATCAGCGGGGCGGATCCCGCGGAATGATCAACTGTAGCGGCGGCAGCCCAGGCTGCGCCTCGATTTGCGGCGCCTGCAATCGTTCGAGGGACCCGTTTCCCCCGACTCGCGCGACAAACCGGTACGTGCGGCCTTGCCGCGCCTCGAGGACGAACCGTCCCTCTGCGTCAGCGACAATGCCGCCGGCGCCACGCAATGGTGCCTTTGGATTCGTGCCGATATCCTGTAAACCGACGTACGCGCCTCCGACCGGCGTGCCGTCCCGGTACGTGATGATGCCTGTGAGCCTGACCACCGCCAGCGGCGGTGGTATTTGCCAGGCGCCAAGATCGACTCGTTGCCCTAGCGAAAGCTCGATCGGCATCGGTGCGGCGTCGCCACCCGGATAGAGGACACGCGCGCGCGGGTGGTACTGGCTGGGGAGATCCGGCAGGTTGATGCCGACGATGTAGCGTCCCGGAGGAAGCTCTCCGACTTCGAAGTATCCGGCGCCGTCACTTCGAGTCGACGCCTTGCGAAGATACGGCTGGCCATCGAGGTCCGCCGTCGAAGTGGTCACTTCAATCTGAACGTCGTTGACGCCGCGTTGATCGCTGCTCACCACGCGACCCGCGATCCGACCGTGGGGTCCGATCCGAAAGTCGTGTTGCACGCAGGCGCGACGGTTAGGGATCTCTGCAGGAAACGCGTCGCGCCAAGTCGTGTAGCCTTGCGGAACGTCGATCCGTACTTCGTACTGACCGGCCGTGAGTCCCGGGAACTCGTACCGTCCACCGGCAGCGGTTGTCGTGAGAGCGCGACCGTTACCGGTCAGGCGAACTTCGAGATCGACCGGCGTGCGAACGTACTCGTCAGGGCCAGGCTCGAGCGGCCGATATCCGAGCATCACGGATCCAAAGACACGGCCTCCGGTTTCGGGTGAGGCAAGCGATTTCAGGAAATCGACCGATTCTCCGCTGCCGTTGTATTCGCGCGTCAAACTGCAGATCGAGACGTGGACATTGCCGTCACGCCCACGGCTGGCAAACACGAGATAGCGCCCACCAACCTTGAAGTCGTAGCCACACGCTCCGCCGGAGGATGTGGTGAAACCCTGAACGATTCCGGTTTCAACACCCTTCCATGCCTCGCGAACGTCGAATGTGATGACACGGTCGGAGAGTTCCAGCGGACGGGGAGATGCGGGATTGTCCGGGGTCACGCGTTCGATCTTGAGCACGGTTGCGTCGAACACGGCGTCGGCCGTCCAGAACGACTGACAAGCCGGACCGCTCGCGAGGCAGCTGCACGCGTCGGCCTCACGAGCTGCCGCGAAGAAGATTGCAACCAGTGCGGTCAGAAACAGGAGACGGACTCGTGCAGCGCCTGGGCGAGCACTCATGACGGTGTGCATCCTAGCAGAGTCGTTACGTCAGGCGCATAGAATGAGCTGATGCCAGGAACGCCACCGCGGCGGGTTGTGCTCGTGACCGGCGCCAATCGCGGCATCGGGCTGGAGACCTGCAGGCAACTGGTGCGGAGCGGCTGCCGGGTCGTCATGACCGGGCGCAACCCGGCCCAACTCGACAAGGCCGCGCGCTCGCTCCATGCCGATGACGTCGTCGCGGTGCCGATGGATGTTGCCGACACGCGCAGCATCGCCGAGGCACAACAGGCGATCGATCAACGCGTCGGCGCGGTCGACGCCATTGTCAACAACGCCGCGATCCTTCTGCACGAATCGAGCGGCGCGCTCGAGATTCCTTTGGAGGCCTATCAGCGGACGATCGATACCAATGTCTTCGGCGCGATTGAAGTATGCCGTGCGTTCGTGCCGGACATGGTCCGTCGACGCTACGGGCGAGTGGTGAACGTGTCCTCCGGCGTCAGTCAGTTTGACCGGATGTCGACGTACGCTCCGGCGTACACGATGTCGAAGGTCGCGTTGAACGCGTTCACGCGGATTCTGGCTGCGACACATCGGGACGATGGGATCCTCGTGAACTGCGTTGATCCGGGCTGGGTCAGGACCGACATGGGCGGACCAGGTGCCCCGCGCTCGGTCGAGCAGGGCGCTGAGACAATCGTCTGGCTCGCGACGTTGCCCGACAACGGGCCAACCGGCAGATTCTTCCACGATCGCCGGCAGATTGCGTGGTAGCTGGATGCGATCGCTGACCGTTTGCAGCCGCCGCACCGCCTTCGCCGGTGAGGTGCGCCCCGCTTCCGTGCATGTTCGAGATGGCCGCATTGTCGCAGTCGCCGCGTACGACGATCGCCAGGCGGATGGTGAAGTCCTCGACGTCGGCAACGCCGTGCTGTTTCCAGGACTTGTTGACACGCACGTGCACGTGAACGATCCCGGACGCGCCGAATGGGAAGGCTTCGAGCATGCCACGCGCGCCGCGGCCGCCGGCGGCGTCACCACTATCGTGGACATGCCGCTCAACAGCATTCCGCCGACGACAACCGTGGACGCGCTGGAAGCCAAGCGCCAGGCAGCCGCCGGCCGCGTCTGGGTGGATGTTGGATTCTGGGGCGGCATCGTTCCCGGCAACGCAGCCGATCTCGAGCCGCTGGCCCGAGCTGGCGTGCTCGGATTCAAATGCTTTCTGTGCCCGTCGGGTGTGCCGGAATTCGCTCATATTGGCGAAGGCGATCTGCGCGATGCACTTCGCGAGACTGCCGCTCTTGGACTGCCGCTCCTTGCTCACGCCGAATTGCCCGATCTTCTCGTGGCCCCGGATCCCAGTGACGATGTACGTCGATACGAGACGTGGCTACAGACTCGTCCGCCGGTGAGCGAAGCGGCGGCAATCGACCTTCTTGTGAGTCTCGCGATCGAGTTCAACGCCCGCGTCCATATCGTTCATCTCGCATCGGCTGATGCGCTACCGATGCTTCGCGCTGCACGGACATCGCACGCGAAGGTGACGGTCGAGACCTGTCCGCACTATCTGTCATTTGCGGCGGAAGACATTCTGGATGGCGCGACGGCGTATAAGTGCGCGCCGCCCATTCGATCGAAGCGCCATCAGGACGGCCTGTGGCGGGGGCTCGACGAACGAGACATCGATTTCGTCGCGACCGATCACTCGCCATCGTCGCCTTCGCTAAAGGGCTTGTCTGACGGGAACTTCATGACGGCATGGGGAGGCATTGCGTCGCTCCAGCTTGGTCTGTCGGCGGTGTGGACCGAAGCGCAGGCTCGCGGCGTTCCGCTTCATTGCCTCACGCGGTGGCTGTGTGAAATGCCGGCGGCGTTAGCGGGGATCGATGACAGAAAAGGATCGATTGCTGTCGGCCGCGATGCCGATCTCGTCGTGTGGGATCCGGAGACTGAATGGATGGTCGATCCGACGGGTCTCTACCATCGACATCCGGTGACGCCGTACGCCGGCCGGCGGCTTCGCGGTCGCGTATTGAAGACGCTGCTGAGAGGGGACGTCGTATTCGACGGCCAGTCCGCGATCGGCCCGTTCGGACGGCTCGTGATACGCTCGCACCGTTGATTACCATCAGCACTCACGTACTCGATACATCGCTCGGACGACCGGCGGTTGGTGTGACTGTGGTCCTCGAGCGCAGTGGCGGCACCACCCAATGGTCGGTGATCGGCCACGGTGAAACTGATGCTGACGGACGGGTGCCAGAGCTGGTGCCGGACCCGGCGAAGCTGTCGAGCGGCGTGTACCGGATGGTGTTCGATACGCGGAGCTATTTCGATACGCGCGGCGTTGCCGGGTTCTACCCCTCAGTAACTGTGGTGTTTGACATCAAGGACCAGGGGCACTATCACGTGCCGCTGCTCCTGAGTCCATTTGGCTACTCGACGTATCGGGGATCATGACGGCGAAGAAGGAGAGGGCCGCGGTGCTCGAATCGCTGCGCAAAACGAACGCAGCGATCGCGAAAGCATATCCTGGCGAAACCGGGGACCGGCAGCCCGTCCACACCGTCTACGGTGGCGCACATCTCTTCAAGGCAGACTCCGCGGCACGGATGGGCGCCGCCGCATTGGCAAGTCTCGACGAATACGCACCGACTGCGGATGCCTTTGCGACCGCACTCAACCTCACCGACAGGTCGCTAGGGGAAACCGTTCGCGCAAGGGTCGCTGACAAACTGACGCGCGAACCGGTCGAAGACTTTCGCATCGACTTCGAAGACGGCTACGGCATCAGGCCCGACGCGGAAGAGGACGGCCATGCGCGCTCGGCAGCGGAACAGGTCGCCACGGGTTGGCAGGCCGGCACATTGCCGCCATTCATCGGCATTCGCATAAAGCCGATGTCCCGCGAACTGCACGCACGCAGCCTCCGCACGCTGGAGTTGTTCGTCACCACGCTGGCAAAGGCCACGCGCAAGCATCTGCCGTCCGGGTTCGTGATCACGATTCCCAAGCTCATGGCGTCCGGCCACGTGGCGGCCGTCGCGCGGGCATGTGCGGTGCTCGAGAAATCGGTTGGCCTGCGCGCCGGGAGCCTCAAGCTCGAACTGATGATCGAGACGCCGCAGTCGATCCTTGCTGCTGACGGATCCTCGGCGCTGCGCGCGCTCGTCGCCGCCGGGGCCGGCCGTGTCACCGGAGCGCACTTCGGCACGTACGACTACACCGCGCTCTGTGGCATCACGGCATCGTGGCAGCACATGCGGCATCAAGCGTGCGATTTCGCGAAGCACATGATGCAGGTCGCGCTCGCGCAGAGCGGGATTCGCTTGTCTGACGGCGCGACCAACATCATGCCGATTCCGCCGCATCGTGCGTCCGCAGGGCGCGCCTTGACGGACGCAGAGAAGCGCGAGAACCAACAGGTCGTCCATCACGCCTGGAAACTGCATTTCGACGATGCGTGGCATTCGTTGGTGAACGGGTACTACCAGGGATGGGATCTGCATCCGGCGCAGCTCCCGACGCGCTATGCCGCCGTCTACGCGTTCTTTCTCTCTGCTCGTCCGGCAGCGACGGTCAGACTGCGCAACTTCGTCGAGAAGGCTGCGCAGGCGACGCTCGTCGGCGATGTGTTCGATGATGCGGCGACGGGGCAGGGATTGCTGAACTTCTTCGTACGGGGATTGAATTCCGGAGCGCTGACCCTGGACGAGGCGCGGGAGACCGGGCTCAGTCGCGAGGAACTGCAGGGGAAGTCGTTCGTGAAGATATTGGAGGCGAGGCGCGGGAGGTAGCGGAGGGCGCGGAGAAGAAGCTCACGCAGAGCGCGCGGAGGGCGAGAGTTCGCAGAGGAACGGCCGGCCTGCAGCCTGGCAACGCCAGGCTGAGTGGGAGGAGGCGCCAGGACATCTGCGCGTCGCCCAGATCGTCACGAGCGCGACGTGCAG
>Ga0114129_10012108_pt1 | contig 12281 bp, 7 predicted proteins | sample RhiMetdeltSRZDD1_FD_80071 | JGI IMG/M metagenome (GOLD analysis project Ga0114129, IMG submission 80071) | Populus rhizosphere microbial communities from Tennessee, USA - Rhizosphere MetaG P. deltoides SRZDD1 (version 2) (version 2) | ecosystem: Host-associated > Plants > Roots > Rhizosphere >...
ATCTCCGGATTACTGTTCTTATACGAAATAAAAATGATGTTGCTTCCTTTGGTCGAAATCACCTTCAAGCCCAAGATAATACTGCTAGCCGCGCCGCTCTCTGATGGGTTTTTGACCGTCGGCAGCAATCGTTTTGGACCGATTGCACGAGCAACTTCCGTGGCCAAATCCCAACTGGTCAGAATCTCGATTTCAGCACCGATGACCCTGTCCGCTTGGCTGCTCGTAGCAGCTCCCGCTTTCTCTGCCTCGACTGGATCGATGGCGCTTCTTTCCAGAACATACCGCACCAATAACTTGGCCGTTGATTCGTAGGAGGGTGGGTAGAGAAAGTAAACTGCCGCTGCGGCCATAAAGCCCAGCGCAGCGCATATCATGATTGTTCGCTTCCGCTTGAACAGAGCGAAGAGAATGTCGCTCAGTGCAATTCCGGAGTGATGTTGTGATTCCCGTCGGATTTCAGCCATAATTTTAGCCTTTAGTCGAGATGTGGATAGAGGATCGACCCCGCGAGTCGATTGAACACGAGCGGCATCCTGCCAAAGATCCGCTTGTGCAAGCCGCCCTCACGGCGGACTGGAGTGGAACACTGCCGACCCCATGGATCGACTCGGAAGTAATCAATGGTTTCTTCCTGCGTGTCCCAGGAAAGTTTGAATCGTCGCAAACCGTCGTTGTCGCAGTCGGTGCGCCCGAAATGTAATTTTTCGACGCCGGTACGTGCCAAGAGCTGAATGCCTTGCCACATGACGAGGTTGTTAGCGCGGAATTCTTGAAACCTCTTGTCCGAGGCGCCGTACTTATAGATGGCGTTCTTTCCAAAGCGGAAGAAAACGGCCGCAGCAATTGGCCGTGACCCGCGCCGGGCCAGAACAACAAACCCAAGACCCGGTTTGATGATGTGTTCGTAAATATTCAGAAAAAACGACGCCGGTTGCGGTGGGAGCCCGTGACGCCGGCGCGTCTGAACATGGAGCCGGTAAAAATCGTCGATCGCCTGGCGATTGCGGACAACGACCGCGCTTACATTGCTGCGTTCCGCTTTACGAATTGCGCGACGGACCTGGCTGTCGAACCGATTGGCCATTTCATCGACTCGGCGACGGAAATCGAGTGTATGTCCGTAGAATTTCGTTGCTGAACTCGAGTTGGATCCGAACGATTTACCGCCGCGGATTTCCAAATATTTCCAGCGGCGTTCCTGCGCGAAACGGAGGAGGCAATCTCTTACTGTGTCCGCTACGTCTGGATCAAAATTAAGCGGCTCGCACACATCGCTGAATGGGAGGCAGACACCCCGGCGCCCGGTGAGCGCGCTCCGCACTTCCATCAACGGTATCAACGCGGCTAATCTCCTTCCGCGCGAAAATTGAAGATAAAAAGGCTGATGGTTGTACGTCTTATGAAGTACCTTTGCCCAGGCACTGGTGTGGAAGCAACCGGCGTCACGATGCAATGCAACCACAAGATCCCAGCCTGGATTGTGGACGGGATTAATAACCCGCATCTGCAGCGATTCCTCGCTCGCCTTCGGCTCTGTCAGGGAATCGTCGCCAGAAAAGGGCGCCGTTTCCACGGATTGTGCTTCCTCTGGTTGGAGAATTTTCAAAAAAACGTTTTCTACACTAGCGCTTCCACTCCAACCGCTTCGTTAACACAATCAGCGACGTATTCGATCTGCTCTTCCGTTAACTCCGGAAACATCGGTAACGAAAGAAATTGGTTGGCAAGATTCTCCGCAATTGGGAATGCGCCCTTTGCGTAACCGAGATTTCTGCCGGCTTCCTGGAGATGAATTGGAACGGGATAATGAATTGCGCAGCCGACTCCTTTCTCCTGGAGAGTTCGCATGACTGCATCGCGTTCCTGCACCCGAACAGCATAGACGTGATAAACGTGCCGCGCGTACTTTGCCGCCAATGGTGTAAGAACCTCATCGATTCCGGCAAAAGTCTGATTGTATTTCAAGGCATGTTTGCGTCGGAGAGAATTTGCTTCGTCAAGATGACACAGTTTAATCGACAAGACCGCCGCCTGAATGCCGTCCATCCGGCAGTTCCATCCCATCGTGGCGTGGTAATATTTTCGTGACTGGCCGTGGTCTCGCAGCATCTGAATTTGCTTCCGTAATTCAGGGTCGTTCGTCACGACTGCGCCGGCCTCGCCAAAAGCGCCAAGATTTTTTCCAGGATAGAAGCTGAACGAACCAGCGTCGCCCATCGTGCCTGCCTTTCGGCCTTTGTACTCGGCGCCGTGGGCCTGGGCGGCATCTTCAATGACAAAAAGTCCGTTTGCGCGTGCGAACTCCAAAATCGGGTCCATGTCCGCAGGCTGCCCGAAGAGGTGAACCGGAATAATTGCTTTGGTCTTCTCGGTTAGGCTCTTCTCAAGTTCCGCGGGGTTCATGGTGAACGTGTTCTGGTCCACATCCACAAATACTGGTCGAGCTTTGCAGTAAGTAATCGCCTCGGCGGTGGCGATAAATGTGTTGGGAACTGTAATCACTTCGTCGCCCTGACCAATTCCTAGCGCCAGCAAAGTCAGCCAAAGCGCGTCGGTACCATTGCCCACGGCGATTGCATAGGAAGAGCCGCAGAATGCGGCGAACTCTTCCTCAAACTTCTCCACGAACGGTCCGCCGGCAAAGGCGCTGCTCTCGATCACTTCGTGAATTGCGCGATCGAATTTTTCAATTAAAGGAGCGTGATGCGCCTTCAAATCAAGGAAGGGGACTTTCATATTGTGTTATGCGATGAAGATCTGGGGAGTTGAGGTCAAGCATCACACGCTCATGCTGAGCTGATGCAAAACTGGCCCGAAACTCATCCAGCGAATGCTTCTACCTGGAAAACCTCTTCCGCCTTGACGGGAGCGCGAGACGACACCGCGCTACTCGGCGGAGAAAGTGGCACGGGTGCTCCGTTCATCTTGAGCGAAGCGCTGGCCGCCTCAAGGATCCTGACCATTTCCAGACCCCGACGACCATCCGTTAGCGGTTGGGAATTCGTTTTAATGCAGTCAACAAAGTGCTGACACGCGAGCTTTAGCGGTTCCTCCTGATGAAGATACGGAATGTAGCTGTCTCCGTAATGATACGAGTATTGAAATTCGGCGAACGTGTCGTAGTGCGGCGGACGCTCTACCCGCGCATCGTAGATGCGGATTTTTTCGCGCGTTCGCAAATCGTCATACACGATCATGCGTCGCGTACCGACAATAGTCATCTCGCGAATTTTCCGTGGCTCGAGCCAGCTGCTCTGGATGGTTGCGAAGCGTTTACGCGAGAATGAGAGCGACATGTTAGTCACGTCTTCTACTCCGGGCGTGATATGAGCGTTACCCTGGCAGTTAATGGTGGTGGGAAATTCGTCCAGAATATGAAGGATGATCGAGATGTCGTGCGGCGCCAGATCCCACGCTACGTTGATGTCCTTTTGGAAAAGTCCCAGATTGAGACGCCGGCAATTGATGTAGCGGATTTCGCCCAGGTCTCCCGCTTGAACGATCTGGGCAATCTTCTGCACGGGCGAGGAATAGAGAAACGTGTGATCGAGCATTAAAACCAGACCTTTGCGGTCGGCGATTTCGATTAGTTCCTCGCACTCAGCCGAAGATGACGCCATCGGTTTTTCGATCAACACGTGCTTACCGGCCAGGAGGCTAGCCTTCGCCAATGAATAATGATGCTTCACTGGTGTAGCGACGACGACCGCGTCTATGTTTGTGCCGTTGAGAAGCTGCTGGGTTTGCGTCAGGCCCTCGACGTCCGGATAGAGCCCGCGAATATGCTTCAGGCGCTCCGTATTCAGGTCGCAGACGGCTTTGAGCTGGCAGTCCGAAAGACCTTTGAAGTTGCGAACCAGAAGCGGTCCCCAGTAACCGCACCCAATGACCCCGACTGTGATTGGTTTCTTCATACTTTTCGAGCTGATCCTCAGGCCTGCAGAATTTGCGTGGCCTGTCTGTGGCTCTTCGGAGCCGCTTCCGACAGGCTTGGTAAAATGGGTGTGGCAGGGTGAAGACCTTCGCTTTGACGACTACTTAGCGTCGCTGGTCGGGATTCGAAGAGTTGCCCGGCAATAACGCCGCAAGTCTTGAAAATGATCTTCAAATCCAGCAGGAACGAGAGATTCCTTAGATAGAACAGGTCCATGGCGATCATCTCATTGAACGTCGTTTTATTTTTGCCATTCACCTGCCAGTACCCTGTAAGACCCGGCAAACCGTTCACGCGCTCTTTCTGCCAAGGCTGATAATGGGCAAATTCATTTGGCAGGCATGGCCGGGGACCAACCAGACTCATCTCGCCGCTAAGCACGTTGAAAATTTGGGGTAACTCATCCAGGCCGCTGGCACGCAGAAATCGACCCAAAGGCGCCAGACGTGGATCGCCGTACGCGTCCAGTTTGGTCATCGGACAATCGATCCGGATCAATTCTTCCAAGTGACGCTCGTGGCTTTGCGTCTCGGCGCTCACTTTCATGGTTCGGAACTTCCAGATGCGGAAATTTATTCCACCGAATCCAACGCGCTGCTGTCGATAGAAAATCGGTCCAGGCGAAGCGAGTCGCGTAATCACCATCAGCAAGAGCATCAGCGGCAACCAAAGAGGCAGCGCAAGCAGAATACATGTGACGTCGAGGGCCGATTTCCAGCCAGGCACCGTTTGCACTAGCGCCTCTGAAAAATCGATCGTGGTCCGGGGAGCTTTCGCCCCGTTCCCGTTCGAGCTGTTATAGGGCAAGCTGCCGCCCTTGGTCGCCCGCCCGACATGCGGGAGATGACCTTCTATCCTCATCTGATGGGTTCCTCCAACTACTACTGCTAACCCGCTAATGGTGCGGGATTGTGTGAGTGATGAGGTGCCCGCGTCTAGGTCGTCCGTTCATCAAGGAAACGTGACCGAGGAGCGGGCCCTCGAAAAACTCACCCTAAAAAATGTGAAAACCGGGGGGCAAAGCAGGAAATGAAAACCGAAACCAAGCGCGCGGAACGATGTTCGACCGCAAGCGGGACGGCACACCGAGAGAGGCTGTTGGATTGATCTGGTTCCCCGCACGCCTATTTCTACGGAAACTGGGAGCCGAAGGTTCCGATTATTTTGCAAGACCGGGCAATTTAACGGGACTGTCACAATCGAAAGATCAAGCTCTCAAATACAAGTGGGCGACGAATCACAGTTTCGATCCGCACACTTACTCGATCTCGGAGAGAAGAGTATCGAGATTCTCGCTTTCGGCGCATTCGTCGTCGGTCAGCCCAGCTTGCACTAAACAGCCAAGGCAAAGTCCGTTATGGTGCACACGTACGACGCCGCAACAGTGTGGACACTCATCGTGTTCGTGCGGGCTGGCTGAAAGAGAATCAGAAAGGCTAGTAAAATCCATTTTTCATTGTCCCAGCTTCGTGTAGTTGCTGAGCGCGCTCCTTTGGTTGATTAAGGCAGGATGATTTCTTCGCCAGACCCAAGTTCTCGTTAGAGCGCGGAGAGCGAGAAGCTTACATGTAAGGTCGGGCGTTGCACCCTGCACAAGCAATTCTACGGAAACTCATGCGCGAAGTTTCAAAAAAAACTCATTGCAAAGGCAAAAAAGCTCTAGTTTTTACATGATTGTTTCAATTACGGTTTCGGATTGATCTATGGGCCATTCCTCTGACGTCTTGAAGACTGCAATCGAGGCCGCGAGAGAGACGCTTCAATCGCTTCTCGGCTTAGAATCGCAGATCGCAAGGGCTGCTGACCTGATCGAACAATGTTTGGGGACGGGAAACAAATTGCTCGTCTGCGGCAACGGCGGCAGCGCGGCCGATGCATCGCATTTTGCGACGGAGTTCGTGGTGCGCTTTATGAAAGATCGTCCTGCTTATCCGGCGATCTGTCTCGCCGGAGACGGCGGGCTTCTTACCGCCGCAGGCAACGATTATGGGTTCGACGAGATTTTCGCCCGCCAGGTAGCGGCTTTCGGCCTAAAAGGAGATCTGCTGATTTGCCTGACGACTTCCGGCAAATCCAGGAATATTGAGCGCGCGCTGCAAGAAGCAAAGCCGCGCCAGCTTAAGACGATTGCCTTCCTGGGTCGCGACGGCGGATCAACCATAGGAATGGCTGACGTCGATCTCTTGGTTCGCGGCGATTCAACTGCACGGATCCAGGAGGCGCATCAACTGCTGCTCCACGTCTTGTGCGAGACAGTCGAAGTTCGGCTCGTCGGAAAGAAAAAAGCCCATTAAGCGCCCGAAAGACCGTTCCTCGGGTCCTTCTGTCTCCGCGTCATTCACGTTTTTCGTCGGCTGAAAATTCTGCTTACTCTGAGTTTTTCAGCAACCGCTCACGCTCGCGATCTAGCTGGCGGCGCTCACTAGCCGTCAAACTACCAATTCCAAATTTCGAAATCTTGTCGAGGATCACATCGATCGAGGCATTAACGTCATCCGGTTCCGTCGATCGGCTGGGACGCATTTTTGGGACAACTTGGAACTTCGGCTTCGGTGCGAAGCCCGCTTTCAAGGTGTCCCACCAGGCAAGTTCCGGCCCGGCGCCAAGCATTTCAATGAAAAGGAACGCGGCGCCAATGCTTGTCCAAACAACCATCAGATCGCTCCATGCGTGATATGCGAGCAGTTGAAGCGTGTAGACAGCGGCAAGAATCAGTACAATCCATTTAGTCATGATCCGCAGAAACAACTCAGCTCGCGGATAGATAGTGGCGAAGGCAACAAAAATTCCAAAGTGCAACGCAGGCGAGCCGGCGAGAGCAGAACGTTGCCAAAATTCCCAAACCGTTAGCAACGCAACGGGCGTAACCAGCAAAACAAGATAGAGCCCAATGTAGGCGCGCCGCCCGATAAAACGTTCCACTTCGCGGCCGAACACGAATAGCATGTACATCTCGATCGCGAACCAGAGCAGACCCGATGGAGCATGTACGAACGCATACGTAAAAAGGCGCCATACCTGCCCGGACCAGACTGCCGCGCTGTCGAATTGCAAATACAATAAAATCGATCCCGCCCCGATTGCGACGAGAATCGCTGTGAGAATCGCCGCCGCGACGTGCAGCCCAACCAGCATCGTGGTGACATCGACGGGATAGCGGCCCATCCACGCAACCGGCCGATAATCATCGGAGGTGGTGACCCCGAACATACTTTCAATTAATGCCGCGCACTGTTCTTACGCAAGCGTGAAACAATTTAACCGATCAACAATTCGACGTCGCGAAGCTGATCACCTGTCACCCCGAAGTCTCGACGAAGACGGATTCGTGGTTAAGATGGACACCTTCATTTCATGAAAAATATCGCACCTGCCATATTCCCGCCGAACGGAATCGGCGATTCCAAGCCGAGGAACCAGGCGGTGCTCGATTGGGTTCACGAAATCGGAAAACTGGCAAAACCCGAGAATATTTTCTGGTGTGATGGTTCCGACCGCGAGAATGAATTCCTGATCGCAGAATCATTAAAACAGAACGTGCTGATCAAGCTGAACGACAAAAAAGTGCCGCGTTCCTATTTGCACCGATCTAATCCAAACGATGTCGCTCGGGTCGAGAAGGTCACGTTCATTTGCACGCCGACCAAAGAGGAAGCCGGCCCAACAAACAACTGGTCGGAACCAGCGGAAACCTATTCCAAGTTATACGGACTGTTAGATGGCGCGATGCGCGGACGCACCATGTTTGTTGTGCCTTACATCATGGGTCCACCCGATTCGCCCCTAACCAAAGTCGGGTTTGAAATCACCGATTCAAAATATGTCGTGCTCAGCATGCGGATCATGACGCGTATGGGCAAAATCGCGCTCGAACGCCTCGGTGACGATCCGAAAGCTGAATGGAACCGTGGTGTGCACTCGTTGCTGGATGTCGATCCCGATCGCCGATTCATCTGTCATTTTCCTCAGGACAATACGATCCTCTCGGTCGGTTCCGGCTACGGCGGGAACGTCTTGCTGAGCAAAAAATGCCTCGCACTGCGCATTGGATCGTATCTGGCGCGTAAGCAAGGCTGGATGGCCGAGCACATGCTGATCCTCGGTGTCGAATCGCCGCAGGGAAAAAAGCATTACGTGGCTGCGGCGTTCCCAAGCGCTTGCGGCAAGACCAATTTCGCGATGTTGATTCCGCCGGAGCACTTTAAAGGCTGGAAAGTGACGACCGTCGGTGACGACATCGCGTGGATGGAAATCCGTGATGGGCGTTTGTTCGCCGTGAATCCGGAGAACGGATATTTCGGCGTTGTTCCCGGCACCAGCTACAAATCGAATCCGAACGCGATGAAATCCATCGAGCACGACACGCTTTATACAAACGTCGCGCTCACTGATGATGGTGATGTCTGGTGGGAAGGAAAAGACGGACGGCCCCCTAAACACGCCATCGACTGGCGTGGAAATGATTGGACACCGGACTCAAAGGAAAAGGCCGCGCATCCCAACAGCCGTTTCGCCACGCCGATGCGGAATAATCCTGCTCTCGATCCCGATGTGGAAAAAGGTGAAGGCGTTCCGATCAGCGCCATTATTTTCGGCGGACGCCGCAGCGACACGGTGCCCTTGGTTTATGAGGCATTCGATTGGACTCACGGCGTTTATCTCGGCGCGACAATGGCCTCCGAGACAACGGCGGCTGCGGCTGGGGCGGTCGGCAAAGTCCGACGCGATCCGATGGCGATGTTACCTTTCTGCGGATATAACATCGGTGATTATTTCCGGCACTGGATCGATATCGGAAAGCGTCTCACCAGTCCGCCTCTCATCTTCAACGTGAATTGGTTCCGGAAAGACGCGAACGGAAAATTCCTATGGCCCGGCTTCGGCGAGAACATGCGCGTGCTCAAATGGATCATCGATCGCTGCGAACAAACTGGCGGGGCAATCAAATCGCCCATTGGATGGTTACCCAGTCCGCATGATCTCGATCTTGATGGTCTCGATATCAATGACAAATCTGTCGCCGATCTTCTCGGAATCGATCGCGAGGAATGGCAAAAAGAACTCGCCGAGCACAAGACCTTTTTTGATTCGCTCGGTGGCGTAGTGCCCGAAGAATTGCAGAAACAACGCGAACAACTCGTCGCTCGTTTCGCCGAATAACTCCCGCGACGTGTCATCCCGAGCGGAGCGAGGGACCTGTCACAGGGTGATCGATCACGCTAGCTATCCAACGTACCACAAGCTTCGCAGGCGAGGTCCCTCACGTCGTTCGGGATGACACGCGTTTTGTGCTGCAGAAATTTGCGAACCGCTTGACTGGCAGCGAATATTTCCAGTGGGTTCGAAGACCGCGAGTACAAAAGATCTCAGAGTGCCGATTTCGAAGGATTCCATCGAGATTCGAGGAGCGCGCCAGAACAACCTCAAGGGGATCGATGTCGACCTTCCGCTTGGGAAATTGACAGTCGTCACAGGCCCGAGCGGCAGCGGCAAATCAAGTCTGGCATTCGAAACGATTTACGCCGAAGGGCAGCGACGTTACGTCGAAACCTTCAGCCCTTACATGCGGCAATTTCTCGACCGCATGGACAAGCCGCGGGTGGACGACATTCGCGGGATCCCTCCTGCGATTGCCATCGAGCAGGCGAACCCAGTCAAGAGCTCGCGCTCGACCGTCGGCACTATGACGGAAATCAATGATTATCTGAAGTTGCTCTGGCCACGCGTCGCTCGCGCATTTTGTCCGAACTGCGCGCGCGAAATTCGTCCTGAAACTGCGCAGTCAATCGGTCAGCAGGTCTTGCACGACTGCGCCGGGGAAACGGTTCTTGTCACTTTCTGGGTCGCCGTCCCACCGAAAACCGACCCGCGCAAGTTCTTCGAATTTCTTCAGCAACAGGGCTATCTCCGCGTATGGATCGACAACCAAATTGTGCGCGTCGACGCCGACCCAAAATTCAAGCGATTGGGCGGCCGGGTACAGGTCATTCAGGATCGCATCACGATCTCGGAGGAAAACCGTGCACGATTAATCGAGGCGATTGAAACAGCGCTGCGGTTTGGGAAGGGCAAAATCAATATTATTCCGCTTTCAAAAGACGCCCAGCATTCAACGCCTAGTATGCGACGTCGACCTGATCACGGATCAACGATCGCTGATCGCGAGTTCCCTTTCTCCACCGGGTGGCACTGTGCGCATTGCGATCTCGACATGCGCCGGCCGACGCCCGGACTCTTCAGTTTCAATAATCCGCTCGGCGCGTGCCCGGGATGTCGAGGATTTGGCCGCACCATCGCGATCGATCTCAACAAGGCAATTCCAAATCGCAGCCTGAGTATCAAACAAGGCGTGGTCCGCGTTTTTCGCGGTGCCGAGTTCGGCGAATCGCAGAAAGATTTGCTTCGGGCCTGCGCACGAAGAGAGATCGATATTGATGTTCCATTCGAAGAATTGCCGAAGTCCGATCAGGACTTCGTCATCGAAGGGGAGAAACGATCAGGCGATTACACGGACGAAGATTACGAAAATGATCGATGGTATGGCGTCCGCGGATTCTTCCGCTGGCTCGAAAGCAAAACCTACAAAATGCATGTGCGCGTTTTGCTCAGCCGCTACCGAGCGTACATCACCTGTCCGCGCTGCGACGGCGGGCGATATCAGCCCGAGGCGTTGAATTATAAAACTGTAGCGGCGGTCCATGACCGCCGGGACGCCGCTGGTCGAGCGCCGCTGCAGTTGACGCTTCCAGAATTTCAAGCCCTTTCGGTTTCCGACGCGTGCGATTTCCTCCGCGCCATTGTGATCCCTTTGAACGACTCGACAGCGCGAATGTTGTGCGACGAAATTTGCGCGCGCCTCAATTATCTGTGCGAAGTCGGCGTTGGCTATCTCACCCTCGACCGATCCACACGCACCTTGAGTGGCGGTGAAGTGCAGCGGGTGAATCTCACAACATGCCTCGGAGCGTCCCTGGTCAACACGCTCTTCGTCATGGATGAGCCAAGCATCGGTTTGCATCCGCGGGACGTCGGCCGGCTGATGCGGGTGATGCATAATTTGCGCGACAAAGGCAATACGCTGCTCGTGGTCGAACACGAGGAACAAATCATTCGCGCAGCTGATAACTTGATCGACATCGGGCCAGGCCGCGGCGAACACGGTGGCGAATTGGTTTGGAACGGGCCGCTCGAGCAATTTGTAAATGGAGGCGGCGCGCCTTCTCGCCACATTAAGTCGGGAAACCGGCGTGAGGGCACGCAGGCTCCATCGCTCACGCGCGAGTACCTAAGAGGAGAAAAATCAATTCCTGTTCCAACGTCGCGAAGAAGATCGACTTCTTCGATCAAGATCGTCGGCGCGCGGCAGCACAACCTGAAAAACATTGACGTCGATCTTCCACTGGGCGTTTTCACCTGCGTCACCGGCGTTTCGGGTTCCGGGAAATCCACACTTATTCACGACGTGCTCTACCGGAATCTGTTGATTGCGAAGGGGCAATCGTCAGACTCGGAGCCCGGCGCATGTAAATCCGTCACCGGGGCGCATCGCATCCGCGAGATAATCATGGTCGATCAAGCTCCGCTTGCGCGCACGCCTCGGTCAACGCCGCTGCTTTATATGGGACTTTATGATCGCGTTCGCGAATTGTTCGCCTTTCAACCGGTAGCAATGTCGCAGGGTCTCACGGCGGGCACATTCTCGTTTAATTCCGGCAGCGGCCGCTGTGAGCGTTGCTCGGGCACAGGGTACGAGAAAATTGAGATGCAATTTTTAAGTGATCTTTTCGTGCGCTGCGCAGAATGCGAGGGCAAGCGGTTTCAGCCCCACGTTCTGAAGGTTCAACTGCACGGAAAATCAATCCACGACCTGCTCAAGCTCACCGTAAGCGAAGCGATCGAATTTTTCGCAGAAATAGGCGAGGACAAAACCCTGTCTGAACCGCTCAGCGTGCTTGAGGAGGTCGGGCTTGGCTACTTGCGATTAGGCCAGCCGCTGAACACGCTGAGCGGCGGCGAATCGCAAAGGCTGAAACTCGTTGGCCATCTCGCCGATACGAATAGCGCAGAGCTCTCAAAGGGCGGACAATCCGCGAACCGCAATTCGAACTCTGCAATCGGGAATTTGTTTATCTTCGATGAACCGACCACCGGACTTCATTTCGATGATGTCGCGATATTGCTGCGATTATTTCAGCGGTTGGTCGATCGCGGTCATTCCATCGTGGTGATCGAGCACAATCTCGAAGTGATTAAGTGCGCCGATTGGGTCGTCGACCTCGGGCCGGAGGCAGGAGATGCGGGTGGAGAGGTGGTCGCAACAGGAACGCCGGAGCAAATCGCGAAG